>BNJV01001141.1_pt1 | contig 343162 bp, 487 predicted proteins | sample 8540591 | NCBI WGS metagenome assembly BNJV01 (sample SAMD00202457, study PRJDB9452) | human saliva metagenome | host: Homo sapiens | reverse complement strand
CCTTCACACCTCTTCATTTCATTTTTATTATATGATAAAATGCACGCCACTAAAATATGGCGTGCATTGATATTAAAATTTTAGAAAAGGCTCTTGCCCAATTAAGCATTCATAGCAGTCTCTGAATCTTACCAGCTTTCCTGATTTCTACCTTATGTTGTCATGGGCAGTTGAAACCATATTATCTACTGCAGTTTCAGTAAAGAATGCGAAATGTCCTGTCAACACAACATTGTCCATTGACATTAGCGTTTCAACTACTGTTCTCTTCTATCTTCTTAGGGTCTATCTTCTGGTTTACGTACAGAGTTTCGCACTCTAGAAACGCTCAGAGCTGCTCCCTTTAGCCTTTTCCCAGTTTCTAGAGCTCTACTACATCGTCTATGCTTAGCTGACCACCTCACCAGTGTTAACTAGGATTGCATCGATCCTTCATGTGCTTTATTCTATCCTTGTTTATGATATGGTGAGTTCCATCAGCTGTGGTAAGTGAAGCGAAACAACGTCAGCTTCTTCTAGTAAAGCTTCTATTGTATCTCATATTCTAGGATTCCTTCTGCACCTGCTCTGAATTCATCAAAACCCATCACCTCAGCGCCTAATCCCTGGAATAGAGCTGCAGCCAAGACCTATTCTACCAGTACCTATGATACCTACTGTACAGCTTCTGATTCTCCTTAGAGATAAGGTCCTTATTCCAAGTGAAATCACCCTAAACTGAGCTGATTCTGATATGTCCTATATTTCTAAGTAGTGTCATAGCATGTACAGCTAATTCAGCTTAGCAGCATTTGGAGAATATCTGGTACATTTGTTATAGAGATTCCGTATTCTCTTGCAGTCTTAAGGTCAAAACATGTCAACAATTCTACAGTTCTAGATGCTATCTGAGTTAGTCCAAATTTCTTCATCTTCTTTGAAGATTTCTTCATCCTTAACTGGTATAACCTGCTGAGTAGTTATATTCCATCATAGTCCTTAGCCTTTTCTGATCGATTCTGTGTGATTAGACCATACCTAAGTCTACCTGAACCCATTTTCTTCTGACCATTTTTCTAAAATGCTTTTTCGTAACCCTGCATACATGATATGCTAAAAATTTTCATAATGCTGCCTCCCATCACACATAAATTTACTTTAAACTAATAAAACATTAACTAATAATTTTGATTGTTCTTTTTAAATATTTTTCATTGATTAAAAACGTTTTTCTGACTTCTACTTAATACACAATTTTATAAACACATAAAACATTAAAAACACAAATTTTATATCACTTTTATGATAATAATAAATTTTAACTATCAATATTAAAAACACAGCTGAATTAATATTTCAGTTAAAAACTATGAGTAAATAGGTCGCCATATACTAGATACTTGGCGACACAACTAACTACTTATATAGTTTTGTAGATTAAAATTCTACTTAAATTATTTCTAACAGCCTTTGTAAAGCTTCAAGTATTTCTGGTATTACCTTTGTAAAGGTCACCAACGATACCACAATCAGCAACACCGAACATTGGAGCATCTGGATCCTTGTTTATAGCCATTATAAGGTCAGATTCCTTCATAGCTCAGCTAAGTGCTATAGCTCCAGATATACCACAAGCTACATAGGTTAGGCTTAACAGTAACATTCTGTCTGTCCCACTCTGGTGAGATTCGTTATCCAACCAGCGTCAACAGCTCTTGGAAGAACCAACTACACCGCCTAAAAGCTTCTGCTAATTCTAGCTATAAGCTTGAACCATCTGGAGTTCCTAGTCCTTACCTCCAGATACGATTATGTCAGCATCTGTCTAAAGATACCTTTTCGTTAGCAGACTCTAACGATTTCTAACACCTTAGTTCTGATATCAGATTCCTTAAGATCCATGCTTTAGCTTAACAACTTCACCAGTTCTAGAGTCGTCCCTTTGCAGCCTTGTCCATAACACCAGGTCTAACTGTAGACATCTGAGGTCTGTTGTCTGGGCATATGATAGTAGCCATTATGTTACCACCAAATGCTGGTCTTGTCTGCTTAATCTTACCATCTTCTGATCTCATTTCAACTTAGTACAGTCAGCTGTAAGACCAGTGCTTTAGTCTAGAAGCTATTCTGGAGCAAGGTCTCACCTATATGAGTAGCACCAACTACAAAACTATTTCTGGCTTGATTTCGTGAACAGCATCAACTATAACCTTAGTGTAGGCATCGTGTGTAGTTCTTTAGAGACATCATCAGCTACATATAGCAGTTTCAGCACCGTGAGCTAATTAATTCTTTTTGCTAGTTCGTCCATATCCTGACCAAGAAGTATAGCATTTAACTTAACTCCTCTAACGTCAGCTAATTTTCTACCTTCTCCTAGTAATTCAATTACAACTGAGTAAGTTTTTCCTGTCTCTGTTCAGCATAGACCCAAATGTTCTTGTACTGATTCAATTCATTTTATCCATAATACCTTTCTCCCATAAACAATTTAAATTATATAATATATGTACAGCCTTATATCTGTTTTACAACCTTAGCTGCAACTTCCTTTTCAGTTCTTTCTAGTATAACTCCCTGACCCTTTACTTCTGGTGTAAAATGATTCAAATACCTTGTAGGTGATGCCTTTAAGACCAACTTCAGTCTTTTTCTATATCAACATCATCTATTGAAAGAACCTTTAATTTCCTTTCATAGGCTTCGAATATTTTATCTATGTACATATAGTCTTGGTCTCATTAAGTCCTTAACAGCTGTTAGTAGAGCTGGCATCCGTAACTGATCATTTCATATCCATCTTCTAACTGTCTCTTTATCCGTAAGCTTCTCAGCCGTCAACTTCTAGACCTCTACATATGTAACCTGTGGTATTCCAAGCTTTTCAGATATCTGAGGACCAACTCTGAGCTGTACTTCCGTCTATCGCCCGTCTACCAGCCACACATTAAATCATAATCTCCAATAGCTCTGATTCCTGCTGTTATTGCATTTGAAGTAGCCCATGTATCTGAACCACTGAAAGCTCTATCTGATAGTAGAACTGCTTCGTCAGCTCCTCATAGCTAAACACTCTCTAAGCATTACATCTGCCTGTGGAGGTCCCATTGACACTACTGTGATATGAATATCTTCATTAGCATCCTTGAATGCTAGAGCTCTGTTCCAACGCGTTTGCATCGTCTGGGCTTATATACTGGTACACCTTCTTATTAATGTGTTTGTTTCTTTATCAATTCTAACTTCTGTTGTATCTGGTACTTGCTTTACATGCATACTCATGATCTTTCAAAATTCACACCACCACTCTTATTTTAATACATTTCTGCGATTACTATCTGCTGAACCTGAGAAGTTCCTTCATAGATAGAAAGGACTCTAGCATCTCTGTAGATTCTTTTCATTCTGTAGTCCTTAACAAATCCGTATCCACTATGTAGCTGTAATGCCCTTTGTAAGCAACTTCATTAGCTACTTCTGCAGCATAGTACTTAGCCATAGATGATGAAGAGCAGGCCTGCTTGTTATCTCTTTTAACTGAGCTGCCTGATGTACCAAAAGTCTCAGCAGCTTCAACCTTAGTAGCACAAATCATCAGCTATTGTAAACTGAGGTTCTGGAACTTAGAAAGTGTCTACCAAACTGAACTCTTTCCTTAGTGTACTTTGGTTGCTCATCTAGAGCAGACTGAGCAACACCAACTGCCTGAGCAGCAACACCTATTCTACCAGCTTCAAGTGTATCATCACATTTTGAAACCTCCACCCAGCTTTCTACTAAGTCTTCCTTTGGAACCTAACATTTTCAAATATAAGGTCTGATGTCTCTAGTACCTCTGATACCCATCTTATCTCAGTGCGCACCATGAGAGAATCCTTCCACTTAGCTTCCTACTATGAAAGTGAGATATTCCTCTAGTTCCTTACTCTTTCTGTTACAGCAGTAACCATAAAGCGGAAATCACAGGAAAGGACCATTAGTTATCCAGCATTTTCACCATTTAGTATATAGTAGTCGCCTCAAGTACTGCAGTTGTCTGAGTAGCACCCTAAGATCTGAACCAGCTCCCTGGCTCTGTAAGACTCGAATGCACCTACAAGCTACCTTCGCAAGTGGCTTTAAGGTATCTTGCTTGTTCTTCAGTACCAAAGTTAATTTTAGTGGAAGTGCAACCAATGATGCACCTGCAGTTACGTAAGTACCACAAGAAGCATCTGCTCTTGATATTTCTTCCATAATTAGCGCGTATGAAACATAATCAGCTCCTGCACCACCATATTCCTTTGGTATTGATTGGCAAGAGAATTTATATCATCTAGCTATGTCAATAAATCCCTGTGGCATATCAAGGCCTCTGTCCATCTTCAGCCAACTAGTATCATACACTCACGCTGGCAAAAATCACTAAATCTGATACTAATTCATGCTCTTTTTAGTCATCATTTTAACCTCCAAAAATTTGATTACAATCACGCTAATATTTCAGCGAATGCTCTGTATTCTTGTTCTAATTTGTCTCATGCTAGTTGTCTCGTCTCAATCCTCAATAAATAGGTGAGGTACCCTGCCTTCCATATCCTTCCTTTGAAGATTGATAGTCATACTCTTCTGGGTCACAGAATTTCATTAGTGTAAACAACGCCATCAGCGCCTAGCTTCTTAGCATCTTCTGCTACCATTCTTCCCTTAGCTTAGCAGAGGGCTCAGCATGCAGTGAACATCCTTCAACGTCAGCCCACCACTGTGCCATTCTTTTCTAATCGCACTTCCACCTTCTCCGAACTAGAGTTCTGAACTGTTCTAGTTTCCTGAGCAACATCATCAGCCACTATAGCCATGTTGTTTGCCCTGAATACTTAACAAGCCCTTTATCCATCATAGTACTATACCGTAGTGATTATCTTCTTGCCCTTAAAGTCTTCCTTTAGTCATAGCCTTTAGGCCAGCAACCAAATCTTAACTAAAGCTGTATGTTCTTCAACCTTCATAAAGTGAAAGACTCTTAATACTGCACTTCTACTATAGGAGTGATTGTATTTAGATAGTCAGGAACCAACTCTAACAAACCTCATCCATTGCTTTTCTGTGTCTCATTGTAAAACCGCCATACCCAGCCTGGATGCTTTCATCACGCTATTTCTGTGTCCACAGATCCTTCTAACTCTAGTCTCACTGTAGTGTGCCCACCCAACTCAAGCTAGTCCTCCTTACCAGCCCGATCTTTCTGTCTGAGGAAGGCAAACCCATCATAGGCATGTCCTAACACCAGACTTCCAGTTCTGAGTAAGTGTTATGCATCACAGTGACATGGCATGTATAATCCGACAAGCTCCTTGAAAGCTTCCTTTAGACCATATTCCATGATATCTGAATTATAGAACAACAGAATGCTCGAAGTATTCTTAGCTCTTCTATTGAAGTGTTACAATCCCATGTCCCATTGGCATCATTCCACCTGCGTGAACTCATTTCTTGGAGTGTATACTGGGAAACATCCTATAACTTCTTACCTTCTTTTAAAGATATTCATCTAATAATGCATCTGGGTTATTTGCAGCATATCTGAATTTGGCAATCAATCATTAGCACAGTCATTGACTATAGACTCCATTGTCTCTTCTCTCTTCCATAACCTCTACTAGTCCTTCCAGTCTTGTTTCAAACTGTGCCTCTAGCGAAGTCTCTCTGTCGGCCTGGTCACCATCAAAACCTGCATATGGTAATCCAGTCTGCTCTAGCTCATTCTTCCATCTGTCACTGTACTTAAAAAGACATCAACTCACAGCTTCTGTTCATATGGGTAGCAAAGCACCATCACAGTCTTCACTCTTAAGAGCGTTAACTCTGTACCTCACCATAGTTTCACATTTGATACTGTTGAACATTGTACCATAAGCTCTAGCTCATCTCCATCTAGGTCGTCTCACATCGTAAACTCATGCCCAAGCATGGACAACCTGAACCGTCACGTTTACACCCTGCTTAGATAGAGACTTCATCCTGTAACCGATATGTGGCCAACATGGAATACCTTCCACATGATTCTGAACTTTTCTGCACCTCTAAATGAAGTCTCGTCCCAGTCTTAGCATTTTCCTCAAGCCCTTCTATAAGTAGCTTAAAATGCTTCAGTAGTTTCCTTTTTACCCCTAGCTGCAACTATAGCTGCCATGTAGCTGAATAGGTCGAAACCATTCATTGGAGATGGAAGTTACCTCTGGTAGACCCACTGAGCACTCATAATCCACCATTTTCAAAGATATCTTCATCAACTTCTTCTAATCTCTTTTGATCGAATTTCTGCCTGAAATTTCCTCCAAACTGTCTCATAGCTTCTTCCAAACTGTCCTCTTAGGTACTTGATCTCATTTTCAGCAACCTCAGTTTCTAGATTGTAAGCTGTGTCTATCATTATAAGAGTATATTTAATCCAGAGATATTTTCATCACCACTCTTTATAATCTCGTTACAAATGTTGTTACAACAACATAGGAAAATCTGGCTTTGGCATTGGTAGAGCATCCGAGGTCCCTTTAGAAAGAAATATCTGTAAAGTTTGTTCTAGCGCATGCACATATGTCATTTGAGCAACCTTCGCCTTCAGATAGCTCGCAAAAAGCTCGAGTGACTTCTCTCTGCTGCAACACCTGCTGCGTGGTTTTCAGGATATAGTAACTGAAGGTCAAATATTTCAGCTAATTCCTGAGGGAAAAACTCATGTTGACCAACCAACTGGTCTACCACAGCTTCCTTTTCTTTAAATGCATTATCGCACCAGCTGCGCAATGTCAGCTATGGCTGTCTTGCATCTTTCTTCATTTGCTTCCACCATCAACACCCTCCACTTTTTACTTAATGATACCTTTTTCCTTCAATCCCACTCGAATTCAGCACCACTAACACCAGCACCTTCAAGTATTTTCCCTTTAGTATGTTCACCAAACTTAGGTTCTTATGTATTCGCCTCTTGTTTTCAGAATATAACTGGTGTGTTGAATACAACATCTCTTCATTACCACTTCAAACGTATGTTTGATTAAGACATCATTAGCCCAGCACTGTTCGTCATTGCTATTTCGTCAGTCGTAGTTGAGCCATCATAAGGGATACCAGCTGCCTCGAAGTCTCTGACACACCATCTCATCTCATAGGTCCTTTTATAAATCTTTTTCTAATGATTTCAACATAAACTCTTCACATAGTTTACTTATCGCACCTTAAGTGTACTATACTTTTCCGCCGATTGTCAGGTCTTCGATTACTGTATTACAGAAGTTAGCAAACCACTTGTCATACTGCATGAAGGGACGATCCGTAACCATCTATCAGTCTGCACACTGAATGTAGTGTTGATTGGGTTAGGTGGGTTCTTTCTAGTAATTGCATTCTGTATCCATAGTGAGCTCAGCAGAAACCATAATACCCATACCAAATACAGCTGTATAATCAGAGAAACTGTTACTCTTTCTCCCTACCAGTCTGTTCTTTTTACGTAGGCTGCTAGTGCACCTGCTGCCAAACCTCATACCTGCATAGTGGGTCACCTAGACCTGCTACTGGGTTACATGGAGAACCGCCTTTTTCCATCAAACTCATTGCTACACCACCTCTTGCTGAAGTAAGCTGTACAGTCGAATGCTGGGTTGTCCTTGGCTGGTCCATTTTCACCGTATCCTAGTGAAGTGAGCATATATAATGTGTGGTTCTCCTCAACTCCTTCATAGTTAAGACCACTCTGTCAAGAGCCTCTTTCTGTCTTGTATTTGTAAGAAAATATCTGCATCATCAAGCAACTTGTAGATAACTTCAACACTCTTCCTTAGCACCAGTGTCAATTACTATACTCTTCACCTGAGTTTTTCGATTTCAAACATTGATTTTCTCATCAGCTGGGAAACACCACTCGTATACCAACAAATCTCATTGTGTCTCCGAATGTAGGTCTCACTTTATAACTCTCCGCACCCCAGTCAGCTAGCACCCACACATATTGGCGCTGCAAACGAAGCTTATGCGTACTCAAATTACCTTACACCTTCCAAAGGTAATCCTATTTTTGTCATTTTCTACTCCCCAAAAATCTGATAATTCTAATATAATCTTGAAGTCCCTGACTTTCTACCTCTTAGGATGAGCAAATACGTGCCAACTTCTTTTCAACTTATATCTTTACAAATAATTTTCATATTTTTATAAATATATGGCCGCATATATTTTTACCAGCCACTGAATCCAATAGGCTAGTATGAGGTAGGCAAAGCTAAATATAGCCTTTTCACAAAGAAAAACACCCTAAGTTTATTTTTATTGAAATTAATTATTATTATATAGCATTTTGCAAATATATGAGGTTTGTTTTTGCATTTTGCAACAAACTAAAACTGAAATATTATTTTATACAGGTTAATAAAATAACATTTTTCATCTTTTTATTAACTTAATGATGTTTTTTAGTAAAAGCCATGTTTTATTTCTTGAAAGCCTCTATAAAAAGAGGATATTTGCATTTTTGCACAATTTCCCCTAAAAATACTAATTTTTTGCTTTAATATTCTACACTTATTTTAAATTTGCTGGAGATTACTCTACTTCCTCACCATCTAGAACTCCTCGTCCATACCACTCTATGGTCTGGATGTTCTCTCTGAACTTTCTATTTTTGTAAACCCCAATCTGTCAAGAATGGTATTACTATAACGAAATATACCTAGGTAACCACAGATAACCATATCCAAAATTTAACTATGTTTGTAAGACCTGTAGATGAGATAAACACTGCAAACTATTATGATCATCGCTGCTGAAATACCCCTTCTCTTCTGTCTAGTCTTTAAGAAAGTTAGCTTTTCGTGTTCTTCAAACCTATTAACCAAACCGAATATGCAAGTTACATCCTGCTGATATCAAGCATAGGAATAGGGATATCTGGTAGGCAACTGCTATAGCAGGGCTACCTGTATGCTTAGCAACGAATAAAGTTGGAAGAGTCATCTGACCTGCCGCACTAAAACTCCTTGAACCAACCTAGTAGCATTGTAACTGCTGAGACACAAGGCAACTGCATTCATTAGGAAAGAAAGTGCCATCGCCAGTTGTAGCCTCGCTTTTTCATTCTTTAATAGTTTCTCTAGAAGCCGCAGCTGCAGTGAGTGGTATTACAACTGACTGGAACTCAGCATATGTAAAGATTAGGATAAATGGTTTCAATAGAAGAACCTCCCAAACCTCTCTCAGCTGATATGATACGTCCAATTTCACCAGTTCTCATGCTAATGACATGTAGAATATGGCCAAACAACATATCATGATTATACTGACATTACACCTGCTGCACTAGATACAACTCACTGCACCGTATACAGTAAGGATTAACAATACAAGACCTACTATTATAATAGATACGATGTAAGGAACAATCACATTGTCTGAATACTGCTGCCACCTGCGATTACCGCGCCTACAGCAATTATAACCACAGTACAATAGATTTCCCAGTATTTCTAGTTTTGGATATGGGTCCCAAAGATGCTTAAATAATTCCTTTATAATTTCTTACAGCTCGTAGTTATTGCACATTACAATCGCTTCTCTTAGAGTAACTGTCAATACCATGAGCTAAGATCGCAGTAATTGGTGCTGTCCAACCAAACTGAACATAATACTGTGTCTCCTGGTTTCCTGTAGCAAAACCTCCGCCTGCGTGCGAACTAAATAATACGGCAGCTACACCAAATATAGCGCCAAATGATCCAACTCGTTTTTAGCTTTTTCATCGTCAAAATTCCTCCTTTAATTATTGAAAAGCTATATTTAATACTTTCTCGTAATTATTTAAAGCAAATTTTTGTGTTAAAAAATCGCTCTAGCTAGTTTATTAATCAAATTATATGCTAGTAAGGCGAATATTTAAAATATTGGCTCTATGTCAAATAACGTTGGTGATAATTTAAATCAATAAAATCTATTAAATTATACGGCAGCATCCATAGCAAACTCGTAGCTATGGATGTTGCCTTTTTGTATCTTATACCTTTCCATTAGCATTATCCTTGCCTTTAAAATTTCTAAAGCTCCTATATCCGTAGATACTCTTTTAATTACCTTTATCTTATTATTCTTTACCTCCACCATAGCATTCGTATAGTCATATTTTAATGAGTTAACCACATACTTTTTAAAGCTTTTTGAGGGTTTTTATACTCTTCCTAAAAACACATCGGTATTTTACTAAGTCCTCAGTATTTAGAATATCTTCAAGCATAGCTACATCATTATTAGATATACTTAATAGGAAGTTTTGATAAAAATCATAGGCTTCTTTTTAAGTTAGAATTTTTCCCAACATGTAGTCTAATATGTCAACTGAACTAGTCATATTTTTAGAGTGTATATTCTTGTAAAAATATATCCTGTTTAACTCAGTTCTTTGTAAGTGGTATTTTGCCAGTATCTCTCAGTATTTTACATACTTTTAGACCTGGCTATTAGGCTTCTTCATCTCGTTTATTCTTAGCTTGTTTAACTCTCTCGTCAAGAGTTGTACTATGTGGAATTTATCAACCTCACGATATTGGCATTTGGAAAAAGACCTTCTTGGCAAGATCAATATATGGCCTATACATGTCTGTAGATTACATATTCAACCATCTTTCTTGCCTTTTAGTGGATAGGAGTTAAAAATACTCAAAGAGGTATCTTTGTCTCCTATCTGCCAGGATATCAAAAAAATATGACCACCTTCTAAATTTGGTTAAATTCACACTCTAGACGCGTCAACTGTATGTTTACTGACTTGAATTCGTCTATTGATAGAACTCTAGGAAGATAATTTTTCTTTTCCTATCTTCAGTTAAACGAGGTATTCTGGCAACACTAGTAGGAGATACACAGTGTTCTCTGCAATTAAGTCCATTGACTTAGTCTCACATAGGTTTAAAAACTATAGACCTCTTAACATCATTCGATATGAAGCACCCTTATCTACGATAGGTGTTTTGGCCATAAATGTTGACTCACGGTGCTTACAGAAAAACCTCTGCTTTTTAACCATCAATATCAAAGGGTTTGTACTAACCCTATTAAAAAGTATGTACAGTCTCACTCCCATTTCTAATTATGTCATAATTTTTCATTGACTATACCACTTTAGGCAGCAAGTCGGCCTATATGAAAGCTTTCTTAGTACTGTATATTCTATCCCTTAATATTTTTCTTTTGTTCCTAAAATTACTAAATTGTTATCGTTAATTCCTAAGATTTCTGTTATACTAGCATTAGAACACATATCATTCTCTGTTTTTATTTTTGCGATTTAAATTATACACGAGATTTGATGTGTCTTACTATTTTTAAAATTTAGCGTTGAGGAGAATTTTCTCACCAACGCTAAATATCTACAAACCAAAAATATTGTAATTTGTATTTTCTTTATTTTCTAAAGATACTAAAAGAAGTATTAATTATATTAATCCTGTTCTTTTCTCCTCTAGACAATAGAGCCTATACCACCTAGTATAGAAAGTCCTCCTATGGCAGTAGACTATCATTTTTACTAGTACCAGTCTTTTTGCTAACCTCTTTTACTATAGTCGTAATCAACCTTTTCTTTTCCACCTGAGTCCTTGGCTGAGGCTGTGGATCTGGTTTCTACATCCACTGTGGATCTGGTTTTTACATCCGGTTGTGATCTGGTTTTACATCTGGCTGTGGGTCTGGCTTTACGTCCTAGGTTGTGGATTTGGGTTTTAACATCCTAGGTTGTGGGTTTGGCTGTGGGTTTGGTTGAGGATCTGGTTTTACATATCCAAGTTCCAAAACATTAGATTCAACCTTTTTAATTGGTAGTGCACTAGACAATGGTAGGATACTAATTCTACCGCATTGGTATGAACATTCCCTTCCACGGATCCCTTTTACTGTTAAAACTGTTTGACCATTAGTTTCTGCCAACTCTTTTTGCCTTTATCTTTGGGCAATGGATTACCATCTTATTGATTTCTTCATCGCTCTTTGTTGGGAACAACTTCAAGATCAGCTGATGTAAGCGAACGAAGTGTCATATTACGCACAATAGTTTCTGCAATAGACTTGCCCTCATCTGCTACTACATCACTCTCAGCAATACGTTCATTGGCTTCACTATCGCTATCCTGAGCCCCTGACGATCTAAGAATCATTCGAATTGTTATATTCTATACCCCTTAGTTTCTATACCAAAAGTAACCTTAGGGTCCTTATTGCTTATTAAACTATTAAAGCTGTCCTTTGTATTTCCTAAAGGCCAAATCACTTGGAGAAAACACATTCAAGGCTTCTTTATTTTCACCATTTACGCCTAGGGGCATATACTCGGTCTCCATGAGTAGCCATTAAACTCTGCAAAGAACTTATCTGGTACAACCATATCCTTATCTAGGTTTACATTTAAGTCCACATAAGTATAGGATTGTCATTTTTATCAATCACTAAAGTCATTACCCTTGTAAGTATTGATAAAACTGGACCTACATAACCTGCACATCAGGGTTACGATACACCAGCATAGCAGTAGTCTTATCCATTTCAAATTCAGAAGTTAAAACAACTTCATCTACCTTTGTAGTATCATTATTTTCTGGCTTATATACATCAAAGAATTTTACGAGTGTCACCAGTAATAGTTTTCTTTCTTTAGGTTGGTGTTTGGTAAAACATCTTCTGCCTTCACACCCAGCATCAATCTTTACCTTGTTATCCTCCGATTGCAAACTTATTCATACCAGCCATAAGAGCAAATCCCATAAAAAGTTTATTGTCCGAGAATGGTGTATCCTGGCCATTTAAACTAGAGTACACTCCACATAGCTTTGAATCCCTCCTATACCATTAGGAAAGGCTGTGTTGCAACAGTATCTTCTGGAGAAAACAGTCTAGCTCCTTCAGCTATCTTTCCATCTCTATGTGGCTTATCAGACCAACCAAGGAAGGTCTTTACTACCACGGAATAGGCCTGATTAGTGAGTGGGCTACCTAGCTTATCTGTTCCTGTAGTATAATTACCTACTGTATCATTTTTAACCCTAGATTCATTTGTCCACTGACCGATAAGGCTTACAGACCCATTATAATTGGCTGTTGAAGTACTTGCTGAGGCAGACTCGTCGGAGTACTTGCTGGAGTACTGCATGAGATACTTGCTGGGGCACTCGTCGGAGTACTTGCTGGGGTACTTGCTGGAGTACTTCTAGCAACCCTCCCAGATCTTGTAGGGACTTGCAGACTCCAGGCTATCATTAGCCTGACCACTAGCTGTAGTCGTTTCTGAAGAGCCTGCAGGCCACTAGCTGCTTTAGTCTCTGCTGATGTAGCTTGACTTCACCAGAGCCTTCCAGCCACCTTGTCACTGCTGTTTGAAGCAGAGTTTCCATGTGTTTATATTACTTGTCTGGCTAGCTCTTGTTGATTCTGCTGAACCTCTATCAGAGCTCACTAGCCTAGTTCCATTATTACTAATATTAGCTGTGTTATTTGTTTCGCTAGCTATAACTGTAGCAGTTTCTCCTGTTTCCAAGGCATGTATATTTACTTCACTATTTGCGAAAAATACCATTGCAGTACAGCAACACCTACTACACCAAGCTGGTGTCTTTTTTATGGAGTGACGCGATGTCTTGTCTCCATTTACTTTTCTTTTTTCATCTCCTTCATTTTAATCCCTCCATCTCTCCGTTTTAATATATTAAAAATAAAATATATTATATTCTATTCCTCTTTTATACCTTGCAAATCACTTATATAAATAAAAATCCCCAAAAAGGGAATTTTTATTATTTTTATATAGGGTAGATGGATTTATAGCTATCAAGTCGATTTATTATTTATATTCCAGAATTTTTCAACGATTTCGAGTATATATGCAAAATATTTCAGATATTTAGCTTTTATATATCCACTTTTTATTTTTCTATACACAGTGGACGGATTTATACCCACTGCCTTGGCAGCCTTAGTTATATTTCCATATTTTTAACTGCATTCTTATGATTTCTTGTTCAACCAGCCTATGGGCATCATCTCATATTCATAATATCCTCATCACCAGGCTAGTATCCCCCTATCACCTCTTATAGTAGAAGCATCTTCAAGCTTTTACTTACTTTATATCCTCATTACTTTCAAGGTAAAGAATCTTTCAACCTGTTCCAGGTAGATATTTTCCTGTGGTGATAGGATAACCAGTCTCACCCACGTTTTTAAGCTCTCTTATATTACCCTTCAGTCGTTTTCTACCATCCTAGCCCTGGCCTCCAGTTGACAAAGCTTTACATTCCCAGTTATACCTCTCATTGAAGTAGTTTTATATAATAGTCTTGTAATAGGCAGGATATCCCTCCTGTCTCTTTAGAGGTGGCACAACCATCTGGTATTACATTTAGTCTATAAAGATCCTGCCTAAAAGATTCTCTCTCCCGTCCTCAGTTCATCAAGGGTCTTGTTTGTACACACACATACCTTACATCTATATGCTTGGACTTGGTGCTACCAATCCTCATTATGGCATTTTCCTGGATGGCACGCAGGAACTTTTTCTGGGTCTTAAGTGGCATCTCTCCCATCTCATCCAGACAGGGGTGCCGCCATCAGCAGCCTCCATAAGCCCCATCTTACCTTCCTTATTGGCCCTCCCGGTCAAAAGGCTCCCTTTCATAACCAAAGAGCTCTGAACTCTATCAGTTCCTCAGGTATAGAGGCACAGTTAATGCTTACAAAAGGACCATTACACCTCTTACTCTTGGATCCAGAGGCCTTATAGCTATTATTTCCTTACAACACCAGATTCTCCCATTATAAAGATAGAGGCATCTGAAGGTGCAACCCTCTCTACTATGGCCTTCCCTGCTTCATCTCTTCACTAGCACTGATATATTCAACTACATTTCATTATTTTCACTAGATATCTTGGCCAGGTTTATCAACCTGGATACATCACGGCCTGTCAAAACCCACCCCTTGAAGTTGCCATTTTACATCATAGTGGGGAATCGTAGTATAGGATATAACCCTGCCATTTGGGATACGATCTCCTATAGACCTTCTTCTTTTCTATCATCTCAGTAATGACAGGATTTGAAACTTTGCCATCTTTAACTAACTCATCTATACTCTTTTTCAAAACATCCTTTCTCTTAAAGGGTAGGATCTGGTCACAGATGCTATTCATCTTCTGCAATATACCCATTTCATTAAAGACAACGATTATCTCATCTATATGCTCGATTACATTCTTTATGCCTGACATCATAGTTAGGTCATTATTGAAGATACACCAGTAGCAAACATCCTTACCATCTATATAAACCTCATATCACCAATTAGAGAGGTGTTCCTTATCCCTAAAGGACATGGGACCCGATGTCTTTTTCCAATAGCTCTTCATATCTAGCTGCCTGGTATTATCTAGGTTTCTTAAACCCAAAAATCACAAAACAGACCCTATTTGCTTATTTTGACGGAGGATAGTCCCATCCTCATAAGAAACTAGGGATGGTAAAATCAATATTCATCGTAATACTAATCAAAAGAGATTTTTCCATATATTTCTCCTTCTAAGCCTTAGAGGCCCTCATGTATATAGATACATCTAAACTAGGTCTTCCTAACCAAAATACCTATATATAAATAATAGCACAGATATTTGATTTCTTAAATACCTGTGCCATTTAAACTTACTTATTTTACCTACATTCTAGGCCTATTCATCTTGTAATTGTGATTAAATACTATTTCCTGCTGGCTTATGCTAGAAACTACTTACCACAACAGTTCTTATACTTCTTTCCACTTCCACATGGGCAAGGATCATTTCTACCAATCTTTTCCTCTACATGTTCTGGTGTGAGACTTACTTGGCTTTCTATCTACACCGTCCATATCAGGAGATTCTAGGCTGTCTGCATCAACTACCGCCTTTCTCTCTACTGGAACTTCTATCTGTATATTGAATAGGTAAGAAACTGTATCTTCCCTTATCAGCTTGTTCATTTCATCAAACATATCAAAGCCTTCCATCTTGTAGGCTACTAACTGGGTCTATCTGACCAATAGCCCTAAGACCTATACCCTGACGCGGCTGATCCATGGCATCTATATGGTCTATCCAGTGGTTGTCTACTGACTGAAGTAGTATTACTCTTTCTACTTCCCTCATTCTCTCAGATCCTATAAACTCTTCCTTTTCTGTATAAAGAGCTAATAGCCTTTCATATGTAGCTTCAAGAGCTTCAGATGATGTCATCTCAACAAAGTTAAGGTCATCTATCACCCCACACCTGGCAGGTACTTTCTATACATATGGTACTCTAACCAGCGTGATCAAATTCTTCCTTTTCATCAGTATAAAGACTACAGATTCTGTAATTACATCCCTCATCATCATCTGAATCTGGTCTTGTAGGTTCTCTCCAGATAAGACCTCTTCTCTCTTTCAGCATAGATTATTTCTCTCTGCTTGTTCATTACATCGTCATACTCAGGACATGCTTTCTGATACCGAAGTTCTTTCCTTCGACCTTCTTCTGTGCATTTTCGATTGACTTAGTAAGCATCCTATGCTCAATTGGAGTTTCATCATCAAGACCAAGCTTTTCAAAGCAGACCCTGGACTCTTTCACTACCAAATGGTCTCATTAGCATCATCAATGTCCTATAGAGAACCTAGACTCACCTGGGTCACCCTGACGACCAGCACGACCTCTTAACTGGTTATCTATTCTACGAGACTCATGTCTCTCTGTACCCAATATACATAGACCACCGGCTTCTATAACCTCTAGCTGTTCAGCATCAGTCTGCAACTTATACTCTTCATACAACTTCTTATATGTCTTTCTTGCTGCATCATATTCTTCATTGGCTTCAACACCAGCTACTTCATTGGCTGAATTTACCCTGTTGATCATCTCGTCAGTGAAGTTTAACCTCTTCATTTCCTTTAGAGCCATGAATGATGGGTTACCACCTAGTAGTATGTCGGTACCTCTACCTGCCATATTTGTCCAGCAATCGTAACGGCACCTAGTCTACCTGCCTGGGCTATAATCTCTGCTTCCTTTTCGTGGAACTTGGCATTCAATACTTCATGGGCTATTCCCTCTTCTGCCAATATACTTGAAAGTAACTCAGACTTTTCTATTGAAACAGTACCTACTAGGACTAGCTGCTTTCTTTCATGTCTTTCCTTTATATCCCTAGCAACCGCTCTGAACTTAGCCATACTGGTTGGCTATATACAGAATCTGCTAGGTCCTTTCTCAACAATGGCTTGTTAGTTGGAACTTGGAATACGTCCATCTTGTATATTGACTTAAATTCTTCTTCCTCTGTCTTTGCTGTACCTGTCATACCAGATAGCTTCGTATACATTCTAAAGTAGTTCTGGAATGTAATTGTAGCTAGAGTCTTTGATTCTCTCTGAATCGTCAAGCCTTCCTTGGCTTCTATAGCCTGGTGCAAAACCATCAGAATACCTTCTACCAAACATCAAACGACCGGTAAATTCGTCAACGATTATAATTTCATCGTCCTTGGCTACGTAGTCAACATCCTTCTTCATTATTACATGGGCCTTTAGGGCCTGGTTGATATGATGGTAAAGCTCTGTATGTTCCATAGTAGTTATGTTATCTACATTGAAGTATACTTCTGCCTTCTTTATACCAGTTTCTGTAAGAGAAACTGCCTTATCCTTTTCTTCCTTCTCATAATCATCCTCATTCAGCGTAAGTATAAATACATTAGCATCTGAATATAGATGGGTGGACTTGTCTCCAGGTCCTGATATGATAAGTGGTGTCCTTGCTTCATCGACTAGGATTGAGTCAACCTCATCGACAATAGCGTAATTAAGACCCCTCTGAACCATCTGTTCTTCGTGTATAACCATGTTATCCTTCAGGTAGTCGAAGCCATACTCATTGTTAGTACCATATGTGATATCACAATCATACTGCTGCTTTCTTACCTGAGGTGACTGTCCATGAACTATTACACCTACGGATAGGCCTAGGAACTCATATATCTTTGCCATCTGATCACGGTCACGCTTTGCAAGATAGTCATTAACTGTTACAACGTGTACACCCTTGCCTTCTAGGGCATTTAGGTATACTGGACAGAGTGGCAACAAGAGTCTTCACCTTCACCTGTCTTCATCTCAGCTGCATCGTCCCTGGTGTAAAACCATACCACCTATTAGCTGGACTCTTAAAGTGTCTCCTATCACCTAGTATTCTTGTTGAAGCTTCCCTTACAACTGCAAAGGCATCTACTAGTATATCGTCAAGTGTCTGTCCATTCTTTAGTCTTTCTTTGAACTCAGGTGTCACTGGCCTTAGCTCTGCATCTGTCATGGCTGCATATTTTTCCCCAGCCGCATCTATCTGATCAGCAATCTTACTAAACTGCTTTTAAATCTTTTTATCTGCCATATTAAAAAGCTGTCTAAAAACTCATTCACGTCCTCCTCTTTTTGTTTACTTACAAAATTATTCTGTACATAGTCTATTTTACCACAAATACGTAGTTTTGAGATAGTTAAAAGATTTTTAGTATTGATTTTTCATTTAAATCTAATATATCATGAATATATTGCAGTAATTTATAATATACATTAAATTACATAAATATAACTAAAATGAGAGGTGAATATTTATTGAAAACTATTAGCTTAAAATCTGAAAGTCTTAGGATATCAGAACTATAACTGGTCTCGCCTTGCTGATGGCAGTGTGCAGTAATTATTACTTTTTAGGATTGTATTTTCAAATATAATGGAGATATCCTTAGCTTCTTGGCCTTAGCCTGACTGGTATGCTATCTGGTCCCCTTGTAGGAGGAGTTGTTGGGGTATTTCGGACATAATCCAGTATATAGTGAGACCAAGTGGACCATTTTTCCCAGGCTTTCAATCCCTAAATAGCATTATTTCAGGAGTTATTTTCAGTATCTTCTTGTATAGCAAGGAGCTAACAGTAAAGCGTGTAACTATATGTGTCTTAATTGAGTCATCACTGTCCTAACCTTACACCTATTTGGTTAAATATACTTTACGGTGCAAAGCTATTTGCTATACCTAGATTAATCTGGTATCTATAGTAATGTTACCTATAAAGGTAGGTCTCATCTATGCCTTTGGTAGGGTAATGGAAAAAACATATGATTATTTGAAAAATTTAGGGGCTGCTCAGCCTACAATATAAATGGATACAGTAAAATATCCTATAAGAAAAAGCTTTTTACCAGTGGCTACTAGTAAAAAGCTGTATTTAGCTGACCTGGTCTTTGACCCCACACTCAACACTGCTGGAACTTTCGCTTTGGGGTTACCGCACTACTAATCCTCTCGATTTTCTCCTGCAGGACTTACCTCTAAGCCGCGCCATGCTCACTCTCAATTTTTAGGAGTAGCTTACGTGGATCCTTTTGCACCGCGACTAGCTTGGACTTTCAACCACAGACCTAAATACTTTTATTTAGTTTATAATTTTAACTACTTGTCAATATCTTTTTCGTATTTTCCTGTTAAAAGGTTAAAGATACTAGCTCTTGTATCCTGCTAGTCTTAAAACCTGGATATTTCATCAACAGTGGCCCCAGTTGTAAAATATATCATCTACTATAAGTATATTCTACCATAACTAGGTCTTTGGCTTCTTCCTTTAGCTTAAAGGAATTTTTCCAAGACCTCCTTCTTTCCTGTGATGATAGGCCGTGTAACTTGTCTGTATTCTTGACCCTTTTTCTACTAGGCTTACCATTGGCAGGCCTATAAGATCTGCCAGGTAGCTCCTATTTTCTCAGCCTGATTAAAGCCCCTAGCCTCTAGTCTCTTCTTATTGAGAGGAACGAAGGTGATTATATCCATCCTGCTGCTACCAGGTCTGATGTGATTCTAGTATGAGTCAGCCATTATTTCCCCATTATCTTGGCCATATGGGTTTTAGCACTATATTTTTAGCTTGAATACCATGAGTTTTGATAGGTCTCCATACTCTATAAAGCTAATATTTCTATCAAACAAAACCTCTTCCCTTGACAATAGGGACAAGCCTCTATTGGTCTATCAAGCTCCAGGCTGGTATTTGTGGTAGGTTTTCCACAGCACTCCACAAGAATTGTGTATAAAAATGATCTTCTCTAGGCATTTTTGAGCATATGGAATACTTTATTTGATCAGATATTGGCATATGGCAAAAATATACAATTCAAATTCTGTGGATAAACCATATCCAAAATGATTTTTCCAAATCAAACATAAAAAGCCCCTTAATTAGAGGCAAATTACGTAAATATTATACTAATACTAGCTTTTGTTATCTTATTATACCTCGACTATGATCCTAGCTTCTAATCTTCAATTATTGAATTTAATTTAAAAACTAGTCAGCTTGTAGGACAGGTTTGAATACCTATCCTGGTTCATATTATTGGACATCATATAATCTAGATACTTTTTTGTTACCAACCATGACAACCAGCTTCTTGGCCTCGTTACAGCTGTATACAAGAGATTTCTACTCAAGTAGCTAGGTGGTCCCCAGGTCATTGAGTATAACAACTATAGGAACTCACTACCCTGACTTTTGTGGACTGTTGTACAAAAACAGTGGTCAAGCTCCGATAGCTCGTCATACTTGTACTTAAAAATTTTATATTCATCAAAAAGAACATATATGGTCTTGTTATGCTTGTCTATATGGTAGATATATCCTATATCCCCAGTATGAGATACCTTCTCCATAGTCTGTGTTTTTCATTTTCCCACTTTTTGGAGTGAGTTGTTCTTTATCTGCATCACCTTGTCCCCCACCCTGAAGGTCCTTTTCATAAGCTCAACCTCCTGCCTTTCACCCCTAGAAGGGTTTAGGGTCTCCTGTAGGTTTATATTTAGGCTATGTACACTCTGCTAAGCCCTTACGCATTGGCGATAGGACCTGGATGTCTTTGACGGAATCAACCTTATAAAAACTTGGTAAACGTCCCTTTACTAGACTCTTTATTTCCTCTAGTATTTCAGAATCCTCTTCCTTGTTTATAAAGTAAAAGTCTGTATCCTTTTTGTTGGCTAAATAATATCACTGCCCATATTAGACTAAGGGCATTAACTATTATGTCGCTTTCCTGGGCCTGCTAAATATTTCTGTCAGCCTTATAGTAGTAATTACACCTGAGGAAATATCTCTCCTAGCACATTACTTACTCCTACTGATGGTAGCTGGTCTACATCGCTCACTACAGGATAGTCTGGTCTTTGGTGAGACTGCCTTTAATAGGGCATCCATGAAATATCTATCATAGAAGACCCATCAACACCATCATGTCGGCCCCTATGGGTTCTTCTTCATTTTCATAAAATATAGACCTATCATCTGTATCGGAAGGCCATCTCTAAAAAGCCTATGTATGGTCTTGGCCTCCTTACCTGTTGTCTCGTCATCTCTTAGCAGCACGCCCGTTAGCTGCTCAAAAGCATCCTATTCTGTTTGGTTAGACAGGTTGATTATGGTATTAATTGTGGTGTCTGCCTGTTCCTGGTCCTCCTGTCAGTACCATAACCCCATTTTCAAAGGCGGCTCTTACAGCCAGCTTTTTAAGGTTATAGTCGAAAAGGGACTGGTCCTCTCATCTCTATCTCTCATTCTATCAACTTTTAAGTCCTGCTCATAGGAGTTTTAATCTGATCAACATTGCATCACCTACCTCTGCTCTAGGTACTTGGCTATGGTATATAATATTGTAGTCTCCAAGCCTTCAATCACTATCTTCCTCTCTGAGGGCCATCCTCATATCAGTGTCGATTAGGTCCACATCGAGGTCAAGCAACTTTTGTGACTCTGATCTACAAGGTCCTCTGGCAAAAGGTATGTCCACTATTACGAGGTTTCTTTGTGACATGGAGTATTCCCTTTTCATCCTGTATTCGAGTCTTTTCTACACCTGACTTTTGTGCTCATCTCATCAGCAACTGTAAAGCCTATACCCACCACCCTATCCACTCAAAAGGTAGGGATTTGGTCCTGATTACATCTAGAGATTTTCGTTTGCAAATCTTGTAATCTTCATACTCATCCTTGGGCTGATCCCATAGGGAGATAGCCACTATTACATTTTTAACTCCCATATTTTCCTGGTAACTCTCCCATTATTGGCTGGAGTTTTTCTCGCCAACTCAATTTCAAGAGAGTCTTTCAGGCTCATTTTGTATGACATTTAGGGTTTCTAAACCAAACCTTTCAACTATCCTCTGGCTTGTCTTCTCACCCACACCCCTAATCACACCTGATGACAGGGAAGGAAAGTATACCCACTAATGGTAGAGGGAACCACACCTCGTGGAATCACATTTGCTGTTCACCATATTGTCATGTACCTTCCCACCACCCTTGACTTAGATATTCTCGCTTGAGCTAGTTAGGCCAGGCATATAACCAGTGATCACTTCGCGATAGTCTTCAATTTTTAATCTTGCTACCGTATAGCCATTAGCATCATTCGAGATAAACAATATCGACAACACTTCCTTCGGACTTGGTCCATTTTTCTGCCTCCTAACTTCTTATAGTCAATTTTATTTTTCGAGCTTTTACGAAAGCTTTTTGGTACATATTTTTGAATATATTTTTGACTTGGTCTACATCCAAAATGATCACATTAAATTTCTAATATTTACTTATTATGAAGGCTTTATTAATTTTCTTCCCCACTTACCTACTTTTATACTTCCATTGATTTGTATTATAGGAAATCCATCCTGTAACACCTTCATATCTTATCTTACACCACATTCTTTTATGGACTTTCTACTAGGTGTCAATTACATGGACCTCTCATGCCTGAAAGCAGGGTTTTTAGAATTGCAGAATTCTTAGAAATGATCTTCCCTCATATTTGTATTTTTGCCCTACTACCTGGTCTGTGTTTTTAATTTTGATGCTAGGCTAGAACCAGCCTTTTTCCTCTTCCCCTGATCATGACCTGGACCTTCTCTTTATTTGGAGCCTGCAGTGCAGACTTTGACCCTTATCTCTCTTCCTTTGCTTGTTTATTATCCTTGCTGGTACTTTCGCCAGCTGGAGAATTCTTTACCAGTAGCTTTTCAAGCTGACTTTTTATCATTTATTTTTGACCATACTATCTCTTGGGTGCTATCATCTTCTGGCATTTGGTCATATCTGCCTTCCCATTTGGTCTCACGCTTTTAATTGACCATTTTCTATACTTATATTTTTCTATACTTGTATCTACCTGTTCCACTAGATGTTTCAATATATTCTAGACCCCTTATAGTCGCTTCTAGACACTATATCCTCCTAAAACCCTCCTACTCCTGCAGCACTGTAGACTATTGATTCACTGAATTCAATTAGCTTCTCTTCCTTTTCATTATAGGAAAAACCCTCACATATCTAAGTTCAGAATTCTTAGATAGTAATAGCTGGGGTATCTTTCACCATCCATCTTTATAATTGCATATTCATATTCCCCTAGCTTCCTGACCTTCATCCTGGTAGTCATACTTATCTGCCTTGTCCAAGACCTGCTTGTATGCTTTTGGCAATTTTTCATCTAGACTCTCAACCTGACTCTTCCTTTGTTTCCCTTGTCCTGGCTCTTATAGCCTAAGCTCAGGGCTAGTAGTAAACTACTGCTAACAGTGATAATTTCTTGATTGTGTTTGATAAATTGAACATTATTCTATATCCTTCAGCTTTATGTTACCTGATCAAAACTATAATTCATATTAGTACATATCATATAAAGTTTAACATATTACATAATAAAAAGACAAACTTTACTAAAAATTAAAACTAATTTTACAAATACTGCTGTTTTCCAAAATTAGCGCTGGAAGAGAAATAAAATCATCATCCAACGCTAACATTATTATATTTTTATAAATAAGCCTTTAAAGTCTCAACCTTATCAGTTCTTTCCCATGGTAGGTCTACATCAGTTCTACCAAAGTGACCATAAGCAGCTACCTGCTTGTAGATTGGTCTTAATAGGTCTAGGTTCTTTATGATAGCACCTGGTCTGAGATCGAAGTTTTCCTTTACGATTTCAACTATCTTCTCATTAGATACCTTTTCCTGTGCCAAATGTGTCACACAAATATTGATAGTGGTCTCGCTACACCCTATCGCATAGGCAAGCTCTATTTCACACTTGTCTGCAAGGCCTGCTGCCACTATATTCTTGGCAACATATCTTGCTGCATAGCAAGCTGACCTATCTACCTTTGTTGGGTCCTTTCCTGAGAAGGCACCACCACCATGTCTAGAATATCCACCGTATGTATCTATGATGATCTTTCTACCTGTTAATCCTGTATCTCCGTGCGGTCCACCCACAACGAACCTGCCCGTTGGGTTGATGTAGTATAGAGTTTCATCGTCCAATAGGTCTGCTGGTATTGTAGTCTTTATAACCTTTTCTATAAGGTCTTTTCTAATCTGGTCATTTGTAGTATCTGGGTCATGCTGGGCAGATATCAATACTGTATGTACTCTTACTGGTGTATCCTCTTCATATTCAACAGTTACCTGAGTCTTACCATCTGGGTCTTAGGTAGGCTATTTCTCCTGACTTTCTAACCTCAGTAAGCTTTCGATAGCTTGTGGGCAAGAGATATTGGTAATGGCATTAATTCTGGAGTCTCGTTACAAGCAAAACCGAACATTATACCCTGGTCACCTGCACCAACCTTTTCTATCTCATCTTCTATATTCTCGCCTTCCTTTGATTCCAAACCTTCATCAACACCCATAGCGATATCATTTGACTGCTCATCTATAGCTGTAATTACTGCACAATTTTTCGGCATCGAAACCAAACTTACCCCTAATATATCCTATGCCTTCTACTGTTTCTCTTACTATCTTTGGAATATCTACATAGGCATTTGTAGATATTTCTCCTGCTACTAATATTAGCCCTGTTGTAGCTGTTGTCTCACATGCTACCCTAGACTTTGGATCCTTTTCAATCAAGGCGTCAAGTATCGCGTCTGATACCTGGTCACAAAGTTTGTCTGGATGCCCTTCTGTTACTGATTCTGATGTAAATAAATGTCTCGCCATCTCTTCTTCCTTTCATAAAAATACTATATACTTTTAATACAACCCTTCCTCAATTTACCTTATAATCATGACCACCCGTCCAACGGGTGGTTTTGCACAAGGGCTATAAGCCCAAGGGTTACCGGCCAGCGTCTAAAGGCGCTGGCTTTCACTCTGTTCAAGCTCGGCCTTTGACTCGTCGCCACCCTTTAAAGGGTATTTGTACTACTTGCCATCCCTAAAGGGATCTTCATATTCTTTTTGACACTTAATTTATCCATGGCTATATCATGTTTTTCCTGTTCTTGAATATACTTCTTTATAGTTGCTTCATTCAATCCAACCGTACTTACATAGTATCCTTCAGACCAAAAATGTCTATTTCCAAATTTATATTTTAAGTTTGCGTGTTTGTCAAATATCATTAGTGCACTTTTTCCTTTGAGATAACCCATAAATTGTGATACACTAATTTTAGGTGGTATACTTACTAGCATATGTACATGGTCTGGCATAAGATGACCTTCTAGTATTTCTACACCTTTATACGAACATAATTGTCTCAGAATTTGGCCTATACTTTGTTTATACTGATTATATATTATTTTTCGCCTGTATTTTGGTGTAAACACTATATGATATTTGCACATCCATTTTGTGTGAGATAAGCTATTCGCTTTATTAGCCATAAAATCACCTTCCTATTCGTATTATTGAGCTTGAACAATTCAATTATACTACGGAATGGTGATTTTTGTATAACATCTGTCGCGCACCCGCATAGCGGGTGGTTTATTGTTCTGCACGCTTTTGCGAGCTCAACAGGGACACGTCCCTAACGAAAAAAATTGACCTCTTCAAAAGAAGAGGCCATTATTTACACAATAAATAGCAAACCTCATCTTTCAAGATATAAATCTTGTAGGATTTAGCACCGTAAATACTTCCGGTTGCCGGGCGTCATAGGGCCTGTCCCTCAGCCACTCTTGATAAGGTAATCAAGATTTCATTCAATTATATGACTATGTTATCATCATGACTCCTAAAAGTCAAGATTTAATTTCTAAATTTAAACAGTTCCTGCTATTTCAAGTAGCTCTACAGATCCTAAAAGCTATACCTGTACCTAGGGCAACACAGTTAATTGGCTCACTTGCCAACCTTACCTTTAGACCAGTAACCTCAGAAATCTTCTTGTCCATACCATATAGTAGGCCTGCCTCCAGTCAGGACGATTCCCCTTTCTGCTATGTCAGATGCTAGTTCAGGTGGTGTATCCTGTAGGACCTTGATTACTAGGTTAGTAATCTGGGCCACGCTATCGCTCATAGCATCCATTATCTCAAAAGAGCTAACAGTTATAGACTTTGGAAGACCATTAGTCAAGTCCCTACCTGTTATCTTTTATAAACCTTTTCTTCCTGACGTCTATAGGCACAACCCTATATCCTTCTTTATCTTTTCGGCAGTTCTCTCACCTATAATTACATTGTAATTCTTCTTGATGTACCTGATAACATCCTGGTCAAACCTGTTACCACCGACCTTAATGGACTTACTGATTACAGTTCCTCCAAGAGATATAACGGCTACATCCGAAGTACCACCACCTATATCTACTACTAGGTGACCACCTGGTACAGTAATATCTATACCTGCCCCTATTGCTGCTGCTATAGGTTCTTCAATTAATAGGACTTCTCTTGCACCTGCCTGCTTAGTGGCATCCTGGACAGCCTTTCTCTCTACATCAGTTATCTTACTAGGCACTGACACCATGATCCTAGGCATTACAATCTTGCCCATACCCTTGCTTTCACCAAGCATATTGATAAAGCCACGTAACATCTTTTCTGCATTATCATAGTCAGATATTACACCATTCATCATTGGTTTGATAGCCTCTATATCCTTAGGAGTCCTACCAATCATTTTGTAGGCCTCATGACCCACGGCTATGATCTCGTCCATCCTATTATCAACAGCTACTACAGCTGGTTCATTCAAAACAACACCCTTGTCATCTACTACTACTAATACATTCGCAGTACCTAAATCTATTCCAATATCCATTCCTGCCATCACAAACCTCCGTATACGACTAATTAATCTTCAACTATTTCAACGTCTCCGCCTATACTTCTCAGCTTCTTATCTATGTCTACATAGCCCCTCTGTATATGGTATATTTCACCTACATTAGTAGTACCATCAGCAATTAGGCCACATAGGATAAGGGCTGCTCCAGCTCTAAGATCAGTAGCTACTACGTCTGCTCCCTTTAGGCAGTCTACTCCATTAACTACTGCACTCCTGCCATCAATCTTTATATTGGCTCCCATTTTATTAAATTCATTTACATGCATAAACCTATTTTCAAATACCGTCTCTATTACTACACCTGTTCCCTCAGCAACTGTTAGCATGGCCATAAACTGGGCCTGTACATCTGTAGGGAATCCAGGATGTGGTAGGGTCTTAATATCTATAGGCTTTATCTTATCAGGCCCTATTACCCTGATTGATGTTTCACCCTCTTCAATTGTAGCACCTGCTTCAGAAAGCTTTGCTATAACTGGCTTTAGGTGGTCAATAATTACATTTTCAAGGACTATATCACCCTTTGTCATAGCTGCTGCCACCATATATGTAGAAGCCTCTATCCTATCAGGTATTATCGTGCGCTCAGCCCCATGAAGAGACTTCACTCCTTTTATCTTTATTGTATTTGTACCAGCACCCCTAACAGAAGCGCCCATTTCGTTTAGAAAATTCGCCAAATCGACTATTTCAGGCTCTTCAGCCGCATTTTCAATAATTGTTACACCATCAGCTAGTACTGATGCCATCATTATATTCTGAGTAGCACCCACCGATGGGAAGTCAAGGTACAGCTTATTTCCAACTAGCTTATCAGCCCTAGCTTCTATAAAGCCATGGTCCATTATTATTTCAGCGCCCAAGGCCTTAAATCCTTTTAAATGTAGGTCTATCGGTCTGGTACCAATTGCACATCCTCCTGGCATAGAAATCTTCGTGCGATTAAAGATAGCCAATAGTGGACCCATAACTACAAAGGATGCTCTCATCTTCTTTACTAGCTCATATGGAGCCTCATATGTGTTTATACCTGAAGTATCTATTTCTAGACATCCATCCTTATAATTAACATCCGCACCCAGGTGGGCTAAAAGATCTGATATTACATGTACGTCTCTTAGACTTGGTACACTCTTCAAAGTACACTTACCCCTTGCTAGTATCGTAGCTGCAATAATAGGTAGTACAGCATTTTTGCTCCATCTATTTTTCAGGGTACCTTCAAAGGACCGCTCTTTTTACTCTAATTCTTGGCATAATTTCTCCTCTTAACTTAACACTAATAATCCTTGTAAATCTTTCCCGTATACTCATCAATGGTGCTAAGGCCATCCCTCTTATATATCCCTACTTGGGAAGATCCTCCACCAACTTTGCTGTCATTTATAAAAGCTTAAAATTTTCAATCCGACTCCACTTATAGTGGCAAGATTTATGTCTGCCACAGAAACCTACTCCAAGGTTTATAAATGATATCAAATTATAGTACACACATGCGATTGGGTTTTAGCACCCAAGGAGATGTGCATACATCTCCTTATTATATCAAATCAGTGGCAAAATTTCAATCACTTAAATTCTTTTTAAATAATCCAAAAACCCTAGGAAATTTTTCAGACTATTTCAATCCTATCTTCTCATCTATTAGGTCTGCAAGTCCCTTGGCTAAGCCGTAAATATGGTCTTCATTTTTACCCTCTAACATAACCCTTACTAGTGGTTCTGTTCCAGATGGTCTGATTAGAACCCTACCCTTGCCATCCATTTCTTTTTCTATTTCATCTATCCTCTTAGCTATCTCTTCAATTTCCATATAGCTGTTCTTGTACTCATTCTGAACCCTAACATTTACCAAGACCTGAGGATACTGGTCCATTACACCCGCTATACTAGAAAGAGCCTCTCCCTTGGACTTTACTATTGATGCTAGGACTAAAGATGACATAGTACCATCACCCGTAGTATTATAATCCAAGAATACCAAGTGACCTGACTGCTCTCCACCAAGACTGTAATCGCACTTTATCATCTCTTCAAGTACATACCTATCGCCAACCTGAGTAGTAGCCAGCTTGATTCCATTTTCCTCAGCAGCAATTCTTAATCCTATATTACTCATTACAGTGACAACTAGGGTATCATTCTTTAGCTGGCCCTTCGACTTCATATCTATGGCACTCACTACCATAATCTTATCACCATCTACTATATTACCCTTTTCATCTACTGCAATCAATCTATCAGCATCACCATCGTAGGCCATACCCATATGGGCACCTACTTCTACAACCTTAGCCTGTAGTGATTCTGGATGTGTAGATCCACACTTGTCATTTATATTATTACCGTCTGGCTGGCAGTGTATTTCTATTACCTCAGCACCTAGCTCCCTATATGCCATAGGAGCCACCTTATAGGCCGCACCATTAGCACAGTCTAAAACAAGCTTTAGACCCTTTAGGTCTCCATCTATGTGTGACTTCAGGTAATCTACATAGTCCCTAACAGCATTGTGCTCATATATCTTTCTACCAACATCTGAACCCACTGGCCACTTGTCTAGTAGATTTTCGTCGTCTATATGCTTTTCTATTTCTAGCTCTATTTCATCATCTAGCTTGAAGCCCTTATCATTAAAAAACTTTATACCATTGTACTCAACTGGATTATGAGATGCTGATATAACCACACCACAATTAGCCCCATACTTTCTAGTCAAATATGCAACCGCTGGTGTAGGTATTACTCCTACTGTTATTACATCACAACCAACTGACATCAAGCCTGCAATTAGGGCCGCCTCTAGCATATCACCCGAGATTCTAGTGTCTCTACCAACTACTACCTTAACCCTTGCATCACTTTTACATTCCTTCGTTAAGACAAAGCCACCTGCCCTACCTAATCTGTAGGCCAAAGAGGAATTAAGCTCTGTATTTGCTACTCCTCTTACTCCATCTGTACCAAAATATTTTCTCATATATGCTACCACCTTATTTTGTCAATTTTAATTATGGGTCCTTTATAAAAATTCCTATATATAATCCATTTTATCACAAAAACGTATTTATACATGTTTTTAGGCCTATATTGGAGATTTTTATATCAATTTTTCTCATTTTTGTACAAAACAAATTAGAGGGTACATATTCATCTGCTTACGCTTAGAATATGTACCCTCTACTCAGTCAGGACTAGTCACTAAGGCCAATCCCTAATTATAAACTAATTTATTATTTTTCTGAGACATAACAGCGTTGTAACCTGCTTCAAGAGCCTGTCTATTAACTGTGTATGAACTTTTTCTTTTCTCTTTCCGAAAACCTTCTTGAAGGCTTCAAGAACTGATTCTATGTTAACACTATCATCAACTGCAAGGAAAGCACCTAGCATTACCATGTTGGCAAACTTAGGTCCACCTAATTCATTTGATAATTCGTTAGCATCTATATAGTAAGCTTCTATATCATCTCTGCTACACTTTTCATGTACAAGTGAGCTGTTTATTAGTATAACACCACCAGGAACTACGTCACCTTCGAACTTAGTTAAAGATGGAGAGTTCATTATTACGGCAGCTGTCGCATCATCAGTTATGATTGGAGAACCTACTGGCTGGTCAGAAATTGTAACTGCGCAGTTAGCTGTACCACCACGCATTTCTGGACCATAAGATGGCAACCAAGAAACTTCTTTATTTTCAAGCATTCCGGCATAAGTCATTAGCTGACCCATAGACATTACACCCTGTCCACCGAAACCTGCACAAATAACTCTAGATGTCCTCATTTATTTTTCCTCCTTTGCAGCTTTTTCTGCTAATGCAGCTTCTATATCAATGTCCTTGAAGTTCTGTACTGGATAGTAAGGAACCATGTTCTCCCTTAACCATTCAAGAGCATCTACAGGAGTTTTACCCCAGTTAGTAGGACATGTAGAAAGTACTTCTACCATAGAGAAACCTAAACCAGCCATCTGTACTTCGAAAGCCTTTCTTATAGCCTTCTTAGCCTTTCTAACTTCAGCTGGAGTATCTACTCTAACTCTTTCGATATATCTAGCACCAGTTAGTGTAGAAAGCATTTCAGAAATTCTGATTGGATATCCGTGTAGTTCTGGATCTCTACCTGACTGACAAGTTGTTCCTCTTTCACCGATTAGTGTAGTAGGAGCCATCTGTCCACCTGTCATACCGTAAGTAGTGTTGTTTACGAATATAACAGTTATCTTTTCACCTCTGTTTGCAGCGTGAACGATTTCTGCAGCACCGATTGATGCAAGGTCACCGTCACCCTGGTATGTGAATACTGTATTATTTGGATTAACTCTCTTTATACCTGTAGCACATGCTGGAGCCTCTACCATGAGCAGCTTCGTGCATGTCGCAGTTAAAATAATTATATGCTAGAACTGAACATCCAACTGGAGCTACACCTATTGCAGATCCTACAACGTCCATTTCTTCCAATACTTCAGCAACTAGTCTGTGGATTATACCGTGAGTACATCCTGGACAGTAATGTGTCTGTGCGTCAGTTAAACCTGATGTCTTTTTGAATATAACAGCCATTACTTAACACCTCCCATGATTTCTTTTGCTCTTGCGATTATTTCTTTTGGTTCTGGTACCATACCACCTGGTCTACCATAGAAGTGAACTGGATATCTACCGTTAGAACCTAACTTAACATCTTCTACCATCTGTCCTAAACTCATTTCGATTACGAAATAGGTTCTTACAAGCTGGTATTTCATCAAATGCCTTATATGGGTAAGGCCATACAGTCTTAGGTCTGATTAGACCTACCTTATAACCTTCTGCTCTCATCTCATTTACGCAGTTCTTAACAACTCTCGCCATAGTACCGTATGCAACGAACACTAATTCAGCATCTTCAGTTCTATCCATTTCATACTGAAGTTCGTTAGCTTCAATTACATCGTACTTTCTCTGTAGATGATAGTTGCTTCTTCAAGAATTTCTGGAGAAAGGCATAGAGAGTTTATGATATTTGGCTTTCTCTCCTTAGTACCAGTAGGTAGCCCCAACCTTCCTTAGAAGGAAGTTCTCTCTGCTTTCTTGGCTTATCAAAGTCAACTGGTTCCATCATCTGACCGATCATACCGTCTAGTAATACTAGAACTGGAGTTCTATATAGTTCTGCAACATCAAATGCATCCATTATCATATCACATGCTTCCTGTACACTTGCTGGAGCATATACTGGTGTTCTGTAGTCACCGTCACCACCGCCTCTAGTTGTCATGAAGTAGTCTGACTGTGAAGGCTGGATTGATCCTAGTCCGGGCCACCTCTCACTACGTTTAGTATAACACATGGAACTTCTGCACCTGCACAGTAAGTTATACCTTCCTGCTTTAATGCAATACCTGGTGAAGATGATGAAGTAAGTACTCTCGCACCACATCCGCCTGCACCGTAAACCATGTTTATAGCAGCAACTTCTGATTCAGCCTGAACGAGATGTTCCGCCAATTGCTGGTAATTCTCTCTGATAAATATTCAGGTAACTCACTCTGTGGAGTTATTGGGTAACCGAAGAAATACTTGTCATCCTGCAACCATAGCTGCCTTACCGAATGCTTCGTTACCTTTCATTAGTATCTTAGCCATTTAAAAACTCCCCTAAATTAATCTCTTTCTACTGTGATTACTGCATCTGACACATCAATGCGCAGCTTGAACATCCCTATGCATTCTTCCATTCTTTTCAACGTGAGCTGGATTATATCCCTTGAATTTACCTTAGACAGATCAAGCTCAATAATCTTTTTGGACATACTGAGATGCATAGACCGCAACCCTTACAGTACTTCTGATCAAAAGACACTCACCTTTAGCCATTTGTATTGCCTCCTTAAAAATAAAATAAATCTAAAAATTATTTATAAAAACACAAACTACATCATCCACTCATCTCTCAAATATAGATGAATAGGTACCACATCACCTTCGAAGTCCTCAGGAATCTGGTCAACTAATGACTCAAGGCAAGATATAAACCTAATAGGTATATTTCTCTGCTTTGATACTTCACGACAGACCTCCTGCCCCTTCTCTATATCTTCAATTGTAGTAGCTTTTAAGCATGTGAGTATTATTAATAAGACCTGTAACCTTAAGCTTAGAAGCTGTTTCGATCTCATCAATATACTTCATTACTTCTTCAGCATTCTGTGTTTTTTTCCCCTGTTTGCGTTGACAACGAAGAACATATCGTAATCGTCATCTTTAATCATATTTCTATATCTTGTAATAACAGTTGCACCAACCTTATCGCCACCAAGGTCAATTATATTATTGTGTTCCTGGTTTAATAATGGTGTATGTATTTTCCGCAGAAAGCGCTGGTATATCCAACGTCGATGCATCTACTGAGCTAGATATAAGGTGGATTCCGTTTTCCTCAAGGAACTCCTTCTTCCCTCTAGACCTAAAGTATACGTTAACAACATCAAGGTCAGAAATTGAAAGCGGACCTTCAACTTCTTTCCTCAACTGTAATGCATAATTTACTGTAAACTCACTCTTTCCACTTCCATAGTGGCCTGTTATTATTCTGATTCTCTTTGTTTTCTCCATTTGTTGCCTTCTCCTTTATCCAAATACTCAATCTCCAGATAGGCAAGGCCTACAATCTGTGACAAATATTCAAAAGACTTTCAATTACTGCTCGTCGTAATTCTGAGCCTTTTCTTCTCCCTTTAGAACTCTTAATCCACCTAGAGCAAGGGCTATCATTTCGTCTTCACCTGGGTATATCTTAACCTCAGATATGAATCCAACCCTATCAGTTATCATCTTTGTAAAGCTCTTAGAGTATGCTATACCACCAGTTAATAGAATTCCGTCTACCTTTCCTGAAAGTACTGCTGCACAGCTACCGATTTCCTTAGCTACCTGGTAAGCCATTGCTTCATATACTAATTCAGCCTTCTTGTCACCCTTTTCTATCATAGCTTCTACTCTAGCATCATTTGTATTTAAGTAAGAAACAAGACCACCGTTACCAGTTATCATCTTCCTATATCATATACTGTATAGTTGCCACTGAAGCATAAGTCTATCACTGAACCAACTGGGACTCCACCACTTCTTTCAGGTGAGAATGGACCTTCACCATCTAGAGCATTAGCAACATCAACTACTGCTCCCTTGCTATGAGCACCAACTGATATACCTCCACCCATGTGAGCTATTATCAAGTTAAGGTCTTCATACTTCTTACCTATTTCCCCTGCAAATCTTCTACCTATAGCCTTCTGGTTAAGGGCATGGAATATGCTCTTTCTTTCTATGCTAGCTGTACCAGATATTCTAGCTAGATCAGATATTTCATCAACCACAACTGGGTCAACTATAAATGCTGGTATATCTAATTCCTTTGAGAATTCGTTTGCAATAATTCCGCCAAGATTTGATGCATGCTGTCCTGAAACTCCTACTCTAAGGTCTTCTAGCATACTTTCAGTCACACTATATGTACCACCCTTTATTGGCTTAAGCAGACCACCTCTACTCTACTACGCAATCAAGCTCTTCTAGCTTGATATCTGCAGCCTTAAGTTCTCCCTCTATAACATCCTTTCTGAAGTTGAACTGATCAGAGATATTTTCGAATTGGCCTATTTCTTCTGATGAATGTCTAAGAGTCTTTTCAAAAACCTCTTTGTCGTTATCATACACGGCAATCTTAGTCGACGTAGAACCTGGGTTGATAGTTAAAATTCTGTAAACTTCCTTCATTGTATCCTCCTATTTAACTCTAACTGAATAAATTTTTATTGCTAAACCTGCCAATTAATCCTAGAGACCACTCACAATAATAGCACCCATCTAATCTAATAAAAACTTTTTCCCAAGGCTCCTTTTAAGATTCTAAATGTGTGATCCTGCAAGAGGGTTTTTCCTCAATTATCGACAAATTCATATTACTAGTTATAAATTAATAAAATGAATAAAATCCTTCATATTTAGCAAACTTTTTATTGCTAGTCATTTGCACATCAGGAAATATACTTTTTTTATATCTTGAAAACATTATCCAACAAGTTTTCAACTGGTAATAGGTAAGATTGCTAATTAGTCTTTCCTATATATTATTTTTATAACTAAAAATAAGGAACTTGCAATAAAAATATTAAATTAACAATTTTTGTTAATTTTTTTAATATGATTAAAGCAAATTCCATATTTTACTTTACTTTATAATTTAATTAAAATATTCCAAATATTTGTCCATTTGTATTTTCAACAGAAATTATATTAAATAAGATAATATAATTATATTTTATCAACTTAAAAATAAGGATATTCTCACAAATTATCAAGTAATAATTCACTGTTTTTCTATTTCTTAATTAATAGTATTTCAGTATTTTCATTTTTTTAGCTTTATACCTTCTGGTAAAGCAATTTCTACTTTTTATTCAGAAAAATCTCCAAAATTATCATCTGTCAGCTTTTTGTTTTAATGTAGTTCTATATTTTTTAAAGTTTCACTACTTCCGACAATAGCTATTTTTCTGGAGAAATAGCATAGGAATCAGGGTCATATAGACTTCCATCGTAATCGATTCTCAATGCTACACTTTTAGCTTTTGCCTAAACTCACCAGAGACTGTTATTTTTTTACATTTATATCCAAATCTAGGATATTTCCTTTTTATCATAGGCTTTTTGCCTGAACTTCCTTATTAAAAGCAAAAGTCAGATTCAGTATCAAGCTTTATCAGTATCTCAAGTCTAGACCAACATAGTCCACCTTCTCAACTAAGGACATAGCCCTACCACACTTACTTTTTATAGCTTGTTCTAATATTTATAACCTCATCCTTTAGACTACCTTTTAGGTTAACCCTTACATCAACTTGCTTTTTTATCCTCTTTTCAAGATTAACTACTATAGAAGAATCCTTTAGGTCTCTAGACACCCTGTTGGATATATTAGTCCTCAGGCTTACAACATTACTCCCTTCAACAGGATTATTGATTTCTCCATAAATATCTATGTTATCCTTAGTTAGTTTTTGTAGCTCTGACAACTTACCTTCTAGTGTAATATCTGTCTTAAAAATTCGCCTTTGGGTATACTACAAAACCCTCATTTTCTATCTGATTTATCTTATTTATAGTTATAGGTATACCAACTATTACCTTCTTCTCATCTGGATCTACTACAGCCAAAACGTATAACCAGAGTGCAAGTGCTGCTAATACTGATATAATCTTTGATTTGATGTTTCCTGGCTTTTTGCCTAAATTTACTCAAATTCAGCACCCCTAGCTACTTATTAAAAATCTTTTACAAGACCTAAGCCTTTTTCTTCTGAATTGTTCTTATAAAAAGTTCTTTAATATATTTGCCAGCCTTTCCTTGCTGACATCCCTATATATCTTACCTGCCCTAGCAATAGATACATGACCTAGTTTCCTCCGAAACTATCAGGGTCAAGGAATCTGATATTTCACTTACACCTCATACCTGCCCTATGCCTTGTTCCCAGATCCTTACTAAGGTCCTTCCTCTGGGTTAGTGGCAAAAACATGCGGCTGACTTAATTTTCCCATCCCTAATTATCACTGCCCCATCATGAAGTGGCGTATTTGGAATAAATATATTACATAGAATCTGCTTAGTTATTTTAGCATCTATCTCAGTACCTGTTTCGACAATTTCATTTAACTTAGTCTTTCCTCTAATACTAATAGTACTTATCTTCCTTCCCTGCCATATCGTATACTGCGCCAAGCATCTCAGAAATCACCTTCTCTACATTCAGCCTCATAGGCTCTTGGCTTGCGTACCAAACCTATATAGGTTTTGTATTCCTGCCCAGGCGCCCAAGCCTGCCCTTAACTCTGGTTGGAATATAATAAATGGCAATATAAAACCTGCTCCAATATCTTTACAAGTATCCAACAAAAGTGTGTGTAGCTTCAGCATACCACTGACCTGGGTTGCAACTAGTAGTATTATTACTCCCTTAAATAGCTGCTCAGCACGGGTATCCTTTTATAAATCTCAATATCTTATAAAAATAGATAGGCTACTATCAATATATCTACTACGTCATTTATACTTATCCTATAGATCAATTGAAAAATTTATTAAAAATCAAATCAAACGATAACACATCTTCCACCCTACTTTCCTAAGTATGCTTTTACCATAAAAAAATCAGGATAATTTTATTTATTTTTATAAAAAACTCTCCATCATTACGATAAAGAGTTTGAATGAGACGCACAGGATTCAGAACCCCGACACACGCCTTAGAAGGGCGTTGCTCATCCAGCTGAGCTATGCACCCATAAAATTGGAGCGGAAACGAGATTCGAACTCGCGACTTCGACCTTGGCAAGGTCGCGTTCTACCGCTGAACTATTCCCGCATATTGATTAAATGGCGACCTGGAGAGTACCGAACCCTCGACCTCCAGCGTGACAGGCTGGCATTCTAACCAACTGAACTACCAGGTCGCATTAATGGTGGGAGTAACAGGGACTCGAACCTGTGACCCCCTGCTTGGTAAGGGCAGATGCTCTCCCAGCTGAGCTATACTCCCACATTATGACTCCTAGGGGAATCGAACCCCTGTTACCGCCGTGAAAGGGCGGTGTCTTAACCGCTTGACCAAGGAGCCATGGTAACAAAATATTTTTAATGGTTGCGGAGGAAGGACTTGAACCTTCGACCTTCGGGTTATGGTCGACGAGCTACCAACTGCTCCACCATCGCGACATTCAATGGCTCCAAGGGGTGTACTGAACCCACAGCCTCCACGTTATTACAGCTATTGCTCCACTCATTGAGCTACCTTGGAACAAGGTATTACATCAAATATGTAACTATAAAACTCTATATTCCTTATGGAATATAAAGTTGAGATATGCTCTCAAAACTGAATTCTAGCGATATCCAATGATGTCCTTGGTCAAGTCCTCGATCTATTAGTATCAGTAAGCTACATACATTGCTGCACTTACACCTCTGACCTATCAACCAGGTAGTCTTCCTGGGATCTTAACCTTGCGGTGGGAAATCTTATCTTGAAGTTGGCTTCGCGCTTAGATGCTTTCAGCGCTTATCCCTTCCATACATAGCTACCCAGCCATGCCCTTGGCAGAACAACTGGTACACCAGAGGTATGTCCATCCCGTCCTCTCGTACTAAGGACAGATCTTCTCAAATTTCCTACGCCTGCGACGGATAGGGACCGAACTGTCTCACGACGTTCTGAACCCAGCTCGCGTACCACTTTAATGGGCGAACAGCCCAACCCTTGGGACCAACTACAGCCCCAGGATGTGATGAGCCGACATCGAGGTGCCAAACCTCCCCGTCGATGTGGACTCTTGGGGGAGATAAGCCTGTTATCCCCAGGGTAGCTTTTATCCGTTGAGCGATGGCCTTCCACTCAGAACCACCCGGATCACTAAGTCCGTATTTCTACCTTTGCTCGACCTGTATGTCTTGCAATCAAGCTCCCTTTTGCCTTTACACTCTTCGTACGATTTCCGACCGTACTGAGGGAACCTTTGAGCGCCTCCGTTACCTTTTGGGAGGCGACCGCCCCAGTCAAACTGCCCACCAGACAGTGTCCCAAGACCAGATTCATGGCCTATGGTTAGAGTCCCAATACTACAAGGGTGGTATCCCAAGGATGACTCCATCAAAACTGACGCCCTGATTTCATAGTCTCCCACCTATCCTGTGACATGTAGTATCGAAACCCAATGTCAAGCTACAGTAAAGCTCCATGGGGTCTTTCCGTCCTGTCGCAGGTACCCGAGCATCTTCACACAGGGATTACAATTTCACCGAGTCTGTTGTTGAGACAGTCTCCAAATCGTTACGCCTTTCGTGCGGGTCGGAACTTACCCGACAAGGAATTTCGCTACCTTAGGGACCGTTATAGTTACGGCCGCCGTTTACTGGGGCTTAAGATCACTGCTTCGATTGCTCTAACAGATCCCCTTAACCTTCCAGCACCTAGGGCAGGCGTCAGCTCCTATACATCGTCTTGCGACTTAGCAGAAACCTATGTTTTTGGTAAACAGTCGCTTGGGCCAGTCTCTGCGGCCCCATTGCTGCAAGCACCCTCTATCCCTAAGTTACGGGGTCATTTTTGCCGAGTTCCTTAACAACAGTTCTCTCTGCTGGCCTTAGGATACTCTCCTCACCCACCTGTGTCGGTTTTGCGGTACGGGGTACCTTTAATCTCGATAGAGACTTTTCTCGACAGTGTGAAATCAGCTGCTTCGCTACTTAGTTTCGCTCCCCATCGCGCCCCAGCATTAACTAAACGGATTTGCCTATCTAGTCTGCCTCAACGCTTAGACACACTTAACCAACAGTGTGCTCAGCTTATCCTACTGTGTCATCCCTTCTCTCAAACGATTATCGGTAGTACAGGAATCTCAACCTGTTGTCCATCGCCTACGCCTTTCGGCCTGAGCTTAGGTCCCGACTAACCCAGGGAGGACGAACCTTCCCCTGGAAACCTTGGGTTTACGGCCTGAGGGATTCTCACCCTCATCTCGCTACTCATGCCAACATTCTCTCTCCCATACTGTCCACGACTCCTTACGGTATCGCTTCAGCCTGCATGGGAAGCTCCCCTACCCATCATCATATGATGCCGTAGCTTCGGTAGTATGTTTTAGCCCCGGAAATCTTCGGCGCAGGATCACTCGACCAGTGAGCTATTACGCACTCTTTAAATGAGTGGCTGCTTCTAAGCCAACATCCTGGTTGTCTGTGCAATCCCACATCCTTTACCACTTAACATACATTTAGGGACCTTAGCTGACGGTCTGAGACTCTTTTCCCTTTCGACTATGAACCTTATCACCCATAGTCTGACTCCTGAACAAAAGATAATGGCATTCGGAGTTTGATAGTCTTCGGTAAGTGCAATACCCCTAGGACATTCAGTCGCTCTACCTCCACATCTCTAAATTTCAAGGCTAGCCCTAAAAGCTATTTTCAGGGGAGAACCAGCTATCTCCGAGCTCGATTGGAATTTCACCGCTACCCACAAGTCATCCCCGCACTTTTCAACGTACGTGGGTTCGGACCTCCACGAAATTTTACTTTCGCTTCATCCTGCTCATGGGTAGGTCGCCCTAGGTTTTCGGGTCTACGTCATGTGACTATGGTCCAGTTAAGACTCGCTTTCCTTCGGCTCCACACCTTAAGTGCTTAACCTTGCCACATAACGTAACTCGTTGGCCCGTTCTACAAAAAGTACGCGGTCACGCGAATAATGCGACTCCCACAGCTTGTAAGTGTAGGGTTTCAGGTTCTATTTCACTCCCCTCCCAGGGGTTCTTTTCACCTTTCCCTCACGGTACTATTCGCTATCGGTCACTAGGTAGTATTTAGCCTTGGGGGGTGGTCCCCCCTGCTTCCCACAAGGTTTCACGTGTCTCGTGGTACTCTGGATCATATCAAGAACTTTCTTGGCTTTGTATACGGGACTTTTACCCTCTGTGGTTGATCTTTCCAGACCTATTCTACTCGCACAACCTTTCCTTAAGATATGTCCGCAACCCCAAATCAGTAAACTGACTTGGTTTGAGAACTCTTCCGCTTTCGCTCGCTGCTACTAGCGGAATCGAATTTCTTTCTCTTCCTTCAGGTACTTAGATGTTTCAGTTCCCTGAGTTCCCTCCATAGGCTATGTATTCACCTATGGATACTTGGACATTACTCCAAGTGAGTTTCCTCATTCAGAAATCTCCGGATCAAAGTGTATGTGCCACTCCCCGAAGCTTATCGCAGCTTATCACGTCTTTCATCGGCTCCTGGTGCCAAGGCATCCGCCCTACACCCTTAATAACTTGACCTTTAAGTTATTAATTGAGATTTTCTATAGTCTATCTCTAGACTGTTAAAGAATAATTGGTTGTTTTTAATGAGTTTTCTCTCATTTCTTTTATATCCGTTAGGATATTAAATAGATGTCATTGTATAATTATCACTAGTATTCAGTTTTCAAAGTACAATCTTTTGGTATTTTTGAATCCCTTATACAGGGTCTATCAAAAATACTGCAAAAATATTAATTTAATATTAGCAATTTAATATTAATAATGGTGGAGATGAGGAGAGTCGAACTCCTGACCCCTTGCTTGCAAGGCAAGTCTTCTCCCAAACTGAGCTACACCCCCATTTAATAGACTATAAGTCTCTAACGAGACCTAAAAGTAACCTATCTAATTGAAGTTTCTAATGAACCTTCAAAAATTGAACAGCAGGTAATTCTCCTTAGAAAGGAGGTGATCCAGCCGCACCTTCCGATACGGCTACCTTTGTTGACTTCACCCCAGTTATCGACGCCACCTTCGACGACTTCCTCCTTGCGGTTGGATAATCGGCTTCGGGTGTTTCCGACTCCCGTGGTGTGACGGGCGGTGTGTACAAGACCCTTAGGGAACGCATTCACCGCAGCATTCTGATCTGCGATTACTAGTAACTCCAGCTTCATGTAGGCGAGTTTCAGCCTACAATCCGAACTGAGAATGGCTTTTAAGGGATTGGCTCCACCTCACGGTTTGGCAACCCTCTGTACCACCCATTGTAGCACGTGTGAGCCCTAAGCATAAGGGGCATGATGATTTGACGTCATCCCCACCTTCCTCCAGGTTATCCCTGGCAGTCTCTCTAGAGTCTTCCCAACTGAATGCTGGCAACTAAAGACAAGGGTTGCGCTCGTTGCGGGACTTAACCCAACATCTCACGACACGAGCTGACGACAACCATGCACCACCTGTCACCTCAGTCCCGAAGGAAGGGTGTGATTAAACACCTGTCCGAGGGATGTCAAGCTTTAGGTAAGGTTCTTCGCGTTGCTTCGAATTAAACCACATGCTCCGCTACTTGTGCGGGTCCCCGTCAATTCCTTTGAGTTTCACACTTGCGTGCGTACTCCCCAGGCGGAGTACTTAATGCGTTAGCTGCGGCACCGAGGGGGTAACCCCCGACACCTAGTACTCATCGTTTACAGCGTGGACTACCAGGGTATCTAATCCTGTTTGCTACCCACGCTTTCGTGCCTCAGTGTCAGTTGCAGTCCAGAAAGCCGCCTTCGCTACTGGTGTTCCTCCCAATATCTACGCATTTCACCGCTACACTGGGAATTCCACTTTCCTCTCCTGCACTCAAGTCCTCCAGTTTCGGCGGCTTACTACGGTTGAGCCGTAGCCTTTAACCACCGACTTGAAGGACCACCTACGCACCCTTTACGCCCAGTAAATCCGGATAACGCTAGCCCCCTACGTATTACCGCGGCTGCTGGCACGTAGTTAGCCGGGGCTTCCTCACAGGGTACCGTCATTATCTTCCCCTGCAACAGAACTTTACGATCCGAAGACCTTCATCGTTCACGCGGCGTTGCTGCATCAGGCTTTCGCCCATTGTGCAATATTCCCCACTGCTGCCTCCCGTAGGAGTTTGGACCGTGTCTCAGTTCCAATGTGGCCGATCACCCTCTCAGGTCGGCTACTGATCGTCGCCTTGGTGGGCAGTTATCTCACCAACTAGCTAATCAGACGCGGGTCCATCCTATACCGCTAACACTTTGATATATCTGCGATGCCGCAAATATATATTATCATGTATTAGTAAACTTTTCAGTATGTTATCCATGTGTATAGGGCAGGTTACCCACGCGTTACTCACCCGTCCGCCGCTTGGTTTTGCTCAGAATTGAACATTCTAGTCTTAGAATACTCAATACTGAGCAAACCCTCGCTCGACTTGCATGTGTTAGGCACGCCGCCAGCGTTCATCCTGAGCCAGGATCAAACTCTCATAAAAAAATTTGTTACTGTCTTTCAGACTATTGTTATCTCTAAAATATCTGGCTTGGTTTGTTTTGTGGTTTAAATCAAGTAAGTTTGTCTTACATGGTTTAAACGATTAATCAATTGTCCTAAAAGGACTCATTGAATTAACCTGCTGTTCAATTTTTCAAAGTTCATTATTTTTCAATATAATGGCTTATATTCTCAAAAAAATGGTCGAGGTGAAGGGACTCGAACCCCTACCCCATGGTCCCAAAACCACGTCGCTACCAAACTGCGCTACACCTCGTCCTATGGCGGAGAAGGAGGATTCGAACCCTCGCACCAGTTTTACCCAGCCTAATCCCTTAGCAGGGATCCTCTTGAGCCTCTTGAGTACTTCTCCAAAAATAAAATTATAAGTGGCGGAGAGGGTGGGATTCGAACCCACGGTGCCTCACGACATCACTGGTTTTCAAGACCAGCTCCTTAAACCACTCGGACACCTCTCCAAAAATGATCTCATCCGAGATTCGAACTCGGGACACCTTGATTAAAAGTCAAGTGCTCTACCGACTGAGCTAATAGACCAGGCTATTTAATTCCAATGGAGCTGGTGATAGGAATCGAACCTACAACCTGCTGATTACAAGTCAGCTGCTCTACCGTTGAGCCACACCAGCATATTAATGGTGGGAGTAACGAGGCTCGAACCTGTGACCCCCTGCTTGTAAGGCAGATGCTCTCCCAGCTGAGCTATACTCCCACATTATGACTCCTAGGGGAATCGAACCCCTGTTACCGCCGTGAAAGGGCGGTGTCTTAACCGCTTGACCAAGGAGCCATGCTAGAAAGCTCCAAGGGTGAAACCGAACCCACAGCCTACTGGTTAACAGCTTAGTTGCTCCACCATTGAGCTACCTTGGAATAACGTGGCTACGTCCTATTCTCCCAGGCAGCTTCCCACCAAGTACCTTCAGCGCTAAGGAGCTTAACTTCTGTGTTCGGAATGGGAACAGGTATATCCTCCTTGCTATAGTAACCACATTAACTTGAAAGCGACAAAAATTATCCGCTTCAAACTTTCTTTTAAACTTTCTCGTCCCTCGAGGACAAGTATTATAATATCATAATTGCTATATAGCGTCAACACTTTTTTTGTAAGTTTTTCGCCTAAAAAAATAAGTTTTTTTCTTTTCTATTTTTTTAATTATACGAATTATAAATTATATTTTTATTTAATATATACGTATTTTTAGCGAATTTTCTAGGATTTTTCCTTGTAAGACCAAAAAGACCCCACATTCCCTGTTTGATTTTTTTCTTGGGTGTGAGTCTTTATTTTACATATTATATGTCTTATATTATCAATTTAGATATTTTATGTCTTATTTAACTAGGGCCTTGGCCTTGTCTACTACATTAGCTACTGTGAATCCAAAGTGATCGAACAATACCTTGGCTGGAGCTGATGCCCCAAATGAGTTCATAGCGACTACATCACCATCTAGGCCAATGTACTTGTACCATGGCATTGGGTTTGCCGCCTCAACCGCCAACCTTGTCCTAACAGCAGATGGAAGCACTTCCTCAATGTATTCTGGAGACTGAGTTTCAAAGATATCCATACATGGTACAGATACTACTCTTACTGACTTGCCTTCCTTTTCTAACTCTTCCTTAGCCCCAAGAGCTAGCTCTACTTCTGATCCAGATGCCATTATAATCAGGTCTATCTTGTCCTTATTTGCTGCCTCTGCTAGTATATATCCACCCTTAAAGGCTTCCTTAGAAGATCCCTCTAGCTGTGGTAGGTTCTGTCTAGTAAGTACTATGGCAGTCGGAGTTGCCTCTGATCCTATGGCACTAGCCCATGCTGCCGCAGTTTCTATATAGTCAGCTGGTCTAAATACGTTTAGGTTAGGTATAGATCTTAGCATAGCCAACTGTTCGATAGGCTCGTGTGTAGGTCCATCTTCACCAACCCCAATAGAGTCATGAGTCAACACAAATGTAACTGGTAGTCCCATTAAAGATGATAACCTAATCATTGGCTTCATGAAATCAGAGAATACAAAGAATGTAGCACAATATGGATTTAAACCACCATGTAGGTAGATACCATTTGTTATAGCTGTCATAGCCATTTCTCTTACACCAAAATGGATATTTCTACCGCTCCTATCAGTTGCTGAGAAGTATCCCTGACCCTTCATTTCAGTCTTATTGGATGGTGCAAGGTCAGCTGATCCACCTACTAGGTTAGGATATACATCCTTTAGCTTGTTGATTATATCACCTGATACAGCTCTTGTAGCCATAGCCTTATCTTCATGCGCCCTAATACTCTTCTGAATCTATTATCTTCTGAACATCGGGCTTAGCAAAGTACTCATCCCATAGCCTTGCATCTTCTGGATACTTTGTTGCATATTCAGCAAACATAGACTTCCAAGCCTCTTCCTTCTTGGCGCCTTCTTCTGCAAGTGCCTTATAGTGGTCATAAATTTCTGCATCCACTTCAAATGCTGTCTGGTTTTCCCATCCTAGGAATTTTTCTAAGCTCTACTATATTATCTTCACCTAGTGGCTCTCCATGAGCAGATGCCTTACCAACCTTAGCAGGACAACCATAACCAATCTGAGTCTTGCATATTATCAATGATGGCCTTTCCTTGTCTGCCTTAGCCTTAGCTATTGCTACATTTAAAGCATCTAGGTCATTTCCATCCTCAACTAACTGTACATGGTAGCCGAAAGCCTCAAATCTAGCCGCTACATCTTCTGTAAAGGCAAGGTCTGTATCGCCTTCTATAGTTATCCTATTTGAATCGTATAGGACAATTAGCTTGTCTAATTTCAAGGTACCAGCCAATGATAGAGCCTCGTATGCTACACCCTCCATCAAACATCCATCACCAGTTAGGGCGTATGTATAGTGGTCAACTATAGGATATCCATCCTTGTTGAACTTTGCAGCCAAGTGTGCTTCTGCCATTGCCATACCCACTGCTGTAGATACACCTGCACCCTAGAGGTCCTGTAGTAGATTCTACTCCTGCCGTATGCTTGTATTCTGGGTGTCCTGGAGTAAGGCTACCAAACTGTCTAAAGCTTTTTAAATCCTCTAAGCTTAGTCCATATCCAAACATATGAAGTAGAGAGTATAGTAATGAAGATCCATGTCCTGCTGATAGAATGAACCTATCCCTGTTTTCCCAATTTGGGTTCTTTGGATTATGGTTCATATTATTAGCCCACAAGCTGTATGCTATAGGAGCTGCACCTAGTGGCAAACCTGGGTGTCCTGAATTGGCCTTTTTGAACCTGGTCAGCTGACAAGATTCTTAAAGCATTTACTGCCTTTTGATTAATGTTCATATTAAATATCCTCCAAAAAAATTTACTTATACTTTTCGATTATAAGGTATCTATAATTAAAAGACCTACTAATATCGTCTAAAAATTCTTTTATACTACTCTATTTATTTTAACTTAATTATAGATAAATTACAATTTTTATCAGAAAATTAATAGATATTTTGGCCCTGATCATTTATTGGGTAGTTAAAAATACATTTGTTTTTTTGCCTATGTCTATCAACTCCCCTATGTTTTTAGCTGGCAAATGTTCATAAAATAAAGACAATAAATAAAAGCTTTAATTATAAAAAGAACAAAAAAACCTATAGTAATTTCCATAGGTTTTTGTTCTAGATATTTAAACTAATATAATGCAAATCTATTCTTTATATAATATTTATCTTTCATTTTAAATAAATGTTTTTACTAATTAAAAACGCTCTTAATAATATGAAAGATAAAAAAGAAAAATCGAAATAAGGATAATATTTTCTTTTTAAAAAGATTCTTACGAAAAACTTTCTCCAAAAAATAGCTTTCATAATAATAGATTTAATTGGTTGATTGTATAATCAATTTGTACAACTGAATAAAAATGATTCATTACGAATCCTGTGTTAAAAATATAAGTCGCTAAACAAATTCTACAGGAGGATCACAATGAATCAACTTAATTTTAACACAGAAAAGAGAAACTTTAAACACCTAAGTGAGTATGAAAGAGGAGAAATTTATGCCATGATCAAATTAGGTTGCTCAATATCTTCTATTGCCAGGCACCTAAAAAGGTCAAGAACCACTATTTACAATGAACTTAAACGCGGTAGCGTAGAACAAATAAAAAAATGACCGCAAGGTCATAGTCTATTATCCTGATGCAGGACAAGCCCAGTATGAAAGAAACAGGGAAAACTCAAAAGAAGTTCAAAGCATTGGAATGTATGGACTTTTATCAGATTTTGTTGAAGCATCATTTAAGGAAAAAGTTTTGGTCCTTGGATGAGTGTTATGGTAGAGCAAGGTTGGAAAAATCTATTTGAAAAACACAGTTCTGCACAAAGACACTATACAACTATGTTGAACGTGGATTTTTGAAGATAAAAAAACGTGGATCTCACCTCAAAAACTAAAAGAATTCCAAAAGTCTACAAAAAGTCAGAACAAATAAGAAAAACTTGGAAAAATCAATATCTGAAAGGCCAGAAAATGTAGATTTTAGAGTAGAATTTGGACATTGGGAGATAGATACCGTAATTGGCAAAAACCTCAGACCAAGATGTTTTGCTGACGATAATAGAACGAAAATCTAGATATTATAAAAGCTATAAAAATCGATTCCAAGTCTTCAAAACCAGTAAATGATGCACTTTTAGACCTTATAATGGAAAGTAAAAACAAAAAGTTTCAAAAAGTATTCAAGACAATAACAAGTGACAATGGTTCAGAGTTTTTCAGGACTAAGTGATATTGAATCACTCGTATCCATATACTTCTGTCATCCCTACTCTTCATTTGAAAGAGGTAGCAACGAAAGGCATAATGGTATATTGAGACAATTCATTCCTAAGGGAAGGAGTATAAATGACTTTTAGTGAAGATGAAATCATGTATTATGTTGACCTAATAAAATGCTAAGCCTAGAAAAAAATTCTTGGATACAAAAACTCCTGAAGAAATCTTCGATGAAGAGATGGATAAGATATACTCTACGAGTGTTGTGGCTTAGTATAAAAGCCTTCCTGTAAATACTAGTTTACTCGCCCTAAAAATACTAGTCAAGACTAAAATGAATAGGCTAAGCCTAGTCTTGACATATATTTCAGGTCAAGTTCTGATATTTTGGCAGGGAAGGACAAAAAAGTGTACAAATTGATATTGCAATTTTGGTAATAGATTTAATTACAAATCCAGAAATAAATATCAATATAATTAAACCATCAACATAATCAAACATTAATGAAATCCTCCCTGAGATAATGTAACAATTAATGTCACAACTGAACGACTCTTAATTTTTTTGTTTAACATAAAAACTCTAATAAATTAAAAATATGAAAATTAAAATTTTCTAAGCAATAATTATTACTAGAATTATATCAAATAATAATATTTATTGTCAATTAATTTTGTGTATTTTTATTTTATTTTTTCTTAAGTTATTTAAATGGTTTAAGAAAAATCTTCCTTAGATACAACTATTTTAATTTACCATATTTGCTGATTTACAGAGAGTCATTATGAATAAGAAGACTCATATATGCCCCTTCTTGAAAAGCTGAAGTACTCACACCCCAGGCACTGCTGAGCAAGCCAATTCATTTGCATGCTTTGCCTTGACACTTCTTGTGCTAAGTACAATTCCCTTTGGATAAAAGCTCTGCTGATAAAAACTGGTGTAGACTGTCTGCTGAACCAGATTCAACTGCCTTTATAGAGCGTAGTGGATGTGTATCCCACCATCTCATCCTACTTTGAGAAGGATCCATCGGCTCCTCATCTCACCTGGAAGATAGATTCTGCACTCAAATCTCTAATTCTCTCAAAGTTTCTTCGTCAATTACACCGTCAGTTATTGAATAAGCATAGTATGCACATGCAACACCATCGTCATCCAACTCCTTAATCAGATAAAGATTTGAAATCCCTCTCTCCTTAAATTTCTTCCACTTGCTTGAAATCTTTTTAAGACTGGCATCAGTATAAACAGACGAGTTGCCCTCCTCTAGAGCTAGCCTAAGCTCCTCTAAATTTACGTCTTTCTTTTCCCAGTTGTCGATAAAGTTGATTCTTAGCTTATCCATTTTAATTTTTCCTCCTTATAGTCTTCTTGCCAACTTGCTAAAGTATCATTATCAAATACGATCATCGTATCAATAAACGGTTCCACTATGACTTCAGTATAAAAAGCTCCCTTCTTGCTATGGTATGGTGAAACTCCTGAACGCGATTTTACGAAGAACTTAAGCTCATACTTTCCTGGAGGTAAGAGTATGGCTGGAGTCAGTAGGTCTTCAGTAAACACTGCTCTGTGCCATATTTCACTATCCATACTAACTGAAACATCATAAAAATCACCATATCCATTATCCATCCTTAGGTATACTTTTGGATAAGTCCCTATTATTTCTCATATCCTTAATCATTTTAAAGGCCTTCTTTCGCCTGGACTGCTGATATATCAATCGTCCTATACTTACAAAGAAGAGTATAGTCATCGCAGCAACTACTATCCAAGGCTTATCACTTATAAGGCCTATCAAATTTTTCATATTAGATCCCTTCATAGATAAATCATAATTTTTCATATTTAAATATTTTAGAATATTATACCATTTATAAAATATTTTTTTCTACTGAGGAATTCTCCACCATTCATAAAAAGAACAGCAGAGTCTTTTAACTCGCTGCTCTTATCTCGATTTATATTAATTTTACTTCTATTAGGCATTACCCCTTTATATGAATAAAAAATATTCTTTAGGACCTATTTATTCATATCCTTTAGCTTTGCATAATCTTCATCAGTTAGCTTCCATGTAAAGTCAGGAATTCCTTGTATACCTGATAATGTCATATATGGATAGTTCTCATATACAGTAAACTTAACTACAAAGTCTTTACCATCAGTAGCCTTAGTAATAGCCCTGTACTCCCCTGCTAACTACTGCATCTTTTGGAACCTCTAAAAGCTGGAAATCTTTAGATTTCATACTCAGTACTCTTAGCAATAAGCTCTGAAATATATTTCAAATCCTTTTGACTAGTCATTTCAGAAATCATCTTCTGATTTTTATCGTATACCTCAACCCTGTCCCCATCTTTATCCTTGTTACTACTTCCGCAGGCCACTAATGAGACAGCGCAAATTAAACTTAAAGGCTAGTACAATAATTTTTCTTCATATTTCTTTACCTCTAATAATTTGAAATTTTTATCTACATAAGATTATGCATCATAAATATTATACCATTTTAAAACTATTTTTACTATCTTAAAATTTCTAAATATAAAAATACAAGTCTTAATCTAGGCTAGTATTTCGGACACATGCCCCTCATGGTTCAAGAGCCATATTTTCTTGTCTAAACCACCTGCATAGCCTGTCAGGTCTCCATGACGTCCCTAAGACCCTCATGACGAGGGTATTATTATAGATATAGGGTTATGGCCTCACTGCTCCTCCGACAGCCTGGGCTGACATAGACTCCCTTCCTAGGTTTTTAGCCACCTGTCTTGCTATACTCGTATAGGATGTGACCTGACCATATGGTATGTTCATCAATATTGACCATACCTCCTGCCTAAAGGCTGTCCCCTCTGGCCTTAGACTCAAGTCCCCTATAGGTGGATTTTGACCGGCAAAATACCTGTCAAGCCAATGGTTAGCCTTTGTCCAGTATATCCATCTTATGTTCTGAAACCCCACCGCTTTTTTTCCGACTTGCTTGGGATAACTTGGCTAGCATCCAGGCCATCCATATAGTATTTCTGACCTTCTAGCCATAGCCCAACTATATGTCTTTTATTATCGTCGCACACTAGGGTTATCCTTCCCAAGGGCGATTTATATTCTCTTGAATAGTACATAAATACCACCTCCTAGCTATAATATATCAAATTTTGCACCTAATTGATATACTTATTCATTTTTAGACTTTTTCTATTTACAAATGCTTTTATATGCCTTATAATATTCTACAAACTTTATAGAAATACATAATGCGATTTAGCAAATCAAGCAAGGTAGGCTAACTACCTTACTTTTTTTATAAATTTACATAAGGAGGAAATTATATTATGGCTAATTTCGCAATTGTAGGAGCTACAGGACCTCGTAGGAACAAAAGATGATTGAAAGACTTGGTGAAAGCAAAGCTAGAGGTTGATAAGATCTCACCTTATGGCATCAGCTAGGTCAGCAGGTAAGGTCCTTAAATTTAGGGGGCAGGATGTCATCGTAGAAGAGTTAAAGGAAGATTCTTTCGACAAGGAAAATCGATTACGCAATCTTTTCTGCAGGAGGAGATACTTCTCGAAGGTTTGCCCCTATAGCCGAATCCAAGGGAATCATAGTAATTGATAACTCAAGTGCTTGGAGGATGGAAAAAGATATAGACCTTATAGTTCCAGAGTGCAATGAGTTCTATTAAAGAGAAAAGATAATCGCTAACCCTAATTGCTCTACTATCCAGTCAGTAGTCCCACTAAAGCCACTAGCAGATGCCTTTGGTCTGGACCGTGTAGCCTACACAACTTACCAGGCTGTTTCAGGCTCAGGCAGGTGGCATAGATGACCTATTAAAACGGGCAGGATGGAAAAGAGCCAAAGAAATACCCTCACCCAATCTACAATAATGTTCTTCCCCATATAGACGTTTTCTTGGATAACGGCTATACAAAAGAAGAGATGAAGATGATTGATGAGACTAAGAAAATTTTTATCCCTTGGCGATGATGTCAGGATTACAGCTACTTGTGTTCGTGTATCAGTCTTAAATTCACACTCAGTAGACATCAATGTAACATTTAAGAAGGATACTAGTGTTGATGAAATAAGAAGTATACTGAAAAATTCCCTCAGGCCTAGTCCTGCTTGATGACCCAGGAGAAAAACCTCTACCCTACTCCATTAGAGGCAAGCGGTCACGACGAGGTCTATGTTGGAAGGATTAGAAGGGATATTTCCCAAGATAGGAGCTTTTTACATCTGGTGTGTAGCAGATAATATCAGAAAGGGAGCAGCCAGTAATGCTGTACAAATAGCAGAGATGCTAGAGGCAAAAAGACAAGTTTAAATAATATAATTTTGCAACAAATGAAAGATTTGACTTGTATCTTTCCTTATTTAGTGTTAGAATATCTTTTAACACATAAAGTAGGCTTGTATAAAGCTTTATTTTATTGATGGCCACACAGAAGTGGCCAAGGTTAACTTTGATAAGAAGGAGGAATTTATTTTGAAAAACATTACAGATAGGATTATTTGGTCTCGGGACCGTGGACCCCTCAACAGTGGAGATACTTACCTCCAACCGTGAATTGTTGGAGCGTCAATTAGGCTGCACCACGCAGATAGGTAAAATATGTGTCAGAGATACCGGGAAGACCCGCTCCGTTGATACATCCAACAGCATACTTACCTCCAGGCCCGAAGACATTCTTCTAGACCCAAAGATAGATATTGTGGTTGAAGTAATGGGAGGAATAGAGAAATCCAAGGAAATTATCGAAGCCGCCTTTAAAAACGGAAAAACACGTTGTTTCGGCAAATAAAGACTTATTGCCCTCTATGGCAAAAGAATTATCTGAACTCGCCAAACAAAAACAATTGTCATTTCTTTTTGAAGCCGCAGTTGCTTTAGTGGAATCCCTATTCTAAGAACTCTACAAACTTCTCTTTACAGGAAATCACATAAAAATCAGTGGAATCGTAAATGGTTCAACAAACTATATTCTCACTCGAATGGAAATAGAAAGTTTATCATTGGAATCAATCATAGAAGATGCCAAAGCCCTAGGTTATTTAGAGGCAGACCCAAGTGCTGACCTTGATGGCCTAGATGCAGCAAGGAAGTGTGCAATACTTTGCTAGCCTTGGTTTTCACAATCTTGTAAAAATCAGATCAGGTATACGTATCAGGAATTAGAAACATATCTCTAGAAGACATTAATCAAGCAAAGAAATTAGGGTTATAAAATAAAATTATTGGCTATTGCTGAAAAATAAGGATGCTTAGTATTGTTGCTAGGGTCCACCCAGTCCTAATAGGAGAAAACCACCCTCTTGCAGGAGTTCAGTATGAATTTAATGCTGTATACGTGGATGGAGACTACCTCGGCCAGACAATGTACTATGGTAGGGGGAGCAGGAGGAAATCCAACAGGTTCAGCTGTTGTCAGCGATATTGTAGCTGCGGGTAAAGAAATTTTGTCTCCAGAATAAACCTGAATTAGCCTATGCTAGCATGGGAGATAAGGCCCTAATAGACATAGAAGACCTAGACTTTGCCTACTATATCAGACTAATTACGGACCATGACAAGCTTGGTCAAGGTGGTCTAATAGACCTGCTTGATAAAAAGGGACTTAAGATAAGATTCATTTCAAAAGCAAACAGGAACCTAGAGATATCTGATATAGATGAAAACCCTGAAAATACTGAACCAGGCCAAAAACCTAGTCAATGTAGATCAATTTGTGATTGTAACAGAAAGAGTGAGAGAAAAGCTTTCAATGAAGCCATCAAGGACTTGGAAAAATATCAGTAATTCGATAACAGTTATTAGAATAGAAGAAGATATATAGAATAAAGAATATATACAGAAAAGATTTTATATAGATAAAAAGGAGATTTTAAAAATGAAATGGCAAGGATTAATAAATCAATATAAGGAATTTTTACCAGTTAATGAAAAATACACCTATGGTATCCCTATACGAGGGCAATACTCCCCTAATTAAGAGTTTAAACCTAAGCAAGGAACTGGGCATAGACCTTTACTTTAAGTTCGAGGGCCTAAATCCTACAGGTTCATTTAAAGACCGTGGTATGTTTATGGCAATCGCCAAGGCCATAGAAGAAGGGTCTGACACTATCATGTGTGCTAGTACAGGAAATACTTCAGCTTCGGCAGCTGCCTATGGTGCAAGGTATGGACTAAGGACTATAGTCCTAATACCAGATGGATATATTGCCATGGGTAAACTAGCCCAGGCCCTACAGTATGGTGCCCAGGTAGTAGCTATCCAGGGTAACTTCGATGATGCCCTAAACCTTGTTAAGGAGATTACTGAATCCCACCCAATTACTTTGGTTAATTCCCTAAATCCATACAGGATTGAGGGTCAAAAAACTGGAGCCTTTGAAATTGTTGATGACCTAGGTGATGCACCAGACTACCTAGCTATCCCAGTTGGTAATGCTGGTAATTACTGCCTACTGGAAGGGATTTAAGGAGTACAAGGAAGCAGGAAAATCTACAAAGTTACCTAAGATGAAGGGCTACCAGGCCAAGGGGGCTTCTCCAATAGTAGAAGGTCACACTTTTGAAAATCCTGATACTATAGCAACGGCCATAAGAATTGGAAATCCAGCATCTTGGGACAAGGCCCTAGCAGCCAGAGACGAATCTGGTGGATCTATTAAGGCAGTCACAGACGAAGAAATTCTAGCAGCCTACAAGCTACTTTCCAACCAGGAGGGTGTGTTCGCAGAGCCTGCCTCAGCTGCATCCCTTGCCGGTGTGATTCAGTCTGTAAAAAACGGAGATATAGAAAAGGGTGCCAAGGTGGTTTGTATATTGACAGGTAATGGCCTGAAGGATCCAGATACTTGCCTAGAATCGGCGGTTAAGCCTCAATCTATTCCAGCCAACCTGGAAAGTGTCCTAAAGCTGATAGAAGGTTAGGGTGGTCCCATGATTAGAGTAAGAGTACCAGCAACAACAGCCAATATGGGACCTGGTTACGATGTGTTGGGCATGGCCCTATCACAGTATTCAACTTTCCAGTGCCAGGAAGATGACAAGATTTCCCTTTTTATCGAGGGACTAGAAAGTCAAAAATTGCTTGGCCAGGACCATGAAGATAACCTAGTTGTAAGGTCTATGAACCACCTATTTGAATACGTAAATAAATACCCAAAGGGTTATAAGCTTTGAAATTATTAATGATATACCCTGGCTAGGGGGATGGGGTCAAGTGCATCAGCAATTGTAGGTGGCCTGCTTGTGGCAAACCACCTAGTAGATGCCAAACTTGGCCAGGACCAGATCCTTATGTTAGCAACTCAAATAGAGGGACATCCCGACAATGTAGCCCCAGCCCTAATGGGAAATATTGTCCTATCTGCTATGGTTGATGATAACCAGGTCATCTACCACTCTATCCATCCATTTGAGGATATGACTTGATGTCCTATTCATACCTGACTATGAGGTATCTACAAATATGTCTAGGTCTGTCCTACCAAAGTCCATAAGTATGGCAGATGCAGTCCACACTAGCGGTCACCTGAGTTTAATGCTAGCTGGCTTTATGACTGGAAACAAGGACTTGATTGGTAAAACTATGGCCGACAAGCTTCACGAACCATACAGAAAGGGCCTTATCAAGAGCTTTGATGACTTTAAGGCAGCTGCCCTCAGATGCAGGAGCCTTTGCCTTTTCCTTGAGTGGATCCAGGTTCGACTATCATAGCCTATTGTGACTCATGATTCTGCCCCGAGTGTTAAGGATGCATTTTGAAACTATTAGCCAAAGGTATGAAATTAGTGGAGCTAGCAAAAATAATAGCACCTTGCAGTAAAGGTGCAGTCTGTGAGGTGGTCTAAATGGGACTAATAGTACAAAAAATACGGAGGAAGTTCTCTTGCTGACAAGGAAAGAATCATAAACGTTGCAAGGAGAATTGTTGAAACTAAGAGGGAGGGCAACAAGGTTATAGCAATTGTGTCTGCTATGGGTAAGACTACAGATAAGCTCATACAGATGGCTAGGGAAATATCCGAGGTTCCTCCAAAAAGAAATGGACAGACTCTTGTCTACTGAGCGAACGAATATCCATGTCACTTTTGGCCATGGCTATACAAGCTATGGGAGAAAAGGCTATCTCCCTATCAGGCCCCAGGCAGGTATTATGACAGATGCCTACCATAGCAAGGCTAGAATAAAAAAATGTGAGTCTGACAGGTTAAAAAGGAGCTAGAGGAAGATAATATTATTATGGTAAGCTTCCAGGGCGAAAATGCCGACTATGATGTCACAACCCTTGGTAGGGGTGGATCAGATACCTCCGCAGTAGCAATCGCCGCTGCAGTGAATGCAGATCTATGCGAGATTTTCACAGATGTAGATGGTGTATACTCATGTGACCCTAGGATAGTGCCTAATGCTAAAAAGCTAAAGGTCGTTTCTTATGACGAAATGCTAGAGCTTGCTATCTTAGGAGCCAAAGTATTACAACACCGCTCTGTTGAGTTGGCAAAGACTCACAGGTAGCAATTCATGTTAGGTCAAGCTTTAACCATAATTTAGGAACAGTAGTCAAGGAGGATGCTTCTATGGAACATAACGGAATAATTACAGGTATAGCCCACGACTTTAATGTAGCCAAGGTCGTTGTTTTTGGAGTACCTGACAAGCCTGGTATTGCAGCCAGGATATTTGGAGAAATATCAAAATTAGATATAAATATACAGATGATAGTCCAGTCTGCTCAAACAGAGAATATGAATGATATAGCCTTTACTTGCTCAATAGAGGAAGCAAGAGAGGCCAAGGATGCCCTAGAAAGGGTTGTAAGGGAAATAGGGGCCAGGTCAGTAGTAATAACTGATAAGCTTGCTAAGGTAAGTATAGTAGGGGCTGGTATGATGACTCATACTAATATAGCCTCCAGGATGTTCTCTGCCCTAGCTGGAGCTGGAGTAAATATAGACATGATATCAACTTCGAAATTACAATTTCTGTAATAGTGGAATCAGACAAGTGTCAGGATGCTGTCCAGGCCCCTAGCCAAGGAATTTGATCTGCTAGAAAAATAAATAATTTAAACAAAATATAGCACAATTAAAGGTAGTATTACTATACTCTCTTAAAAATGGTTCTATGTCAAAATAACGTTGGTGATAATTTAAATCAACAAAATCTATTAAACTATGCGGCAGCATCCATAGCAAACTTATAGCTATGGATGTTGCCTTTTATATTTTATACCTTCCACAGAATCATAGCCAGTACAGTCCTGCTAGCAACCTCTATACCCTGACTCTCAGGACAATAAGTCTCCTTGTACTCCCTGATCAAGTCCTCAGCTTCGAGCCCCTTTTTTTCCCTAATATCCTCAAAGACAAAGACATAGCCCCTCAATATATCTTCAACAGACAGAACATCCCTATCTTCCCTAGTCAGGTAGGAAATCTCTGGACTATAGCCATCCATCCATAAAAGATTAAAGCTAGCCATGACAGCATTCCTATCATTGTGTGGATTATATTCTCTCTTGACTCCTGACCTCTCAATCAAAAAGTCGCTCAGCGAATCTGTTGCCTCTATAAACTGGTTTATCAGGCAGTACTTCCTTGATGAGTATACCATATTCTTGAGACCTTGTGGAGTCCTAACTGCTGGGCACATTGATGCAAAGGCTAGGTCAAACTTAGCATCCCAACCTATCTTGGCCAAGTCTGCTGTCTCCCATACCATCTTTTCGTAATTTATATTAGCTATTCCTGACTATTAGCATTCTCTCTGCCAGGTCCAGCATATTTTTAGAAATATCAGTCATGGTCACCGACGGGGCTAGTCTCGCCATAGGGATGGCATACCTACCGCTACCTCCACCTATATCAAGCACGCTGGCACCCTCTAGTATACCGGCCTCTGCCAGCCTGTTCACTACCTCATCTACAAATCCCGACTTGTCCGATTTTACTGCTTCATTGAAACTAGCGGCCCTCATATCCCACATCTTTTTCTGGATCTATATCCTTATTTTGATGTCTGTCAGCATTTCTTCATAAAAATTTCCTGTCCATATCTGACCTCCTATTTTTTTACTGCTTGTATAATATTTATAATGGTTGCATCATTTCAAGTACAATCCCATCTGGATCTTTAAAAGTAAAAAGCTCTACTTTTTCCAAATCCATCTGAGCTAAAAATCAAAAATATTGCGGTTCAGACAAACATTCTACATTATTCTTGATCAGGTCTTCGTAAACTAAATCAATGTCATTCGTATAAAAACATAATTCAGAAATAGATGTGGCAAAATAAATCTGGCTCTATTTTTCTAATTTCATTATCTATAAACTGAATCAGTTCCACAGGTGGAGCTTGAATATTTTTCAGAAGCATTTAAGTAAGCAACTCTTGCCCTTTACAATTTTCTTTACAAAATATCTTATCTGTCGCTTCACCAACCATCAATATTTCTCCCTGAAACTTTAATCCAAGTATGTCTCTGTAAAAGGCAATTGATTTATCTAAGTCTGATACCGTCAAGCTCAACATGATATATTCTTCCAACCATATCCAATCCTCCTCCTAAAAGTTATCTTTTGTTTCACTACATACTCTGTATTTTAGCATTATTTACCTAGGTTTTTCACTATGTAGATTATTATTCATTTATAATATAATGTAACAAATAATAATCTAGTTACTCATTATACCCTTTTTATCCAGCTAGGGTCATACTTATCGTCTAACTTGATAAAATATAGGACTCCCTCCCTTTCATCCATGTGGACCTGACCCCTCTTTACCATGTGAAATACATGGGCCATAGTTTCACCGGATGCAAAGAACTTCTGGGCTGGCGGGAAATCATCCCAAGAATCAGCCTTAATCCTCCAGCTAATCCTAGGGAGATAGGGTCCCTGATAGTATATTCTACACCAGGCTCCATGGCATCTAGTATTTCCTGAAGCCTCAAGATATGGTGGTCTATAATCTCATCAATCCTCTTTATATAGTCTAATACCGGGTCCCTATGTGTTGAAAATACATGGTCAAAATCCATCTTTCTCAAACCTAGCAGGGTATTCATATAGGTATTCAGGGCATCCCCCTCTTCAAATCCCCAGAAGGTAATATTAGGAGTAATCGTCTCTAAGATTGTATCACCACAGAAAAATATCTTGTGCTTCTTTTCATATAGGCCTATATGTCCCGGTATGTGCCCCTTTAGGTCCATTACTTCAAATTCATATTCGCCCGTTCTTATTATGTCTCCTGGTGCTACTATGTCCATGTCTACCTCATCGGGTGCCTGGAATAAATAGCCTGGGTGGTCTTCTAACATTATTTCACCGCCAGTCACATTAAAGTAGTCTAGAAGCTTATACAAAAGCTGCTAGTAGCTACCATTGGCAGCATCATTGATTATCTTTCCATCGGCAGCACTGGCATAGACCTTACAACCAGCACTCTTGAAGTTTGATGCCAGACCAGAGTGGTCGGCATGCATATGGCTAATAAAGAGGTCGGTATCCGACATTTCAAGACCAAGGTCTGCCAAACCTGCTAGCATAGAATCTAGGGTCTCCTGTGTATGGTAACCCGTATCCAAGACCAGGTTCTTGTCCCTATCCTTGATTATATAAATATTTGTAGCCTTTAGGGGACTCTTGGGCAAGACCACCTGAAAAGTATATATATTCTTATAAACTTCCTTAACCATAAAAACTACCACCTAACCTCTTTACTGAATTCTACTTACTATTATATTTAATTACAATATAATATTGGATCTTTAAAAATCCACTTTTTTATTTTATGCCCATCAGGCCTTCTTGGTATATCCTCAAATCCATGACTTTTAGGGTCCTCCGCTATCATAGGTCTAAAGTCCATCTGACCCAGTATATCCTTATCCAAGTCTACACCAGGGTGCTATTTCCACAAGTTCTATTCCACCCTCCCTAAGGGCAAAAAACGCACCTTTCTGTAACGAATATTACATTTTTGACCATTCTCAATACTCTCCTCTGCACTAAAGGTAACTTCATCGATAGTCCTTTTGAATTTTTTATTTTTACCTTCCTGGACTATAACTAGCTTACCATCCCTAACCTCTGTTACCAGACCGCCAGCAGTCATAGTTCCACAAAATACTATATCCCTGGTAGACTGGGTAATATCTATAAATCCACCACAGCCACCTATCCTGTCACCAAACCTACTTACATTTATATTTCCACGTGGATCCATCTCGGCAAAGCCCAAGAAGGTCTTCTTTAGACCTCCACTGTTATAAAAATCAAACTGACTAGCCATGGCTAGGCCTGCCCATGAGTTCACAGCCGAACCAAAGTTGGAACCACCCAAAGGTATTCCTCCTATAAGTCCACTCTCTACTGTAAGTATTATATTTTCAAGGCCCTTCCGCTGCAACAGAAGATACCGCCTCTGGTATTCCTATACCAAGATTTACTACCGAATTATCCTCTAGCTCTAGGACAGCCCTCCTTGCAATAAGCTTCCTCTCATTTAAATCTAGGGGCTTAAATCCATACTTGTCAGACTTGTACTTGCCAGCTATTATAGGATCATAGTATACTCCCGGTGTCTGACGGTGGAAGTTTATAGGGTCTTCAGACTTCACAATGGCATCTACAAATACACCCGGAATCACTACGTCCTGCCTGTTCATAGACTGGGAAGAAACTAGATTCTTCACCTGGACTATAACCTTACCACCAGAGGCCTTTACAGCCATTGCAACATCTAAAGAGTCTATAATTGAGGATTCCTCCTCCATACTTATATTACCAAATTCATCAGCACTGGTTCCTCTGATAATACCAATATCATAACTAGGAACCTTGTACTTCAAGTATTCTTTTCCATCTATTTCTATAAGGTCTACAAGGTCTTCCTTGGCAGCATCATTTACCTTGCCACCCCTTAGCCTTGGATCACAGTAGGTTTTCAGACCTATCCTAGTAATTTCAAAATCCTTACCACCTGCAGCCTGCCTGTATAGATGAGCAATTACACCCTGAGGAAAGTTATAGGCCTCGACCTCATTTCTCAAGACCATATCTATCATTGGCCTGTTGTTGGCAAAGTGGGCTGTTACATACCTCTTTATCAGACCTGGATAGGATAACTCACATATCCCTTGGTCATTATTGTTTCCTAGACCAGCCCCCTGGTACAGGGTTAGGTTTTTAGGCCTACCCTCACTTAGGTATCTCTGTCCAATTTTTACCATCATCTCTCTGGCAGCAGTTGCCAGCATAAATCCAGAAAAGGCTACTGTATCCCCATCTTTTATTAGGTCAATAGCCTGGTCAAAATCCATCAGCTTGTTCATCTTTTCCCCCTAGTAGTTCCTATACTGGTTCAAGGTCTCAATTACCTCTTTCGCAGTTTCCATATGATTTATCTGGTCCCTAAACCTGGCAGAGTTCTTCATACCCTTTAGGTACCAACCTATATGCTTACGCATCTCTCTTACGGCCACATATTCTCCATGCTCTTTTATAGCCAAGACCATGTGCTTGATAGCTACATCTATCTTCTCATCCTTGCTAGGCTGATCTAGTAGCTGGCCTGTCTTCATATAGTAGTCAATCCTCTTAAATATCCAAGGGTTGCCCTGGGCCCCCCTACCAATCATAATGGCATCACAGCCAGTGTGGTCCTTGATTCTAATGGCATCCTCCACACTAGTGACATCCCCATTTCCTATAACAGGTATGGATATTTGAGACTTTACCTCCCCTATAATATCCCAGTCCGCCTGACCAGAATAATACTGCTCCCTAGTCCTGCCATGTATTGTAATGGCACATATACCACAATCCTCTGCTATCTTGGCTGTTTCTAGAGCATTTATAGAATTATCATCCCAGCCCTTACGTATCTTTAGGGTAACCGGCTTCTTTGAGTTTTTCACAACCTGGTCCAGGACTTGTCCTGCCAGTTTGGGATTTCTCATAAGGGCAGACCCATCTCCATTTTTAACAACCTTGGGAGCTGGACAGCCCATATTTATATCAAAATTTCATTCGGATAGTCATTCAAAAATTTGGGCTGCCTTACCCATAAATTCAGGTTCACTACCAAAGATTTGAACAGCTACTGGGTGTTCCTCATCCAAGATATTAAGCATTTTTCTTCGTATTTTTATCATCATAGCAAAGGGCCTTGGCATTTATCATCTCTGTATATAGGATCCCACAGCCTAATTCTTTGCATATTAACCTAAATGGCAGGTCTGTTACTCCTGCCATTGGTGCTAAAAAACTTCATTTTCAACTTCAAAATCTCTAAATTTCACTATATTACTTCTCCTATCTAAATAAAAGAACTATATATCTTATCCTTCCTATATATTCTTCTCGTATATTATCCTTAGGCCTTCTAGGGTTAGATTTGGATCTATAACATCTATAGCATTTGTTTCCTGGGATATCATATTAGCCAGACCACCAGTTGCTATTACAAGTGTTTCCTCATCTTTTTAGCTCCTTCTTCATCAGACCTACTATTTTTTCAACCTGGCCTGCATAGCCATATATTATACCAGCCTGCATGGCTGATACTGTATCCTTACAAATAACTGTCTCTGGAGTCACTAGTTCCACCCTAGGCAGCTTGGATGCCTTTTGGAAAAGAGCCTCACTAGAAATCTTCATACCTGGAGAAATCGCCCCACCTATATACTCGCCCTTCTTTGAGACAGCACAATATGTAGTTGCTGTTCCAAAATCTATGATTATAACCGGACAGTTATACTTAGATATGGCGGCAACTGCATTTACTATCCTATCTGCACCGACCATCTTAGGGTCCTCATACTTTATATTTAAACCAGTCTTTATACCAGGTCCAACAACCATTGGACTGATATTACAGTACTTCCTGCAGAAGTTCTCCAAAGAGTGCATTACTGCAGGCACAACAGATGATACTATAATCGCATCTACTACACCTAGGGAAATATTACTAGCATCAAATAGACTCTTAATCAGTACGCCATACTCATCAGAAGTCTTATTTAGGTCTGTATTTATTCTCCAGTCTCTTACTAGGTTATCTCCATCGTATACACCTAATACCATATTTGTATTTCCTATATCAAAAACCAACAACATATATATTTACCATTCCTTTATTATTTATTGTTAAAAATATTAGCGCATTTATTCAAATGCCAAGGGCTTGAAACTAGCCCTTTATAACGTTTTTATTATATCATTAATATACACCAAGGTACAGAAAAATTTTTTTAACTACCTATGTAACCTAAATTTTTAATTATAATATTAGGGTCAGATGCTTAATTTTTATGACTTTATTAGTACAAAAGGCCCTTATCAAGTGCTGATTGTGATAGTATAATATATGTAATAGTAAAAATTTTATTAGGATGGTGACACGATGACAAAAACCAGAGAGAAAGGTTATAAATATACTAATAGATAATTCAGATAAGTATATATCCGGAGTAGTATGTCAGATATATTAGGACTATCAAGGGCCTCTGTTTGGAAACATATAAAGGCCCTAAAGATGGAGGGTTTTGACATAAAATCAAAGGCTGGACACGGATACAGGCTATATCGAAAGAAAAAGGGGACTTAGCTCCTATGAGATAAAGCACCAGTTAAAAGACATCCTACATGGGCCAGGAGGTCTACTACTTTGAATCCATAGACTCTACCAATATATATGCCAATACTATAGCCAACCAGGCCCCTGAAGGAGCTGTAGTGGTATCCAAGAAACAAACTCAAGGAGAAGGGTAGGTCTGGCAAGATCTGGGTATCCGACTATGACCAGGGAATTTACTTCTCAACAATACTTAAACCTTCCATACCTATTAGTAGGGCCTCCTTTCTTACCCAGGTAGCAGGGGCAGCCCTGGCTACTAGCCTGGAAAAAGTTGGGTGTAGCCTGCCAGATAAAAATGGCCCAATGACCTGGTTTTAAATGGGAGAAAGATAGCCGGCATCCTAACAGAGATGAGGGCAGAGATAGAGAGTATTTCCTATATAATAGTTGGAATAGGGATAAACATAGGTCCCAAGACCTTTGATGGGGCTATAGTAATGTAGCTACATCCCTTGCCAATGAGGGCTATCAAATTCAAGACCTAGACCTTCTAAGGACCTTCTTTATAGACTTTGAATACCTTTATGAGGATTTCAAAAAGAGGGACTATACCCGTATATTAGGGATACTAAAGGACAAGTCAGCAGTCCTTGGCAAGGAAATCTACTTGATTAGGGATGGACAAAAGGACAAGGTCTTTGCCGAAAATATAGATGAATATGGTAATTTGATAGTTAGAAATGAATTAGGATTTTTGGAAGAGATCTTTACTGGAGAGATTTCTATCAGGGGACTAGATTCTTATATATAGTTTAAATGGCTAGCTTCAAGCAGGGTCTGCGGATTTTGTGGGTATGTAAATTAATCCTGCATCCCCTGCTTTTTGCTAGCCTTCACACTAACCATATCTTTATTTTTATAATTATCAATTATATTAGTCTAAATATCAATAAAAAAACAGAGGTTGTATTCTATGCCTAAAAGGAGAATGCTGACCTCTGTTTTATTCAATCGTCTTACGTTTACTTTACACTTGAGCTCTTAAACTCTAGTCCCCCAGATCAATAAATTTGGTCTCTTAGAATTCTATTCTTTCTTCAACCTTCATCATTGACCTAAACTCAGCAACAGCTTCTTCTAGCTTGAAGATTTTCATCTTAAAGCCTGTCTTTTCATTGTATAGCTGCTTTAACATTGGTAGAACCTCAAAGGCCTTGGCTTCTAGGGTCTGCTGATTCAACAAATACTGCCTTACCAAAGTAACGGATAAGAAATCAGTTTCTATTGTAGCACAGATTTCTACATAAGGATTAGCCTGCATCTGTTTGTAGACTTCCTTGAAATCTCCTACACAAAAATATATTTCATCATCAACCAACATCTGGAAACCAATTGGTCTACACTTAGGCTTATTACCATCTACTGTAGTTAGATAATATACTCCTGCCTTGCCTAAAAATTCGCTTACTCTTGCCTTATTACTCATAATAATCAAACCCCCATTCAAAAATCAATTCGTAGTTACCCTACCCTTACATTATAGCATACCCAGGCTTATAATATATCGTTTGTTGAAAAGTAGGTGTGAATTTTCAAATTTAAAAGGGGCTAGTAAAAAGGCCAGCCCCTAATATTTTAGTCTTAAATTTTACTCTTCATCTATCCTATCTTCACTTACAAGGTCTTGAGAAGCAGGCATCCTGTTTTCACTGCCAGTATCTTCAGAAATGACAATTTTTTCTGGAGTGCTATCCTCTTTAGACTTGTCGTTTTGACCAAATGGCAATCTCATTTCAAAGGCCTCTTCAAACTGCTTGTCGTTAAGTGTTTCATACTCTAGTAAGGCCTTAGCTATATAATCTAGCCTATCCTGGTTTGACTTCAGTATCTCCCTAGTCTTTTCATAGGCATCCACAACAATCTTTCTTACTTCCACATCTATTTCAGATGCAACCTCTTCAGAATACTGTCTTGAGTGACCTATGCTATTTTCCTAAGAAGACCTCATCACTTGAATCAAATGTCAAAGGACCTAATTTGCTACTCATACCGTACTTAGTTACCATGCTCCTAGCCAGGCTAGTTACCCTCTCCAGGTCATTTGATGCTCCCGTTGATATATCATCTAGGTTGATCTCCTCTGAGACCCTACCACCCAATAGTACTATCAATTCCTGTAGCATTTCTCCCTTTGTGGCATAGTACTTGTCCTCAGTAGGTAGCTGCATAGTAAATCCACCTGCCATACCCCTAGGTATGATAGTAACCTGGTGGACTGGGTCCATCAAGTCTAGAACATGGGCGCAAAACAGCATGGCCTGCCTCGTGGTAGGCTGTTAGGTTTCTTTCCTTTTCAGTAATTATCCTTGACTTCTTGGCAACACCTACAACTGTCTTAGTGATAGCCTCTTCTATGGTCTCCATGGAAATCTTATTTTCTCTTTTTCTAGCAGTTAAAATAGCTGCTTCATTCATTACATTTTCTATATCAGCTGGTGTGAAGCCTGCTGTAAATTTAGCTAAAACAGCTAGGTCTACATCATCTGCTAAAGGCTTCTTTCTAGAGTGAACCCTAAAGATAGCCTCTCTACCCTTAACATCTGGTCTACCAACTACTACCTGTCTATCAAACCTACCTGGTCTAAGTAATGCAGGGTCCAGTATGTCTGGCCTATTTGTAGCTGCCATAATAATTATACCCTGGTTTATACCAAAGCCATCCATCTCTACTAGTAGCTGGTTTAGAGTCTGTTCTCTTTCGTCATGGCCTCCACCTAGACCTGCCCCTCTCTTTCTACCAACTGCGTCTATTTCGTCAATAAACACAATGGCTGGGGACTCCTTCTTGGCCTGTTCAAATAGGTCTCTTACTCTTGATGCACCTACTCCTACAAACATCTCAACGAAGTCTGAACCACTGATACTGAAAAATGGCACTCCAGCCTCACCAGCAACTGCCTTTGACAGGTAGGGTCTTACCTGTTCCTGGAGGTCCCTACCATTAGGATTCCCTTAGGTATTCTGGCTCCTAGGTCCATATACTTCTTTGGATTCTTCAAAAAGTCTACAACTTCCTGCAATTCATCCTTTTCTTCATTTAGTCCTGCTACATCGTCAAATACTACATTTACCTTTTCATCACCCTTGTGAAGCTTAGCCTTAGACTTGGAGAAGTTCATCATTCTTCCCCCACCGCCACCTTGACTCTGGTTCATTAGTACGAAAAAGGCTACTGCCATAAATATCAACAATAGTATTGTTGGTATCATCTCTACAATCCAAGGAGTCTTCGGCTTGGACTCCCCTTCAAGAACCAGGTTATTCTTCTGGACGCCATTTAATAGGTCCTTAGATAGGTTTTCACCCCTAACCTCACTTGGTATATAGGACTTGAACTTTACCTTTGAATTTTTCAGGGTTCCTTCTATACCAGTATCATCAATTATATGTAGCTTTTTACATTACCTGCTTTTAGCTCCTTATATACCTTGGAAAAATTCCATAGTCTTGACATCTACTGTCTGGTTTGCACTGTATCTAACACCAAAGAATATAACCAGCAAGAGTACTAGGTACAGGCCTGCCCCTCTTAATGCTCTCTTCAAATCTTACCTCCTCTACAACCAACTTCTTAGTCGATTGATATCTCTAATATCCTCTTTGTATCATCATCTACCTTGTAGTCTACATTTATCCTATACCCATAAATGGACACAACTGTATCATTATTTACTACAAAAGGCACGAAAGACCTTTCCTCTCTAGGTACCTTCAGGCCTATGAATAGGTCTTTAACCTTTTTAGTTCCACCTAATAATTTTTATTTTATCACCTTGACGACGATTTCTCAATCTTATATGTCCCTTTATTTTTGTCAAAGTCAAGGTATTGTTTACCACTCTTAAAGTTGCTCCTATCAAAATCATTCTGGCTTATCAACCTAGTCTTCAGAGTCTTGTCAATTTCTTCTATATACTGGTCTGTGCCAGGGTTTATCTTGTAGTCGTATTCAACATCCTCTACTTTTATCTCCTTCTGACTCATAAGTATATAGTCAGCAAACCTATAGGCATGCAGGCCTCTTGGTAGGTCTATCTTCTTGTAACGCTTCTCTCCTGGCATCAGGTCTAGAACTTCGTCTATATGCTTTTTTTCTATGGAGGTCACATTACCAAGTAGATTCCTAATAGCCCTAATTACTATCCTGGTCTTGATTGCCGGGTGGGCATCCTTTATGTAATCGACAAAAATATAGGACCCATCCTTGTAGGTCTTGACTGCATATTCAGCAATCTTATCTACCTGAAAATTTATATAGTCACTGTCAACCCTTAGGCTATCACCCATCCTGACTATGCTCTCTACAATATTGTCGTTGAATTCGGATTTCATATAAGGCAAAATTTTCAGCCTTATCTTGTTTCTCGAGTAAATAGGCTCTAGATTGCTGGAATCTATCCTAGGCAGAAGTTTGTGTTCCATGCAATATGTCTCTATAGACTCCCTATCAATATCCAGTATAGGCCTAATAACCCCATCTTTTCTCTTGTATTCTATACCCCTCAAACCTTGAAGGCCTGTTCCCCTCATTATTCTCATAAGTATAGTTTCCGCCTGGTCATTCTTGTTGTGACCAATGGCTATCTTCTTGGCACCAAGCCTGTCTCTCACCTCAGAAAAATACTTGGTATCTCAATCGTCTTGCCCCATCCTCTAGACCAAGCTTATTTCTCCTGACAGTACTTGGGTACATCAATGGTCCTTATAAAAGCAAGGAATATACAGACTCTGACATAGCTTCATCACATAAGAGAGTCTAAAAAGCATCTAGCCCCTGATCATATGATTTAGGTGGACTGCATGATTTTTAATTTTTTTTCCTTGGACAACCTGTATAGGGTATGCAGTAGACAGACCGAGTCCGGTCCACCGGACAGGCCTACCACTATGCCATCACCATCTTCTATCAGCTGGTGGTCTAGTACAGTTTGTTTCATTCTATCATATACCATACTACACCTCCGGAACTACCTTCATTTCCAACCTATTGTTGGAATCCATAAGACCCCTTATAGATATCTTATAGTCCAAATTTAACTTAAGCTCCTTGTCTGATATCCTTTTTGATATCTTGTAGGTATGTAGGTCCATATCAAATACACCGTATGGGGTCCTGTACTTCGACCTAAAGTCCCTATCCTCCCTGAACTTCATCCTACTAGTGATGTCTCCTGACTTGAGTAGTAAAACCTCCTCATCAGATATCTTTATGGTGCTAGACCTCTCCTTGGATGTATCAAACTCCGAAAAAGGTTATGTAAATATTACCATTCTTTTCTATTTGCTCACCCTTGTAATAGGATTCTATAGTCTGAAAATCACTTCCGTCTAAATATTGGGATGTCTTTATCTTGAGTTTTACCTTCATATTTTCACCTCATTCCATCCGCTAGTACCTGTGTATTTCTACCTTCTCTAAGTTCTCATTCTTTATCTTCTTCTTTAAAAATTCGGATGCTACCTTTGAGAATTGTTCATTTATGTCGGATACGAAGTACTGCAAGTACCCTTCTGGTCTGAATCATTCATCATATCCCTCTTCTCTAGGACATCCTTTAAGTCTAGGGGCTGTTTTCCTTGGCTGGATTTATCAACTTCACATCCTTGCCTACAACCTCTCCTATAGTCCTCTTTAGGATTGGATAATGGGTACATCCTAACACTAGAGAGTCTATACCCTTTTCCACCAAAGAATCTAGGTACATATGGGCTGCTGTAGCCGATATTTCCTTATTTGACCAGCCCTCTTCAACTAGAATTTTACAAATATAGGACAAGCCTTACCTATAACCCTGATACTACTATCTTTTGACTTTATAGCCTTGTTGTAGGCCTTGGAGTTCACTGTTGCAGCTGTTCCTATGACACCCACAACCTTGTTTCTAGTAGAATATACGGCAGTCCTTGCCCCTGGTTCTATCACTCCCATAATTGGTATATCATATTTTTCTCTTGCTTCCTGTAGGGACTCTCGCAGACGCAGTATTACATGCAATTACAATAGCCTTTACATTTTGTTCTGCCAAAAAGTTTATGGCCTGGAAGGTATACTTTATTATAGTCTCCTTAGACCTAGACCCATAAGGAACCCTAGCTGTATCACCAAAGTATATAATATCCTCATTTGGCAAGTATTTATTTATTTCCTTCAGGACTGTAAGACCTCCTAGACCAGAGTCAAACACTCCTATCGCCCTATTATCCATAAACTACACCCTGTCATCTTGCATTAGCTTTTCTATCATAAACTGCTGTGCCAACTCTATGTGCTCCTTGGCTAGCTTTTCTGCAAGATGAGCTCTTCCTTTCTTAAAAGCTTCTATTATCTTCTTGTGCTCATCCACTATGTTTACAGCCGAGCTATAATCAGACATATACATGAGCCTGAACCTATAGACTGTCTCCCATATGTTGATCATCATGTTCATGAGCCTCTTGTTGCCGGTTGCTTCAAATATAAGGGTGTGAAATTCCTCATCCTTGGCCAGCATAGTCTCTACATCATTCTTATAGACAGCCTCTTCAAGGTCCTTTGATATGATTTCTAGCATCCTTATATGGTCCTCTGTCATCCTGTCTGTAGCACAGTAGGCTGCCAGACCCTCTAAACCAACTCTTACCTCTAGAATATCCATAAGGTCCTTTTTGCTTATGTTGGCTACATAGGCCCCCTTTCTTGGGAGCATAACAACCAGGCCTTCTAGCTCCAACATTCTTATAGCCTCTCTTATAGGGGTCCTGCTCACACCCAACTGTTCTGATAGCTGGATCTCCATGAGTCTTTCTCCTGGCTTTAGGACACCCTCTATAATAGCCTTTCTCATATTTTCAAAAACTACCTCTCTTAGAGGCTTGTAATCATCCAAGTTTAACTTATTTATTCCCATATATCTCTACCCCCTTTTTGGACATAGATGTCAAGTGGGTCTGTAAATACTGCTTTCTCAGGATATTTGCACACTTTCTGGCCTGTCCTTAAAAAGCCAAGACTGTAGGTCCACTTCCACTCATCATGGACTTGTCAGCGCCCTCTTCAAGCATTATTTTCTCTATATTTCCTATATCTGAACACCACTCTTTTTGTCACTGGTTCAAGTACATTACACATACTGGATACCAGAAGGTCCATATTTTTATCCTTAATTGCCTTGATCAAACTCACATTGTCAGGCCTATCTATTTCTATCTTTCTTTCATACATAGTATCAAATTTCTTGTAGACCTTCTTAGTAGATACAAAAATATTTGGCCTACATACTAAGACCTCTAGGTCAAGATCAAGGTCATCAGGTTTTTTTAGGTCAGTCCCCCTGCCCGTAGCCAAATAGGTTCCCCCTTTTATACAAAAGGCTATATCTGACCCCAATTCCTTAGACAGGTCTATCAGGTCATCATCACCTAGACCTAGCTCAAATAGCTTGTTTACGCCGACAAATACAGCCGCAGAATTAGCACTTCCCCCTGCCATACCAGCAGCAATAGGAATGTTCTTTTCTAGAAAGACCTCTATTCCACTATTTATCTTATATCTCTTTTTTCATAAGCATCCAAGTCTTGTATATTATATTTTTCTTTCCAAGTGGTACATCTGAGTTGGAACACTTCATCGAAAAATTCCCCCTAGACTTCTAATTAGTAGCTTGTCTGATAAATTTACGAGACTGCATTACCATTTCTACATCATGGTAGCCATCATCTAATATACCCTTTATGTCTATAGATAGGTTTACCTTACCCATAGCCCTCAGTCTAATACTATCCATATCATCACTCCCTAATAGGCCTGGCCTACTATCCTATATTTTTCTTATTGTATTCAATGTGCATTATTTCGCTTTACTTATTATATCATATAAAAGCCCGCATAAAATATCACTTTTAAATATATACTTTAAAAATTAAATCATGGATCAAAAGCAAGCATTACAAAAATATAACCCTGAGTAATCTATTTCCATTTGTATATTTAAGCCTTTAAGTTATACCAAATAGACAATAAAAAGAGATTGCGTAACTTTACCCAATCTCTTATCTACTAACTCACCTTATTTTTAAAAACCTTTATCTTAACTGTCTCAGTCAATAAATCAGAGTAGCTATATGCTACCCTCTCAAAGCCTTCATCTCCATGACCTACTTTGATTACAAATACACTTGGGTATAGAGTCTCTAAAAATACCCTGTTTTGTAACTATTTGCTTTCTGCCCTTGTTTGCCTTTTAGCAAAATCTTCCTGCCTACATACTTCTCAAGAGTATGCCTGATATTATCTAATGTAGCTGTTGTTGCCAAAAGTATCACCTATCCTTTCAGTCTATACCTTATTGTAGCATATTTTAAGGATTTGGTCAAGGCATAACCATATATTTTACATCATGAAAATACTTTTTGTCAATTTATTTTCTGTTTTTAATTTTTGTTACTTGTAAAGTAAATTCCCCCATGATATGGAATTTACTTTTTACCAAATACACTTTATTTGTATATGGAATTTACTAGTTCATAATTTAAATGTATCATAAGTTTATAGTTGCATTACCTTGATTTATGAGGAGGAAATTATTATGAACACACAAAAACATTTAACTCTTGAATCAAGAAATATAATAGAAATAGAATTAGGTAAAGGAACATCTTTTAGAAAGATTGCACGTATTCTTCATAAAGACCCTACTACTATTTCAAAAAGAAATTCGTGCATATAAGACATGAGAAGACTGGTGCTTTTAGTAGAGTCTTTCAATGACTGTCTTCATAATGCTAATCGCTCATGCTCACTACGTAATGTTTTGCAAGATGTGTACCTATAGAAAACGACTTTGCTGGTCCTGTGGTATATGTAATGAAAAAAATGCAGTTTATATGAGAAATATACTTGTCCTAAGCTTAAAAAGCCACCATATGTTTGTAATTCTTGTGAATCTAAGACCAACTGCACGTTAGAAAAAGTCTTTCTATAAAAGCCTTATCGGCTCAAAAGGAATATGAAACTCTACTAAGTGAGTCTCGTAGTGGATTTTGCTTTTTCTGAGGAGGAAATAAAAACATCTAGATAATATTGTTTCTCCATTACTCATTAAAGGTCAATCTATTCATCATATATCTATCTTTCACAAAGATGAGGTCATGATGTCAGAACGAACTCTATACTCTTATGTAAATAACGGGCTTTTCTCTGCTAGGAATATAGACATGCCAAGAACAGTTAGAATGCGTCCTCGCAAGTCTAAGACTAGGCCACTCAAGGTAGATAAATCCTGTCGTATTAATCGTACTTTTAAGGATTATAAAGACTATATGAGTAATCATTCTGACCTTCCAGCGCAACAGATAGATTCTGTTATAGGTATAAAGGGTGGTCCTGTATTGCTTACTATACACTTTGTAAAACAGGAACTACAACTTGCATTTTTAAGAGAGTCTAACGACTCAAAATCGGTTACGGACATATTTAACAATCTGTACTCTAAATTGGGTTCTGATGCCTATTCTGACCTATTTCCAATTTTGTTAGCAGATAATGGAAGTGAATTTTCAAATCCTACTGCAATCGAATTTGATAAGGAAGGCAAACTTCGCTCCAGGGTTTTTTATTGCGATGCAAACGCTCCTTTTCAAAAGCCTAACTGTGAAAACAACCACGAATTTATTCGTCGTATAATACCTAAGGGGTGTCGATTTTTGGAAAAATATACACAAAAAGATATAGATATTATGATGAGTCATATAAATTCATATGCAAGAAAATCTCTTGGGAATAAGTACATATGAAGTATTTGCATTTCAATACGGAGAGGAATTATTAGATATATTTAATATAAAAAATATCTGCTGATGAAATCACGTTAACAGAAAAACTTTTTCAAAAGCAGATAAATAACAAAAACCGGAATCGGTTTTTATCCAATTAAATTGTACAATTAGGATCATGGAAAAATGCAACTATGATATATCTTCACTAGAGGGTGGAATTTACAATTTCCGAAAAACAAGTGAATCCGACTCCTAATTAGTATGCATAAAATGCTTCCAAAACTTTGTTTCTTATGTATATTTTAATACTTTTCTATCGAAAAGTCAGCTCTTTTTATATTTTTTTCTAAAGAGCTTTACTATTACAGAATTTAGTCTTACAAAGTGGAATTTACTTTTTCAATTCACCTTTTTTTAATGTGTTTTTATCAAATTAGCCTGTAGACTACTTTCCACAGCACTTCTTGTACTTCTTTCCACTACCACATGGACATGGGTCATTTCTTCCAACCTTGTCATCATTGATAACCATCTTTGACCTATTGTGGTCCTTCCTAATCTGCTTTCTAGTCTTTTCATCTAGGATATCATTCCAACCCTTTAGACCATATAGCCAGTGGGCCTCAACATTTACCATGTTGTAATATAGCTTTTCCCAGTCTATCTTAATATTAATCTGAGTATCTAGCTCTATCTTTTCTAGGTCCTGGGCCATTTCTATACTTTCATTTATACCATCTAAAAAAAGCCCATGAAGTACTGGGGACTAGTGTTGTACTTTTTCTGCAAGGTCTGATACCTTACCAGCTACAAGCTGAGTCTTGTTGTTTAATATATCATTGTATATATAAGTTTCAGCCCTTAAAAACTCTTCCCAGAACTTTACTTCAACCTCTTCACTAGCCTGATTTTCACTAATATTTTTCCACTCTTGAAATAACATAATTACCTCCATATTGTTTTATATTATTTTATAGTTACATCCCCTAATAATAACATAACTTCCAGCTTTTTTTCTAGACTCACATATGATGCGAAGCTTGAGCTAGTAGCCCTTAGTGTCTTAATTTACTTTTATCTTAAGCTTCTTATATCTCAAATAGGTCCCTAAGTGCCTTTAGGGCCCTGTCTTGCTCGATAAAGTAGGGACTGGTTGCTATTGTAATTAGGCTTGCACCCTCAATATTTTCTTGACCCTGCCTATTTTTAGGTCATAGTCAATATAATCCATATCCCTGGAGAAAAAATCCAGGTCTATATCCAAGACATAGGACTCTGGGTATTCCATATCCATAGAGTAGGTTGAGTCAACTATCATAAGGTCTGAAAATATACCATGGTGTGAGGGCTGGTTTGATAAAGGACCCTACATTTAAGACCTCATTGGTGTACCTTTTTCACGTCCTCCAAGTCCCCTATATCCACATCATAGTCTGGAGGTATCCTGGTATCCTTGTGCTGGTCCACATGCAAGAGGGCCTGTCCCCTTTTCATCAAGCCTCTTTTTAGGGCCTGACACCAAAAGAAAAAGGCATGGTTGTGGTTGTCAAAGAGGTAGACTTCCTTTCCCATTTCAGTAATCTCCCTATCCACTAGGTGGTAGATATTTTTCATACCAAAGCATTCCTTCTCCTGTCCATCTTCAATCTCTATAAAGGTCGCTGGACCACCAAGCTCTACCTGGTCTATCCTGGCATCTATCAATTTAGGTACATATATTCTCTTCTTGGCCCTCTCTTCATAGGAGAAAGCATTATTACCTACTGGCCTGTCTATATAAAAACCACCGTAATCAATCATACTGGCCTCCTAAAAGATATTCCAAGGGTAGGCATTTGGCATCTTAGCTTCAAAGGCCATTACTTCCTTGGTTGTCGGATGGACCAACTCTATCCTGGCTGACCAAAGGGCTATCTGTTGGCCAACCTTAGAAAACTTAGAATACCTCTGATCCCCGTAAAGAGGGTGGTTACAGCTAGAAAACTGGACCCTGATCTGGTGGGGCCTGCCTGTATGCAGGTCTACCTCAAGAAGGGAATAATCTAGCTTGTCCTTATCAGAATAGGTTTCCCCCAACTTCTTATAGGATAGGCTGGCCATCTTACCATCCTTGTTGGACTTATCAACAATCTTTACCATATTGGTTTTTGTATTCTTGTACAAGTAATCCACACAATCCCCATCTTTTTGACACTTTCCCACAACCACTGTCCTGTAGGTCTTCTTCATAGTCCTGGTCCTTACTTGGTCTGACAGCCTTGATGCCGCCTTTGAGGTCTTGGCAAAAACCATAACCCTCCGACTGGCCTATCCAGCCTATGGACTGAGACCTATATAGACGTTACCTGGCTTCTTGTACTTTGCCTTTACATAGGCCTTACACATAGACACCATATCTATATCTTGTGTATTGTCAGCCTGTGAAAGGACGTTTACGGGCTTCTCTACCACCAAGAGATGGTTGTCCTCATATATCACCTTTAAATCCATCTTATCGCTTCCTATCTTTCCCATCTACCAAATATACCACAAGGTAGAACCATACCATTTCTTGAGGCTGGTATGCCGACTTCACCAGCATATATCTTTCCACCCTTGACCTTCTTGCCTATAGTAGTTTCTAAGACATTTTCCAGAACAATTGGTGAAAAGCCCGTAGTATATGAGTTAATCAGGAAGAAAAGGGGCTTGTCTGATAAGACCTGCATACACAGACTTACAAATTCAAATAACTTGTCCTCAATTTTCCAAACCTCGCCCTTAGGTCCCCTACCATAAGAAGGTGGGTCCATTATAATGGCATCATACTTGTTGCCACGTCTGATCTCTCTTTCCACAAACTTGACTACATCATCTACTATAAATCTAACGGTCCTATCCTTGAGTCCAGATAACTCGATATTCTCCTTGGCCCAGTTAACCATACCCTTGGCTGCATCGACATGGCATACTTCTGCACCCGCGTAGGCATGGGCCACAGATGCACCATAGGTATAAAGCAAATAGGTTTAGGACCTTTATAGGCCTCTTGGCAGTCCTTATCTTGTCTATCATCCAGTCCCAATTAGCTGCCTGCTCAGGGGAATAATCAGTATGCTTGAAGCCTGTTGGCTTGATTTTTAAACTTTAGTGGCCCATAGTTGATAGTCCACTGGTCTGGGTATTTTTTTCTTAACCTCCCAGCTACCACCACCCCTATTGCTCCTGTGGTAGTGGCCATGTGGGTTCTTCCATAGGGACCACTCCCTCTCTATTGGCCATATTACCTGGGGATCTGGCCTTCTTAGGACATAGTCTCCCCATCGTTCTAGCTTTTCTCCGCCACCTAAATCTATTAATTCATATTCTTTCCACTTGTCTGCAAGTAATAACATATTTTCTCCTTTAAAAAACTTCTATATTTCAACAATTACACTACCCATTATTATACAGACTATGGTGGATAATAGCAATAATGATAGACTAAAAAGAAGAAGTCTTCAGTCCCATCAGATCTAAAGTTATCTCACTATGCCTAAGGGTCCTCTTATCATATTCCTTGCCAGGTATTAGCTTGTTAAGTTATCTCCCTACGCCTAAGGGACCTCTGTCTATATCTATATCAGGAATATTCGAACATAAAAAGGGAGACCCTATCTCAATTTCTATATGGTCCCCACTCTTGTCTTGTCGTATACTAAATTTCTATAGCCTCATTTTTGTCCTAGTCTAACGGCCTTATTCCCAATCCTTGGCTATATCTATCCATTTTTGTGTAATTTGAGTACTTTTCCAGCTCCGGTATTGTCAGCTCAATAGCAGAGTTTCCGCTACCAGCAGCCGGATAGACAGTTTCAAACCTCTTTAGAGATTCATCGAGGTAGACCTTGACCCCCTCCTTGATTGCAAAGGGACATACACCCCCAACCTGGTGGCCTATAAGTCCTTCAACATCATCAAAGGAAATCATCTTGGCCTTCGTTCCAAACTCTTGCTTGTACTTGGCATTAGCTATTCTAGCATCACCTGCTAGGCATATCAAAAATAGGTTCATCTTCAACTAAGAAGGACATGGTCTTGGTTATCTGCTTTGGTTCGCAACCAACAGCCTGGGCAGCAAGCTCGACAGTCTCACTAGACCTGTCAAACTCCAATACCCTATCCTTCATACCAAACTGATCAAAATACTCTTTCACCTTTTCTATAGACATAATATTCCCCTATTTATTTTCTTCAAGCCACTTCATTGCCTCAAGAGTTTCATTCAAGAGGTCGTCTAGTTCCCATCCAAGGTTCTCCGCTCCCTGCCTAATTACATCTCTAGAGCAGCCAGCAGCAAACTTCTTGTCCTTAAATTTTTCTTCAAAGACCTTAGCTCCATATCTGAAACGCTCTTGGAAGGTCTCATCAAAGCAGCCGCCCCAACTATACCTGTAAGTTCATCAGTAGCAAATAATATTTTTTCCATATCTTTCTCTGGCTTAACTGTAGCCCCTGTGAGACCATATCCATGACTAATAGTCGAATCTATAATGGACTGGTCAAGACCCTCAGCCTTCATTAGGGTCTACCTGCTTGACACAATGTTCTTCAGGGTACAACTCAAAGTCCAAATCGTGTAAAAGACCTACTACTTCCCAAAAAGTCTGCCCTCTCTGGATCAAACTTGTTCGCAAAGTACCTCATAACACCACCCACTGTCTTGCCATGATGTATATGAAAGTCCTCCTTGTTGTACTTCTTTAAAAGCTCTAAGGCCTGATCGTAAGTTGGTATATATCCCATATACAACACCTCTTTTCTAATATTTTTAAAAACAATTATACTCCATCATCAGATTAATTTCTAGTGATGAGAGAATTTTTCGAATATTTTATTAATATCTTTTTATCTTTTGGGTATAGACAAAGCCAAGCTCTTGGTATACAATAGTTATTAATCCTAGTAAATTAATCGGAATTAAAAATTGCAAGTATATTCCTTTAATTTCAGGATAATAAAATACAGGTTATTAAAAAAATAGAGTTCGAAAAATCAAATTTCTATTTATTGATTACCAAAAAGGTAAAGGAGATGTTCAAATGAAAAATATACAGACTAAAAAATTTCATATTCACTGCGTTTGGAGGCATCTCTTGCTGTTGTTGCTGTTCTTGTAACCACTAGGAGTAGCAGAGATTCCTATACGATCAAAGAGTTTAGGTATCTTTTTGTGATAATTTATGCCAGAATACTTGGGCCTTATAGCCCGATGACCACTAACAACAGATAAGATAAGGAGAAATGAAGATGAAAAAAAGAACGTAATAGAATTAATAGGAAATACACCACTTGTAAATTTGGAAAAGATAGATAAAAAAACGTATATGTAAAGCTGGAAAACAAGAATCCAGGAGGGTCTATTGAGGACCGTGCAGTCCTAGGTATGATACTGGGGGCAGAGGAAGAGGGCCTATTAAAGGCTGGCGATAGAATTGTTGAAGCAACTAGTGGAAACACTGGTATCGCTACAGCAATGATTGGTAAAAGCAGGGGCTACCAGGTAACTATAATAATGCCTGAATCCATGAGTGTTGAAGAAGAAGCCTAATCAAGGCCTACGGTGCCGAGTTGATATTGACAGAGGCTGCCAAGGGTATGCAGGAAGTATAGACAAGATGCAGGAACTACTGGCCAGTGGTGAATACAAGTCCTTAGGCCAGTTTGACAACAAGGACAACCCTGACTATCACTACAAGACAACTGGACCAGAAATATATGAAGAATTAAAGGATGTAGATATTTTTGTTGCAGGCATAGGTACTGGTGGTACTGTATCAGGTATAGGCTCCTACCTAAAGGACCAGAATACTCAAATTAAAGTTTATGGTGTAGAGCCAAAATCCTCACCATTAATTACAAGGGGCCAGGCTGGACCACACAAGATCCAGGGAATCGGTGCAAACTTCATTCCAAAGAACTACTTTGCAGACCTTGTAGATGAAGTTATATTAATTACTGATGATGAAGCATTTGAAATGGTAAGACAGGTAGCCAATAATGAGGGTATCCTTATAGGTATATCTCTAAGACCAATATAGCCGCTGCAAGAAGCTGGCCGAAAAGTTCCCAGGTAAAAGGTTGTTACAGTTGCTCCAGATGGCGCGGACAAGTATATGTCAATGGGTATATTTTTAATCAAAAAAGTTGCCAACTATTATGTTTGAGATTGAGATGGTGATGTAGATGAAATTTATAAAGAACATTGATTATATTATAGCTAATGACCCTGCATCCAGCAGGGGTAAGATAAAATTTTTGAATAGACTGATGGTATTTATTATATATCCATCTGTCCATGCCCTAATAGGCCACAGCATATCCCATGCACTTAGCAATATGGGCTTAAAATTCCTGGCAAGGCTGGTATCCCAGATATTTAGGTTCCTAACTGGTATAGAAATCCACCCAGGAGCCACTATAGGCCATAGTATCATGATAGACCATGGTATGGGTGTTGTAATCGGAGAAACTGCAGAGGTCGGCAATAGGGTTACCATCTATCAGGGAGTCACTCTAGGCGGTACAGGTAACCACACAGGCAAGAGGCACCCAACAGTTGGTAATGACGTTATAATAGGCTCAGGAGCCAAGGTATTAGGTCCTGTGACCCTTGGAGACGAGGTCAAGGTCGGTGCCAACAGCGTAGTCCTACACGATGTGCCAAATGGGGCAACAGTCGTAGGTATCCCCGGCAAGATTGTAAAGATAAAGAATACTAGTTCAAAGGTGATCAACCTAAACGAAAGGTTGGCTGCTGAAGGTTCTATGTACTTCATTTAGTATAATAAATAAAAACAGAAGATGATGTGACCCCAAAAAGTTAGACTTTATTAGCGAGACAGTTTATGCTGCCTCGCTATTTTTATACAGCCAAGGCGGAGAACCTGTATTCAATAGGGACTCATCCGTCCTACCCTTACTATCAATTTTATAGTACTTAAATTCGCTTGTATCAGTTCTTATCTTTTTGGCGCAATAGAAGTATTAAATCCACGATTGATTCTATTAGGTGCAACTCTACCAACCTTACACTTGAAAGAGTTGTAGCGTCTACTCTTGCAAGTATATACTGATGTTTCAACGATATTTTTAACTACACATGTTTCATTTTTATTTTGAACTCAATGACTTTTTTTCCGACCTCTTTTTGAGGTCGGTGCCTTTTTAATAATTTATATTCCTTTTTTTATGATAGTCTAGTATCTTTAATTTACATTCTTCCATAGCCTTCAAGATTTTCTTTAGATTTTTTTGCTGTTGATTATATAGGACAGTGTAGTATCTTTATATAAACAATTTTTAAATATACAGATTGTTTTTAATTTTTTTACTATTTATATTGATAACTATTTCGATTTATGTTATATTTGCTTTAGTCAGAAAAACAATGTAACTATAGTCTCTATCTATATTAATACTATCCCACAAAGAGTGCAGGATAGAAAAAGAAAAAGTAGTATTAACTACGAATATATTACACGAGGAGGTGTTACATATGAATAAAATATTAGGAATAGTATTTTTTTACTTGCGACTATCTTGATTGGGATGATATCTAATGGGAAGATTAAGTTAGATAACATTTGGGTTATTTTTGATATTTATTTTACAAATTACAAGTTGGATTGGATATATTAATTTATTAGATATAGAAAGACGCTATAAATTATGGTTGAGTATTTTTATCTATGTAGCTGTTTTTTTATTATAGGATTTTTTTATATTTTTAAAATAGTTGTTGATTGTATCATCAACATTTTTCATATTTTTTTCACAAAAACCTAGATTATTTAGTTCTAAGACTTCTTTTTTTATTGATTCCTGGTTTGGAATCCGAAGTCAAAATCATCAATGGTTTTTAGGAATGGGAGATTAGCAATATGTAAATTAATACTGTCCCTTTTCGCTTGTCGGTAGACACGTTCGATCTCAACAAGCGAGTCTATGTAAAAAAGTCTGTAAAATCAAAAATCTTTCTATGGCGAAATTATCATAGAAGGACTTATTTTAATTCACAGAGTTTTTGCATACTCTCTGTATAATACTTATATCCCTTTTTTTCTTATAATAGTCCAAGAGCCTTCCTTTACGCTCTTCCATAGCCTTCAACATCTTTTTTAGATTTTTTTACTAGTCAAGCTATCATTATCGGCAAAGCCATTCTCAAAAACCTAATTCTTTATTGGCATTAAATTCATCATCAATAAGGTCGGCTTCCGTATCCATCCTAGCAGACATAACCTTGTACTGGTCTCCTATCTTTGCAAGATAAATGATAGAATGATTAGTCCTACCGCTCTTAGTACTCACCTTCTTACCAGCATATGAAACCTCCATGGGGTCTAATCCTATTTCACTTGTATCTAGATCTACCTTGACATACTTTTCCTACCCTAGAAATCTCTATAAATTTAAACTTATAGTCTAGCTTCTCGGTTTTGAGAGTCTGACCTTATAAGCTCAGCATAGAGCCCTCTTGATATCATTTCTGGCTCTCAAGTATTCCTTGAATTTATCATTTCCAAGAGTTGAAAAAATCGTTGCTACCTCTCAGGCTAGAAAAATCAGTCTTTATAAAAACTTTCACTAGTTTCCCTTATCTTTCCTTCGTCCTCTTGGCTTATATGAGTATTACTATAAGCGCAAAAGAAGATGATATAGTTATTAGTACAACTATAAGAGGGAATATTACCTTATTTCTTAATCCAATTTACATCCACCTCCCAAGATAGAAAAATATATCTCTATACGAATTTAAACATTTAAATCTATAACTATATGATATATGAATTGATAGCTAATTTCAAGTACCTTTTATAAATCTCTCCTAGCAAGAATATAAGAATCCTATTAAAAAGGCCATAAAGCTAGTTGAGCTTTATGGCTCCAAAAATCAAAAACTATATTCTTTGACCGCAATGAGGGCAGTAATGGTCTTATTTATTAATTTCTCTCAGGCTATATACCCTCTTGTCCTGAGAATCTACATGCCTTCTATTTACTGCTACCATAGCCTTTAATGTATCTAGAGAAGTCATTATCTCTGTCTGGAACTCTATGGCAGTTCTCCTCATCTTGAAACCGTCTCTAGTAGAGTCGTTACCCTTTGTTGGCGTGTTGATAACCATGTCTACTTCCTTGTTTCTGATTACATCAAGTATGTTTGGTCTAGGCTCCTCTACCCTATTTACTACCTCACACTTAACACCAGCTTCATTTAGGGCCTTGGCAGTTCCCTGTGTGGCTACAAATGTATAGCCTATATCCTGCATGTCCTTAGCCAATTCTATGAACTCTGCCTTGTCGTTGTTGTTAACAGTGGCTAGGACCTTCTTCTTTTCTTCAGATACCCTCTGGCCTGATGCCAAGAAGCCTTTGTATAGGGCCTCTTCAAGACTTTCTCCTACACCCAATACTTCACCTGTAGACTTCATTTCTGGTCCTAGGCTGACCTCTACCTTAGATAGCTTTGACATAGAGAATACAGGTACCTTTACGCATACGTGTGAAGGTGTCTTGTAGACTCCTGTACCAAAGCCTAGGGTCTTTTAATTCATAGCCTATCATACACTTAGTAGCCAGGTCTATGTATTGGCACACCACTTACCTTTGATATATATGGTACTGTACGGCTGGCTCTTGGGTTTACCTCTATGATATAAAGTTCATCCTTGTATTCTATAAATTGGATGTTTACCATACCTACCACATTTAGGTTAAGGGCCATCATCTTTGTATATTCGTATATCTTGTCCTTAATCTTGTTTGATATACCCTGGCTAGGGTACATTGTTATAGAGTCTCCAGAGTGGACTCCTGCCCTCTCCAAGTGCTCCCATAATACCTGGTATAAGGATGTCCTTGCCATCGCATATAGCATCAACCTCTATCTCCCTACCAGTCAAGTACTTGTCTATCAAAACTGGGTTGATAGGGGATCCCTATCAAAGGCGTCTTCTAGGGTACTGGGTCAACCTTACTTCATCATAAGTTATCTCCATTCCCTGGCCTCCTAGAACATATGATGGTCTAACTAGGACTGGATAACCAAGCTGTGTGGCAAACCTCTACACCTTCAGCTACTGACCATACACCCTTACCCTTAGGTCTATTTATATTCAATCTTTCTAACAGGTCTTCAAACTTTTCCCTATCTTCTGCTGCATCTATGTCCTTGAAGTCTGTTCCCAGGATCTTTACACCCTTTTCGCTAAGGAATTTAGCTAGCTTTATAGCTGTCTGGCCACCAAACTGTAGGATTACTCCCTCTGGTTTTTCCTTTTCTATGATGTGGTATACGTCCTCTTCTGTCAATGGTTCAAAGTATAGCTTGTCAGATGTATCAAAGTCTGTACTTACTGTTTCTGGGTTATTGTTGATGATTATAGTCTCTATGCCCAGCTTTCTTAGTGCTATTACAGCATGAACTGAACAATAGTCAAATTCTATACCCTGGCCTATTCTTATAGGCCCTGAACCTAGAACGATGACCTTTTTCTTGTCGCTGATTTCTACTTCATCATATTCTTCATAAGTTGAGTAGTAGTAAGGTGAGATAGCATCGAATTCACTCCCGCACAAGTATCAACCATCTTGTAAGAAGGCCTAATCTTATACAACTTTCTTAGCTCTACTAGGTCCTCTGTATCTATCTTCATCAAGTCTGCCATTCCCTTGTCTGAGAAGCCCTTCTTTTTTAGCTCTAGAAGGTATTCCTTATTAAGGTCTTCTATCTTCATGACTCTTAGCTTTTCTTCCTGGTCTACTATCCACTTAAACTTGTTTAGGAACCACTCATCTACACCTGTAATTGTAGATATCATCTCTAGCTTGTAACCCCTTCTAATCATCTCTGCAAGGTCAAAGATTCTCTCATCATCCGGTACAACTATACTTTCCTTCAGCTGGGCTAGGGTCTTGCCCTCAGATGCCTTGTGAACTAGTGAAAACTTACCAGTTTCAAGAGACCTAATTCCCTTTAGGAAGGCTGATTCAAAGTTAGAGCCTATACTCATTATTTCACCAGTTGCCATCATCTTAGTACCAAGCTTTCTGTTGGCATGCTTAAACTTGTCAAATGGCCACTTAGGTATCTTAACTACCACATAGTCTAAAGTAGGCTCGAAGCAAGCATTTGTTTTCTTAGTTACTGCATTTTCTATTTCATCAAGAGTATATCCTAGGGCTATCTTGGCTGCAACCTTAGCTATTGGATAACCTGTAGCCTTAGAAGCTAGGGCTGATGACCTCGATACTCTTGGGTTTATTTCTATTATTGCATACTCTAGGCTCTTAGGATTTAGGGCTAGCTGTACATTACAGCCACCTTCAACCCCTATCGCCTCTATTATATCTAGTGATGCTGTTCTCAGCATCTGGTATTCTAGGTTAGATAGAGTCTGGCTAGGTGCTACAACTATTGAGTCTCCTGTATGTACACCTACTGGGTCTATATTTTCCATATTACAAACTGTAATACAGTTACCATTAGAGTCCCTCATTACCTCGTACTCTATTTCCTTCCAGCCCTTGATAGACTTCTCTAACAAGCACTGTGTCCATCGGACTTAGCTCAAGACCATGAGTTAGGGTTTCTCTTAACTCTTCTTCAGTCTCTGCTATACCACCGCCTGTACCACCAAGCGTATAGGCTGGCCTAACAACTACTGGGTAGCCTATCCTGCTTGCATAGGCTAGACCCTCTTCTAGGGTTGTGACTATATCACTCTCTATTACAGGCTGGCCTATTTCTCTCATTACCTCTCTAAAGGTATCCCTGTCTTCACCCTTCTTGATAGATTCGACAGATGTACCAATTATCTTTACTCCGTACTTGTCTAGTATGCCTGCTTCATATAGGTCTACTGCTAGGTTTAGGCCCGTTTGTCCACCCATACCTGCCAACAAGCTGTCTGGTCTTTCCTTTTCAATTATCTTTTCTATAAAGTCTAGAGTCAAAGGCTCTATGTATATGTGGTCAGCTATTTCCTGGTCAGTCATTATAGTAGCTGGGTTTGAGTTTATTAAAACTACCTCTATCCCCTCTTCCTTTAGGGCCTGACAAGCCTGTGTGCCAGAATAGTCAAATTCTGCAGCCTGGCCAATGATAATTGGACCTGAGCCCAATACTAATGTTTTCTTTTATACTCTCTATTTTAGGCATCTTTAACTCCTCCCTACTCTGCTATCTCTAGAAATTTATCAAATACATACTCACTATCAAGTGGTCCTGGACAAAGCCTCTGGATGGTACTGAACACTGTAAATTGGAAGAGTATTATGCCTCATGCCCTCAACAGTATTATCGTTTAGGGTTTATCTGAGTAACTGTCATGTCCTGAGGAACCTCAGTTACATAGTAGCCATGGTTTTGAGATGTGATAAATATCTTATTTTCTTCAAAGTCCTTAACTGGGTGGTTTCCTCCCCTGTGACCAAACTTTAGCTTTCCTGTCTTACCACCAAGGGCTATTGCTGGTATCTGATGACCTAGGGCATATACCAACTATTGGCTTCTTGCCTATCATCTGTCTAACATTTTCAACTATATCCTCCAGGTCTGCAGGATCTCCAGGTCCATTAGAAAGAAATACTAGGTCTGGATCTATAGCCAAGACCTCTTCATAGCCCGTCTCTGCTGGGAATATTGTAATGTCGCATCCCCTTCCTGCAAAGTTTCTGATTATATTTTTCCTTAACTCCATAGTCCATTATAGCCACCCTCTTGCCAGGTCCAGCTATATGCTCTACTGCCTTCCTGCCTACCATCCTTACTGCCTGACTGTTGTCAAAGGCCTCTATCTTTGACTTTACATCAGATAGCTTAGTGTGTTCAGTAGTTATTATACCCCTCATTGTTCCTCTGTTTCTTAGAATCTTTGTAAGAACTCTTGTATCTATACCTTCAAGGCCTATTACCTTACTCTGCTTTTAGGTATGTATCTATATCCATCTCGCACCTGAAATTTGATGGCATATCGCTCTTTTCTCTAACTATAAATCCACTTACCTTTTATCCCGTCTGACTCCTTGTCTTCTAGATTTATACCATAGTTACCCACCAATGGGTATGTGATTGTAACTATCTGACCGTAGTAAGATGGGTCCGTAAGTATTTCCTGGTAGCCTGTCATAGAAGTGTTAAATACTACCTCTCCAACGCTATCCTCAATATAACCAAAGGCCTTGCCTTCAAAAAAATCGTTCCGTCTTCTAAAATTAATCTTCCTTCATCTGATGCTCTCCTTTTAATGAAACTAGGTAGTCCTCTTGCCCTGTGGCCAGAGTAACCCAATCAAGATTTATACTAATGCCTTTTCTATTTCTTCAACTATCTGGTCTGCAGCCCCAGCTGGATTTTTCTGCCCTAGTTATAGGCCTTCCAACCACTAGGAGCTTGGCCCCATTCTTTATAGCCTGACTAGGTGTTACAACCCTCTTCTGGTCACCAAGTTCAGCAGATTTTGGCCTTATTCCTGGACACACTGTCACAAAATCATTACCACAGGCTTCAACTATATCGGCTACTTCCTGGGCTGAGCATACAACACCGTCTAGACCTGCATCCTTGGCTAGCTTGGCCCTCTTTATAGCAGCCTCCCTAGTAGATAGGGCTACAGCCCACACTTGCCAAATCTTCGTCACTCATAGATGTAAGTACTGTTACTCCTACAATCAGGGGTTTTTCTATACCTAGTTTAGCTGCTTCCTCCTTAGCTATGTCTGCACACATCTTCATTCCTTCATAGTCTGATACATGAATTGTCATCAGCCATACACCATCCTTGATGCAGGCCTTTACAGCTGACATCATAGTATTAGGTATATCGTGAAATTTCAAGTCCAAGAACACCCTCTTACCCTTAGACTTTAGGTAGTCTAGAGTCTTACCCCTAGATGCTATGTAGTTTTCAAGCCCCAGCTTGAATATGTCTACACTATCATCTAGTCTATCAATTAATTCTACTGCCTTCTCATAGTTGTCAGTGTCTATTGCCACCATCAATCTACTCTTTCCATTTATCATACATACTCTCCTGTCTGATTAAGGCTTTTAGGTACAAAAAAATCCTTACACCCGGTTTGAGATACAAGGGTATAAGGATAAAATACGCTCCATAAGCTATGATTGTCTAGTACAATCCTCTATTTTAGGCCTCTCGGGCCCTATCCTTACCAGTCTCTCTGGACCAGCTTAAAAGACTTAATCTATTTTTTAGTGCAGCCGCATCTCTGTACGACCTTTCCAGCACCTTCATTGATTATCTTACCATAAATAGAGGTCCATTACAAGATTTTTTTGGCTATAAATGACTTCTATAGCCTCTTCTTACTATTTATTTTCATGATTTCCCTGGCCTTTTTGGAGCTTTTTCATGGATAGTTTGCCTTGCCTCTGAAGTACTCTTTAAAAAGCTTCTTTATGGCAGAAACCAATATCTTCTTGCTTTCTTCATCCATGCTATTTATATTCTTGACTATAGCCAGGGCAGACTGGTTTCCTTGCCTGATATATCACCCAGAATGCTGGCATCAGTAGACTTAACTATTAGGCCATAAAATTTATCTATAAACTTATTTCTTTCTTCCCTGTCAAGACTGGCAAGCCATAGCTTTTAGGGTTTGATTAATACGGATTGACTGGTCTGTGAACTTATCTTTTTAACAAATTTAGTTCCCTTAATATCCCAGTTAAATCCATCGTGCTGGACTATACCATTATCACCCTTGGCCTTTACTATAGAGTACTCTTCCTCATCATCCATAAGGATTCCAACTACCGACCCATGTGGTAGGAGTTTTATGACCTTTTTGGTCGTCTCCCTGTAGGCAGGGGTCTTTAATATTTCTTCTGTAAATCCTGGCCCATCATTATTAAATATCTTGATTATCCTCTTCCTATATTCCCCCATCTATGCCAACATGGGGAATACACAGCTAGAGTTACCTCCTTGGGTGACCACCAGTATAAACCTCTTGGTCCCTATACTTATTAAGAACCTGCCTAAGATAGGCCACTGCATCCTTCTGGGCCATTACAGGGGCTGAAAAGCACATATTGAAATCCTCTTTAAATCCAACCAAGCTTTCATCTGTCCCCCTATAGGCTACATATATCCAATCCCCTAAGCTAAAGGTCATCGCACAAAACTGACTCTCATTATCGTGATCATACTTGTACATATAATCCGATATTGTTACCCCTCTGTATCTTTGAGTCTTGGCAAGCTTATCCAAAAAGCCTTTCTATCTTCTTTATAAAAATCTCTTGATTCCTTACTTGTCCCTCTTTTTTTAGAATCTTTATAGGCCTTAGAGGCTTCCTCTATAGTCTGAGCCCCTCTTATCATATCAAAATTTAAATATGCCACCATGGAGAAGATCAGATTATCCACTTCATTGAGTCCATCTTGGTCAAAGCCTATATCCCCTCTCCAGTCTAAATAGTCCATTATATTGTTCATACTTGTCACCTCCACTAATTTCTCGTACATATTTATAACTAGGTCTAAGTTTATTCATACCCTTGGTTACTAACCAGCTTTTTCTTGATAGAATCCTATTTCATATACATAGAATACCTTACATATATATTTCTACTTTCCCTACAATTATACCTTTAAAATACTGTATGGATTATATATATTGAATACTCTTTCACATTCTATATATTCTTATTCGTTTATGTCTAGACATTTTCAACTCGAATTCTATTTGGTCAAATTTATATAAATATACCAAATTTTTCAATTATTGTTTTAATTATAAATCCATAAAAATAAATCCATAAAAACCTCTTTGATTACCTATTCAGTTCCTATATAGACACTATTTTATTTTGTTATAATAAAATAGTTACTTATAGTACCTAAAAATATACTTTTTATATAATTTTTTTAGTGTCTTTTTAGGAACTATTTTTATATATTTAAATAAAAAGTGTAGCTATTTAGGTACTAATATGTTATAATAAGTAGGCAAAGGAGCTATAGAATTATGATAAAAAAATCAAATTCAAGACAATAATATTGTAGAAGGCAATATAGATGAAAAAAAAGAGGCTATAGAAGGAAGGCTAGAAGAAAAAGTCACAAAAAAGCCTGTAAGACAAGAAAAGAAGGAAAATAAAAAGAGGTAGTAATAGGAGAAGGCCTTAAAAATGGCGACTAATGGAAATAAAAGAGGAGGAAACAAAAATGGACACACAGATAATAGGATTAGACATAGGTAGAGGATATGTGAAGGGTTATTCCTATACAATGACAAGGAATATTCTTGTCTATTCAAAAGCGTATACGGTGATGGTAGAAACATCTCCCTAGATGACTACAAGGAAAATCCAATCTATATAGAGCTTGATGGAAATGAGTATTTTGTAGGCGACCTATCAGAAAAGGAAAGTATGAAATGTATTAGAAATGCTTAAGTGATAGCAAGGTTTCCTAGTTGTTAGAATACTTATTAGCGCTGCCCTTAGCAGAAATAGCTGTGTCAGACAATGTAAAGCCTTATTCTAGGCGTTCCATACAAGATTTTCAAGAAAAGTACACTTAAGGAAGTCCAGAAGGAATACAGGGACTCTACAATAGTTGTAAAGAACAAGATAAACAATAGTGTTAAGACTATAAAAATAGAAAAATGTAAATATATTTAGAGAGGCAGATGCTGCCCTTATATATGCTATGGGCAATAGGATTAACGAAAAACAACCCTGTTGGTATGGTAAATATAGGCTTTAGAACTACTGAGCTTAGTTACTTTGACAAGGGCTTCAAATTCAACGATAAACTAAGTACAACTATTGAATCAGGCAACCAAAAATGCCCTAAAAATAGTACAAAAAGAAACTTGTAGACCTTGGTATTACTAAGAGTCTACCAGAAATAGACACAGCTGATGACTATCCAGATCTAAAGGAATTAGCCTACAAGTTAACTTCTGATGATACTAACGAAATCATAGAGGAAACTTGGAACAACCTAGGCGAGATGGAAATATTTGTTTCAGGAGGAACTGCCCTTAATCTTCAGCTTGACTCCAAGTACAAAATGGTAGATGACAGTCAGATGGCTACTTCTAAGGGTCTATATGAAGTCGGTGTAAAAGCTTGAAAAAAATAAGAGAGTTGGTGGATAGGACTTGAAAAATAATAGAATTAGATTAACTTCCTACATCAGTCCTGACCTCGACGACTTGATGCAGGACTATATGGACGACAACAACATTTCTACCAAGAGCCAGGCTCTTGAGAGGATGCTGATAGAGTTTAAATACATGAAGAATGAGGTCACATTCCTAAGAGGAATTATGAGTGGTGGTGGCTTCCAGCAGAATACACCCTATATGAGCTCGCAGAATGCCCCTAGAAAGCCTTTGAACAAGAGCGACAAGGTGAAGGATAGCATAACGGATATTTACTCTAATATGCCCGATTAGAGCCTTATATTGATACGCTTATATATTTGGGCACTGCAGCCCCATAAATAGAAAAATTACTTCTGAGAGACCGGTAAATTCGGTCTCTCTTTTTACTGGTGTATTTCATCTAAATTCATGCATCTAGTAAAGGGAGGTCTGTATCATTACGATACAGCCTCCCTCTTTGTAAATCTATATTATTTCAATTATTCAAAAGCCTTATTGTAAACTGGTTACTCATTTATACTCAATATTGAAGAGTCAGAGTTAAATGTATTTACATTGTACAGGAACAATACATCTGTCACCTCGTTATTGTTTATAACATCGCTAAGACTTCCAGTAAAGTACCTCATATCAACGACATTTATCTCAGAGAAGCTTGTAGCTAGGAAAGGTATCATGGCATTTGCATATGAATCCTTAATAACCAAGATTTTTCTTTCCGTCTCAACACTTGTCCTAATCTTAATCTGTGAGTGGTTGCCTCCAGTGAATACCTCATACTGGTCCCTACCTGATAACTTGGATGAATCATAAAGACTTGGCACCTTCTTCTTAGTATCATAGTACTTTGTTATTACTGGTGCATTGTCCTGTGTTAGATACAGGTAGATGTCTTCTGGTTTGCCGATTTCAGCCCCAGTCTTGTAGTAAAGGCTACCCTTAAATGAATCAGATGCCTGAGACCTGTTGAAGCTATTCTGTCCAGTTGGCTGTATATTAAGCGCCTTACAGAAGTCTGTATATGCATGGAAGGCACCATCAGTAGTCCAGTGGTGGTCAGTCTTGTAGTATAGTTGCTCACTATTTTTTAGCTTATTGAAGGTCTGCTCAACATCTACCATCCTTACCTTGTTGTTTAACATGGATGATACAGCCTTCAAATAATCCGTCTGAGAGTCCACAGGAGCGTTTTTAGGCATTAGGTAGCTATATATGTCAACCTTATTAGGAACAAGCATCATAGACACCTTCAGACTCTTATTTGAACTAGCAAATTTATTGATAGCATCTACCTTTATCTTAGTTATATTTGGATCTTCAGCCTTGAAGCCCTCCATCAGATAGCCATCTGCCCCAAGATGAGACACCATTTATCTCCTTCTTGCCCATTAACCTATCTAGGGTTGGCCTTAGTTTTAATAAAAGCCAGCCCTATTTGGGAACTGGTCTGACATATAGCTAGCCTGCTTGCTAGAATACTTTCAGTCACAAAGGATGATATTGTAAACTTAGGCTTTTGCTCTAGTTCCTATTTTTCTGCCAGAGAAGTAGTCTGGTCCCTATGAACTAGGACCGCTAGCATTATCAAGACAGTTAATCCTACAAAGGCTACTGGCAATATTCTGTAGAACCTCTTATCTAGCTTTTCTCTCCTATCTCCCTTTATGTATTTATTCTTGTCACCACCCGATACTAGGAAGTTTATAAAGCAAGGTAAATCCATATAGGGATAGTTGAAGGTATAGACCTTAAGTTCATAGGTCTTCTTTTTTTGACTGTCTAGCTACTGGTCTCTTTTTGAGGCTTATTAGCCCTCTGGTTTTGAGCCTGGCCTTACTTGTTGGCCTTGCTTGGCTCAGTCTAGCCTGGCTTGACTTCCTCTGACCATCCTGTTCAAGTCTTGGTCTCAGATTTCTGAGTCGGCTGAGCCTTAGTGCTTGGTCTGGCCTTTGACGTCTGCCTAGGAGGCTGGCCTGCTGGTCTTGCAGTCTTTCTCACAGCCTGATTTGAAGGCTGACTACTTGATTTTTGGGCCTTTCTGTCCTCTCTTGACTTGGTCTAGTCTTCTTCACCCTATTAGTAGAGCTGGCTTGACTAGGGTCTCTTTTTGACAATTTTTAGTATTTCTAGGACCCTCTTCAGGTCTTTTTCTTCTTCCTAGGTCTTTCGTCCTCTATTTCCATTAACTTTCTTAGGCTTTCCAGGCATCTTGGGTTCTTCATAACGTATTTTTTATTCATTTACTTCACCTCCACCTAAAATTTAAAGTATAAGAATGGGCTGTAACTATCTCCTACCAAGGAGGCTACTGATAGAAGGAATATCAATAAATAGCATACTGACAAAAAGGCATATCCACCTTCCAAACCTACTCTTAACATTGTTTATCAAGCCTAATACAAAAGGACTCGCACCTATAATAGCCAATACAAACAGCTTCCATGAAGTCTTTAGTATGTATAGGGGCATTTCCGTCTATAAGTCCGCTAGAGCCGAATACCAACAGCCTGCTATAGAAGCGTCCTATCTGAGATACTCCCTCTGGGTCGAACATTACCCAACCCAAAACTACTATTAGTAAGCAGTATAAAAGCTGGACCTTTGAGCTTAGCTTCTTTAATATTTTGCCCTATCTTGATCTTTTCTAGGTATATAATAAGTCCAAAATACAGACCCCATACCACGAAATTCCAGCTGGCACCATGCCACAAACCTGTAACCATCCATACTACAAATATATTCCTTAGGTGCTTTCTTGGAGAACACTTGCTACCACCTAGAGGGAAGTATATATAGGTCTTGAACCAATTTCCTAGAGATATATGCCACCTTCTCCAAAATTCTGTGGCACTCTTGAAATATATGGATAGTTAAAGTTTTCTGCCCACTTAAAAGCCAAACATATTACCTGAGACCTATGGCCATGTCTAGAATAACCACTAAAATCAAAGTATATCTGTAGGGTAAAGGCTATAATACCCAACCAGGCTGTCATAGCAGACATCTTCAAATCTGGACTAGCCTTGACACTAGACCATACCAAGGCTAGGTTGTTGGCTATTAGAACCTTCTTGCCTAGTCCAAGTATAAACTTTTCAACCCCCTACCAAATAGGTCAGGTGATGGCCTTCTAACCAGCTCCTTGGCCATATCTGAATACTGGACAATAGGACCAGCCCCTACCTGTAGGGAATATGCAAACATATAGGGCAAAGTTTGTAAAAACTCTTCTGTAGAGAGTCTTACCCGTATATACATCCGCCATATACGAAATAATCTTAAATGTATAGAAGGATATACCAAAAGGAAGGCCTAAATCTACTATCTGTAAATTAGTCCTAAATATCATATTTACGTTGTCTATTAGGAATCCATAATACTTAAAAAAATGCCAATATAGATAAATTAAATACCAATAGACACACAAAATAAAACCTGGCTTCCTCCCTCTTTTTGTCGCCTGGAGTGGATAAACTTAATTCCAAACCAGGTAACGACTATAGAACACCATTATCAACAATAGGTATCTAGGGTCTCCCCAGCTGTAGAAAAAAACAAACTCAGCAGCAATAATAGGCCATTTTAAAACCTTTTCGGCACTATAGAATACAATATAATTGCTATCGGGAAGAAATAAAAATAAAAAAATGTTAAACTAGTAAAACTCAATTATCTTCCCTCCCTACTCATAATTTGCCTTTATAATTTTTATTTATTAAATCTACATTCTCATAGGATATGAAGTAGATGTAGTCACCCTTCTTCTTCAAAAACACTAGAGACTCATTATCTTGTATTGGTCTGGTGCATAGTTTTTGAAGCTCTTTTGACTAGACATCCACCCTCTTCTGTATCCTTGCCAGTATGGCATCAGCATACTCAAGCTTGGCCTTTACTATAAAATTTCATTAGCCATCATATTACTCTTTTGGAACATATGAAATATACTTTTCAACCTCTATCTTGTTTATACCATATAGCTTTCTCAAACTAAGGTCATTACCCTTGACGAAGTTCTCCATACTTACCTTCTTTTCAATATTAGCTCCAAGTGTTGCAAAGTCAAGGTTTTTAACCTTTACAAGCTGGTGAGGCCAATACAAAAATTAGGGACTACTACCAAGGCTAGTACCAGGTACTTCTTCCTATAGATTGAGCTTGTCTTCATGGGCTTAATCTTGTTTAGCTTATTCTTAATAGTCTTTCCCTTTAAGTCTGCCTCTATTTCCTCACTCTTTATTATTCTCAGCCTGGCAGTCTGTTCGTAGTTTACTCCCTGGCCCTGGTTTTGGATCGTTAGCAGGATTTTTTTCTTATTCTTATCTTTATTATCCAATTAGTCCACCTCCCCTATATATTTTCACTCAGAAGTATAGCCAATTCTTGTAAAAATCATACTTTAGATGGATACCATCTGGCTCATATAGGTTCTTTGATGTTATCAAGCCATCTGAAGGTAGGGAAGTTGGCCCCTGTCGCCGATGCAACAGCCTTAGTTTTTTTGAATAAGAATCTTTACATTCTCATTGTTGATCCTGTCGTCCTTGGCCCTAGTAATCGTCTCATTTACAGCCAGAGGAGCCTGTAGGGTATATCTTTACGCCTGGATCAACCTTCTGGATTTTTCTTAACCAGATTTATATAGTTCTCCTTAAAAGGCCTCTGGTGTCTGAGTATTCAGGTCGTTCGCCCCATATAGGATTACTATCTGCTTTGGCTTTAGATTTTTGATTTCATCAAGGTGCTTGCTAGCCTGATTTACATGCTCGCCCTTGCTAGCCAGAATACTAGTAGAATCAAGTATATTGGCCTGTCTTAAGTATTCCGTTATAGAGTCACCAAGAAAGACCACATCATCAAACCTAGACTTGGCCTTAGTCATATCAAACTTAGTGATAGAAGTATCCTTGTTTACCTTATTGATTTCTTCTTCCACATCGTCAATACGCTGATTTTCTTGCTTCTTCAAAAATGACAATGTCCACTCAATACTAGCCTTGCCTGACCTAGCAGTATCTGCAGCATATGTACTATATACCGTGGCACTAGCCACTATCATCACCGCACTAAGCGCTAAAAAGCTTACTTTTTCATATACATCTTCCAATCTCTATTTTATAAATTCATTATTAATTACCTTAAAAGGTGTCTAAATTGCATCATGCAAAAATACACCTACATTCTAATATAATTATACCATAACTGAATGATAAAAAGTAGTAATTGTGGAAAAAAATTATCTAAATTATCCACATATACACAGATTTATCCCCTTTTTATTCTTTTTAAAAAACCTGCCTTTTTGCAATTAATAAATTAATCTATAGGGATTATACATACGATTTCATCCAGCCTAGATTTGAGCTTTTTCCTTCTAGTAGACGTCCATCTCCCAACCTTTCAAATAGAACTATGTCCTCTGAATCCTGGTGGCCGACTAGGATAAATCTATCGTCGGGACTTAGGGCAAAATCCCTAGGATTTTTCCTCCAGTACCTATATTTTGTAAGAAATTCAGGTTGCCACCATCACCTATCTCATAGACACTAAGACTATTATGCCCCCTATTTGATGCGTATAGGTTATACTTGCCCAATTCATTTTTAAGCTTAGTCACCTTAATAGCAGCCCCACTATTACCTGTGAAGCTCTCAGGGCCCTCAGGAAGGCTTGAAACCCTACTTATAGACTTTAGTATTCCCTTGGCACTATCATAGGCCAGAACCTCTACTGTGGAGTCTAATTCCCCCATAAGATATACATGTCTACCTCCTGGTCCAAAGACCATGTGCCTAGGCCCCATACCAGGTCTTGTATGGTAGCTTGAAACGAGGTCATATCCCTCAGTATCTATGTAGTAGGTCTCAACCCTGTCTCCACCCAGGTTTACCACTAGGGTAAACCTGTCGCTAGGATCCTTGATTGCCATGTGACACCTTGGTCCATCCTGGTTTGGACTGATCGGACCTCTACCTTCAAGACATATAGACCCAGCCAGACTCAACCCGTCCTCGTTCAATAATAGGATGTCCAACCTGCCTAGGTGGTAGTTGCTGGCATATATAAGAGACTTATCCCTGTCAAAATATAGGTGACATGGAGCCTTACCGAGCATATCCACACCTCCTATAGGTCTAAGCACTTCCCTCTTCCTATCAAAATTATAGGCCTTTACTCCTCCTTCATCCCCAGAGCTAAGGACAAAGAGTTTATCGGCATCTAGTGCCATATAGGAAGGGTCCTCTATATTTAATAGCAGTCTACTATGGTCCCTGACGTCCAGAATCTACTAGGCTCATATATGGTGTTTCTTCCCTCTTACCAGGTCCTGACCCTATAGTATCTTTTGAGTTTAAGCCATCTATCTCTGGCTTATCAAGACTTATGTTAAGTATATGGACACCCTTATTAGACCTCCTAGTATAGCCAGCCAGTATAAATCTATATTCTTTCATAATCTACCTCACTTACAAGTACAAAGCCTAGTCCTGTGGTTTGCCAGCCAGTGATTCTGGCCACCACACCCTTGAGGCTTATATTAAAAAGAGCCGCCCGATCCTAACGATACAGACAACCCTTTTTAACAAGCAAATTAAATCTTTAATTATTTAACTTCTACTGTTGCACCAACAGCAATTTTTCCTTGATCTGCTCAGCTTCTTCCTTAGACACGCCTTCCTTAACAGCCTTTGGAGCGTTGTCAACAACTTCATAGCTTCCTTAAGACCAAGACCTGTTATACCTCTAACTTCCTTGATTACTCCAACCTTTGAAGAACCAGCTGAAGTTAAGATAACGTCGAATTCGCTCTTTTTCTTCTCCACCTGCAGCAGCACCAGCAACGCTTTCCAGCAACCATAACTGGAGCTGAAGCAGATACGCCAAATTTTTCTTCTGCAGCCTTAACTAATTCATTTAATTCTAACACTTTCATGTTTTCTATAGCTTCTAAAATCTGTTCTATTGTCATTATATTGCACCTCCGTGTATTATTTGTTTTCTAAATTTAAATGTGTCCCTTGCGATTTCTCGCTGATTTATACTGCCACCTGGCGGCACTTAACCTACCCAGTAGGTAGATTTATTAAGCTTCTGTAGCTTCTTCGTCCTGCTTCTTTTGCAACAGCATCCAATAAGTAAACAAAGTTTGACATTGGAGCCTTCAAGCTGCCAAGAAGTTTTTGCGATAAGTTCTTCTCTTGATGGTATAGACGCAAGAGAAACGATCTTTAGCTTCATCATAGAATTCACCTTCAACTACACCCATCTTTAGAGTGATCTTGTTAGGGGTTCTTATCCATGAAAGCCTTAAGTACTCTAGCTGGAGCAACTGCATCTTCGTATCCGAATGCTATTGCGTTTGGTCCTACTAGTAACTCATCGTTGAAGTTAGCAAATGCTTCACCTTCAATCTGGCTAGCAGCTCTTCTTACCAAAAGTATTCTTGTATACCTTGTAATCAACACCAGCTTCTCTCATCTGACTTCTCAAATCTGTAACCTGCTCAACTGTTAATCCCTTGTAATCTACAACGATAACAGAAGCAGCCTTTTCAAGCTTTTCAGCTATCTCAGCAACTACAGCTGATTTTAATTCTATAGCCTTACTCATATTCTTAGTGCACCTCCTTCACAAAAAAATAAAGTTTAGCACTTACCGTATAAATATTAAAGCCCTTGTCATCAGCAGACAACAAGGGCGCAAGTATCACGTATATCGCAACCTCGGTGGGAAATTAAGCTTACGCACCCACTGTCTACGGCAAATCTATTCTTCTTTAACATTGACAATATATCACATATGTCAACCTGTGTCAACAGTATTTTTAATTATTCAGTAACTCTAACTGGGTTTTACCTTTACACAGGTCCCATTGAAGAAGCAACTGTTACACTTCTAAGGTACTGACCCTTAGCAGCAGATGGCTTAGCCTTGATTATAGCTTCTATAAGAACCTTGAAGTTATCGAATAATTTTTCCTGACCGAATGATGCCTTACCAACTGGAACGTGGATGATATTAGTCTTGTCTAGTCTATATTCAACCTTACCAGCCTGATTTCATCAATAGCCTTAGCTACATCAAATGTAACTGTGTACCAGACTTAGGGTTTGGCATTAATCCCTTAGGACCAAGTACTCTACCTAGTCTACCTACTACACCCATCATATCTGGAGTAGCAACAACTATATCAAAGTCAAACCAGTTTTCTCCCTGGATCTTCTGAACTAGTTCTTCAGCACCTACAAAATCAGCTCCTGCAGCTTCTGCTTCCTTAGCCTTTTTCACCCTTAGCGAAAAACTAATACTCTCTTTGTCTTACCTGTACCGTGTGGTAACACGATAGCACCTCTAACCTGCTGGTCAGCATGTCTAGAGTCAACACCCAACTTGATGTGGGCTTCAACTGTTTCATCAAACTTAGCACTTGCAGTATCAACTACTAGCCCTAGAGCCTGTGAAGCATCATAGTAAACGCTTCTGTCTACTTTTTGCAAACGCCTCAGCGTATCTCTTACCTTTTTGCCATTTTAATAATCCTCCTTGTGGTAATACGGTTTTTAACCTCCCACTTATAAAGACACCGTCTTTATAGTGTTGTCGACTAATTAGTCAACTACTTCTACACCCATACTTCTAGCAGTACCAGCGATCATTTTCATAGCTGATTCAACTGTAGCAGCATTTAAGTCCTTCATCTTTAACTCAGCTATTTCCTTAACCTGAGCTGATGTTATCTTACCAACCTTCTTCTTGTTTGGTTCTCCAGAACCTGACTGTGGGTTGATAGCCTTCTTGATTAATACAGCAGCTGGTGGTGTCTTAGTTATGAAACTGAAAGACCTATCCTGGTATACACTGATTACAACTGGTATAATCATGCCTGCCTGATCTGCTGTCTTAGCATTAAATTCCTTTGTGAAAGCCATTATGTTCACACCGTGCTGTCCTAGTGCTGGACCAACTGGTGGAGCTGGAGTGGCCTTTCCTGCAGGTATCTGTAGCTTAATCTGACCTATTATTTTCTTAGCCATTGTGTTGCACCTCCTTATATTTTTTTCTATATTTTCAAGCCCTAGTGTTACTAAAAGCCTTCCTACCAAATGCATTTACATAGACTTTTACTTCTTTTTTTCTCAATGTTTACATCTTCTACTTCTCCGACATTGTCGACAAAAAGCACCACTAATTACCCTTACTGTATCACCTGGGTTTAAATCAATTTCACCGCTAACTATCTTTTGATGCTGGAGCTCTATTCCCTAGCTCTTACCTCATCAACTGTTAGTGGGACTGGCTTTGAACCAGGACCTACAAACCAGTAACGCCCTTAGTGTTTCTGACAACGTACCAAGATTCATCAGTCATCTCCATCTTTACGATAACATAACTTGGAAATACCTTCCTCTGACTAATCTTTTCCTTGCCAGTCTTTGTAGTTGTTACTACATCTTCTGTAGGAACTATTACCTTTTCGATAATATTTTCCATTCCCCTGTTCTTTACAGTGTTTTCAATTGTAGTTTTTACTTTGTTTTCATGACCGGAATAAGTATGAACAACATACCATTGCATATCTCTTTCTTCTGACATCAAAATATTCCTTTCAACGATTAAGATCAATCGACTACCTAATCAATAGACTAAGTGCCTTTGATAATCCTAAATCTACTAGCCATACAAATAGGGTAGAAACAATAACAACTCCAAGTACTACACCAGTCTTACTTGCAAGTTCTCCTGCTGTAGGCCAAGTTACCTTTTAAGCTCCTGAACCGTACCCTTTATAAACCCTACTTTTTTCTGATACTTGTACATTTTCCTTTGCCATTCACTCACATCCTTTACCTAGCAATATTACTTAGTTTCCTTATGAGTAGTGTGCTTCTTACAGAACTTACAATACTTCTGTAGTTCAATTCTGTCAGGATTGTTCTTCTTATTCTTAGTTGTGTTGTAGTTTCTCTGACTACATTCTGTACACGCTAAAGTTACTTTAACTCTCATCTGTTACACCTCCAAATTTGATTTTTATATATGATGATATAGCTTCCTGAAAAATCAAGTAACTATTACCTTCAAAAATTGTATTTTTTCACCTCAAATTGACGACTCTATTCGGCCGTCTAAAATAAAATACCACACTATCTTTCTTTTTGTCAATGATTTCAATGCTTTTTCGCCCACTTATTTTTAAAAGCCGCCTAGACAAACTTTTTCTAGAGCGGCTATAAATGAATAAACTTGAAAAATCGATGGTCTATGAAAATTAAATTCTTAAAGGTTGAATTCTTCATAAGGTTTTTAAATAGAGGGTACGCTTAAGATTGTCACTATAATGAATTCAGACAGCATTATTTGGGCTGTTACCACTATAAATGAAAACTAAGCTCTGGTGATATAAATACTATCTCTAAACCTATTAAGACACTAAATACAGCTGGCATCAGGGATGCTATCCATATATTTTTATCTTTGACATAGCGGTTAGGGGCCAAAGAAAGATGCTAGGGTCCCAACCACAACATCTATCATGCCTAGGGATGACAAAAGGTTTGAAATTGCACAACCTACAGTCAAACCCACTATATACTCTGGATTGAAAAAAATGCCAAGAGGTCATTACCTCTGATATCCTGAACTGGATAGGTCCATAAGAAAGTGATGGAATCATCCATGTAAGGACCGCATAAATGGCAGCTATCATGGCCTGCCTTACTAGTGATTTTCTACTTACTAAAGTTTTTGCATTCATATTTTTTACTCTCCTCCTACACCAAAATCTGTATTGTTCCAGAGAATTTCAATATTTTCCATATCATCCATATAGTAATACTGGTCTCTGAAGTAATCAATTATAGACTGGTCTCTCTTTACTGGGGTGGTATTTTCTACATAAATATTGATACAGCCCCTCTTAAAATTCTCCTGTAGAAGTTTCATGTCCCTGTCTATCATCTCTCTTGTCTGTCCCTGGATTCCCACTAGGAGACAGATATTTTCAAAATATGAAGCCACCTCTTTGGCATCCTTAAACTCTATGTTCTTGTTCAAGTAGCCATTTCTAAAACCATCATCAAAGGTTTCAATACCACACTTAAAGGATACCTCTATCCCATCAAAATACTTTCTAATTTCATCTAACCTAGTCCTATAGTTGTAGTAAGCCTCAAAGAATATCTCCTTGATTCCCTGGTCCTACATAGGTCTCTGATGTCCTCTAAGGTCTGTTTAGGCAATTCAAATACCGAGGCTGAATTAATTACTTCTAGCTTTCCATACAAACCTTTGACATCTTCTAGGACCTTCTTATTCACACTAATCATTTCTTCTTCATCAATTGAGTTGTCGGCGATATAATCACACAGCGTCCCCATCTACACGGATGAGAACGCAGTAATACTATCTCTCTTGGATTTTTATCGTCAATTATACTGTAACGATTCATTTAACCACATCCTTGTTTTTAAAGTAGGTGACAAGAAAACTCTATATCTTGTTTTTAAGCAGGTGACAAGAAAACTCTAGCACCTATTATACCCACTTTTCAGGCTTGTGTCAAACATTATATACACCTATTTTTTTGCCCACTCCTTTGCTATTTCAATCAAAAGTCTTGCCCCAGCCTCAAGGGCCTCAAGGCTTATCATTTCATTCCTGCCATGAAAGTTGATTCCTCCTGCAAATAGGTTGGGACAAGGTAGGCCCATAAAGGATAGGCGAGACCCATCAGTCCCCCCTCTTATAGGTATTATCCTTGGCTCTATATCCAAGTTCTCCATGGCCTTAACAGCTATATCTACTACCTCCATATGGTCCTCTATTACCTCCCTCATATTATAATAGGAGTCTTGGATTGTAAGAGAAATCCTCCCACCATGTTCCTTGGATAGGTCCGAAATGGTAGCCTCAAAGAAGGCCTTCATGTCTTCAAACTTGGCCCTGTCATGGTCCCTAATTATATAATTAAGGACTGTCTCCTCAGTAGACCCCTTTTATATCATTAAGGTGAAAAAGCCTTCATAGCCCTCTGTAGTCTCTGGTCTCTTGTTTTTCTGGAAAGGCCTCCATGACCTTACCTGCTATATAGATAGAGTTGACCATCTTTCCCTTGGCTGATCCTGGATGGACATTCCTACCCTGTATTTTTACCACGGCGGATGCTGCATTGAAGTTTTCATATTCTAGCTCACCCACCTGGCCCCCATCAGATGTATAGGCATACTTGGCTCCAAACTTATTTACATCGAAATAATCTGCCCCTACAGCCTATTTCTTCATCTGGTGTGAAGGCCACCATTATATCACCATGCCTTATCTGGGGATTATTGACAAGAAATTCTATACCTGTCATTATTTCAGCTATACCAGCCTTGTCATCTGCCCCTAGTAGGGTGCTTCCGTCAGTCACTATAATGGTTTTGGCCCTTGAAGTCTCCTATCTCTGGATAATCTTTAAGACTTGTAACTATCCTCTTTCTTTATCCAAGACTATGTCTCCGCCATCATAGTTTTCTATAAGCCTAGGTTTGACATCCTTACCTGATAGGTCTGGGCTGGTATCCATATGAGCTATAAATCCAATTGGTACAAGACCCTCCTCATTGGCTGCTAGCCTGGCCATTACATAGCACCTTTCATCCAGGCTTATGTCTTCTAGACCTAAGTCTTCTAGCTCTTTAACCAGTAGCCTAGCCAAGTCAAATTGCTTGCTTGTGGATGGGCTGGTTTTTAGACTCTGGATCTGACTGGGTGTCTATTGCTGTATACTTTAAAAATCTTTCTAATACTTTTTCTCTCATTTGATTCTCCTTCAAAAAAAAGGTGTCCTGGACACCTCTTCAAATTAATTTTTATATTTAATTTCTATGACCTAATAGAAGAGCCATACACTTATTCAACTTGTAATTTTATTAAATTCTTTTATAGCATACCCCCCACTCAAAAAGTCAAGTTGTCTAGGGTCCAAGTCCTATGTTATAATATTTATAAACCATGATAGCCTATAGCTCAACTGGATAGAGCTGCAGACTTCGGATCTGTGAGTTGTGGGTTCGAATCCTACTAGGCGTGCTTTTTATTAATTTTAACTTTTTATTTTATAGGAGCGGACTATGTACGTACTTTTTAGGGAAGATCTAATCAGCAGCGATGATATAAAAAAATGAAATCCAGGAAAAACACTGTTCAAGGTGGAGACAGACCTTACCAAAGGCAACTAAGAGGGAGGATGTTATGGCCTTTAAGCTATCTATCCCCACACAAGACCTTGTACCTGGTGTAAAATTCGATTGGGATGATAATAAGCTCGTGGAGGACCTTTTTCTCCAAGGCTCAGGCCCTTACAAAGAACTTCCTAGCCTTTTTTTCCCCAAATACACTATCCAAGCCTCATCTGCCTATAAGTGGGATGAAATGGAGATAGGATTTATCTAGTTGTCGTAATTGCCAATATAGATATCAGGATGAAAAATTAGAATTGGATATACTAAAGCGTATGATGAAGCAGGTAGATTAAGCTACCTGTTTTTGCATCTACGTCTTATGTCCACTAGTATCCTAGTCTGTATTGCTAGACAAAAAAATTTTAAGAATATTTGTTTATTTTTAAAAAATTCTTTGGGATATAAGTTAATAAAATCACATTTATAAAATCAAAAGTTTACTTCCAGTTAATTAAGTAAAATGTGAAGAATGCTGGTAAAATAATCTTACAAAAAATATTAAAAGCTATTGACCTTTTTATTTATAAGTGCTATAATATAAGTACAAGGACAGATAAATAACAAACAGACTTGTACACTCAAACCAACTTATTTAGAACATAAAGAGTATTATTTAAACCTGATATTTTTTCGTAAAAAAATACAGAGCTTAAGCTCTGTATTTTTTTATTTATAACTTTACCTGATTATTTATTGTCAAATCTAGGGTCTTTATAGCTATTAAATAATTTAAGTTTTAGGACTATTTCCTGTATCTTTTGCTAAAAATATCTCAAACTATAGCTTATTATGTTCAGTTAAAATTCAATTAATCATACTTTATCTCAAAAAATTGATATCCTTATTTTAAATTTACGGTGGTAATTTATACAGTTTTATGTTAATATGTTATAGTAACAGTTGATAATATGTCCCCGTAGCTCAGCTGGATAGGCGCTCGCCTCCCTAAGCGAGGGGTCGGAGGTTCGAATCCTCTCGAGGACGCTTAAAAATCATAGGTATTCTACCTATGATACTCTCTCTTTTAATTCTAGACCTCTTTTATAATTATATTTTTGGTTCCATGAAAAAGAGGGACAAGGTCCCCTATAAGTGTAATCCAACGTAAAAATCTCCTCCATATATCAACATAGACCCTAAATCTGGTCATCTACCATCTGCACATACTCTAATACCTCAAAAACCTAGTCTTTTGTAAAGGTCTATAGCCCTCTGATTACTTGCACAGACCTCCAGCCTATACCTTGCTGCCTCAGGAAAGTCATCTTTGACCTTGGCAAAATATTCCTGGGCTATACCCATAGACCTATAGTCTTCACTTATAAAAGATCCTCTAGCTGGATTGTAATACCCGCTACCTCTGAAGCATAGTAGCTAGTTACAATACCAAATCCAACTAGGTCTCCTTTGAACCTTGCTTCGTATCCTCTTATAGAATATTCTCTCGACAGGATATCCTTTAAAAGCTTCTCTATAACAGACTCATCTATTGGATCAGCCACTGCATCTGACCTATAAAATAGCTTCATCATGCCCAAAAAGGTCCTCATAATTTTTCTTTTTAAAATCTTCAAATTTGACCATATAAACTCCTATTTGCTAGTACTTTCCATGAATAAATCCTTTTTATAGTTTTTCACGTTTAATATATAGTATATCATATTTTTCCTTATATTTTTATTAATTTGCTCTTTTGATTTGAGACAAAGTAAAAGGGCTATACCCTTAATGTTTAGCAGTGGTGAATAGCCCTAATTATATTTATTTTTGTATGTGGTTTGTTTGGTCTTTTTAAGTCCTTATATACCGATGTCCTACTTACCATCATCCTTTTTAAAAGTCAAGAACCAGTCTAGCATATTGTACTTGCTTGTATCCTTAACCAATTCATGTCTCTGCTCTACCTCTTCACTAGTTGTTGGTGGAGGTACTATTACATCCTTGCCTGGCTCCCAGTTAGCTGGTAGGGCTACTCCATCCTTTTCGGCCTTCTGCAGTCCTAATAGGACACGCTTGATTTCAGCAAAGTTTCTTCCAAGTGATGCTGGATAGTATAGGATTGTCTTGATAATACCATTTGGGTCGACAAAGAATACTGCCCTCACTGCATGTGTGTCAGATTCTCCTGTAGCATGCCATAGGCCTTAGCTACCTCCATTCTTATATCTGCTATTAGAGGGAACTTAACCTTTGGCTTTTCTATTCCATCCCAAGTATAGCCTTCTATAGCTTCTAGCCAGCCAAGGTGTGAATGTAATGAGTCTATAGATAGTCCCACCAATTCAGTATTATATGATGAGAACTCATCATGCATGCTAGCAAATGTCATAAACTCTGTAGTACAAACAGGTGTAAAGTCTGCTGGATGTGAGAATAATATTACCCACTTGCCTTCAAAATCATTCGGGAAGTGCATAGGTCCCTTTTGTTGTTACAGCTTCAAATTCTGGTGCCTTTTGTTCCTATTAGGGAAATCTAACCTGTTCCTGTAATGTTTCTAGTCTTTCCTGGTTCATATCTAGTCCTCCTTATTTTATAAACTTTCTTTTATTTTTATATATACAGGGTCATTCTTGACCCTGATAAAAACTAATTATTATTAATTCTCATTCTTATTATACCTTATTTTAATCATATTTAAACATCTTTTTAAAAATTTTACAAAAAAATAAGTGCTTTTTAAAATAAAAGATTGCCCGTATAATGGGTGGTTTGCACAAGGTCTATAATCAAAAAGTTGGTGGTCAACATCTAAAGGGTCTATGTACTACTTGTCCTTTCTAAACAGATACATACTCCTACAAAAAAATTAGCGTTGGGAGAGAATTTTTTCTCTCACCAACGCTAAATATTATATAGCTAATATCATATGACCCCTATACTTTAGTCACTGAGATCATTTCATCTAGAATCGTAGTCGCTGTCGCATCTTCTGTTGCGTCAACAGCTTCTTCAGCAACCTCTTCAACCTCTTTTTCTATTGCTATATTTCTGTACTTCTTCATACCTGTACCTGCTGGTATCAATTTACCAAGGATTACATTCTCCTTTAGACCTATCAAATGGTCTTCCTTACCCTTGATAGCAGCGTCTGTAAGGACTCTTGTAGTCTCCTGGAATGATGCAGCTGATAGGAATGAGTCAGTCGCAAGAGAAGCCTTTTGTAATACCTAGTAGGACCCTCTTAGCTACTGCTGAGCCCTTAGACCCTTTTCAAGAGCTTCTTCATTGCACTTATTGTATGTAAGAACTTCTTCATATCCACCTGGCAGTAGGTCTGTATCACCTGGATCCTCAACCTTAACCTTAGATAGCATCTGTCTTACTATTACTTCTATATGCTTGTCGTTGATATCAACACCCTGTAGCCTATATACTCTTTGTACTTCCTTAACAATGTAGTCCTGTACACCGCCAATTCCCTTAACCCTAACTATATCGTGTGGGTTAATAGAACCCTGAGTCAAAGGCTCTCCAGCTTCTATATAGTCGCCGTTCTTTACCTTTAGCCTAGATCCATATGGTATCTGGTAAGTTTCAGCCTGGCCATCTTCTGAAGTAACTACTACCTCTTTTCTCTTGGCTGTTTCATCAACTTCTATCTTACCTGATATTTCAGTAATTACAGCTAGACCCTTTGGCTTACGAGCTTCGAAAAGCTCCTCAACTCTTGGAAGACCTTGAGTGATGTCCCCACCGGCTACACCACCTGTATGGAAGGTACGCATTGTAAGCTGAGTACCCGGCTCACCTATTGACTGGGCAGCTATGATACCTACTGCTTCACCTATATTTACCGGCTTACCAGTAGCAAGGTTTCTACCGTAACACTTAGCACATACACCATGTTCTGTCTTACAATTTAGAACTGTCCTGATCTTAACCCTTTCAACTCCACAGTCTATAATCCTATCTGCATCGTCTTCTGAGATCATATGGTCTCCTGGAACCACTTCCTGACCAGTTTCTGGGTTAATAACTGGGTCTATAGTGTATCTACCTATTATTCTGTCTCTCAAGTCTTCTATAACTTCATTTCCATCCCTAATAGCAAATACGTCTGTAGTTTCTTTTGTTCCACAGTCTATATCCCTTACTATAACGTCCTGGCTGACGTCAACCAGTCTTCTTGTCAAGTAACCTGAATCGGCTGTACGAAGGGCTGTATCGGCTAGACCCTTTCTAGCTCCATGCGAAGATGTAAAGTATTCCATTACTGATAGACCTTCACGGAAGTTAGACTTAACTGGTATTTCAACTGTCTTACCTGATGCATTAGCCATCAGACCACGCATACCTGCTAGCTGTCTGATCTGGTTCTTAGAACCTCTGGCTCCTGAATGGGCCATTATGAAGATATTGTTCATTCTGTCTAGACCATCCATTAGGGGCATCAGTTACCTTATCAGTAGTTTCTGTCCAAGTTTCTATTACCTTTTCGTATCTTTCATCATTTGATATAAGACCCCTTCTGTAGGCCTTTTCATACTTGTCAACTAGGTCTTCAGCTTCCTTGATATATGTATACTTAGCTTCTGGTATATCCATGTCAGCAACAGCAACTGTGATACCACCAACTGTTGAATACTTGTAACCCATAGCCTTTACATAGTCAAGAAGTTCTGCAGTCTTAGTATTTCCATGCTTTCTAAAAGCACTTGTCTATAATCTTTCTAGGGACTTCTTGTCTGCTAGGAAGTCTACCTCTAGGCTGAACGGATCCTTACCTATCAACAAAACCTAGGTCCTGAGGTATACCTTCATTAAAGATAAACCTACCAACTGTAGATTCTACTAGGGAAGACCTACCATCATCTAGAGTTAATCTCATCTTTACAAGGGCATGTAATTCTACCTTGTGGTTGAAATATGCCAATAGTAGTTCATTGTAGTCCTTGAATATTGAACCAGTTCCCTTTGCACCCTCCTGGGCTTCTATTGTCAAATAATATGAACCAAGAACCATGTCCTGAGAAGGGTAGTTATTGGGCGCTCATCCTTAGGTGCTAGTATATTATTCACAGATAGCATTAGGTATCTAGCCTCTGCCTGGGCCTCTACTGATAGTGGCACGTGGACAGCCATCTGGTCACCGTCAAAGTCGGCATTGTAGGCTGTACAAACTAGTGGATGAAGCTTTATAGCCTTTCCCTCAACTAGGACTGGCTCAAAGGCCTGGATACCTAGTCTATGTAGGGTAGGGGCACGGTTAAGTAGAACTGGGTGGCTCTTGATTACATCTTCAAGTACATCCCATACTTCTGGTTTTACCTTTTCTACTATAGTCTTGGCAGACTTGATATTGTGGGCAAAGCCTCTTTCTACTAGCTTGTCCATTACGAATGGCTTGAATAGTTCAAGAGCCATCTTTTTTGGAAGACCGCACTGGTAGAATTTAAGCTCTGGACCAACTACGATAACAGAACGACCAGAGTAGTCAACTCTCTTACCTAGTAGGTTCTGTCTGAAACGACCCTGCTTACCCTTTAGCATATCTGATAATGACTTAAGAGGCCTATTACCTGGTCCTGTAATAGGGTCTACCCCTTCTACCATTATCTATCAGGGCATCAACTGCCTCCTGTAGCATTCTCTTTTCATTTCTAACTATGATTTCTGGAGCCCCTAGTTCAAGAAGCCTCTTCAATCTGTTATTTCTGTTTATAACCCTTCTATAAAGGTCATTTAGGTCAGATGTAGCAAACCTACCACCATCTAGCTGAACCATTGGTCTTAGGTCTGGTGGAATTACTGGTATAGCCTCAAGGATCATCCATTCTGGCTTGTTACCTGACTTTTTTTGAAGACTTCTACCACCTCTAGTCTTCTAATAGTCCTAACCCTCTTCTGACCAGTTGCATCCTTCAAGTCTTCTCTCAACTCAGCTGACTGAGCTTCAAGATCTATCTTTTCTAATAACTTCTTTACTGCTTCTGCGCCTATACCAACCTCAAATTCATAGCCATACTTTTCTACAGCATTTCTATATTCTCTTTCAGTCAGTACCTGCTTGTAGGCTAGACCAGTATCACCTGGGTCTGTAACCACATATGATGCAAAGTACAATACCTTTTCAAGAGATCTCGGTGACATATCAAGTAGTAGACCCATCCTTGATGGTATACCCTTGAAGTACCAGATATGAGACATTGGAGCTGCCAGCTCTATATGACCCATTCTCTCTCTTCTTACCTTGGCTTTCGTTACTTCAACACCACATCTATCACACACTACGCCCTTGTATCTTACTCTTCTATACTTACCGCAGTGACACTCCCAGTCCTTCGTAGGGCCAAATATTCTTTCACAGAATAGACCATCCTTCTCTGGCTTCAAAGTTCTATAGTTAATTGTTTCTGGTTTTTTTACTTCTCCCCTTGACCACTGTCTGATTCTCTCTGGAGATGCCAAACCTATTTTTATCGACTCAAAATTGTTTAATTCAAACAAGGAGTTCTCTCCCTTCTTTCGATACTATTAATTTTATTTAAACGCATCCTGGTAACTGTTAAAACCTACAGCTACCAAGACACCACCATCTTTACCTCATAGATAATAAATATCCATCAAAATCCTAGTCTTCCTAGAATTCATCCTCGTATTCATCGTAAGAATCGTCATCACCAAAGCTGTCATCTTCGTCAACAAATTCCTCTATTTCTTCAAAGTCACCCTCTTCATTGTCACTAAATTCATCATAAGAATCCCCGTCAACTTCTTCTATCATGTGACCTTCTTCTATATCCTCTGTTACGATGCTTTCTATCTTGAATTCGCCAACAGCTTCTTCTTCATCTACCGATTCCTTGATGTCTATTGCTAGACCCTTCTGGTCAGAAGCGCTAACATCCAAGCATAGTGACTGTAATTCCTTCATCAATACTCTGAATGATTCTGGCATTCCTGGTTCTGGTATATTTTCACCCTTTACGATAGCTTCATATGTTTCAACCCTACCCTTAACGTCGTCTGACTTAACTGTCAGGATTTCCTGAAGGATATGAGATGCACCATAGGCTTCTAGAGTACAAACTTCCATCTCTCCGAATCTCTGTCCACCGAACTGGGCCTTACCACCTAGTGGCTGCTGAGTTACTAGTGAGTATGGTCCTGTACTTCTTGCATGTAGCTTGTCATCAACTGGGTGATGTAGCTTTAAGTAGTACATGTAACCAACTGTGATCCTATTATCGAAGCTTTGCCTGTACGTCCATCATATAGTGTTAGCTTACCATCCCTTGGGTAGCCTGCCATTTCAAGAGCATCCATGATATCGTACTCGTTAGCCCCATCAAATACTGAAGTTGCTACATGCCAGCCTAGCTTCTTAGCAGCTAGACCCAAGTGCATTTCAAGTACCTGACCGATGTTCATACGAGAAGGTATACCCTGTGGATTTAAGACGATGTCCATAGAGTACCATCTGCCATGAATGGCATATCCTCTTCTGGTAAAAACCCTAGAGATAACACCCTTGTTACCATGACGACCTAGCCATCTTATCTCCGACCTTTATCTTTCTCTTCTTGGCTATATAACACCTTACAAGCTCATTTACACCTGGAGATAGGTCATCTCCATTTTTCCCTAGTGAAGATTCTTATATCAACTATGATACCTGATTCTCCATGAGGAACCTTAAGAGTATCTCTTACCTCTCTAGCCTTTTCGCCGAAGATTGCCCTTAAAAGTCTTTCTTCAGCTGTTAGTTCAGTTTCTCCCTTAGGAGTAACCTTACCTACTAGGATATCTCCTGAGTCTACCTCAGCACCCTATTCTGATGATACCCCTATCATCTAAGTTCTTGATGGCATTTTCACCAACATTTGGTATATCTCTAGTGATTTCTTCTGGTCCTAGTTTTGTATCTCTGGCTTCACACTCATATTCTTCTATATGAATTGTAGACAGCCCTATCTTCCTTTACAAGTCTTTCATTGATAAGTACGGCGTCCTCGTAGTTGTAACCTTCCCATGTCATGAAGGCTATCAAACAGTTTCTACCAAGGGCAATTTCACCATGGTCAGTCGTTGGACCATCGGCAATTATCATCGCCAGCCTTAACCTCTTCATTCTTGCTCACTATTGAGCCTGGTTTACAAGTACCAGAGTTTGATCTCTTGAACTTAAGTAGTTTGTACCTATCCTTATCTCCATTCTCCTTCTTGATGATGATTTCGTCAGCAGATACCCTGTCAACTATACCATCATTCTTGGCAACTACCACTGCACCAGAGTCCTTGGCTGCCCTGTACTCAATACCTGTACCAATGATTGGGGCCTCTCTTCTAACTAGTGGCACTGCCTGACGCTGCATGTTTGATCCCATCAAGGCTCTGTTGGCGTCGTCATTTTCTAGGAATGGTATCATGGCTGTGGCAACTGAAACAACCTGCTTAGGAGAGATATCCATGTAGTCAACCCTGTCTTCAGGAACCATTTCAACGGCACCTAGGACAGTTCTACAGATAACCCTGCTGTTTACGAAATGCCCTCTTCATCCAACTGTTCATTGGCCTGAAACCTAACGTATAGGTCCTCCTCGTCAGCTGTTAGGTAGTGTATTTCATCGGTTACAACCTTGTTTACCTTGTCATACTTTCTATATGGAGATTCTATAAATCCGTATTCATTTATCTTAGCGTATGTAGAAAGTGAGTTTATAAGACCGATATTTGGACCTTCTGGGTCTCTATCGGACACATTCTACCATAATGTGAGTGGTGAACGTCACGCACTTCGAAGCCTGCTCTTTCTCTTGATAGACCACCTGGTCCAAGTGCAGATAATCTTCTCTTATGAGTAAGCTCTGACAATGGATTGGTCTGGTCCATGAACTGAGACAACTGAGAAGAACCGAAAAACTCCTTAATTGCTGCAGATACAGGTCTAATATTAACTAGGGCCTGTGGAGTGATAGTGTCCATATCCTGAACTGTCATTCTCTCTCTTATTACCCTTTTCCATCCTTGAGAAACCTATACGAACCTGGTTCTGTAAAAAGTTCTCCACACACCTTATTCTTCTGTTTCCTAGATGGTCTATATCATCTATATTACCAACTCTATCCTTACCATCGATTAAGTAGAATAGGCCAAATTCATAAGATATAGATGCTATTATATCGTCTAATAGGATGTGCTTAGGAGCCAACTTCTTATAGTTAGAAGCCAATACTTCCTTCAACTGAGCCTCATCCTGGTATGTTTCCATGAATTCTTTTTAATGTTGGATAGTGTACATCTTCCTTTATATTGAGGTCAGATATATCAAAAGTTGATATGAGAATTTATGTTAACAAAGTTATACCTATTACCTTTATTTCCTTCTCATCATCTATAGCTATCCAAACGGCATTGATACCAGAGTTCTGGATTTCCTTAGCAAGGTCTAGAGATATTTTTTTCTCCAGCCTCAGCAAACTTTTCACCAGTTTCTGGATTGACAATGTCTCTAGAAGCCACCTTGTCCATAATCCTGTAGCAAAGGGCAAGCTTCTTGTTGAACTTATACCTGCCAACCTTGGCAAGGTCATACCTCTTTGGATCAAAGAACAGTGAATTTAGTAGTGATGAAGCACTATCTACAGTTGGAGGCTCTCCTGGTCTCAACTTCTTATAGATTTCAATCAAACCTTCATCAACATTTGTGGTACTATCCTTTTCTAGTGTTGATAAAACTCTCTCATCATCACCCTAAAAGATTGATTATTTCTGCATCAGTGCCTATACCTAGGTACTTAATAGGACTGTAACTGGCTGCTTTCTAGTCCTGTCAACTCTTACAGATATTACACCTGTAGAATCTGTCTCATATTCTAGCCACGCACCCCTATTTGAGTATTACTGTAGAAGATATTAGCCTGTTACCAGCCTTGTCTCTTTCTTCTGCATAGTAGACACCTGGCGACCTAACTAACTGTGATACAATAACTCTCTCGGCACCGTTTATTACAAAGGTACCCCTGTCTGTCATCAGAGGGAAATCTCCATAAACACTTCCTGCTCTTTGATTTCTCCAGTTTCCTTATTAATAAGTCTAACCTTTACCTTCAAAGGTCGCAGTAAGTAGTATCTCTTTCCTTACACTCTTCAATATCGTATTTTGGTTTTTCGTCTAGAGAATAATCTACAAACTCCAAGATCAGATTACCTGTGTAATCCTCAATAGGAGAAAATGTCTGTAAATACCTCTTTCAAACCTTCTTCCAAAAACCACTTGTATGAATCCACCTGGATTTCAATCAGGTTTTGGAACGTCAGCTATTTCCTTGATTTTGGAAAAGCTCATTCTTTCTCTTTTTCCAATCGTGACTGGATGTGGTACCACAATCTTCACCTCACTAAATTAAATTTTGATTGCATTTGTTAATTTATGAGTCATACAGCCTTAAATCCACCTCGATCCAGTAATTAAATGCAATAGAAATTTACCTTTTCAGTACACTTTATCAGCTGCGAATATAACTAAATAAGTGCTTTTTAATATATTTTTAGCAACCTAAAAAGACCTGCAAATATATTATGGGCAGTATACTATTTTAACATATTTGTCAGGTCTTTTTCAAGATTTTCTATTAAATTTTTCATATATTTACTTGATTATTTTTCTATTTTGTACTTTCCATATAAATTTCACGGAACGACTGGCTGATGCTCTCGGTTAGTGCATCATTTTTATCCAGTACAACCTCTTCCTTGCCATCAATCCTTACTGCTATTTCCTTGTCTACAGGGTTTTTAGTGTCCATTATAGACCTCATCAAAAACTCATACCTTCTTCCGTCTATCTTTATCATCAAGTCCATTTTTAATTTAGATGGCTCCTCTTCTTCATAGAGTCGATCCTCTTAAAGTCCTCTGAAAACTTGTTATAGTATTTTTCGCATTGATATACAGGAAAAATATCCTTTCTGACCATTTAGATATAGGGTTGAATTCTTTCAGTACAAGGCCATTACCCTTGAGATATTCTTCATTGGCCTTCATGACTGTAGGTCGAATACGACTATCCGCTGATATGGCCAGGTCCCTATCCTTATTATACTCATCATAGAAGGCCTTGCTAGTTTCATACCTGTCTCTACCGCTTATCCTCTTGGCCTTCAATTGGGCTAGCAAATCGTCCGGAACAGACATAGGTCCACCAACTACCACCAATTCTTTGCCAGCTAGTAGATTTGATACATCTTTTTATATTATCCTTTGATCTTATATCTAGCAATATGGTTGGAACACCAGAAGTGGATGCAGATACAGAATCTTCAAGCTTGATCCCTGATACTATATTTACCCTCTTGTTTTCCTTAGTTTTTCCTTCTAGCAACTTATAGGCCGCTATAGATGTTTGATACCTATCCTTGCCAGAAACCCTTACAATCTTCTTTCACTGGTAATTGTTTCAATTCCTCCTCAGGTACGCTATCTGGTCCTCCGACTACATATAGGGTTTCAATCTGGTCTTTTTCAGTCAAGACATTTCTTGAGTAGCCCTTACTAGTGTATAATCTAGCATTCATTGAATTAGCCATTGACGATGCTACAATCAGGTCCGCTTCAGCCTTTCCTGAAGCATAGACCCCTATCTTATTGGATTGAGAAAAAAGATGAAAATGTCGATACAGATAGTACCGTAAATATCCCACACATAATTATACTAAGTTTTTCATAGAATCACCCCTCCTTAAATAATATGACTTTATTTAAAAATACTTTGATTAGAAAACTGACTACTCTTATCCCACTAAGTATCAGCAGTTGATAATACCTACATCGGGCTGAACATATCTGATTAAATAAAAATATATAAGACTTAAAGTACTGGTATATATACCTATTATATTAAATTATAACATAATATTAGTTTTTTCAATTATAATTACTACTATTTATTGCATGTTGTTGATTCATCTCCCTCTTGCTACAAAAATAGGCACAGAAGGTATTTCCATTCACCTTCCATGCCTAAAAATGACTTTTAAATCAGCCTCTTTAGCCTATATTATCTTTATAATAGTTAGAGTAGGCCTGCAAAAAATGGGACTGTCAGTACGCTCACTATAGTTGTAACAAAGACGCACTTTGATGCAAATCCTATGCTAGTATTGTACCTCTCCGCCATTATACTAGTAAAGGCTGGAGATGGTAGGGCTGCTGTATAGAATAGGATTGCCAATGGTAGGCTGGAGCTTATGTCCAACTTTAGTAGCCTGAATCCTAGAACCATTATGGCAGGGAACACAAGCATCCTAATGAAGGTAAGCCTATACACCTCCTTGTCCGTAAACATATGCTTGACCTCATACCTTGATAGGGACATACCAACCACCATCATTGATAGGGGTACTGTCAGGTTAGATACATATGTTAATAGGGTTACCACTGGCTTTGGAACTGCCAGTTGGGTCACAAATATTATAAGTCCAATTACAACAGCTATATTTTGCTTGGTAAATATGATAGACCTCAGCCTGATCCTATCTCCTCCACCATAATTCATAGTCACTATCTTTAGACCAAGTGAGAATATCAAGACATTCTGGGCAATATTACCCATGGCCATGATGAATAGCCCTCACTACCATATAGGGCATACATAAGAGGGTAACCCATAAAGCCATTATTTGAGAATACCAGGGCAAAAATCCAAGACCCCCTCTTTTTTGGATCAACCTTTAGAATACCAGTCAAAAAGTAGGCTATGACTGCAACTGCTAGGTGGTAAATCATAACTACTACAAATACTTCTCAGTGTTTTTCATCAATAAGGAGCTATAGGGCCTGATTAAAGATACCACAATCGTACAAGGTATACTTACATCTATCAAAAGATTCGTCAGGTCCTTTATAGATGAATAAGCCACTATCTTCTTCCTTCCCAATATAAAAACCTAAAAAAATAATAACATAAATAAAAATCAACACATTTACAAAAACTACCTGCACCTATAAACCCTCCTTCTTTTAGGAAATAAACTAATCAACCGTATTCTCATCTGAATATTAGCTCCCTATTATCTCCTATTATATTTTAGGGTAGAGACTTAATTCAACTATTTATACTATTTCTATCAAATTCTTTTAAATATAAAAAAATAGGGGATACTAGCACTCATTTTTCTTAATCAGAATACTAGCTCCCCTTATAAATCAGTTTCTATATTTTCATTTATATTTACGGCTCAGGTCCCTATCCTCTATGACCCTAGAGTCCTTGACCCTAATAATCCTGTCGCATACGCCCATGGTTGACTCTCTATGAGATACCATGACTATAGTCTTATCCTGGCTTCCTTCAACTAGGGACTTGAGTATTATAGCCTCGTTATAGGAATCTAGGTTAGATGTCGGTTCATCCAATAGTAGGAGTTGGCTATCTGTCAAAAAGCACCTTGCCAAGCCGATCCTCTGCCTCTCTCCTCCAGAGAAGTTGTCTCCCAGGTCAGATACTCTGGTATCTAAGCCATGTTCAAGCTTCCTTATATCTTCATCTATAGAGGCCTTTCTAAGGGCTTCATAGATTTCTTCATCACTAGCATCAGCCTTGGCTATCCTTAGGTTGTCCCTTATGCTACCAGCAAAAAGGATAGTTGTCTGGGTCATATAGTCTATATTTGAATAAAGTGACTGGGTATTTATATCCTTGATATTGATGCCGTTTATGGATATAGACCCCTCCTGTGGGTCCCAGAACCTCATAAGTAACTTTAGAAGGGTAGACTTACCACTACCACTCCTACCCATGATGCCTAGGGTTTCACCCTTTTTAATCCTGAAATTAACACCAGTCAATATATTTCTGTCCTCATAGGCAAAGGTTAAGTCCTTGAAATCTACATCGTCAAAGACTACGTCCTTACCATCAACTACCTCCTCGACTACAGGCTCTTCTTCCAATAAATTCAAAATCCTATCTCCGCAAGCAAAGGTCTGAGTTAGGGTACCACCCAAATTTGCAAGGGCTATATATGGGGCAAATGTACTTATCTGAGTCAAAACAGCTATAAAGGCCTGGGCCTGAGTAATTGTACCTGACATTACCAACCTAGCACACAATAAAAAGCTGTAGGGACAGAGAATACGATAATAATTGTATCTGTGTTAGCCTGTAGGGCTGCTATCTGACCCTTCAATTCATTCTGTCTATCTAGTATCTGTCTAGTACTATCATCTATCTCCTTTAAGGCATGGTTACCCTTGTCATACTGGATAATTTCCCTAATCCCCCTTAACTGGTCTAGGAACTTTCCATTTAGGTTACCTATATTACGCCTAATCTTTACACTTACTTCCTTACCCCTTTCAGAGGCTATAATTGGAACTATTACCCCAACAATAATTTGGGCAAGTAAGGCCAATAGAGCTACTAGTATATGTATCTTTGCAAAAGAATACAAATAGCACTATTGTTACTAGGGAGGCTATCATTACCGGTGATATAGTATGGGCATAGAAGATTTCCAATAACTCTATATCTCCCATTATAATCGATATTAACTGGCCCTGGTTTTCTCCCTCTAGCTTGGCTGGTGCCAATTTTCTCATGGCAGAAAAGACCTTGTGTCTAATTTCTGCCAGTATCCTGAAAGCTATATAATGGTTACAGAACTGCTCTATATAGTGAAGAACTCCCCTCAATACGGCACACACTATAAGGGCAATTACATACCATGAGAAATCATGTCCTCAAGCGGTAGGTCTGCAAAGCCCCTGGCAACCTCTCCTGGTAGAACGCTTGGGACCCCATAGCCTCCTAGTATACCTATACCAAAGGATAGTAAAAATCCTAGTACACCCAGCAAGATGGCTAGGGGTCATCTGTAGTTTAAGTGGGGCTATAAGTCCAATCAACTGAGATATTATCTTTGGTGAGCTTCTTCTCTTAGTCATTGCTACCACCCTTTCATCATCTATAGCTAGGCTCTTGGTCCTGTATGACTCCAATTCTTGCTGCTGACTAAATAGGCTTTTATACTGGCCACCTGCCGCCATAAGTTCCTGGTGCTGGCCCTGTTCAACAAGCTGGCCCTTCTTCATCACATATATCTTGTCAGCCTTTACTATAGATGCCAGCCTATGTGATATGTATATTACCGTCTTTCTCTTTGAAATTTCTTCTATTACCCTTATTATTACCTGTTCAGACTCTATATCTATATTAGATGTAGCCTCGTCAAATATATAAACCTCTGCATCATGTAGCAGGGCCCTGGCTAGACTCAAACGCTGGGCCTGGCCACCAGACAGGTTCTTACCCTGGGCCAGGATTGGTGTATCTAAGCCCTCCATCTTAGAGAACAAGTCCCATAGGTTTACTATCTTTAAAACATCAATGTAGTCTTGGTCACTCGCCTGGCTATTGCCAAGATATAGGTTAGACCTAACAGTCCCCTGGAAAATATGTCCATCATGGGTTACCCTTATGACATTCTTGCTGATTTCCCCTTTGGCTAGGTCCTTGGACTGATAGCTACCATAGTAAATTGAATGGTCTGGATGTCTATATTCCCCTGCTAGTAGGCAGGCTAGGGTAGACTTACCACAACCGGATGGTCCAACTAGGGCCGTCAGACTACCAGGCTCAAAGCTCATATCTATATCCTTTAGGGCATGAGTCCCATCAGGATAGTAGTAGTTCATTGACTTAACGCTTATAGGTGACTTCTTTTCAAAAGTATGGCTTCCACTTTCTATATTTGTATCTTCATTCAAAAATTCCAGCATCTTTTCACTGGCTGTAACACCTGTCATAGCCACGTGAAATAAGGATGTCAAGGTCCTCATTGGAACAAAGAAGTCGGCTATCAATAAAAGTACCAGTATAATCTGGTGAGATATCTATATGAAGGGCAACGGAATTCATTTAGGGCAACTACAATACCTGCTACAGCTCCACCATAGGCTATCCAGTCAATTATCATGATAGAGTTTAGCTGCATGGATAGGACCCTCATAGTTTCCTTCCTAAAGCCTTCTGACATTTCGTCCAGCTCCTTGCCCCTGGCCTCATCAGCCCTAAATACCTTAAGGGTAGTAAGGCCCTGTAGACTATCTAAGAATAGGTTGCCTACATCCGCATACTTTGACCAATACTTCTTTTGAACATTCTTTACTATCTTTAAGATCAATAGTAGGAATAGGGGAATTATCGGTGCCAATACCAACAAGACTATCGCTATCTTGAAGTTTATTGGAGCGATAACCAAAAATAGGACAAAGGTAGATATAAAGCTGTAGTAAAACTGAGTCAGGTAAGACCCATAGTAGTTTTCTAACTGCTCAACCCCCTCCACACCCAGGTGGACTATCTCTTGAGTGTCATCTTTTCCTGGTAAAGAGACCCAAGGCTTAGTACCTTGCTATATATAGCCTTTCTCAGGTTTTGCTTTACCTCATATACAACCAGATTGTTCTTCCTGGTAACTGCCCTGATGCAAATCTGTCTTACCAGCAGGGACAGGCCTATTAATATATAGGATATCTTGGGATTAAATACATAGACCCCAGTTATAGAGTGGGCCAATACTGATGCAAACATAAAAGAGAAGGTGATATTTGCCACCAACCTTATGCAGTTTATCAGTACGGCTTCTATAATGTATCTCTTTGTGTTTCCACAAAAATTGAAATAAGTTCTTTTCAACCATTATTTTTCCTCCATTTTTATACAAAAATACCAACCTACCCTTTAATGATATAATAATAATTTTTCAATTTACAACTCTTTACAGAAAATCACAAATATAGTTAATAAACACCTAAAAATATCTAATATTTCTAACATGAAACCGATAGAAAAAAATATACCCACATACAAGTTTATATAATTAAGTCCATAAAATCCCTACCTTAACAATGGCTTTTGACTATAAAAATAAAAAAATTACTAAAGTTTAGCAACTTACTACTGTAAAAATGTTTTATTTATAGTAAAATATAGGAGGTGCTTTTTAGCATGTGAAAGGTAAAATATCAGTTAGGGCCTTGCCTAGGTAGGTTAGACCTACAAATACAAATTTATATATAACCTATGGAGGAGAAAATGAAATTAAGAAAAACATGTGGCTATTATCCTAGCCCTTGGTATGGTACTTACTTCTACAGGACCCATCCTAGCAGACCAGGTGACTAGCCCTGGCGTGGAAACAGTATTAAGTGACCCTAAGCCAAAGGATACCAATAAGAGCGAAATAATTGTCAGCCCTGATGCAGAAGATCCTAAGTTAGATCCTAATTCAAGCTTGGCCAAATTCCTGTCATCAGACCAGACAAGCATGAGAATATCTGGACCAGGTAGGGTAGAGACGTCCATCGAAATAAGTAGGTTTGAGAATACTAAATCAAAGACAGTTATCCTGGCAGATGCCAGAAACTACCCCGATGCCCTAGCTGCATCCAACCTTACAGGTGGTCGTTATTCCGTCATCCTAGTACAGAACCAGCTGACACAGGCAATTATAAATGAAATAGTAAGGCTTGAAGCCCAAGATCTAATCATATTAGGCGGCACAAACTCTATATCAGAAGATATAGAAAGGGGTCTTGCCAATATAGGTGAAATTAAAAGCATCAGCCGTATAGCGGGTGAAAATAGGTATGATACCTGCCAAAAGATATTTAATCATGCCAAGAAAAATCCTTGATCCTTGCATCAGGAGAAAAGTTTCCAGATGCCCTGGCTACATCTTCTATCCTTGACCAGGCAGGCCTTCTATTAACAAAAAGCGGACAGCTACCCAGTGAGGTCCAGGCTGCAATCGAGGGCCCTTAACCATGACAGCTTCCTAATTGTCGGAGGAGAAAAATAGTGTCCAAGAAGGTCTAGCAAGTGCTATAGCCAACCAATTCCAATATGCCAGCCACACTCAGGATTAGTGGCAACAACCGTTATGAGACAAGTACCAAGATAGGGGATGAAGCTTGTATCGTCTACAGTCATCCTTGCATCAGGAGAAAACTTCCCAGATGCCCTGGCTGCGTCTACACTTGCTCAAAAGATAGAAGTCCCTATACTTCTAGTATCAAAGGACAAGATAGACCAGAGTGTAATAGACTATTTCAAAAACCACAATATAAAAAGGTCCTTGTCGTAGGTGGTCAGTTATCTATATCTGACAAGACTCTTGCCAATGCTGATAGGTTGATAAGGGGGCTAGACCCAATAGACAACCAGGGCCCTCAAAAGCCACAGCCTGAACCAAAACCAGAAGTAAAGCCTGAGGAACCGAAGACTATTGGTAGGATAATAAATCCGGTCCCATATGTTTCCCAGCTAAAGCCAGTTTATGCACCTAATGGATGTGAAGCCACATCCCTTCTAATGGGACTTAAGGGTAAGGGGTACACAAACCTGGGTCTAAGAGCCTTCCTCGATAATATGCCAAAGACTAGTAGTAACCCTGCCAAGGGCTATGTCGGTTCACCATACGGAAACGAAAATTATAGGTTCCTAACTATAGACCCTGAACCCCTAGCCAAGTACGGACAGAGGTATGGTAATGTTGTAAATATTCAGAACCTCATAGAGGATATCATAAAAGAAATACAGAATGGCAATACAGTAGTTATTTATGTTTACCCTACATTGAAACCAGCCTACTATAAGACCCTACCTATCGATGGGGTTCCAACCAGGAGGATCTTCAACAACCATGTACTCCTATTAACAGGCTACGACCTGGTTGAAAGGCCTTCTACATAGCAGACCCATACAACCACGAATCCGATGGAGCAAACCGTAGTAAGCCTTTCTTCTACTGGAAATCACAGGCCCTGGTAGACAAGTGCTATAACTATGGAAATAGGAGATTTGCAGTAGCAATTAGATGAATCCTTCTTTTCTTATGATAAATCAATTTAGACCCTCTATGTATTAATTCATTACCTATAAGTTTAATATAAATATTAGACTAGCAAAATTATGCGCTTAATGAAATTAAAAAAATAAGTATATAGTAAAAGGGAGGTCCCTATCTAAACATTTAGATTTGGACTTCCTTTGACTTTTTAACGTACATTTATTTTATAAGACTAGCTATCACCTATTTATTTAGGTCGTAAAGAAGTTTTTTTCTAATTTTTTTCAAACTATCATCTTTAGACTTATACTTGACCTTACCTTCTTCAAGTATATTATTGTTTATAGAGAAACTGATAAGAGTTGAATCTTTCATGTGTATATCTATACTTGCTCCACCACCTACTTGTAGGTCTATATCATTCCACTTTTCTAGTGGTAAAGTCTCTAATTTAAAAGCCAGCTACCAGATCCAAGATCTTATTTATATCATCACTATTACTTATATCGTACTTGACAATTGGTGGATTAAGTCTTACGCTTATTCCTCTACTCCAATGGATTTTAGGACACTTAGTATTTTACATAAACTATTAGCATCTGCTTCATGGGCCTCACCACTCTTATTAAAATAGCAGTCCCTGCCATCAATTTTTACAATCTTGTTGATAATTATCCTACCGCTAGGATTCGCATAGTAGATATGGTTCCTATGGTGGTCTTCTATCCAACCTACTGACATAGACCCGTCAGCCTTAAAATGGTACCAATCACCCTTATCTTTCTCCAGCCATTATGGGCATATGAACCACTTGCATCCAAATAATACCACTCGTTCCTGTCTTTTTAGCCAACCAGTCTTCATCTTTCCGCTTCCATCAAAGTAGTACCAAGTGCCACCTATCTTCTTCCAGGTATTTTTAACACCTAGTCCTTGCGAATAGTAGTACCACTGGTTGGATGACTTCTGCCAACCATCTCTAGGTATAGCAGATGATACAGATGGTAATGATATTGCAGCTACCAATGATGTTACTAATGCGAGTTTTAAAAACTTTCTTATTCATAGTATAACCTCCTCATATAATATACTTGTAAATCCAACAATCTATTAATGAAATATATCCCAGCAAACCACATCTAGATTGACACCTTTTACATTATAGCTATATTTCAACTATTCAAAAATTTCCTAATGTTTTATTAATTATCTCTATATCTAAATTATAACATTGTTTTTATTTTTTTGGATTCATATTTCTATTTAAAATATATTTAATTTTCATGTATTTTTCAATATTACTTATATCTAAAAAAATACTTTTATGCAATCTATCAAGCATTTAAATCAACAACTTTGATCCCATAATATAACTTTAAAGTTATCAGCTTTTAGCAAAATTCAAGATGCCTATTTATATTTTTAAAAAATTAAGCTCCCCAGGGATATTCTCTGGAGAGCTTTTTATACTATCTTTATATCATATTTTCTATAATATTTATTATTTACTTTTCTACTTACCAGCTAAATCTAACATTATACTATTTGGTAGGTACTTTTCTCCACCTATAGCTGTAATGCTAGTCAAGTAAGACTCTTCTATATACTTCTTAACTACAGCATTAGTCTTCTTGTTTCTTGATGCCAGTAATGTTGGCCTATTGTACTTACCAGATACTGGTGAAATAACTAGGGCATCTGCGAATTCTTCACCTGATGCTATAAAGGCCTCTCTGCTATCCTTAAACTTAGACTTGGCTATGGCTACTGATGTTTCATACCTGTCCTTACCTGCCATTCTTTCTAAAACGCCTGGAAGCTTGGCTTCTGTAGACTTAGATATTGTGTTAGTTCCACCTGCTATATAAGTCTTGTTTATATCTAGGTCCTAATGGCCCTTACAACCTGGTCTGGTACAAGGTTCTTCTTAACTAGTAGTATTGGGTATCCATCCCTTGATGCGAATGTTCCTACTGATAGGGCATCTGGGAATACCTGGCCTGAAGCTATTACTCCTGTATTCTTCTTGCCTGTTATACCAGTTACTCTTCTTGCTACCATTTCAGATGTACCGTACCTGTCTACCTAAGCGATTCTTTCTACGTCCTTATCCTTGTCATAGGCCTTTAAGTCTCCTCTTACCTTTTTCAGATATAGAGTCTGGACCACCTACTATGATTACTTCTTCAGCACCTAGTCTCTTTATTTCGGCACCTACTCTTGGATCTAGCTTGTTTGTTGGGTTAAGTAGGATTGGAGCATCCTTTAACTTAGCCAATACTGAGGCTGTCATTGAGTCTGGGAATAGGTCATGTCTAACTACTATTACTGTCTTAGCCTTATCGTAGTATTTTTGAGAAATCTTAATTCCTGTCTCAACCCTATCGCCTCCGTCTACCCTACCAGGATCTGGCGTTGTTCCTCCGCCACCGCCTCTTCCTGGATTAGATGGAGTTCTTTCAAAATATGCGTATACTGTAATATCACTGTTAACTGGTGTATTTCCGTCAAACCTAGTTCCTCCACCATTAGGTTGAGTGAACCAGCCTTTAAAAGTATATCCTGATTTTGTTGGATCTGATGGCATTGACTGAGTGTTGTCAATATCACCATTAATAGACTTGCCTGTTTCTACCAAAACAGGTTTGTCTGGCTGTCCATCTACCTTAAATGTTACTGTATTATACTTTAAAGCAACAGTCACTGACATTATATTATCACCTAAATTTGATCCACTATCCTTCCCCGAATCACTCTGTCTTGCAGCAAATACATTAACAATACGAGTTTGAGGGTATTGGAGTGGATGACCTATCGTAATTATCTACTAATCCATATAGACTTGCCTTAATTGTATATTTATTTCCTAATCTTACAGAATTATCATACTTAATTCCACCCTATACCAAGGTCAATATCTAATATATCATAAGGCTGATTCTTAAGATCTGTCTTGTTCATATTCCTAATATACTTAGTCAATTTAATTGTTACTTTCTTACCAGTAACCCTTGCAGATTCAACTTCATAGTTAGAATTATTTAGCTTGATTGAATTCTTTTATATCACTTGGAGTTAAAATGATAATCCATCTGGCAATGTCATTTCTATGTAAGTATAAGTACTATACGTTGTTTTAATCCTACTAGTATCTCCTGGAGATGCAACCTCTACCCATGCCTTAAGAGGTTCTAAATTCGATTTTAAATCTATAGTAGAACTACTCAATTCACCTAGAGTTGACTTAAAATACACTTACACTATCATTTTTAATGGATAGGGTCACCCACTGGATACTTTTACCTTTTTGGAATGCATCAGACTCTCCCATAGCATCTGCAATTGGTTTGAATTTTTCAACTTCTGATCCTGTCACTCCCAGAGATCCCGCCAAAAAAGTAGTCTGGTCCATGCCGAATAAGTCTAAATTCAAATTTTCTGGTAATAAAAATCCCTTATCCTGATTATTGACTTCTTCATAATACTGAAACGCTGCTACTGGACCTACATGTTTAGTAATAGCTGTTGTATCTAATTTTAGCTTGACCCAATTATTCTTTACATCATAGCCATCAATATCGACGGCTGACATATCACTTAACAATGATTTATTATGTGCTAGAATATCATCACCCTCATTTGCATACGACACCATAGGCAATGCCGTTAAAAAGCATAGCATATACCATAGCAGACACTGAGGCTTTCTTTACTATTTTACTTATGTTCATAACCTTCTCCTTAATATATGATATTATTAGATATTTCTTCTGCATTAATATCTACAATCGGAGCCTTATAAAGGAAGCTCAATCTACCATTATAATATAACTTGCACTCTCCCTTAGAAGTAATTGTAGCCAATGTATCCCCAGGATTTGCATTAGTAACATCAATTGTAAATGGTATTTCAACCTTAATTAAGTGGTTAGATTTACCTATCTCGTTTTCAACTAGTGCAAAAAATCCTGCATAGTCATTCCAGTTTCCTAGTTGCATCACTAATTGTAACAACATCAGATGAATCCTTAGGATCAACATATATCTTACTTATTGCATCTGAATTCTCAGAAACTAAGATTTTACTTTTATCCACAGAAACATTTGATGGTAGGTGGATCTTGTACGAACAAGTAGGGAAACCTTTATTTTTACCAAACATAACTAGATTTTCAGCAGGTTTTCCAAAATATAGTTTACCCTTAAATTGTCTATTAAATGTATCAAAAGCATCAGAAAATAAATCATTGGATTCTATTTCTCCACCTATTGTTCCCTTATATATCTTTTTCCATTTTCTTCAACTACACTACCACTTACCGTCACATAATCTTTTTAAATTGATTGAGCCTATTATTTTTGTTCACATCCTGATATGATGCGTGAACACTCTTACCTGGTGTTATACTCTCCGCAAAAGTTCCTACTGGAGCAGCAATTGCTAACATTAGTGTGCATAAAAGCTATGCTGGATAATTTTTTTAAATTTCTTGTTCATAATATTACCTCCATATAAAATATACATAATATTGCATTTACGATTTCAAAAATTAAACATAAGCGAACTACAATATTATAAAAAAATTAATAAAAATTAGTAAATAAATCTATTTACATCTGTATTATATATAGTAAATGTACTTTTGTCAATACAAACGGTTTTGTTTAAAACTTATGGAAAAGTATAAAAATACAAAAGGGCAACATTCATAACTATAAACTGGTTATGGATGTTGCCACATAATTTAATAGATTTTTATTGATTTAAATTATCACTAAAGATATTTAACATGGAACCTTTTTAATATGCCTTAGCAAATATTACCATATGGTCTGCCTTTTCACCTGTATAGAAGCACTTGTCTCCTAGGGTTTTCCTGGGCAAATGGTATTACTCTTATTGTAGCACCTGTCAATTTCCTTGATCTTAGCTTCGTTTTCAGCATTGTCCTTCCACATTACCTTGGCAAAGCCCTTCTTATTTTCTATGATATCAACGAATTCATCCATATTATAGGCTGGGTAGATTCTTTCATCCCTATACTTTTTAGCCTTTTCAAATAGGTTCTTCTGTATATCATCCAATAGTGAGGATACCTGGTCAGCTACTGTATCCAATGACATTTCAGACTTAGTTAACTCGTCTCTTCTGAAGGCTAGGGGCCTGGTTCTTTTCGATATCCTTTTGGTCCTATTTCCAGTCTTACTGGTATACCCTTCATTTCTGCATCATTGAACTTGTATCCTGGGCTGTAGTTGCTTCTATCATCAACCTCTACTGTAATTCCCTTAGCCTTTAGGGTCAGCTGCTACCTTGTCTACTACTTCCATTACTCCACCCTTGTTGGCAGCTATAGGTATGATTATTACCTGAGTTGGGGCCATCTTTGGTGGTAGTACTAGACCTCTGTTGTCAGAGTGTACCATGATTAGTCCACCTATTAGCCTAGTTGAAATACCCCATGAAGTATGGTATGGATGAGCTAGGTTGCCATCTCTGTCAGAGAATGTAATATCAAAGGCCTTAGTAAAGTGCTGGCCTAGGAAGTGAGATGTACCAGACTGTAGGGCCTTACCATCATGCATCATAGCCTCTATTGTGTATGTATCAGATGCACCTGCAAACTTTTCACTTTCAGACTTCCTACCATCTATTACTGGTATTGCCATTAGGTCTTCTGCTACCTTCTTGTATGTAGCCAACTGCTGTAGTGTTTCTTCTATAGCTTCTTCTTCTGTCTCATGGATTGTATGACCTTCCTGCCATAAGAATTCTGAAGTTCTAAGGAATGGTCTAGTTGACTTTTCCCACCTAACTACTGAGTTCCACTGGTTGTATAGGAAAGGTAACTGTCTATATGAGTTCAACCACTTGGCATACATTGTACATATGATAGTTTCTGAAGTAGGTCTTACTGCTAGTCTTTCTTCTAGGACCTTGTTGCCACCCTGAGTTACCCAGGCAACTTCTGGTGCAAAACCTTCTACGTGTTCTGCTTCCTTGTTTAATAAACTTTCTGGTATCAATAGAGGGAAGTATACATTCTTGTGACCTGTTTCCTTGAATAGGCCATCAGCATAGTCCCTAATCTTTTCCCATAAAAGCAAATCCATAGTAAAGCTAATTACCATGAACCCTTTATTGGAGCGTAGTCTACTAGGTCTGTCTTTGTTATTACGTCTGTGTACCACTGGGCGAAGTCATCTTCCATTGGAGTGATGGCTTCTACAAATTGATTTTCTTTCTTTGCCATTTTCTTTTTCCTCCTAAAATGTTAAATTTACCTTTTTAACAGCCTCGAAGAACATATAAAAAAGCCCTTCGTCTCCTATAAAAAGAGACGAAAGGCTGTTAATTTCCATGAGTACCACTCTTATTAGTCAGGATATCCTGACTCCCTCGATAGAATATAACGGTTCAAACCGTGGAGAGTTGTTACCTCTCCATGCTAAAAGGCTGGTTCATTAGTTTCGATATAGGACCTTCCACCGAGTGGTCCCTCTCTGATAAATCTCCGCCAACTACTATCCCTTTATCATAGCCTTTGTATCGGTATGCACTTATAATACACCCTGAAGGTACTCTTGTCAATATATTTATTTGTTTTGCCTCATGATTGGGCCCCATACATGCTATATAGCTATTATCCTATCTTTCTTTCTAGCTGATTGCTATATATTACTAGTTTCCCACTCTGGCAAATATCATCCTACCAGCTGGTGTTTGAAGTATAGATGTTACAACCACCTTCTTAGTTTCGCCTATATACTTTCTACCATTTTCGACAACTATCATAGTTCCATCATCTAGATAGGCTACACCCTGCTGGTTTTCCTTACCTTCCTTAACTATGCTGACCACCATTTCTTCGCCTGGTATTGCTATAGGCTTTACGGCATTGGCCAGTTCATTGATGTTAAGGACATCAACCCCCTGTACCTGGGCAACCTTATTTAGGTTGTAGTCATTGGTTACCACCTTACCTTCTAGGACAGATGCCAGCTTTAAAAGCTTTATATCTACCTCGGCTATATCATCAAAGTCCTGGTCTGTAACCTCTACCTCTATATTTCCCTCTTCCTGGATTAAATTCAAGATATCTAGACCCCTTCTACCCCTGACCCTCTTCATATCGTCAGCCGAGTCTGCTATATGCCTTAATTCATCCAATACAAACTGTGGTATTACTAGCTTTCCTTCTATAAAAGCCTGTCTTACATATATCTGCTATCCTACCATCTATTATTACTGATGTATCCAGTACCTTTGGTGGAATATTTTCTTTTGCTTCTTTGACTTGTCTTCCTTGTCCTTCTTTTCCTTATCAGTATTTTGTCTCAACCTTAGTAGGGTCTTGAACTCATTCTTACTCCTAATACCTATCCTGATTCCAAGTAGACCAAATAGGATATAGGGATAAAATTGATAGGACTGGTCCTACTACATATATCTTTTTCTAGCTGACCACTAAGTAGTGAAGCTATTAGAAAAACCTACCAATAGTCCCACTGATCCCAAGATAATATTTATCTGGGAATATGCAGACATTTCCCTGTCAAAAACCTTGCCCAAATTTTTTTAATCGTCTATTTATAGGTAGGTTCACTGATGAAGAATATTAATGCCACTACTACACCAGCTGCTACACCTAGCTATATATCCATATGTAGTGTTACCAAACTGTAGTTGCTTTATAGGCTTCATCAACGAAATATATAGGGTAGTTGTTAGGGCAAAAACCAACTAGAGCCACTATAAATCTTCTTAATTTATTAATCATAATCTTCCTCCTGTAGCCAGGATAATATTAAATCTGTCTATCTAAAACTGCCAACTTCTTCATTTTTATAAGTCCATTTCTAATATAAGTTGCCCTTATTTCACCAATTCCGTCCACTTCATCAAGTTCTTCTATACTAGCTGCTAGTATATCCTGAAGCTTCAAAATGCTCTATAAGATTTTCTATAATTCCCTCTGGCAATTTATGGATTTTTGCTCAACAGTCTATAACCCTTTGTTGAAGTTGGTTTATCCAAATTCTCGTTATAGCCTGAAAAGCCCATAATTTTTGCTATTTTACTTAAGTCGACTAGTTCCTCATCTGAAAGGTCGCTCAGCTTTTTCTTAAAGTTCTTCTTGCTGACCTCCTCCAATACATAATCCTTAATTATCAAATCCTGGTCATCTCTTGTCTTACCAATTAACTGCTCATACTGACTTCTAATCAGCATACCCTCATCTCCTAGGGCTAGTAGGTACCTTTCCATGGCTCCTGTGATTCTAAGCACCATCTCTACCTTTGACATAGCAAATACTACATCATATATGGTTACCATGTTGGCAAACTCTAGGGCATTTAGGTTCAATACGGCCTGCTCCTGAGAAGCCTTGGCCTTTTCTAGTGTCTGGAATGCCTGATTGGCCTTTGAAAAATAGGGGTTGGTGTATCCTGGACCACATACTTCTTTCTATCCTATATATGGTTATAATTGACCTCCTTTGTGATATTGCTATCACTATCGATCCAGTCTGTCTAGCTATTCTTTCAGCCGTCCTATGCCTAGTACCTGTTTCTTTTTGTAGGTATATTAGGATCTGGCATGAGCTGGGTGTTTGCAAACAGGATTTTTCAATATTCTTGTCCAATACTATGGCCCCGTCCATCTTGGCCAGCTCATATAGGGAAGACAGCGTATAGTCTGCGTTCAGCTCAAATCCGCCATCTACAAGAGAAAAAGATTTGGTCGTTTTCAGCTACCACAATTAGACCGCCTGTATTGGCCATCAGAACATTGTCTAGGCCATTTCTAAGCGGTGAGCCTGGTGATATCATTCTTAATATCTCATCCATTTCATCATTGGTAAAAATATCAAATTTCTCCATCCTAACCTCCCAAAAACTTCTCGTATGGCCTGCCTCAAATTATATACAGGCACCAATTCAATCCTATAATCTTTCTTAAATTCTTCTAGGTAGTTACCCTTAGGTATTACCATCTTTTTAAAGCCTAGCTTTTCACATTCCATAATTCTTTTTTCGATAAAACTCACTGTCCTCAACTCTCCAGTTAGGCCTATTTCTCCAGTTACTACTACGCTTGCATCTACTGGTATATTCCTAAAGCTTGAGGATATAGCTAGGGCAATACCCAAGTCCATAGAGGGTTCATTTATCCTCAGTCCACCTATTATGTTTACAAAAACATCCTGGCTCTGGACCTGCATTCCTATTACTTTTTCTAAAACTGCCAGTATAAGGGCAACCCTGTTATTGTCTACTCCTGTTGTGGTCCTTCTAGGATAGCCAAAAGTTTGTGGGTGCTACAAGGGCCTGTAGCTCCAGTAACATAGACCTTGTCCCTCTACTGTAGATACAATCACCGATCCAGATACGTCATTAGGCTTTTCTGCTATCAAGACCTTGGACGGGTTCTCCAGCTCTACCAAACCATCTGACTTCATTTCAAATACTCCTAGCTCATTTGTAGACCCAAAACGGTTTTTAACAGCCCTTAGGAGTCTATAGGTGTTGTACCTTTCTCCTTCAAAATACAAGACTGTATCCACCATATGCTCTAGCAACTTGGGTCCTACTAGTACCTCATAGTCACATGACCAACTATAAAGGTTGATATTGACTTGGACTTCGATATTTTCATAAACTTGGATGTACCTTCCTTTATCTGGCTAATGGTACCTGGTGCTGAGTTTATCTCGGTGATATCATAGTCTGTATAGAATCGACTATGACCATGTCAGTTCTACTTCTGCTATCTGTAATTCGATAGCTGCAAGGTTATTTTCTGTATATATGTACAGGTTGTCGGACGAAATCTTGAGCCTCTTGGCCCTCATCTTTATCTGGTTTTCACTTTCTTCTCCTGATATATATAGGACCTTCTTGCCTGTCTCTGCCACATTGTTGGATACCTGTAAAAGTAGGGTAGACTTACCTATACCTGGGTCTCCTCCTACCAATACCAGTGAGTCGGTATCACTCCCACCACCCAAGACCCTGTCGAGTTCTGGTATGCTGGTGAGAACCTCTCCTCCCTCTTTGGTGCTATAGAGTTTATACTGACTGGCCTGCTAGTAGACCCTAGATGCCTGCTTGGCCAATGACTCTTGCCTTGGGGTCATCTTTTTCCTCGATTTCCTCCACAAAAAGTATTCCACTGTAGACACTCTGGACACTTACCCAGCCACTTTGGATTTTCATAACCGCAGTTTTGACATACGTACTTAGATTTAACCTTTGCCATAAGTTTAACAACACCTCCTTAAAATCAACCTTAAAGTATAGACTTCATCATTTTATTATATCATATTTTTTTCTTATTGTATGTATTTTCTGTAATTTTTCATTTCGAACTTATTTTTAAATTTTAACAGCTTTTACTCTGCTTTGCTTGTAATATATAATAGGCATTTTTCTTGAATAGACCTTTAATATATGCTATATTTAGATAATAAAAGTCACTTATGATATTTTCTAAAGGAGGTCTAGGATGTACAACAATGGAAAAAGATATTTAAGAAAAATCTAGAACCGACCAGATGTTTGCTTAGAGTGTATGTGGTGGCTTGGCCCAACTACTTGGGTGTTGATTCTACCATGATAAGGTTGGCTTGGGCTATATGCGCATTTTTGGAGGGCAGGCCTATTTTGTATATAATTGCGGCAATAATCATACCATATGAATAAAGCCTGCTAGAAATAGGTGCTAGGATCAACTCCTAGTCACTTGTTAAAACTAGATTTTATATGACCAAAGGGGTCACTTACAATAAAAAGGCGCTGTCAGCGTCTTTTTTTCTTTGAATATAGCTTTATATATACGCTTTCTTTCAATCTTTATTTTTTTACTCTGCTTATTTTTTTAGATTAGACTTTTTTTCATAATTTGATATAGTATAGTTTATAAATAGACTAATTAATAGATACTACTATTTGCTTTTATAGCTATTGAGTATGGAGGATAAATATGAAAAAAAGACTAAGATAAATATAGTGTCAGGCTTCTTGGGATCTGGCAAGACCAGCTTTATCAAAAAACTAATCAAAGAGTCCGATGACTTTTTCCAAGACCGTCATCATAGAAAATGAATTTGGAGAGGTCAGTATTGACGGGACCATCCTAGAAAGAGAGGGACTTTCTGTCAGGGAGATAAATGCAGGCTGTATATGCTGCTCAGTGGCCGATGACTTTGCAAGCTCTATAAAGGACATCAAAAAGGTCTTTAATCCCGACAAGATCCTAATAGAGCCATCTGGCGTGGGTAAGCTATCTGATATAAAGGCTATCTGCCTTAAGTACCCGGACCTCTTTGAGATAAATCGCTCTATCACTATTGTAGATGCAAGTAAGTACTTTATGTATAAGGTCAATTTCGGAGACTTCTACCTAGACCAAATAAAGAACTCCGATACCATTGTTTTCAGTAGGTATAGCCAGGCTAAGGAAGCTGGCATAGACATTGGGGAAATTATAAGAGATATCAAAAAGGAAAATGACCAGGCCCAGCTTGTAGATTCTGAATGGGATGGATTTAAGGCAAGAGACCTAATAGATACTAGGATGAGTACTAGCAAGAAGAGAGGCTAAAAGATAGCCCAAGATAGACTAGGCCTATTCAATGGTCACGTACACCATGACCAAGGGAGCGCATGGGGACCAGGGGGACATCACGACTCTGCCCTTCCCATAACCACCATCACCATTCTGGTGATGAATTTTTCTAACCTAACCCTTAATGTCGACAAAGTCTTTAGTAGAAATGAAATCAAGGATATTTTTGCTGGCCTTTGACACGGGTCTATATGGGTCTATTGTAAGGGCAAGAACCTATACCGAGCCTTGTAACTGACCTGGAATTTGACTATGTCCCTCAAGAAATAGTCATTCGTGACCTTGAAAAGATCAAGGACCACCACGTGGTAATTATAGGAAAGACTTAAATTCAGAAGCACTTTTCAAAAGTTTTTTTAAATTTTCTGTCTTTAAAAAGGTTTTCACCTAACTTTGTAGAAATATATAACAATTGGTCTTGCATGAGACGAAAAATTACACATGCAACAAATAAATAAGAAAGTGGGTGCTTGTATGAAAATCTATAATAGCGAAAAGATAAGGAATATTGCGGTGTTAGGGCATAGCGGTTGCGGTAAAAACTAATTTATTAGAAACTATCGCACATGCCGCAAATGTAAACAAAATTCCTAAACTAAGCAATAATGTACAAATGACTTACAGCATGAGTCTAATGCCAGTTGAGTATGAGGGCTTTAAATTCAACTTTATAGACACTCCTGGTTATACTGACTTTACTGGAGACGTAGTAACAGCCCTAGCAGCCAGTGATGCTGCCATCATTGTTATTGATGCTACTGACCCTATGCAGGTAGGTACTGAAAAGGCACTAGAATTGACAGAAGGTATTCCAAAGTTCATGTTCATCAACAAGATAGACAACGAAAAGGCTAGGTACAAGGATGTTATCGAAATGCTAAATGAAAAATTCGAAAACAAGATAGTACCAATGATATCTCCTGAATTCAAGGACGGAAAGTTTGTAAAGCTTCACAACCTATTTGAAGACTATGAAGGCCTAGACCAAGAATTTAAGCTTCAGGCTAAGCAGTCATATGATGCCCTAATGGAACTGGTAGCTGAAACAGATGATAACTACCTAGAAAAGTTCTTTGAAGGTGAAGAGCTAACTACTGAAGAAATTAAAAATGGTATCACAATCGGTGTGAAGAAGGGTGATATAGTACCAGTAATTTCAGGCTCAACAATCAACAATATAGGTACAGCTGAGATTTTAGCATCTCTTGAAAACTATATAGACCCTACATATGTTGACCAGACTAGTCCTTTCAAGGGAACTGTATTTAAGACATTTATAGATCCTTTCGTAGGGAAAGATTTCATACATTCATATAACACATGGTTCTATATCTAAGGACAAGGAAGTTTTCAACCTAAGGTCTGGAAACAAGGAAAAAGATATCTAACATCTATACGATTCGTGGTGGTGAATTGATAGAGCTAAAGGAGGCTAATGCAGGTGATATCATAGTAGTTACAAAGGTTGCAGGTCTTGCCACAGGTGATACTATATCACTTAACAAGGATGCTGAGGTTGAACTGGAAATCCACTTCCCTAAGCCACAGATATACTTTTGCTATAGCTCCTAAGAACAAGAATGATGAAGACAAAATGGCCAACGTCCTAACTAGACTAGTTGGAGAAGACCCTACTCTTCATTACTACAGAAATAACGAAACTCATCAGGCCCTAATAGGTGGCCAGGGTGAGCTACATATAAAGACTCTTGTAAATAAGATGAAGGATAAGTTTGGTATAGAGGTAAGCCTGGATGACCTAAAAAGGTTCCTTATAGGGAAACTATCAAGTACTCATCAGATGTAGAAGGTAAGCACAAGAAGCAGTCTGGTGGTCATGGTCAGTATGGCCACGTAAAAGATTAGGTTCTCTAGAAGTGAATCAGAGTTTGACTTCTCTGAAGAACTATTTGAGAACTCAGTTCCTAAGTCTTACGTACCAGCAGTTGAAAAGGGTCTAAGGGACTCTATGCTAAAGGGTGTCTTGGCTGGTTACCCTGTAACAAATATCAAGGCTGTCCTATATGATGGTTCATACCACGATGTAGACTCTTCAGAAATGGCCTTCAAGATGGCTGCTGCTATAGCCTTTAAGAAGGGTATGGAAGAAGCTAAACCAGTCCTTCTTGAACCTGTTATGAAGCTAACTATTACTATACCAGAGGAATATATGGGAGACGTAATGGGTGACATGAACAAGAGAAGGGGTAAGATACTAGGTATGGAATCAAATGGTAAGGGCAAGCAGATATTAGAGGCCCTAGCTCCTCAGGGAGAAACTTTCAAGTATGCAATTGACCTCAAGTCTATGACTCAGGGTAGGGGATACTTTGAAATGGAATTTGATAGCTATGCCGAGGTTCCAGCTAATTCTGCAGAAAAATAATCGCAGCAGCAAAAGCTTAACCCCTAAGTACAAGCAATAAATTAATATACTATTCATGATATAGAACCCCTTGTCAGAGCCTGTTTTTCTTGGTTTAATAATTAAATACTAAGTTAACTAAATATTTATTTTATATAGTAATTTGTCACTTTTTGAATTTTATATATAAATTTATATATATTTTATTTTTTATGTTTTTATTTATAGTTTTTATAAAAATGTTATAATATGATTAGATATATTTGCAGATGTAATACCAATCTTACATTCTACGTTTGGTTTTCTAATGGTAGAGTCCTACTAAGATATCAATAATTTTTTTAAGGAGGAGCAAAATGAGAGGTTTATTGACAAAAATTAAGCGACAGAGAAGAAGATGTAATGTCTATATTGTGGAATACTGACAGATCTCTTACAGCGACTGAAATTTATCACTGTAACGAAGACATCAGTAAAAATACTATTCAAGTTGTGTTGAGAAACTTGTTGAAGAAAGAGTACATCAAAGTTAGCGACGTGGTTTTACAGCGGAACTACCCTGTCCAGGAGCTACACGTACCTAATTACTGCAGAAGAATACGCTGCAGACCAGCTACAGGCCTTAAAGAAATTCAACTTTTTCTTTTTCACATGCTGCATTCTTGGGTATATGAAAAAAATATGGTAATCAGGATATATTGGATGGTATTAGGAAAAATGCATAATATTTAATCTCTTGAATCAGAATAGTTTTAAGAGGGCAGGGGACTGGACATATAACCAGTCCCCTGCCTTTTTGAATTACATAATTAGCTCTAAATGATATAATATATTAGATAACCACTATGAATCGGAGGTGATATTATATTGGTTAATGATACAAATAGAAAAACAATAGTGAACCTATCCATGTTGGTCCTATGCCTGCTATTAATCTCCTTAGCTAGCATAGACCCTTATTTATCCTTTCTTTCTATAGTGGCAGTTGTACCTATGAGTCTTGATAGGAATGGAAGCAAATCCGATATTTTTCACTTTCAGCGGCCCTACTTATAAGTCTTACTAGCCTTTTTGCTAGGGTGGCCTACAATTTGCCTTTGGCAACTTGTCTAATGTATGTTCTACCAGGCCTTGTTTCAGGTATATTTATTGCCAATGAGAGTTTTGTAAGTGTGGATAGGGTTAGATTTAAAATTAGATTGCAAAAGGGTGACGACATTTATAAGTTTGCATCCTTAAAAATGTTTCTCTTATCTGTAGCCTTTTTGCTGTTGGCCTACTTGCCTATGCAGCCATACTTAAGTACTACTTGAATCTTGACCTAGTCAAGAACCTACAAATAGATATAAATACAGTATTAGATTTATATAAGAAAAAAACCTGACAGCTGAGGGAATATAAGACTATAAAGGATGCAGGCTTTATAGAATTTATGTCTAATTCCAGCAGCCTATACTTGCTTATTACCTACATTAAGTCCATTATGATGGCTTTGTTAGCCTACTACCTATGCATACCTCTTTCTAGGCTTGTATATAAGGAGAAGATTCACAACATTCCAGTTGACAGTATCTTCCTACCAGGTAGAGCCTGTATTGGTACTCTTTGTGATTGTGGTAAGTCTATATGCCATAGAATTATCTTTTCCAGACCTGGGCCTAATGAGTGTAATAAACAACTTTATCTTGATTATGAACCTACTCTTCTTCCTAGAGGGTGTATCCTTGATTATCTTTATAGTGAAGAATTGGAAGCATATCAAGAAAGAGGTAAATATAGTTAATTATCTTTGTAATAATAGTATTTATGGGCATCCTACCAGGTATAGGAATCCTGGGTATGCTTGACAATATGCTAAACTACAGACAGAGATGGTATTCTAATTCAAAAGATAGGGGTGACAATTATGGAAAGTAAAAACAAAAAAATACGAGCCTATTCTCCTATTTTTCTTACCTATACTTTGCGGTTATATTCCTTATGTCAGCCTATATATGCTACAAGAACCTGGCCTTGGGAATAACATCCTTCTTGATTTTGATAGTACTAGTCCTTATATGCTTAAACAAGAAGAAGATGGACTTAAAAAGTGGCGTGATAGGGTTCAGAGCGCTTCTTTCAACTTCAGTAATTTGACAAAGAAGTCCCTACTAAACCTTCCTATCCCCCTTTGTATCCTAGAAATGGACGGTACCATATCTTGGGCCAATAAGTACTTCGACCAAATGATTGGCCTTGAGGAAGGATCTACATCTATAGGTGATAATCTAGAGGATATAGTTGGAGAGTTAACACTTAGAAAGGTCCTAGATGAGTCAAAAATCATGGAAGACGAGTTTGTCTACAGAGATAGAACCTATACACTTAGGTACTGTTTTACTAAAACAGATGACAAGAACCAGACAGGGCCTGAGTTCAGAGTGGTAATGTACTGGCTAGACCATACTGATCTAGACCAGCTAAGAATAGATCTTGATAACAACAAGCCAGCCATAATGGTTATAGAGATTGATGGTTATGAGGATGTAATAAAAAGTACTCCTGAGGAAAATCAGTCTCTGATCAGGGTAGATATAGAAAAATTATATCAAGGCTTGAAGATGAGACTGAGGGCCAGATAGAGAAGCTGGCAAATGATAAGTATATCTTGTTCACCAACAAGCATGCAATCAAGAAGCTAGAAAAATGCAAGTTCCCTATCCTAGATGAGGCAAGAGAAATAGACAGAGACAATAGTCTTCCTGTCAGCCTTAGTGTAGGTGTTGGCTATGATGGTGAAACAATAGAAGAAACTGGTAAATTTGCCTCTGGTGCCATAGACATGGTCCTTGGTAGGGGTGGAGACCAGGTTGCTGTAAAAATAAAGATGGTTATAGCTTCTTTGGCGGAAAGTCCAAGGGCTTTGAAAGAAAGACTAAGGTTAAGTCTAGGCTAATAGGCCATGCCTTTAGGGAAATTATCAGCCAAAGTGACGACATCCTAATAATGGGTCACCACTATCCAGACATGGATGCCATGGGGGCTGCTGTAGGAGTATTTGACATATGCAAATCATATGGCAAAAAGGCCCATATAGTCCTTGATGATGTCAATGAAGCAGTTGAAATTTTTGTGAAGAGAATAAAGGAAGACAAGTACTTTGAAGATATCTTTATAGGCCATGAAAGGGCCATAGATATGTGTAAGAAAAATACCCTAGTGGTTGTAGTCGACACACATAGGCCTAGCTATACAGAGTGTCAAAAAGCTTCTTAGTCTATCAAACAGAGTAGTAGTAATAGACCACCATAGAAGAGGGGTTGAATATATAAACGATAGCATCCTCCTATTCCATGAAATCTATGTTTCATCTACCTGCGAGATGGTGACAGAGCTAATCCAGTACACGGATTTTGATATAAACATACACAAGTTAACAGCCGAAGGGCTTTTTGGGTGGTATCTACCTTGACACCAAGAATTTTGAATTCAAGACAGGGGTGAGGACCTTCGAAGCGGCTTCCTACCTTAGAAACTTGGGGGCAGAGACCCTATCAGTTAAGAAGTTCTTCAACTCATATGCAGAAGACTTCCTAGTAAAGGCTGAAATTATACAGAGAACTGAAATCGTAAAGGAAAGGATTTGTATATCTTATGCCAAGGCTGAAATAGACAATATAAATATAGTCATAGCCAAGGCTGCAGATGAGCTTTTTAAATATCAAAAATATAGAGGCTTCATTTGTACTTGGTATGAAGGGTGATACCGTCTTTATCAGTGCTAGGTCACTGGGAGACATCAATGTACACATCCTTATGGAAAAAAATCGGTGGAGGTGGCCATATAGATATAGCTGGGTACAGCTTAAGGATGTAAGCCTGTCTCAGGCCTACAATATGGTCAAAGACATAATAGAAGAATACTTAGAGGAGGAAGAAAAATAGATGAAGGTTATTTTGATTAAAAAGATGTAAAAGGAACTGGTAAGAAGGGAAGTAAAGGAAGTCAGCGATGGCTATGCTAGAAACTTCTTAATTAAAAGGGGGTAGCTGTAGAGGCTAGCCAGGCTAATATGAAGGAATTAGATGAAAAGGAAAAGTCTAAGGAAAGAAAGGCCCTAATAGAATATGAAGAAGCTGTCCTACTAGGAAAGCAGATGGAAGAAATCAATATCCAGATAGAGGTAAAAGGTAGGTGAAGGTGGGAAGGTTATTTTGGCTCTATAACTTCTAAGGAAATTGCTGAACAGTTAAAGAAGCAAAAGAATCTCGATATAGATAAGAGAAAGATACTTATGGATGAACCTATCAGAACTCTTGGTTCAACATTTGTTGAAAATCAAGCTTCATCAGAAGGTTACAACTAAGATAAGGGTTGACGTAAAGGAAAAGTAGTGAGATACGGACAATAAATATTTAGCGAGGCTTAGTCCTCGCTAAATTTAAATAGCTAGAATAAAAATCAGGATTTTATCCTTACCAGACCTTGGAGACCCTGGAAGGATAATCCTAGCCTACTAAACTATAAGGAGGATAATAAGCGTGGCAGAATTAATGAAGACTCCCCCACAATCTTGAATCAGAGCAGTGTGTTATAGGGTCTATAATTATGGAAGAGGAAACTATGGTCCCTGTTGCAGAGATATTGGACATAGAAGATTTCTATATAGATGCTCACAAAGGTAATCTATGAATCAATGCTAGAGCTAAATAACGAAAGAAAGCCTATAGACATGGTTACACTGTATCCAACAGGCTAAAGGAAAAGGGATACTTGGACCAGGTAGGTGGTGTAACCTACCTAACGTCCATCACTAATATGATACCTACCACTTCTAATGTCAAGGTATAGCAGAAATAGTCAAGAAAAATTCTACCTTAAGGAAGCTTATAAAGGCTTCTAATGACATTATTAGCATGGGCTATGAGGCAAGTCATAGCCTTGATGATATCCTTAATGTAGCAGAAAAGAAAAATTTTTGATATATCACAAGACCGTATGGTGAAGACTTCAAAGCCTATCAGTGAAGTACTGACAAGTGTAACAGCCATGATAGAAGATGTCTATAGCAAGGGATCAGACCTTACAGGACTTGACACGGGCTTTATAGACCTAAATAAGAAGCTAGGCGGTTTCCATAAGAGTGACCTTATCCTAATAGCAGCTAGACCTGGTATGGGTAAGACTGCCTTCGCCCTAAACCTAGTTGCCAACGCAGCCATCAGGTCTAAGGCTAGTGTAGCCGTATTCAGTCTTGAAATGTCTAAGGAGCAGCTAGTTCAGAGACTCCTATCCTCCCAGTCAAATGTTGCCCTTGATAGTATAAGTAAGGGTAAGATTGCTGACGACGAATGGAAGAAGCTAACTGATGCCATGACTATCCTGTCCTCATCAGGTATATTTATCGATGATACACCTGGAATCAAGGTTTCTGAGATTAGGTCAAAGTGTAGGAAGCTTAAAATGGAAAAGGGGCTAGATATGATAATGATAGACTACCTACAGCTTATGGAGGCCGATGGAAGGGCTGACAATAGGCAGCAGGAAGTATCCAAGATATCTAGGTCCTTAAAGATACTTGCCAAGGAAATGAACTGTCCTGTAGTGGCCCTATCCCAGCTATCTAGAAATACGGAAAGTGGCAAGGACCACACACCTAAGCTATCAGACCTTAGGGGACTCTGGTGCTATCGAGCAGGATGCTGATATAGTAATGTTCATATACAGGGATGAATACTATACCAAGATGGAAACCAAGAAAAAGACCTTTGCAGAGATCATCATAGCTAAGAACAGACACGGCGAGATTAGCAACATAGAATTGGTATGGATAGGTAAAGATACAGAAGTTCTCCAACAAGTTAAAAACCATTAAGTAAAATACTACATATAGATTTTTGTTAAAAATAATACATTCGTCCTCAGAGTGTATTATGTCCACTTTTTCCACTATTAATGGGTATATCTTATGAACTAGGTTAATAATAAAGGTCCAAAAATGTCAAAAATAGACTTATTCACAGAAAAATATGTTCTTTTTCAACAGATTTTTGTGGATAAGTCTTTATTTGTCTGTTAATAGCTTGATTTTTATAGTCTTTTTCTTTTTTAAATCCACAAAGTTATTAACATTTTCTGTGGATAAGCCTCGAAAAGTTTGGGATTATTTTCACCTAAATCTTAAATCACTTCCATAAAAATCATAAATCTGGAAATTTTCCGACTATTCTAGAGAGTGTTCTATCAGTGTATAGATTTCCTATATGTGCTATATCTAGATTTGTAGAAATAATTACTTTTTCTAGAATTTAGCCTAGAGTTTAATATATTAAATAGTTCTGCGCTTCAGTAAAAGCTATTTATCAGCTCTGTTCAAGGTCATCTATAATCAATAGGTCGCAAGTAAATAGGTTCCTATAATTCTCTTCATCGCTATCAGTATAGTATTCCGTCTTGAACTTGTACCTCTCTATTATATCCATCAGTTGAAGGCTGTCTGGTATATTACCGTATAACCTTGTCCATTATCTGCTTGGCTATACAGCTACATAGAAAAGGTCTTGCCCTGAGCCTGTTGGCCCCTAAAAAGTGAGGTTCTTGTCGGTCTTGTTAACTCCTGGTTTATCAAAGTTGTTTATATATTCCTGGACACTGTGAAAGATATTTTTATATTTTCCCTTGGACTTAGGGGTCATATCCTCTTCTAGCTGGTCAGAGAATATATTAAAATCGAACCTGTCGAAGTTATCCTCACTCAGTATTTGTCTTAGGTTAGACATCTCATATGAGTCATTTAAAAATCCTCTGCTTTAGGCACTTACACTGGTCTCCATCCTCTAAAAAACCCAGTCCTCACACACCTTGCAGTCATACTCCATGAGACATATCCTCTTGCCTTATGCCATTTACATTCATAAGTTCCTTCTTGGAGTCTAATCAGGTTTTCCTGCTTAACCTCAAGGTCTCTTATAGTCTGGCCACTTGAATCCGTCAGTATAGACTTGGTCATTTCTATACCCAAGGCTTGGATTTGTCTATTTAGGTCTGCAAGCTGGGGATACTTGTTATGTATCCTTTTCTAGCCTTTCCTCCAATTGGGCTGCATGAAGGTCCCTCTTGTACTGGTATTCCTTCATTATATTTCTCATCTTCTCACTATTCATACAATCACCTGTTCTTGTTTAATTCTCTTACCAGCTTATTTATCTCATCATCGCTGTACTTATCCGATATATTTTGCGTAAAATTATGGAACTTAGTTAGGTTACTGCCTTAGTTCCAGGCCTTTGGGCATGCCTTGTCTTATTTTTCTTAGACTTAGCAAACTCTTCTTCATCCCTTTCTAGATCCTCTATAGTTGATATTCCCTTGCTATGCCAAGATCTTATGATAGAATCAAAGTACTTTATATTTGGGTTGGACGTATTAATAGACTTGTCACAGGCCCTCAATACTAGGTCCATCGGCATCTTGTAAATCATAAAACCACCTGTCTATGACTTCCTTTTCACCTGCAGTTGCTGTCCTATTAAAGCCAAGGGCCTTAAAAACAGCCTTATAGTTTTCCTGTCTTTCCTGCCTCAATTTATCCTGTTGACTTAGGTCATCAAGGCTGGTGATTGACTGGTCAAACCAGGACCTAAGTATCCCTATAATATAGTTTACTGACTTTATCTTACCATGGTCTGCTATAGACCTTTCAAAGGCCTCTACAACCAATTGTGGGGACATATTATACTTCTTACTGGCATCCAAGAGGTCTATCTTTTCATTAGGTGTCAAAATCCTGCCAGCCAGGTCTTCAATCCTATTGTACATAGTAACAAATTCTATAGAAGCCGACTCATCTATTGTAGAACCTATTCCTTCCTGGTGACCCTCTTTTTTATCCTTTATTAGGGACCTTATATGGTCTGCCTTTATATCCAAAAATTCTATAAGCATCTTGCCATCTATATGGTGGATTTTGATGGCTCCCATATTTTCCCAAAATCTCCAGGCCTCTACAACATCCTTGTCAGATATACCAGAGTGTGGATGCTATGACCTCATTAGTTAGGTCTCCACTCTTTAAACCATTGCAAAAATAAGCCTCCCTATAGGCCAAGAGATATATCTTTACCTGGTCGCCACTAGCTATGGGCATAAAACATATCAAAAATATGCTCCAGTATGCTTATATCACTATATGTTTCATCTTTCAATTGTCTTAAAAAACATAGGCTGGTCTCCTTTCCTTATTTATGATAGGGTTGCCCACTATTTATCCTAAAGACCCTGTATATCTGCTCTAATAATATTAACCTCATAAGCTGGTGGGGAAAGGTCATCTTTGAAAAAGATAGCTTCATATCAGCCCTGTCCAAAAACTATGTCGGCCAGGCCTAAAGATCCTCCTATTACCAGGTATATATGACTGGTACCAACCAGACTCAATCTTGAGATATGGTCTGCCAGCTCTTCTGACGACAAGGACTTCTATCTATTGCAAGGGCAATTACATGGGCCCCATCCCTTATCTTGGACAGAATAGAAAGCCCCTCCTTGTTCTTGACCATAGTCATTTCCTTATCACTAAGATTTTCTGGTGCCTTTTCATCATTTACTTCTATTATCTCTAGCTTGCAGTAGCTGGATAATCTTTTAGAAAAATTCATCTATGCCAAGCTTTATATACTTTTTCCTTTATCTTTCCTACAGATACAACACTAATCTTTATCATCTTTACCCCTTGTCTCCTGGCTACTTACCTAGCTGGTATAGTCGTGATATATCATCCCTCATCAAAATTTTCCAGCTCAACATCCCTACCTATCTTCATCTGATTTTCTGTCAAGATATGGTTTGATGTTTCATAGGCCAAGGCTGGAAAAATTATTCTCCCTGCTCAGATGGGCTAAGAGTATCTCTTCCGTACCATTCTTAATTAGGTCAACTGCAAATTTTGCAGCATCCTCATTTGACAGGTGGCCTGTATTAGACATGACCCTCTTCTTTAGGGCATAGGGTATAAGACCCCATAAGAAGCATCTCCTTATCGTAATTAGACTCTAATACCACTAGCTTTGACCCCAATATATTTTCTCTTATATCATCTGATATATGGCCGGTATCAGTTGCTATAGATAGCTTGTCATCCCTCTCATTAAAAAGGCTAAATCCAACTGGATCAGCCGCATCATGATTGATAGAGAAGGGTTTGATGCACATATCGCCAAGGTCATAGGCCTTGTCATTGTCAAATATCATAATATTTTGACTCCTTGACCTGCCAATCTTGGACTCAAAGGGGCCAACCAGGTCTTATAGTTAAGGTATATAGGTAGGTCATACTTCCTTGATATGACACCCAGACCCTTTATATGGTCTGAATGCTCATGAGTTACAAATATACCTCTCAGTTTACTTATATCGACATCTATATCTTCAAGCCCCTTGGAAATTCTCTTACCACTCAGGCCTGCATCTATTAAAATATTTTGTATCCTTGTAGCACAACATAGTGGCAATTACCACTACTACCGCTACCGATAGAACAATATTTGAGCATAAAAACCCCTTTTTCTTTATATAATTCATAATACCATTATAAATCAAAAAGCCTAATTTTATCCACAGAACATTTAAAGTAAAAATTATGTATATAAATTTATTCTTTTTTTATTATTACGTCATAAGTGGCTCAAAATCATAGTCACGCAAAGGAAGGAGCTAGAGAACAATCTAGCCCTTCCATATTATTTTTATTAGTCCATTACTGAAAATCTTCCTTAGTAACGCCACAATCTGGACATTCCCAATCATCCGGAATATCTTCAAATGGAGTACCTGAGCTATACCTGAATCTGGATCACCTATTTCTGGATCGTAAACCCATCCACAAACATCACATACATACTTTTTCATCTTAAAAAAATCCTCCTAAATATTTACTAAATTAATTTATTATTTATCATTTTGATGTTAGTATTATACCCACCAAGCGATATAAATAACAGTTTCTAAATAAAAATTTAATCATTTTCCATCTTTTTATACAATTAGGACAAATACCAACAAATTCAAGATTATGGCCCACTATTTCATAGCCAGTTTTAGCAGCTATATCTTCTATTATCCCCTCTACAGGGCAGGTATCTACATAGCTGGTTTGACCACACAGCTTACATGTCAAAATATGGTGGTGGTAGTCCTTGCAGAGGTCTCGTATATATTATTACCATCCATGAGAATCTGCCTGTTTATAATCTTAGCATCAACCAAAGGCTCCTAAGGCCCTATACACAGTAGATAAATTTATCTCTAGGGTCTTTCTAAGCTCTAAATATATATCTTCTGCTGTCATTGGTTTGTCTGAATGCCTAAGACAGTTGATTAACTCCATCCTCTTCTTTGTGGTTTTGAGGTTTGCAGCCTTTAGTAAGGCATCATTTTCCTCCCTGTGGTTATCCTTAGAACAAGAACAAGTATTTATCATAGAAGCCCCTTTCAAACGCCGTATTTCTTAATTATACCATATTAGAACCCATAAATACCCAATTAATAAACCTAATTATAAAAATATATTCTCTTTACCTAGTATCTTTAGACCTTTAAACTGCTGGACTTGACCAACTGTCCATAAATGCAAGAAAATCGCAATTGATTATTGACAAATCATTTTTAAAAGACTATACTCTAAATAGACTGATGAGAACGCCATGCTTTTGCGTTTATTATTTTTTTTAAGATTATTTTGAACATACATTTGGTATAAGGAGGATTTTATGAAGAAATTAGGACTTAAACTATCTGCAGTTCTATTGGCTACATCATTTGCCCTAGCAGGGTGTACGGGTAGCAAGACTGCAAATACAACAGACAAGAAAGACGGAGATAAGATAAAGGTATATGCTAGCTTCTATCCTATGTACGACTTCGCAAAAAAAATCGGTGGAGACAAGGTTGAAGTCACTAACCTAGTTCCAGCTGGTACAGAGCCTCATGATTTGGGAGCCATCAGCCAAGGACCCTAGCTAAGATATCAGAATCAGATCATCCTGGTATATGAGTGGTGCAGGTATGGAGTCTTGGATAGATAAGGTTGACCAGGTAACAAAGGACAGTAAGCTAGTAAAGGTTGAAGCATCAAAGGGTATAGACCTTATAAAGTCTGAACACCACCACGATGAAGAAGATGCCAAAGAAGAAGACCATGAAGACGCTCACGAAGAACACGATCATGGAGAATACGATCCTCATGTTTGGTTGGCTCCTCAAAATGCCAAGATTCAGATGAAGAATATAAAGGATGCCCTAGTAAAGGCAGACCCAACTAACAAGGACTATTATGAAAAGAACTTTGAAGTATATTCACAGAAGATAGATGACCTAGATGTCAAATTCTCTACTAGCCTAAAGGATACAAAGAGCAAGAATATCGTAGTATCACACGAGGCTTTTGCCTACCTATGCAAGGCCTATGGAATCAACCAGGTTGGTATTGAGGGACTATCACCTGACTCTGAACCAGATGCAGCCAGGATGGCTGAAGTAACAAAGTTCGCCAAGGAAAACAAGATAAAATATATCTTCTTTGAAGAGCTAGTTAGCCCTAAGGTATCTGAAGCCATAGCCAAGGAAGTAGGGAGCTAAGACTGCTGTACTTAACCCTCTAGAAGGTTTTATCAGATGACCAGTTAAAGGCTGGAGAAGACTACTTCTCAGTTATGGAATCAAACCTAAAAAGTATTACTAGAAGCATTGAATGCTTAAGCAAATTGCTGTATAATTATATATGAAAAATATGAGAGGCGTTATTTTTTTAATAATGCCTCTTTGGTTTAAAAATGTATTTGTATCAACCATGATGGTTGATTTGTTATAAGTTAAGTAAAGGGGTAGGCATGGGCAAGACCCAGCCTATATAAGGTAGGAATCGTGGAAAAATCATAGAAATAAAAATATGTCCTTTAAGTACGACAAGGACTTTATATTAAAGAATATCAATCTAGATGTATTTAGGGGGACTTCCTAGGAATAGTTGGATCCAACAGGGCAGGTAAGAGTACCCTTATAAAATTAGTCTTGGGCCAGCTAAAGCCAAAATTCAGGCAGCCTCAATTTATTTGGTGAGTCAGCATGGTCCTGCAAGAAGATAGTAGGGTTGGCTATGTGTGCCCAAGTAGGCCTATCCAGAGGTATGGATTTTCCAGCCACAGTTGGCGAAATAGTCATGCTAAATATGTACAGAGAGGTCGGTATGTTTAGGGTTTCCTAAAAAGAGCATGTTGAAGCTGTAAAAGAGTGCTCTTGATACAGTTGGCATGCTGGATTACATAAATAGGAGTTTTTCGGACCTATCAGGGTGGCCAACAGCAGAGGGTTATTATAGCCAAGGCTATAGTAAACCAGCCCGAGGTCCTGATTTTAGATGAGCCCACAAGTGGTATAGACCACCAGTCAGAAGAAATCCTCTACCAGCTACTAGATAGGCTAAACAAGGAGAAAAATATTACTATATTGATGATATCCCACGACCTAAACAAGATAAAAGTGCACTCTAATCGCTTGATAGAACTTGACTCTTTTTGAAAAGGAGGTCAACTAATGTTTGAATATGAATTTATGAGAAGGGGCCTTCCTAGTAGGCCTACTCCTAGCCACTATCATTCCCTGTATAGGTACCATCATAGTATTAAAGAGACTATCCATGATGGGGGATGCTCTGTCACATACGTCTTTAGCTGGTGTAGCTGCAGGTCTTTTAATAGGGGCTAACCCTATAGTAGGAGCCATCATAGTGACTCTTGTAGCAGGCTTTGGTATAGACTTTATCAGGAAGAAGTTCCCTAGATATTCAGAAATATCAATAGCTATCACCATGTCAGCAGGTATAGGTCTGGCTGGTGTCTTGTCAGGGTTTCACGGATAGCTCAACGGGATTTAGTAGCTTCCTTTTCGGTAGTATAGTTGCTATCACAGACTTTGAGCTCTACCTGGTCGTAATTCTTTCCATCCTAGTCATGCTTACCTTTATTCTCCTATACAAGGAGTTAAGGTATATAGCCTTTGATGAAGAAGGCGCTAGATTAATAGGTATACCAGTTAAGACGGTAAACTTTATCTTTACTATCTTGACAGCCCTTACTATATCAATCGCATCTAGGACAGTTGGTACCCTTATAGTATCATCCATAATGGTGATACCTGTAGCATGTGCAATGAAGCTTACCTCGAGCTATGGGATGACAATCATCTTGTCAATCTTATTTTGCCCTGGTATTTACTTCAATTGGGCTTAGCCTATCCTTCTATGTGGGTCTAAAGCCTGGAGGAACTATAGTCTATCAGGTGTCCTTACTCTTATACTATTGATGATATTTAAAAAGACTAAAAATAAGCGTTGATTGGAGAATATCCTATCAACGCTTTTTATCTTTCAATTTAATTTACTTGGCCTTTTTCTAACTTTATGCAGTAGTAAATATATGTAATATTCATTGTTGCCATTATAGCTAGTAGACTAAATACCAGGCCGATACTTATATTTACAATTAGAGATATAAACAATAGAACTATTGTTAGTCCAAAAATAAATTTAGACGTTATTGTATATGACTTAAAAGCTGCTTCGTGCATATTAGATTTTTCTCTTTCATCAAAAACTATTAATCATATCCTTATTAAAGTTTATATCATATACATCTCCATGTCTTTCGGATAACCCTTTTTCATATCTTCTACCAATCTGTTTTGCAATATTATACAACCTGGAACCACAATCAGGAGAACAATTAATGCTACTAAAGATTGCGATTTATTATGAGTTATGAAGATTATCTTGGCTGCTGGTATTAATAAAAATAAAAGCTTACCATTGTTGTAATACTCGGTGAGATCCTACTGCTATAGACATAAGACCTTCATTATATACCTCATCCCCCTAGCAATAGATTCCAAAAATTTTTTTCTACCAATTATAGTCAGCACAATACTTACTATAAAAAGACTTATGCTAGTAAAGGTGTATATCTCAAAAGCATATTTTTCAATAAGGTTTCCAATCTCAATTATGCTATCCCCTATAACTTCATAATAATTTCCTGTATACCAGAGGACCTAAGATACCACCTATAAGTGCTCCTATACACATGTATAATAAGAGCCAAACAGGACCCTTTTTCTTCTTTTCCTTATTCTTTGCCTTATCATAAAACTTAAACATACACTTCATCCTCCTCATATATAGACAAATCTTCTACACTTACATCAAATAATCTTCCTAGCTTAAGGCATAGGGTAATCGATGGATTATAGTCACCACTCTCGATTAAGCTGATGGTCTTCCTTTACACATCAATAAGTCTTTCTAATTGCTACTGATTAGTTGCACTTTGAAATCTATGCTCTATTATTTTCTAACTTTATGCAGTAGTAAATATATGTAATATTCATTGTTGCCATTATAGCTAGTAGACTAAATATTAGGCCAAGATTTATTTTTATAATTACAGATAATAATACTAGGCCTATTGTAAGAAAAATCATTAGCTTCGAAGCTACTTCAAAGGCCTCCCATAACCAGCCTCATGCATATGAGATATTTCTCTTTCGTCAAAGCTATCTATTAAGTCCTTCTTAAAGCTCATATCATAAACATCCCCACGCTTTTCTGGATAACCCTTTTTTTCATATCTTCAATTAACTTATTCTGTATTAGTGCGCATATTACAATAATAAGTAGGAGTAAAAACAAGCTAGTTATAAACTTCCAACCCTCTCCCTTCCATTGTAGTCCTAATGGCTGGTATTAGTAGTAAAAAAGTTGAATATTATAGTAAGGCTTGTAGCTCCTATACCTACAGACATCAGTCCTTCATCATAGACCTCATCATCTTTAGCAATAGATTTCAAAAAATTTCTTCCTACCAATAAGTGATGTTACTACTGTTATAGCAAGTAGGGCTAAACTAATACTTACATATATTTCAAATGCGTATAGGTATATAAAAATCACCAAGGTCTACTATCATATCCTGTATTTTTCTGAATAACCACCTATAAATCCACCTATAAAGGTTCCAATAAAAACCACCCAGGCATAAATATATTAATATCCAAACAGGGTACTCTTTTTCTTCCTTTTTCCCCTATTCTTTTACCTTCCTATCAAACTTAAACATCCTCTTCATCCTCCTCATATATAAACAAATCTTCTACACTTACACCAAATAGCCTTCCAAGCTTGAGGCATAGGGGTAATCGATGGATTGTAGTCACCCTCTCGATTAGGCTAATGGTCTGCCTTGACACACCAACAAGTCTTCCTAATTCCTGCTGGTTAATTCCTTTTTGAAACTCTATATTCTTTTAACTTATTTAGCAGTGGCATGTCTATTCTCCTTTTCTATTAACTCTGCCTGTAACCCCAAGTTTATAATTTCATTCTGTTACAAGACTAAGTCATATCATATGATATTTGACAAATATATTTGTCATTATTATATGATATGACAAAGTATCCTGTCAACACTTTTTGACAACTTTTGTCATTTTTAATGTACAGAAATTTCTTTTAGATATAAAAATAGACCACACGAAAATCCAGTGGTCTATGTTATGTTTACTCTATAGATTTTTACTATTACTCAACTGTATATGGTAAAAAGTGCTACATTTTCTAGCAAGCTTAATTGCCTTTTGTAAGCTCTCTCTGGTGCTTAGCGCAAGTACCAGTGATTCTTCTTGGAAGAATTTTACCTCTTTCAGTAACGTACTTTTTCTAACTTCTGTACGTTCTTGTAATCTATCTTAGTGTTTTTTTGTCAGCACAGAACTGACAAACTCTTTTCTTCTTACGTCTTTTCTTGTTTATCATGACTTTCACCTCTCCTCTTATTAAAATGGAACGTCGTCGTCATCAACAGCAGAGAATTCAGAAGGACTTACTACTCCACTTGGTTCAAACTTAGGAGCATCATACTGATCTCCATCATTTTGACACGTTATTGTTCATAGTAGAACTCTTGCTTTCCAGTGCCTGTATATTACGACCAGCGACCTTTGTGAAGCTTCTTTTTCTCCATTAGGTGTTTCATACCTATCAACCCTGATAGATCCCTGAACACCTACTAATCTTCCTTTTGTTACATAGTTAGCACAAAAATTCAGCTGGCTTACCCATTATTTCTACAGGTATAAAGTCTGTAGTAGTGGAGCCATCCCTATTTTTTTGTAATCCCTATCAATAGCCAATGTAAATGTGGCTACTGGTGTACCAGATCCCGGAATATATCTCAATTCTGGATCATGAGTTAATCTTCCAACTAAAACAACATTATTCATATTAACACCACCTATTAGTTTTCTTCCTGTGCAACTATGACATGTCTTATAACGTCTTCACTTATCTTTAATCTTCTGTCTAATTCCTTTGGAAATTCTACATCAGCCTTGAAATTCACAAGTGTGTAAACACCATCTCTGAACTTCTCGATTGGATAAGCTAACTTTCTGCTTCCCCAAACATCAACTTCACCAACTTCGCCCTAGCTTCAGTTATGATATTCTTAATTGAGTCTAGTACTGCCTCTCTTGCTTCATCATCAAGTGTTGGCTTTACAATATAAAAGTACTTCATAAGCTTTCATTCTTTTCACCTCCCTTTGGACTATACGGCTCCGAGAACTTTCGGAGCAGAGACGAGAACAGCTAAATTCTCATACCAAAAATATTTTTACACTATTTGCAGACATTAGTCAATAGGTTTGCACTATTTAGTTGTATATTGGTCTTTTTTGTTTTTAAGATAAATATTTTTCATTTTGAAGCAGGATTTTTCTAGCTTCACCATGGAGAGGTTGTCATGATCCTATATACTTATAGGCACTTATTCCTATAAAAACAGTGTTTTTATCCAGGCAGATCGACAAGGGCGTATTTATTTTTGTCATCCTGCGAAGTCCCTTTGTTTTAGCTACCGCCTGATAATGGCCTGCGAATCCTACAGATGATATATTATCTAATGTGGTAATATGCTAACTACCATGTCTGCTATTTCAACCATTATTTTTAGTTTCATCAATCATTATTTTTACTCACAATGTATTCAAGTAAATCTTGTATAATCAAAACTCCAACAATACTATATAAACTTATTAGCCTATTAGTTTCCCATAATGATTGCTTTTGGAGTTAAAACATAACCTGATTCAAAAATGAATGCGGAAATTAAAGTATTATCCCTTCAACTAAAATTGCCAGTACAAATATTAAAATTTTTTTGCTTAATATTTATGCGAATAGCACCATTGTTTAGAAAATAACCCTGCTATAAACGCTAATACTATAGATAATAATATGATAAATGTATCTAATGCAATATAGCTTATTGCTAAATTAAGCAATAAATAAAGCCAGAATCAAAAATAAGGGAATCCCTCTCTTAAGTATATATTTCATTATAAAAGCTCCTTAAAAATAGTTTAACTATTACTACTAATATTTCTAAACCTCTATTTTTATACATCTAATTGTCATTATCAATCTTCAATTTCATCCACCATTTAATAAGATACTAATAATAAACAAAGCAAGTTATCATTACTACAACTACAACATGTACACCTATATCTACCAGTACCATATAAATCAAAAAAATCGCATACATACACGTTCCTAAAGCAGCAGCTATTTCATTGGCTTCTTTTTAATGAGGTGTTTCTTCTCCTAGCTCAATTAAACTGATATATTGTATCGTAATACTTATATTTTCCAATAAGCTCCGCTTGTGTAATATGTTTCATCTTTCTAACTTCTCTAATTCTACTTCTCACCTTGTTAGACTTCTATAACTCTATTTATTTACATCATAAATTATTCGCAATATTTTTGGCAAGTATATATTGTAAAAACATACAAAAACTTATACACTCCCAAGATACACTTACCTCCATCCATTACTTTCAGTTCATCTCTGTTCATCAGCTCTTTTCCAAGTTTTTGATAATTTAGTCCAAAAATTTTTCTGGTTTGATCTTGTTTCCAATGTGGGAGAGTTATCAATTATGTACGAAGAGCGTATTTGATATTAGTCGTAAAAACAGCACCGAATAAAATTCGGCGCCGTTGATATCGATTATTAAATTTTGTTACTTTTTATTATAGTGCTGCCATTGCTTCTGTGAAGAGCCTTACCTAATCTCTTAACACCTTCAACAATCTTGTCTTCAGGCATACAAGAGTAGTTCATTCTGAAGTGGTTAGCATTTCCACCGTTTGGATAGAATGGTTCTCCTGGAACGTAAGCAACGTTGTTTTGGAAGAACTACGTCCTTCATTAACTGAGCTGCATCTATACCTTCTGGAAAGAGTTACCCAAGTGAATAGACCTCCGTCAGTTCTTGTGAATTTAATACCTTCTAGGGGAAATGTTCATCCATAGCATCTAACATAATAGTTCTTCTCTTACCATATACTTCTTTAATCTTTTCAACGTGAGCGTCTAGGGTCCTACATTTCTATGAACTTAGCCATTTCCATCTGAGAGATAGTAGAAGCCTGTAAGTCAGCTGCCTGCTTAGAAATATTGAACTTTTCAAGAATTTCTGGAGAAGCAGAAACCCAACCAAGTCTGAATCCTGGAGCGAATATCTTTGAGAATGTACCAAAGAATAGAACTAGTCCCTTTGTATCATATGACTTTAATGATGGGAATATTTGGCCTTCGAATCTTAATTCACCGTATGGGTTATCTTCAGCTACTGGAATTTCATACTTGTTGATGATTTCCATGAACTGCTTTCTTCTTTCTATTGGCCAAGTTCTACCAGATGGGTTCTGAAGTCTGGAATAACGTAGATGAACTTAACATCTGGGTTTGCAGCAAGAGCCTTTTCTAATTCAGACATTATCATACCGTCTTCATCAGTTGGTATTTCTATGAATTCTGGTCCGTAAGCCTTGAATGCATTAAGAGCACCTAGGTAAGATGGGCTTTCAACGATTATCTTGTCACCTTCATCAAGGAATACTCTTCCCACGAAGTCTAGACACTGCTGAGAACCGTTAGTTACAAGTATGCTATCTGCTGTAACATTAGTATGAAGCTTTCTGTTCATTCTTTCAGCTATAGCTTCTCTTAGTGGTGGGTAACCATCTGTTTGCATAGTACTGCATTGCTGCTCTACCCTGTTCTTCAAGAACTGCTAAAAGCAACCTTCTTCATTTCTTCAACTAGGGAATAGCTCTGGAGCTGGTAATCCACCTGCGAATGAAATAACTTCTGGATTAGAAGCTAACTTAAGATTTCACGTATTGCTGATCCTTCTGCATTTTTCTAGTCTTCTTGCAAATTTTACTGCCATTTTAAAAAGCACCTCCATTTAAATAAAAAAACAAAATATATTTTAATCCACAAACTGAATTTGAATTAATTTGTGAACTATAGACGATTTATCAAAGGACTCCATCCTATATATTCACTATAGGAACTTCTTTTATCCTCTTTTCTGCTGTTTCCTATCTAACATAATAATTCTTCCACAAGAATTACACTTAAATTTGACGTCAGCACCAGTTCTTATGATTGTAAACTCCTTACTACCACAAGCATGTTGTTTTTAATTCAACAAGACTACCAACTTTTATATCCAGTGGCATAAGCAGTCCTCCTTACTAACATATTAATACAATCCCACGTTTTATTAAGCTTATAAAAGCGTTTTGCTTAAAACACAAAAACAAAACTTGAACTGTATCATCCAAGTATTCTTACATACTTATATGTATATAATATCATAAGATTTGCATTATTTGTACATTAAATCTAAAAATATTCTGTATAATTTTTGTATAAATTTTTATACTAGTTAAAGAATATGTTATAATATAAGTGTAAGAAGCTGATTTAAACTAGATATCTGTATTATATAAATATATAATATGGTTTTTAAAATTTTGTTTTTAAGACCATAGACTTTTGATATTTGTTGATATTTTTACAGGTAACTACTAAATTTAAAAGGAGAACTATGTTATGAAGATAAACAAGAAGATAAGGATGATGCTTTTGTCAACAGCCCTAGTTTTTTTGGGTCTATGTTCTTGACTGCCTGCCAGGATGGAAAGAATACAGCTAATAGCAAGGACCAGACTCAAACAAGCCAGGAAAAACCTACAAATGGAGAAGCCACTGATGAAAATACTCAGGCAGACCATGAAAAAGAATAGTAAGGATAAGCCATCCCAAGACCAGAGCAAGGACCAAAGGACACAAGCAAGGCCAAACAAGCCAAGATAGTATACTATACATATGATATAAATACTGAAAAAGCTAAGTGAAAAATACAAGGTCAGTAGATGAGGGTAAGTGTAGGTAATATAGTAAGGGCCTTGATAGAAAAATAAGGTTCTTCAGCCTGGAACTGAGGTAAATTCAGCCAAGGTTACAGACCTAGATGGAGTAAGAACCCTTGTAGTTGACATGAATGACAAGTTTGTAAACTTTTGACCGAGGAGCTACATCTGAGTCACTAAGCCTAAGATGCTTTTGCAAAACAGTGTGGTAAAGACATTTAAGGTCGACCAGGTAAAGCTAAGTGTTAATGGAAAAGAATTATTCTGGTGGACATATAGCCCTAAAGGATGGAGAATACCTAAAAATTCAAGTAGCTTGTTGAGGAGTAGACTCTGCTCCCTTTAAATTTAACTATTTAGACCCTTTTAATATATAAGTGGTCTTAAGTCCCTTGGGTCATAACTATGAAAACAATATATTTATAAATGGTATGGAAAGGACAAAAATAATATGAAGTATGATGAGCAAATATATAGACCTCCAAAGAGTACAAGTCACTCCTTCTACAGGTAACGAGTGGATGTACCCATAACAAGTGTAAGTTCTGTGGTATGTATAGATATACAAATTTCAAGATGGAAAGTCTAGACCAAATAGAGTCTGACGTAATAGAGGCCAGCCAACACCCGTTCTTTAGATCAACTAAGAGGGTCTTCCTATTAAATGGTAATCCTTTTGTCCTAAAGACAGAGACTTTTTAAAAATAGCTGAAATCATTCACAAGTACCTTAAAAAAATGTTGAGGTAATTACTACCTATGCATCTATAAAGGATATAGAGAACAAGACTGATGATGAGCTAAGACAGCTGAAAGATGCTGGAATCAATGACCTATATATTGGGGTAGAAAGTGGTAACCAAGAGGCCCTAGAATTTATCAACAAGGGAAATACTGTTGATGAGGCTATCAGGGAAATGAAGAGATTAGATAAGTTCGACTACAACTACTATGCCATGATCCTGACTGGCTTGATGGGTAGGGGGATAGACAAGGCCATAGAAAATGGTAAAAAAACTGGTAAAATGCTTAGTCAGGTAAATGCCAGGGGGGTATTCCCTATGTCTGTAACCCTAGTACCGGGAACAGAATTATGGGACCTTTACAAGAGTGGTCAATATCAGGAGGCCAGTGAGTACGACAGGTTAGTAGAGCTTAGAGAGATAGTCTATAACCTGCTACCAGAAAAGACTGCCCTTATATCTTCTGCCCATAACTCTAATACAATGTATATAAAGGGTATTGTGCCGCCAGACAGGGAAAAGCTATTAAGGCAGATAGACCAGATACTAGAAGAGCATCACCTGAAGAAATGCAGGAGTGGATAGACAGAAGGAGTATTCTTCTATAGTAAAAAAAGCACGAAAACCTACCTATAAATTATAAATAATAGATTTTTAAAGGCAGTTGGAATAAACTTTTCACCTGCCTTTTTAATATTTAATAAGTGAAAAATATATTCATTTTTATTTACTTTTAAATTCTTCACTTGTATAATAAAAATAGGTAGTCTAAGGTCTTTCTAAACACCTAGGTTTTAATTATCAAAAGATCTTCTAAATTTATGTATGACCAATTAAATCAAGGGACTTTATTCAATCTACAATTTTTATGATTAAAAAGATCTAAGACACTCGTAAGGGGGATTAAGGATATGAGATTATTAAAGTCAAAGAGAAATATATTTTTCAACATGTATAGCAACAGTCCTAGTTTTATTCACATTAGTATTTATAATTAATAGGAGCCTATCCTATAACGATTTACTCAATACTCAAAAGGAAGTCACTATATCTCATGTATATATAGAAGGTCTTATGCCCTAATGACATAGGAAAAATAAAAAAAGGAAGTGGAGGTCAACTACCTGGGCCAGGTGCAATATTATGATGGAAATAAGGACAGATCAGACAAATACTTCACCCTTATAAATATAGATAGGGATATCTTAAAAAAATACATGGGCTTAGCCTCTTAAATGGTCGATTTCGAGACAAGGGTGACGAGGTAATCCTAGAAAAATGGGCCAAGGATAACATGAAAAAAATATCAGTGGGGACTATATCTACCTTGACCTCTACCATAGGGGGCCACAAAAATTCAAGATAGTTGGCCTATTGGGGACAATTCTTTAAATAAGAACCAGTCAAAGATAGAAATTTATAGAAAAAAATTGAAGATAGTCATGGTCCTAGGGATATCTATATAAACCTTAGTGACAAGGCTAATAAGGTAAATTCAATAGCCTTCCTATCAAAAATATGCCAAGAACAAGGGCTATAATATACTGCACAAACAAGATACTATTAGAAAAAAAGAGGCCCTGTATAGTAACATTTTTCAAAGGATATGCTCCTTATGAATATCCTATTTTTCTTGATCATGTATTTTTCCATAAAGGGGATTTACTATATATCTATAAGGGATCGGATGAGAGAATTTGGAGTCTTAAGGGCCATAGGAATAGAGAATAGGACCCTATGTGGGAATATTATTGGAGATATCCTATACCAGTCCCTACTGCCAGCCCTTACTGGTATTATAATTGGTGGCTATTGTCATTTTTATTTAGAAATACCATTAAAGAGCCTTTACAGCCTAGACTCCTTTTGAGATAGTCCTAGACTATCATATTATATTAGTAATGATACCTGTAATATTAGCCTGGCTGGCCCTATCCTTGGATAATTATAGGAAGATAAGAATGGGGACTATTACCAGCTTATTAAACTTTTGAAAATGAGGATACAGGAAATAAATCCCTAGGATAAGGAGTATACCTACAAGGAATCTTATAAGCAAGATACCCCTAAACAATCTCCTAAAGAACAAGTACAAGACCCTATTTATGACCCTATCTCTAGGCATAATATCATCAATTTTAATTGCTGGTGTATTCTACTCTAATATGAAAAAAATATTGCCCTAAACCAGGCTATAAAGTATGAAAAATAGGGACTATATACTATCTATAAATGCCTTTTATACAGCTAATGAGGGTTTCTGGTTTGGATGAAAATGAACTAAGTCAAATTAAAAAAATATAAGGATAAATAATAAGAGTGCAATAAAAGAGGTCGATGGTTTTAAGGTACTCCAGGGAAGAATGATCATAAATGACTAGGGATAAAATAAGAGACCTTTCATTTTTCAAAGACCTAAATACTACTGGTGGAGAATATACTAAGAAGGTTCTAAAGTGGATATTTAGGGGAAGATAATGGTCAATATGAGGTAAAATCAAATATAATAGGCATCAATGACGCCTATCTAAATAAAAATAAGAAATTCATTGAAATTTTCAGACTCAGACCTGGAAAAGTTTAAAAACGGCCAGGGGGCTATCTTGTACAATGCACCAAACAGCAAGGGACAAGGAGTGCTTAACTACAAAAACAAGGATATAATTAGTTTTAAGCACAATATTAAGTACTATGAAAACTTGGATTCACCTGATGACAAAAGAAATCTTCAAAAAATTTAGACCTTCAAATACTTGGACAAGTTGATAACTTAGGTGTATACACCCAAGACTATGTGCCTGATTTCGTTCCATGCCTGCTAGTTAGCAACACCTACCTGGACAAATATACAGGCCTAGACAAGTACAAGCTTGTAAAGATAAATCCAAAAGCCTGGCTTCAGTGTTAAAAGGTTTCTGATAAGATATTGTCTATAATTGAAAGTAAACCTAATGTCAACCTATCAAATTTTGAAGAGGAAATATTCTCTTCAAGGCAGTTTAGTGACTCACAAGAGAGGGTTTTGGTTTCTTTAAACCTAATCCTATTACTTATTATATTCCTGAATATATGTAATAGCATGATTTATAAGGTATTGAATAGGATGGATGAATACAAGGTCTTAATGAAAATAGGGGCAAACAAGAAACAAATTAGGTATATTGTCCTGCTAGAAGGACTAATACTAGAGCCCTAATATCTGCTATCTTTTTCTATTTTTCATTTCAAGCCTTATGGAGCTTGGTATATACCACTATATCCTAGATAGCCTATATGAGCCTGTCTTCTATAACAATATAAGAACAAGCATCTTGGTAGTCCTATTAAATATAGGCCTTGGCCTAATATCTTCAGCCATACCTTTGGCATATATAAGAAGTATATTAAATAGGCTAAGCTTATTAGTATATATTAAAAATAGGATGCTACGACCCTTGTAGGTCTCATAATAAAAAAACATTCAGGCCTGGTACTTCATAAATATACTCGGCTTGAATGTTTTTCTATTTTAAATATTAATTTTTACTATCTACAATCCTATGCCCCATATAGCCACAGACTATACCCAAGATAATACCTCCCACAACATCACTTGGATAGTGGACATATAGGGTAGAGTCTTGAAAAGCCTATTAGGGTGGCTAGTATTAAACTCGGAACAAATAGCTTGTTCCTTCTAAAAACAAGACACTTGCAGCTGTAAATGATGCTGAAGTATGGCCAGATGGAAAGCTAAAAATCCCTAGGCTTGTTTATAAGGAGCTTTATAGATGTATTCACATCAAAGGGGCCTTATCCTTGCAAGCATAGGTTTTAGAATTATATTACATATAATCCCATTTAATACCAGGGCTATTATCATCACAAAGCCAAGCTTCCTGGTTTTCTTGGGTATAACCAGGCCTATAGATAGGATAATCCATACAAGTCCCGAATCACCCAGGTGGCTAATAAGGGGCATTATAGAATCCATAAGGCCAGACTTCATATTGCCTTGTATTAAGTCTAAAATTACCATATCAAAATTCATTAATTGTTCTACCTTCATCTAATATATTATATACCTACATTAATTTATCATTTTCAAGTACAAAAAGGCTTGGCTGTAGGCTGGTCATATTCTACATCATATTTTTCCATAAGGTACTTTTTCAACTCTTCCTTATTTTTTTAAACTTATTCAACCTATATGGTTCTTGGAAGGCTACCTTTTCCACAAAGTAGACCCCATCATTTGCCTTGAGCATTATACCTACATGACCTATAAAAGAGGCTGTCTTGCCCTTTTTCAATCTGGCTATGGAATACTACTGATACCATGCTAGCCTTGTCATTTTTGGCGAATTTTACACCCCTAGCTTCCCATTCCTTTTTGAATATCTGATAGTGCTTTTTATATCCTTTGTATCAATGGTTTTTCACTTCATTAAATATGCTTTTAAATATATTCTTGTCCTCTTCTGTCTTGGCAGCAGAATTATCTGTAGTCAAGGAAAGAAGATCAATACCTAGATTTTTCTGTATCATCACCAGTCTTGGCCTGGCTTGCCTTCATATAGTCACCAAATAAACCATATGAGGTTATTCTACAATTATATCCCTCAAAGTCATTATTTTTTTGCCTTCCACTGGTCCTGCATATCATAGGGGTCATACTTGGTATCCTGGACACCAGCCTCTTCAAAAATTCCCAGCTAGGGACTTGCTGTCCACACTAGAATTAAACTGGTCAAGGTGGTTAAAAAATACCTTCTGCCTCTCCTTGGATATACCTGCCTGGTCAAATAGGTTGGCTAGTAGGTCTCTAGATGACTTGTCGCTTATATTAGTATAGCTTACCTTCATCCCCTTGGTCTGGTCTGATTTGGACTCACTAAGGTTTGATGATTGACCCTGCTTGCTAGCTGAACCCTCCTCTTTATTACCAATACTGCAACCAGTTGCCGCAAGTAGAGCAAAGGGACAGTAGGCATAGCTTCTTTAAATTATTTTTCATATACACTTCTCCTTATTATTCTTATTTAAACCCTTAGGGCAGGCAATTGCAAAATACCTACCTATACCTATAATAGCCTAGATTGCTAAATTATGTCTATACTACCTATTTTTCATATTTGATACCCAGATTTATATTTATACTACCACATAGGCCAATATAAGTGTCTTAAAGTATATTTCAAAGACTTTTTCTAAGTGTATAAATAAAGTCTGAGCATAGAAAAAGGGATATACAAGTCAATTGTATACCCACCTAAATTAATCTAATTTATCTTTTTTTATATTAGTTTTCTTATAAAAAATCTAAACGAAGTTCATATATATTTAATCCCTCTAAGGATTCCTACGGTCTACACTCGATATAGACCATAGGGACTCTTGTCTTTATTATTTCCTTGTAGCCAAGCTTCCAGCCATTATCCTCTAAAAATTTAATATAGCCTTCCTCAGTCCACCTGTGCTCAAAGTTAACCCCTATCATATTCAAAAATTTGGCCCAAATACCTATTTTAACGGTCATATCCCTGTTGATAAAATTCGGTGCTATTAAGAGTCCTCCTGGCTTCAAGACCCTCCTTATTTCATTTAGGGCCTTAATTGGATCCGGTATTATATGGAGGGCATTTGCTATTATGGCTACATCAAAACTATCATCTGGATAGGGAAGACTTGCAGCATCTGCAAGCTCAAAGGTAAGATTATCTGGACAAGCCTCCTTGCCAGCAACTGCCAACATACCCTCAGAATAGTCTGTAGCCACATAGGTCTTACAGGCAGGGGCTACACTCCTAGCCAAACGACCTGTACCACTACCAATCTCAAGGACGGACCCTATCAGCCACTGACTTTGATATTTTTGAGTACATATAGTCATAGGTATTCCTGTCAGACTTCATAGCAAAATCATAGAGGGCGCACCTATCCCAAAATATTTTTTCATAATAGCACGACCTTCCTTATTAATATATATATATTGATAATCATTTTTATATTTATATTATAGCATATATATCTTGTTAAGGAAAAATTTTTCATCCTTATAGAAAGTATTTTTGGACAAAAAGTAAAAGGAGTTGCTATAGTAAAATAAACCCATTTACTATATGCAACCCCTTTTAGAGACTTCTATTTATTTAAAAATTATTTTTCTAATGCCTGGTCAATATCAGCTATTAGGGTCGTTTACATCTTCTATACCTACAGAAAGTCTAACAAGGTCTGGAGATACACCTGCCGCTGCTAGCTCTTCATCATTCATCTGCCTATGTGTAGTAGATGCTGGATGTAGTACACAAGTTCTTGCATCAGCTACATGAGTTACAATTGAAGCTAGTTTTAAAGAGTCCATGAACTTGACTGCGGCCTCTCTACCACCTTCAACACCGAAAGAAATTACTCCACAAGATCCATTTGGTAGGTACTTCTGTGCTAGCTCATACTGGCTGTCATTTTCTAAACCTGAGAAGGATACCCAAGATACCTTTGGATGCTTTTTCTAGGGTGCTTAGCAATAGCTAGGGCATTTGCAAAGTGTCTTTCCATTCTTAGGTGTAGTGTTTCTAGACCAATACCTAGGTAGAAGGAATTCTGAGGTGAAGGTATAGAACCTAGGTCACGCATCAAGTTTGTTGTCATCTTTTGTAATATAGGCTCCCTTACCAAAGCTTTCAGTATATACAACACCGTGGTAAGTTTCGTCTGGAGTAGTTAACCCTGGATACTTTTCACTGTACTTTGTCCAATCAAAGTTACCTGAGTCTACAACTACACCACCGACAGAGTTTGCTGAACCATTCATATACTTTGTAGTTGAGTGTGTAACAATATCTGCCCCCATTCAAATGGCTTACAGAAGATTGGTGTTGGGGAAGGTATTATCTACTATTAGTGGCACACCATGCTTATAGGGCAGCATTTGCAAACTTTTCTATGTCTAATACGTTAAGTGAAGGGTTTGATAGAGTTTCACCAAATACTAGTTTAGTATTAGGCTGGAACTTTTGATTCTAGCTCTTCAACTGAAATATCTGGTTCAACAAATGTAGACTCTATACCAAAAGTTCTTCAATGTATTAGCTATTAGGTTGTATGTTCCACCATATATAGTAGAGCATGAGATAACATGGTCGCCTGCTCCAGCTATATTGATTATAGCGAATAGGTTGGCAGCCTGGCCTGATGAAGTTAGTATAGCAGCTACACCACCCTCAAGCTGGCAAATCTTTCTTGCTACAGCATCATTTGTTGGGTTTGCAAGTCTAGTGTAGAAGTAGCCTGCTTCTTTTTAGGTCAAAATAGGTCACCCATCTGCTGAGATGACTCATACTTAAAAAGTTGTAGATTGTACTATTGGAACTACTCTTGATTCTCCATTTTTTTGGTTCATAACCACCTTGTACGCATATTGTGTTAGTATTGAAATTTGTCATTAAAATCACTCCTTTTCTTTTTCTAAAAATTTTAAAAATATATTTGTTTTTATTTATGTTAACAGGGCTTTTACTCAAACTGTGTTAGTGGATCTTTCCCCTTTACAGCTCCTATTATAAATCCAAGTGTTGCAGGTAGGGAACCATGCAAAACCAAGACCGCTTAACGGAAGTAAATCAACAAAAGCCTTGATAATAGCTATGTCGGCAACTGATAAAATTGCTTCTAAAATACTTACTGCTAGTGTAAACACTAGGGCATATCTGAAGCTCTGCTTGTTAGGTATATACTTACGGAAAATACCTAGAATCATCAGAACTATCAAACTTGGGTAAACCCCCTTATAGATTGGTGTTGCAAAGTAGATGATTTTTTCAACACCTAGTACAGCTATTGTAGCACCAAGGACTGCGAAAACTAGGGCAGCTAGCTTGTGTGGTATCTTTCCATTTGAAAAATCATGGAAGAAGTTAGCAATAGATGTAATCTGCCCTATAGCAGTTGTTACACAGGCTAAAACTACGGCTATTGAAAGGAATAGCATTCCATTCTTTCCAAGGACTCTTTCAGCAATACCAAGTAATAACTGACTTCTTTCTATATCCTTTTGGATAGTAGCTGCTTACTGAAGCACCTAGGTAAATTAGGCCTACATAGATAACAGCCAAAAGTATAAGGGCAATAACACCGCAATAAGCAGTAAGTTTATTTCTTTCTCCACTTGTCTTATATCCCCTGTGGATTATATCTCCTATAAAGACAGTACCTATAAGGTAACTCACTATTAGGTCTCCTGTCTGGTAACCCTCTAAGAATGAATGTGTGAAAAACACCAGTCTGTTGTGGAGCTATCGGACTTCCTACTGGAGTAAGTACTCCCTTTATAATTATCCCTAGTAGTACAACAACTAGTACTGGTGTTAGGAACTTACCAACCTTATTTATCATCTTACTTACGTCAAGTGAGAAATAAAGGGCTATAGCAAAAGTATCCTATTATAAATACTATAATTGGTACACCTGGGAAAAAGAGCCTTAAATCCTAATTCATAAGCAACAGCTCCTGTACGAGGTACAGATATATTTCCTGCGAATAACATTATAAACAATAGCAAAAAAATTTAGCAAAATTCTTATGTATATCTTCTGTCATGGCCTCAAGAGACCCACCGTTTTTCGAAATTACATATAGTCCAACAATAAGCATTAATACTGCAGAGACACAAAATCCTATAGCGGCTAAAGACCATTGGCTACCTGAAATAAAAACCCAGTAGGGGAGGAAAGATCAGGGTTTCCTGCGCCAAAGTAGGAACCGAATAAGGCTAGTCCTACTATAAAAATATCTTTCTTTTGTTTTTCATTTTCTTCTCCTTTTTGTTTTAACTAATATTGATGAAAGAGATAGAGAAGTTTAGCAAGGAATTAAGGAACCAGTTGCGCACCCTGGTTATAAGTTATAAAAAAAAGCTCCCATCCTATAAAGGACGAGAGCATAACTCACGTGTTACCACCTTAATTCATCTTTTTATCACTAAAAAGACCTTGTGAGTACTATCATACTCGCAATGCTATAACGGGCGCACCCGTCGCAACCTTAACCTAAATTTAGAATCTCGATGCGATGACTCCAAGGCCATGTTCAAAAAGCTTTCTCTCATTTCTCTCACCAACCGAAATGTCTCTGTACTGATTGAATGACTTTTTACTCTTCTCTTCAACGTCTTGATATACATTATAAAAAGAATCAACCTTTTTGTCAATGCAAAAAAACATTCAAAAATTTTTCTAATTTTTATAAATTATTTTCTTTAAACACTATAGATTAATAACTAAATTATCAATTAACCTAGTTTTTTTCCAATGTATACAGCCATAGCTATTAGGGTATTATCCTTTATAGTTTCAACCTGATCGAAGGTATCAAAATCTATAATTTCCACATAATCTATCCTGGCTAGTTTCTCTTTTTCTATTTCATTTTTTTATAATTTTTAAGACCTCTTCCTTGGATAAATTTCCAGAATCAATAGCCTTTTTACCCTCAAGGATACTCCTTCTTAGAACTGTAGCTGCGGCCCTTTCTTCCTCATTAAGGTAGGTATTTCTTGAACTTTTGGCTGGTCCATCATCTTCCCTGATTATAGGACAGCCAATGATTTCAATACCAAAATTAAGGTCTCTGACCATCCTCTTTACTATGGCCAGCTGCTGGATGTCCTTTTCTCCAAAATAAGCCCTATCAGGCCTTACTATAGTGAATAGCTTGGTTAAAAACCGTACATACCCCCTAAAATGACCTGGTCTAGACACTCCACATAGGATATTTGTCATTTTTCACTCGGAACAACAAAAGGTACTGTAGCCATCTGGGTACATTTGGTCTGAGCTCTGGATGGAATATATAGTCAGCCCCTATTTCCTCACACAACTTGGCATCAACTTCTAAAGTCCTTGGATAACTCTCATAATCTTCATCTGGTCCAAACTGGGTTGGGTTTACAAATACACTTACAACCACCTTGTCATTGTTTTCTACCGCCCTTTTTATAAGGCTCTTATGTCCCTCGTGTAGGCAACCCATGGTTGGAACCATACCCAGGCTAAATCCATCTGCCTTTATTTTTCTAGTAATTTCAATTATTTCATCTATACTTCTTATAACTTTCATTTTTCCTAAACCTCTCACTAATTTATCAGTTATAATCCAAGGCTTATTTTTTTGAGTCTGGACTACTATTTATATATCTTCTTATGACTAATATAGCTTTTCTATTACTTCTTCAGATATCTTAAAGCAGTGCTTTTCCTCTGAGAATGAACCATCAGCTACTGCATCTATATAGGCCTTTATGCCTTCAGTCATAACCTCTCCAACATTAGCAAATTTTCTTACAAACTTTGGAGTAAAATCTTTGTATACTCCCAACATATCCTGGTAAACCAAGACCTGACCATCACAACCCAGGGCCTGCACCTATTCCTATAGTTGGGATATCAAGCATAGAGCTTATCTTTTCTGCAAGGGCAGCTGGTACACATTCTAGTACAAGAGCAAAGGCTCCTGCCTCCTGAACTGCAAGGGCATCCTCTATCAAGGCCTTGGCAGATTCTAAGCTCTTACCCTGTGCCTTAAAAACCACCAAGGGCATTTACAGCCTGTGGTGTAAGACCTAGATGGGCACAAACTGGTATCTTGGCATCTGTTATAGCCCTTATAACATCACAAACTTCCTTACCACCCTCTAGTTTTACACAGTTGGCACGACCTTCTCTCATCAACCTACCCGCATTTATTACGGCGTCCCTAATACCTGTATTATATGATAAAAATGGCATATCACCTATAACTAAGGCATTCTTTGTACCCCTAGCGACTGCAGCTGTGTGGTGGATCATGTCCTCAATAGTTACGCTTAGGGGTGTCTTCATAGCCTAGCATTACCATACCCAATGAATCACCAACCAAAATTGAGTTTACACCCGCTTCATCTACCAGCTTGGCAGTCGAATAGTCATATGCAGTCAGCATAGTCAACTTTTCACCCTTTTTGTTTAGCTTCTTTAAATGTTAAAACTGTATTTTTCATATTTTCTCCCATTTCCTAATCCTAACTTGAGGATTAGGACTTTTCAATAATAAATTTTCCAACCTACTATAATCCCTATCACAATTTTTCCCTAGCAAGATCTACAAGTTCTAAACTTAAAAGTCTATATATTTTTCTATATTATCATAGTGATCATGGTCTAAGGCTTTTAGGTGTCTTTCTACAGTACCTAGAATCGTTTCTCTCTACAGGTCCAGTCAGAGCATCCTGGGGACCCTATTGCAAAGAAAGCTTGTTCATATTTCCTATAGCCAAGGACTTAAGGGCAGTTAAGGCCTCTTCTTGGCTAAAATTATAGTCACCTAATAGCTTTATAGATATACTTCCCATGGCTATAATTAGGTTACTTATAAATACAGATGAAATATGGTACTTGGTTTTTCCCTACTTGAGAGAACCTTATACTTATTTCCTTTTGAATCTAAGACCTTAGAAAACTCAATAGCCTCATCCTGTCCTTCTAGTGTAAAAAAAGGCACTAGCTAGGGTCCTTGTATGAATTTTCCTTGCTTGAAATTGCTAAAATTGGATGCATGGAGCAACCACTGGCTCCCTTAGAAGATATATCGAAGAAAAATTTCTGATGACAGTGAGCCACTACAATGGCAAACTATCTTATTTTTGAATACTAAATTTTTGATATTGTACTCCAGACTTGACTTATCTTATCATCCGGAGTAGTTATAAGTATGACATTACTTTTTCTACTAACTTTTCAATATTGGTAAACTTACCTGAATTTGTTACCTTTGCAGCATAGGCCGAACTGTCAAGACTCCTACTATAATAACCTACCAGGTTTGTATACTCAAGACCTGACAAGTACCTACCTAGGGACACACCAACCTTACCTGCGCTAATAATTCCTATGTTTGTACATTAGTTATCACCTCCAAAGAGTGTAATACTATCAAAAATTATTAAATTATTCAAAAATGTGTAGTTTCCTTCGAATACCACCATACAAGTAAAAATTTATCATAATCTCAATTAAAAAAATCAAGAAAAAAATACTACTTTTTATCACCACTAATCATATATAAAAAAATAAGAGGTATACCTTGTTTCAGGGTCCCCCTCTTATTTTCACTATCTCTTATATTCAATTACAACTCTTCTATATGGATCTGTTCCTCACTATAAGTTATAACAAACCTATCGTTCTGAAGGGCTGAATGGATTATCCTTCTTTCATAAGGATTCATAAAGTCAAGCTTCTTAGTTCTCCTAGTCTTAGCAACCTCTCTAGCAGCCTTGTAGCAGTATCTCTTTAGAGATTCCTCCCTCTTGCTCCTATAGTTTTCAATATCTACAAAGACCCTAGTATGTGAGTCCTTGTTGAACTTGTTAAGGGCTAGGCCTGTTAAGAACTGAATAGCATCTAGGGTATCACCCCTTCTACCAATCAAACAACTTGCATCGTCGCCACTTATCTTAACCTTTATTAGGTTGTCCTCAAGTACAACATCAACCTCTGCTTCTACATCAGCGTTCTTAAGTAGTTCTACTACAAATTCCCTTGCTATCCTTATTTCATCTTCATCTGTTATGTTTACTTTATCTTGTATTTCCTTATTTTCAACTTTGTCCTGGCCACTTGGATCAGTCTTTTAGAACCTCATCCTCAACTAGGATTTCTTCCTTAGCTGGTTCAGTTTCCTTTTGCCACTTCATACTCTAGGGCTGAAGACACCACTCTTGGCCCTATACCTAAAAATCCCTTGCTTGGCTTTTTCTAAAACTGTAATTTTAATACTATCCTTGTCTGCCTTAGTAGACTTTAGAAGCTGTTCAACAGCTTCCTCTGAACTTTTGCGTAAAAATACCTTTTGATTCCACTATCAACACCCCTACTACTTATTTTTAAAGCTAGCCTTGCCAGCCTCTTTATCTTCCTTTTTCCTGAATCAACTTGGCCTTTAAAGGTCTAGTAATCAGGTGGTACTGGAATACTGAGAATATTACTTACACCCCAATAAAGAGCAAGAGCTGCTAGGAATATGAATCCCTCAATATAGTGACATACCAGCCATCAACCAAGTCATCATCTTCATTGGTCCCTCCTGCTGGTCCTTAGGAGTCATTATTTTCTGCATTAGGTGGGCACTGACACCCGAGAATACAGCAAGTATATAGTCTGGCTTAGATAGGGGCCTTTATCCATAAAAAGTTTCCATTAGCTGCCACCATGGCTGCCTTATTGGCAAATACACCATATGTTACAGGATCCTTAAAGACATAGAATAGTCCCATCAGGATAGGCATCTGTATTAGGATTGGCAAACATCCTGATAAAGGATTTATACCTGATTCCTTATATAGCTTAGATATTTCTTCGTTCTGCTTTTCAGGCTTATTTTTGTATTTAGCCTGGATTTCCTTAATCTTTGGATTGATCTCTGACATAGCAAAGGTAGACTTTGTCTGCTTTACTGTCAAAGGCATCAATATTAACTTTACTATAATAGTAAAGACTATAATAGATAAACCATAGTTACCTATTACACCATATATAGCCTTTAGGGCTATACCAAATAGACTTGCAATCTGTCCCATTATTACCTCCTGGTAAATTATACCTCAACTTTTTGAGATAGACCTCCTACTTCATGGGTCGTAACCGCCTGGGTGAAAAAGGGTGACACTTACTTACTCTTCTAAGAGTCAACCACAGTCCCTTTAGGAAGCCATATTTTTTAAATGCCTGGATAGAGTATTGAGAACAGGTAGGATAAAACCTACAAGTAGGTCCCTTTAGGGGAGATATAAAAACCTGGTAAAAACCTAACCAGACCTATACAGGCCTTGGCTAAGATACTACTGACCTTCTTAAATAATCCTTTAATATTATCTATTAGAAACCCTCATAGTCCAAGTCACCTCTTCTTTGATACCTGTTTCTTACCATCCTTCTTAATTATGTTGGCCTTCTTGCATATATACTTAAGAGACCTTTCAATCTCTCTATAATCCTTGTCAGCAGCACTTATCCTGGCTATAAATACCATGTCATAGCCAGCCTGAACTCTTTCGTCTATATTTAGTCTATAGGCCTCCTTGATACATCTCCTGATCCTATTCCTAACATGGGCCTTGCCACCTTCTTGGATATTGATATACCGATCCTAGACTTGTCTGACTTGTTCTTCATTGTATATATGACCAAATTTCTGTCGGCCAAAGATTTACCCCTTTGGTAAACCCTTCTGAAATCAGAATCTTTTTGATTCCGTCGGTGTTATTAAATTGCATCAACAACCTCCACCTTTACAAAAACCACCATAACAGTGGTTTTTATATTATAAAATTAGAACTAACCTACAAATTAGTGAGTTAATCTGTTTCTACCTTTAGCTCTTCTTCTCTTTAAAAACATTTCTTCCGTTTGGAGACTTCATTCTCTTTTCTGAATCCATGTCTCTTTTTCTCTTCTTTTCTTTGGCTGATAAGTTCTCTTCATCCTTAGAACACTCCTTTCCTTTAATCATCATTGTAAACATAACAATATAATTATAATGATTATATGATTAAAAGTCAATTATTTTTCGTAAATTCATTGAATTTATCCCATTTATATAAGATTTATTATAAAAAAATCCATCTACTAAAATTAATTTTCAGGTCCACCTATCTTTTTATTTTTTATATATATCAACAATATACGGGATAAATTTATAGGTTTTATCCACACAAATAACTAGATGTTGAAAAGTTGAAAAAAATAAACAGTGAATTATCCACATTTTGTTAATAACTTTGTGGACAACTTTTTTTATTATCGGTATATAATGTATATACACTCAAAAATCGTGGAAGTTTTTCCACCTTGTTGATAAGTATATTTTTATTCACTATTTATACACAATTGTATATGTATAATTTTTATGCCTAAGATTTTTTTATTCGCAATTATACCATTACTATCAACAAAATATACACAATATTAATAGATAAAGGGAGGGTCACTGGTAAATGGACGTGAAAAATTTGTGGACTTCAGCACAACAAAAGCTAAAGGGTGTTTTCCCAAAGGCAATATTTACCCTATATTTCAATGAAAATACTGTTCCTATAGCGATTAACGATAATATTTTGTACCCTAAGTGGAGATAATAGGTCTAAGGAATTTTTTGAAAAACAACAAAAAGGAAAAAGATTTTAGCAGCTTTTGATGAATTGGCAGCAAAATATAAAGGATGTTATTGTTTTGACTAATGATGATACTAGTGAAACAGGGACGAATCCAGACAATGAGAAGGTTGGTAATACAAAAGAAAATAGCGAGAAAATAATGGACCTAGCTACAAGTATAGCCAATTCTAACCTAAACCCTAAATATACTTTTAATACATTTGTCGTAGGATCTAGTAATGCTATGGCTGTTGCAGCATGTCAAAGGGTAGCCGAATACGATGAGACAGCTAATGACAATCCCCTGTTTTTGTATGGTGGTGTAGGTCTTGGAAAAACCCACCTTATGCATGCTATCGGCCACAGGGTCTTGGAAAGAGATCCATCAAAAAAGATACTATATGTTTCATCTGAAACTTTTACCAATGAGATGGTTACAGCTATAAGAGAAAAGAAAAATAGCGAGTTTAGAGAAAAATATAGGAATGTTGATATATTTATGATAGATGATGTCCAGTTCGTAGCTGGTAAAAAACTCTGTCCAGGAAGAACTATTCCATACCTTCAATGATGTACATGGTGCTGGCAAGAAGATTATCCTATCAAGCGACAAGCCACCCTAAGGATATACCAGAACTTGAGGAAAGATTAAGGTCTAGGTTTGTATGGGGGCTTGATTACAGATATACAGGCACCAGACTACGGTACTAGGATGGCTATCCTACAAAAACAAAGCTGAAAATGACAAATTGGAAATAGATTCAGATGTATTTGAATATATAGCAGACAATGTTAAGTCTAATATCAGGGAATTAGAAGGGGCCTTAAATAAAAGTAATCCTATATTCCAACCTATCTGCAAAAGCCTATGAACTTGGCTACTGCTAAAGAAGCTCTTAAGGATGTCTTGGTATCATATACTACTAAAGAGGTAAATATACTGAGAATAAAAAGAGATGGTTGCTGATGCCTACAATATTAGCGTTGAGGATTTAACTCTAGAAGAGGACTAAGAACATAGCCTTTCCTAGACAGGTGGCCATGTATATATCAAGAAATCTTTTGGACCTATCCCTACCAGCCATTGGCGATGAATTTGGTGGCAGGGACCATACTACTGTAATGCATGCTGTCAACAAGATTAGTGATGACATGCAAAAAGAGCGAAGAGGTCAAGATAAAAAATAGAGAAGATAATATCAGATTTGGATAGCTAGTTTATACACATTTTTCTGTATAAAACCTGTGTATAAGTAAAAAGCCAATTTTAGGCATATTTTTATCCACATTTGATTAAGAATCTGTTAATATATTTGATAACATCTTTTTTACACAGGATTTTATGTGTATTTTAGTGGACTTAAACCACTTATCATACAATCCACAAGCCCTACTACTATTACTACTATATTTATTATATATTTTTTTATATAGGGATTTGAGATTGTAAAAACTTATTAACAAAATATACCAAAAAAATCATATAAGGAGGTCTTTGATTTGAAAAATCTTATGTAATCAAAAGTTAGCTCATGCTATCACAAATGCACAAAGAGCTATTAATACAAAAACAACCGTAGAAATCCTAAGGGGTATCTAATCAGTGCTGAAGATAACAAGCTAAAGGTTAGGGGGTTATGATAATGAAATAAGTATAGAAACTGAAATAGATGCCCAGGTTGAACTTTTCTGGTTCTATAGTAATAAATTCAAACTAATGGGTGAAATTGTAAGAAAGCTGCCAGATTCATACATTAGTATAGAAACTGACGAAAACTTCAATGTATTTATATCATGTATGTCTTCTAGATTTAAGATCAAGGGTATAAGTGCTGAAAGATTTCCCAAATATAGATAATATAGAAGCTGGAGACATGTTAAAGATTAGCCAGTCAGATATGAGAAAATATGATAAGAAATACAGTATTTGCTGCTGCGACTGACAATTCCAACCAAACTTTCAATGGTGAGTTAATAGAAATAGATAGGGAAAAGATAAATATGGCAGCCCTTGATGGCTATAGGTTGGCTACTATGACTAATCCTTTTGAGTCAGGTATAGACAAAAATCTAAGTGCCATAGTTCCTAGAAATACCCTAAACCACCTAAATTCACTCCTATCTGATGAGGGTGACCTTTATATAGCTATTAGTCCTAGGGATATAGTATTTAAGTTTGATAATACTAGGCTAGTTGGTAGGCTAATAGATGGAGAATACGCTGACTACAAGAGTCTTCTTCCTAAGGAGTATGTAACTAAGATAAGTGTTGAAACTAAAAAGCTTCAGGAAGCAGTAGAAAGGGCATCTCTACTATTTACTTCTGACAAGAACAATACCATCAAGATGACTGTTACGGACAAGCTTCTAGTAATCACGTCTAACAACGAAAATGGTAATGCCTATGAAGAAATAGGTGTTGAATTTGAAGGAGATATAGCTTGATATAGCCTTCAACTCAAGATACTTCTTGGATGGTATCAAGTACCTAAATAGTGAATATAGTATCTATGAATTTTTAGGAGCTATTAACCCTTGTGTTATTAAGCCTATAGATGATATAGAATATCATACCTAATCCTTCCTGTAAGGATAAGTAGTAGTTTGATATAAGGCGTCTGTGTATAAAAAGTTACACAGACGCTACTATAAGCTTATCATTTAAAAGCCTTTTTTTGTGGTATAATAGAATAGATTAGCTATGTTAAGAATCAACGAAAGGAGGCTCAGATGAAAAAGGTTAATATAGGTTCAGACTACATAAAAGTTGGACCAGTTTTTAAAAGCTTGCTGATATTGTTATGTCTGGCGGAGAGGCCAAGCTACTTATCATGAGTGAGGAAATAAAAGTTAATGGAGGATAGCCACTCAGAGGGAAAAGAAGCTGAGAGATGGTGATATAGTTGAGTATATGAATAAAGAGTTCCAGGTATCAAAAGTAGGTGTTTATTTGTATATAAATAGTTTTAAAAACTAGTGAATTATAGGAATTATGATGAATTACTAGTTGAGTTTAATAAAAAGGTAAATTTAATAATAGGTATGAATGGTCAGGGCAAGACCAACCTTGTAGAGGCTATAGGGTTTTTATGTCTATAGGCAGGTCCTTTAGGACTAACAAGGATAGGGGTAATCAAGTTTTCTGCTGAAAACCTATATTGTGGATGTAATTTTACCAGAAATAATATAGATAAGAAAATAGAGATAGTCGTTGCCAAGGACAAGAAGAAGGTGTTAAGGTTAATGGGAGTATCCATAAAGTCTATGCAGGGCTCTTGAGGGAATTTAAATGTTGTTATTTTTCACCCGAAGACCTTAGGGCTGGTCAAGGATGGTCCCAAGGAAAGAAGGTCCTTTATAGACAAGGAAATCAGCCAGATAATGCCCAGGTATTATAGTTTATTAACTAATTATAACAAGATTCTTCACCAGAGGAATACGGTATTGAAATCCTATAGAATAGATGTAAAATCTCCTAGACGTATGTGACGAAACTATGTCTGATCCACGCTAGTGAAATATATATTATTAGAAATAGGTTTATTAAAAGCTATCTGAAATATCAAGAAAAATTCATAAAAACCTAACTATGGACAGGAAAAACCTGACTACTGTATACAAGAACCAAGTGGACCTAGAGAGTCTGGCCAGGATGCTAGCCAGGTAAGGTTAAACCTACTTGGCAGCTAAGAGAGTCAGAACAAGGTGATATGATTACAAGGAGCTCTTAAGGTAGGTCCCCAAAGGATGATATGAAGATTTTTATAAATGATATAGATGTAAGAATATTTCGGGTCTACAGGACCAGCAGAGGACTGCATCTATTTCCTTAAATTATCAGAAAGTAGAATTGATAAAGCAGAGGTGGAGACTACCCAGTCTTGATCTTAGATGATGTATTTAGTGAGTTAGACCAAACTAGACAAAAATGTTGGTAGAAAAATTAAAAACATTCAGATGTTTGTTACATCAACTGACCATTACACAAGGATATATTGGACATAGAGGACTATAGTATATTTAGTATAGAAAATGGTAGGCTTATTGGAGTAGAGAATGGAGGAGTATAAATGGCAAAACATGAGTATGGTGCAGACCAAATCCAGGTCCTAGAAGGCTTAGAAGCCGTTAGAAAAAGACCTGGTATGTATATAGGCTCAACAGGTCCTAGAGGACTACACCACCTAGTATATGAGGTTGTGGACAACAGTATAGATGAGGCTTTGGCAGGTAACTGTTCTGAGATATATATTTCTATAAATCCAGACGGAAGTGTGACTGTAAAGGACGATGGTAGAGGTATACCAGTAGAGGTTCACCCTAAGACTGGCCTATCTACCCTAGAAACAGTTTTAACGGTCCTACATGCTGGTGGTAAGTTTGGTGGTGGAGGCTATAAGGTATCTGGTGGTCTTCACGGTGTTGGTGTGTCTGTTGTTAATGCCCTAAGTGACTGGCTAATAGCAGAGGTATCAAGAGACGGTAAGGTATACAGGCAGAAATATAAGAGAGGTGTGCCTACTGGTAAGTTAGAGGTTGTTAGCGAATCTAGCAAAAAAAGTGGAACATCTATTACATTTATGCCAGATGCAAGTATATTCGATGAAATAGAATTTAAGTATGAAACTCTAGAATATAGGGTTTAGGGAGCTTTCCTTCCTAAATAAGGTGATCAAAAATAGAATTTGAAGACAAGAGAGGGGCAGGGAAAGAGTCTAAGACCTTCCACTATACAGGTGGTCTAGTAGAGTACATCAAGTACCTAAATAGGACAAAGACTCCAATCCATGACCAGATAATATATGCTAGACAAGATAGCAAATGACTGTACTATTGAATTGGCCCTTCAATATACTAGATGCCTATACAGAAAATATATATTCATTTGCCAACAATATAAATACACATGAGGGTGGTGTCCATCTTTCAGGATTTAAGGCTGCCTTGACTAAATGTGTCAATGACTATACGAGAAGAAATAATATCCTAAAGGAAAAAGACCCAAACCTATCAGGTGAGGATATTAGGGGAAGGATTGACAGCTATAGTGTCTGTTAAGCTACCAGATCCTCAGTTTGAAGGTCAGACAAAGACTAAGCTAGGTAATACATTTATGAGGGGCCTAGTAGATTCTATAGCTAATGAAGAAATAGGAGCCTTCTTAGAGGAAAATCCTTCTGTTGCCAAGCTAGTTATGAGAAGTGCCTAAGAGAACTCAGAGGGCAGAGGCTGCCAAGAAGGCTAGGGACCTTACAAGGAGAAAAGAATGCTCTTGAATTCACATCACTGCCAGGTAAGCTTGCCGATTGCTCGGAAAAGTCTCCTGAAAAGAGTGAAATATTCTTGGTCGAGGGTGATTCTGTGGTGGTTCAGCCAAGGTGTAGGGATAGGAATATCCAGGCCATCCTGCCACTAAGGGGTAAAAATATTAAATGTTGAAAAATCAAGATTGGACAAGATATTATCATCAGATGAAATTAAGAATATGATCACAGCTTTTGGTTGTGGTATAGGTGATGATTTTGATCCAGAAAAACTTAGATACCACAAGATAGTAATAATGACCGATGCCGATGTCGATGGAGCCCATATAAGGACCCTATTACTGACATTCTTCTTCAGGTATGTGAGACCGCTAATAGAGGGAGGTTATGTATATGCAGCCCAGCCACCACTATTTAAGGTTAAAAAGGGTAAGAAGGAATATTATGCCTTTTCAGATAATGAATTGAGCAAGTTGTTAGATGAAGTTGGTAGACAGGGTGCAGATGTATCAAGGTACAAGGGTCTTGGTGAAATGAATGCCGAGCAGTTGTGGGAAACTACAATGGATCCAGAATCTAGAACACTGCTACAGGTAACTTATAGACGATGCCATAATGGCTGACGAAATATTCTCTATGCTAATGGGTGACAAGGTTGCACCAAGAAGAGATTTTTATAGAAGCCAATGCTAAATACGTAACTAATTTGGATATATGGGGGATGAAGGATCTAAATGGAGAATAAGAGCAAAATAATTCCTATAGAGATATCTCAGGAAATGATCATATATAGATTATTCTATGAGCGTAATAGTAGGTAGGTACTTCCAGATGTAAGAGATGGTCTAAAAGCCAGTTCATAGAAGGATACTTTTACTCAATGATTGAGCAGGGAATCACACCAGACAAGCCATATAGAAAGTCAGCCCGTATAGTCGGTGACGTACTAGGTGAGCTACCATCCACATGGTGACTTATCAGTTTATATGGCTATGGTAAAGATGGCCCAGGACTTTGCTACTAGGGGACTATTGGTAGATGGTCAGGGTAACTTTGGTAATGTGGATGGAGACAGTCCAGCAGCCATGCGTTATACTGAAGCAAGGATGTCTAGGCTAGCTACAGAACTACTAAGGGATATTGACAAGGAAACAGTTGACTTTGGTCCAAACTTTGACGAATCCTTTCAAGAGCCACTAGTATTGCCTGCTAGGTATCCAAACCTATTAGTAAATGGTTCTAATGGTATAGCTGTTGGTATGGCTACATCTATACCACCTCATAACCTAGGTGAAGTAATAGATGCCACAGTCCACTATATAGACAATAGGGATTGTACTACTGAAGACCTAATGGACATATAGTAGGACCAGACTTCCCAACTGGTGCCATGATAATTGGAACAGAGGGAATCAAGGAAGCCTACAGGACAGGTAGGGGCAGGTTAGAGTAAGGGCTAGAGCAGAAATAGAAGAGCTACCAAAGGGTAAGCAGCAGATAGTAATAACAGAAATACCATTCCAGGTCAATAAATCTAGGTTGGTAGAAAGAATAGCAGACCTAGTAAGGACAAGAAGATAGAAGGAATATCAGACTTAAGGGATGAAACAAATAGACATGGTATAAGGGTTTGTAATAGAGTTAAAGAGGGATGCTAAATGCCAATATTATGCTAAATAACCTATACAAGCACTCACAGCTAGAGGAGACCTTCTCAATTATAAATCTGGCCATAGTGGACAAGACACCAAAGGTACTTAACCTAAAGCAGTACCTAGAGTGCTATGTAGACCACCAGAAGGATGTAATCTACAGAAGAACTCAGTTTGAGCTTAGAAGGCCCAGGCTAGGCTCATATATTAGAAGGTTTAAAAATAGCCCTAGACAATATAGATGGGGTAATATCAATAATCAGGACTATGAAAATGGTCAGATAGCCAAGGAAAAGCTGATAGAAGAATTTGCCCTATCAGATATACAGGCCCAGGCAATCCTTGATATGAGACTTCAGAGGTTGACAGGTCTAGAAAAGAGATAAGATAGATAATGAATACAAGGAATTAATGGAAAAGAATAACATACCTAGAATCTATACTAGCTGATGAAAGCAAGTTATTTGGGTAATAAAGGATGAAATGCTAGCCATTAAGGACAAGTATGCAGATCCAAGAAGGACAGAAATAAAAGCCAGCAGAGGTGAAATAGCCCTAAAAAGACCTTTATGAGGAAGAGGAAGTAGCAATAACGCTTACCCACCTTGGTTATATAAAGAGGTTGCCTGCTGATACATACAAGAGCCAGAAGAGGGGCGGAAGGGGTATTTCAGCCTTGACTACAAGAGAAGAAGACTTTGTAACAGACTTGATATCTACAACTACCCACTCCTTGATGCTATTCTTTACAAATAGGGGTAGGGTCTACAAGCTAAATGCCTATGAGGGTTCCAGAAGGTAAGAGGACATCAAAGGGAACAGCTATAGTCAACCTACTACAGCTAAATCCTGGTGAAAAGATAGCAAGGACTATTTCCTTCAATACAGACAGTAAGGAAAATGACGACTTGAAGTACCTACTATTTGCTACAAAGAGTGGTATAGTGAAGAAGACACCAATATCAGACTTTAAGAATATCAACAAGTCTGGCCTAATAGCTATAAACCTAAAAAGATGGTGACGAGCTAATAGGTGTAAACAGGACTAGTGGCGAAGAGGATATAATCCCAGTCACTGAAAATGGTATGTCAATCAGGTTTAACGAAAATGATGTAAGGGCTATGGGAGAACAGCGACTGGTGTCAAGGGTATCACCCTATCTAAGGGAGACCAGGTAGTTTCTATGGACCTTATAAGCAATGGGTCTGACCTATTAGTAGTAAGTGAAAAGGGCTTCGGTAAGAGGACTGAAACAGAGGAATATAGACCACAAATTAGGGCTGTGAGATATAAAAACATATAATCATCAACTCTAAGACCTGCAAAACTAGTTGGTGCTACCCTAGTTAACGAAGATGACGAAATGATGATGATAGATTCAATGGAGTCTTGATAAGGATTAGGGTGAATGAAATATCTATTTTCGGTAGGGTGACTAGCGGTGTTAAACTAATGAAGACAGATGAAGAGGTTGAAGTAGTTTCAATAGCTAAACTAAAGGGAGAAGAGGAATAATATCTAGTAAGATTTGAGTGTTTTAAGGAGGATTTTATGTCGTTAAATATAAAATCGAATTATGAAAATGATTCAAAATGAGTGGCTTGTTGCACTAAAGGGTGAACTAGACCTGCGTGTGCCAACAATCTTAAGGAAGAATTATATAAGGCTGTAGAAGAAAAGTTTGCAGATGTAATGATATATGACTGATCTTGAATATATAGACTCTACAGGTATAGGTGTACTAGTAGGACTTATGAATTAAGGACCGACGGTAAGGATATAAAGATATCCAATACCAGGGATAATGTAAAAAGAATTTTTAAGATTACCGGTTCAGACCGGACTCATAAACATGGAGGGATAAATTTGGCGTACGATTTAATAAGCATGAATATGTCTGTCAACGCAGATTTTGTATCTGTAATCAGACTAACATTATCGAGTGTAGCTAGGATTGGCTTTTCACTGATGATATAGAAGATATGAAAGTTTGTGTATCAGAAGCTTGTACAAATGCCATCAAACACAAGCGAAGGACGAATTTCAGGTTAAGTTTTATGTATATCCTGATAGGTTAACCATTGAGGTTTTAGACGATGGTATAGGTTATGATGTTGATTCTTTAGCATCACCAGACTTAAAAATCCAAAAACTAGTGGTTTAGGTATATTTATAATAAAGACTCTAGATGGATGAGGTTGAAATAAAGTCTTGTGATAAGTGTGGAACTATAATTAAGATGACAAAGTTAGTTGGGGTTTGAGGAATAAATGGATTTAATCACAGATATGAAGAAATGGATGTAGAAAGAACTTTTTCAAAATTTTTCTGATGATAAGACAAATGCTGCGGTTAGAAACATACTGAGTGAGAAACATCTATACTTGGCAAAAATACTGTCAAGAAAGTATATGAATGAAAGGGTGTGAACTATGAAGATTTATGTCAAGTAGCATCTCTAGCTCTTATCTATGCAATTGATAGATATGATATTTCTAAGGGATTTGAATTTTCAAGTTTTTCAACACCTAACTATAGTTGGGGAGATAAAAAGTATTTTAAGAGATAAGGTATGGACACTAGGGTTCCTAGGAGAATACAGGAATTGCAGAAAAAAAGTAATGCAAAGGTATACTTGGAAATCAAGAACTAGGAGGAGTCCAACACCTTCAGAAATTACGCAGTTATTTAGACATAACTGAAGAAGAGTTTTTGGAAGCTATGGAAGCTATCTTATGGCTACCAACACAGTATCACTAGATATGCCTAGCAATGATGATTCAGAGGGATAAAGATATGACTCTAGGGGATAGGGTCGGTACAGAGGAAAAAGAACTTTACGTATATTGAAGAAATGGACTTTATCAATCGTTTTATGGAGACATTAAACGAGTTAGAGGTTCAAATTATACGTGAAGATTCTTTGACAATAAGACCCAGTCAGTCATAGCTGAGGAACTAGGAATATCACAGATGACTGTATCTAGGTTGGAAAAAGATAACAGAAAAAGCTAAAAAGAATATAATAAAAGTGGTTTAGAGTTAAGTCTCAGACCTGGCCAAAAATATTTTATGATTTTTCATATAAGTGAGCCTAGCTCAGTTAAGTTTACTTGGTAAAGACTATATGAAAATTATAAGTCCTTCTATGGTAAGAAATTAAGTTATCATAGGAGGTTTTTTTAGTAGAAAATCCGTATCAAGAATAAAAACACTAATATATTTAATAGGTGTAGTAATATGATATTAGTACAGATAAATAATATAAGTTATAGACAAAAATATAAATATAATACCAATAATAGTGTATGGAGGTTATGTAAATGTCGAGATTGAGAAAAGCTGATGGAAGAAAAGGGGCTTAGATGTAGGACTTTTGGGAGCAGCCCTTAATATAAGTGATAGTAGATGGAAGAAATAGTGAAAATGATGATTTAAGTCCTTTAGATGAAGTAATAGGTGAGTTGGCCAGGGTTTTTGATATGATGTGAGAGATTTAATATGGGTTAGATAGGAAAAATTTATGCTCAGAGATGGCATAACAAATAGATGACCCAAAAGTAGACTACTTTGGAATATGTGGGTCAGCTGAACTTAGGGGGAAGGAGGAATATTTTTGGAAAAACATTAGAAAAACAAACTACAATTTTCACTAAATATATGGATATTTTTACAGAAAAACTGCCTGCTATTGTATTTTAGCCATCGTAATAATAGCAATAGGTATATTAATAGCTAAAGTTAGTTGAAGATTTTTGAATAGGATACTTACCAAGTATAAGTCAAGTATTGGTGTCGTGACCTTTATGATTAACTTCGTCCAGGTTACGATTATAATTATAGCTTTTATGCAGGCCATGTCTATATTGGGTGTAAATACTACATCTTTTGTAGCAGTCCTAGGTGCAGCCAGATTCAGTATAGGTCTAGCCTTCAAGGAAGTCTTATCAAACCTTGGATCCTGCTTAATAATTCTATTCTTCAAGCCATTTGAAATAGGTGACTTTTATCAATTGTCAGGGCAATGAGGGAACTGTTATGGAGATATTAATGTTCTCAACAAGCCTAAAGACAAATGATAATAAGCTGATAGTGATGCCAAACTTTCAGTTAACCTCTAACCCTGTAATTAACTATACAGCTCAGAATAAGAGGAGGATAGACTTTGTATTTAATGTTGAGTATGATACCAATGTCAAGTCCCTATACGAGATATCAAACAGGCTCTTTGACCAGGAAGAAAGGATATTATCTTCACCAAAACCTTTGATAGGTGTGGAGTCTATGAACAACAATGTAATAAAGTTTATAGCTAGACCTTGGGCAAAAGACTGAGGATTACTGGGATGTATACTATAAGTTAATGGAAGAATTTAAATATGAATTTGACCAACATGGTATTAAATTTTCAAGGATAAACCTGGTTCATCCAACAAATTAATAAGAGATAAAAGAGGAGGAACCGATTAGTATCCGAACCCCCTTTTATTATATGAGAAATCTAGTTAACAATAGGGTTAAACTTCTAATTTTTCACCCTATCCTCTTCTTTATATTCTATAGCCCAATACCCATAATGGTATGATTATAAATATCCAGTTAAATATACCTAGATACTATAAGCAACCTGGATAACCCACATTAGACCAAAGTTTGATACACCGTAGCAAACTAAAAGACAAGCTTTATACTTATAATTGCCTTTCTAAGAATTGGCTTTTGATTCCATGCCCTTTAATACATAAGGGTCCAATCTTTGTACCATACCGAATATAAATCCTACAGCAGTTGTTATAAGAGCTAGGAATAATAATATTGGGTATAGAACAGCCAGAACTGGTATATTAAGCTGGTTTACTATAAATACTGTAGGTAGCTTTCTAGTTTCTTCATTTATGAAGATGTGTGGCATCTGAGAGAATATCAACAAGCAGATACCAACTAGCATTAAAATATTTATGATTGCACCTATGGCCATTGCACCCTTTGCTTCTTCCTTAAACTTACCACCTTAAATGAAGCGGAAATACCACCTATAGCACTAATCTGGAAGCCTGCATATGTTAAGGCCCACATAAGTGAATTACCAAGGTTACCAGAAACAGGAGTTCCCTTACCTGAAATACTCCATCTAGCTGATTGAGGATTTACATAACCTTCCTTGAATAATCTGGCTATGTCAGGAGCAAATTTTACTAGACCTGCAACCAGTACGATTGTAATGATTATAAGGATTGCAGCCGTCATTATCATGGCATTCTTTCTAACTATATTTTCTCCAAATATAGATAGGAGTGTAACTATAACAAACATTGCTATTGAACCAACTGCAATTGGTAGTCCTAGGTACTGATTACCAAGTAGTCCACCTGTTGCAATTGTAGCAGCAGTAGCAGCTATAGTTGTAATTATAATAGAAAAGTCCATTGCCGAGGTCAAAAAACTTTTGACTTAGATCCAAAAAGCCTCTCTTGACCACTGGTCATAACCCCATTTATCAGTCTGTCTAGCTGTTTCTAGACCAATATAATAAGTGAAAGCAATAATTGCGAATGTGATGATAGGCATCAATACTCCGAACCAACCATGGTTGGCAAAGTATTGAAGCTCTTGTGTTCCAGAAGCAAAGCCTGCTACACAGTGGTAGAAAAACCAAACTGTAGCAAACTACCTATACTTATGGATGTAAAGTACTTGTTCTTAGTCATTAAGAAACACCTCCCATAAATTTATTTGTTTATATTATAAACTATAGATTTGATAAAAATAAGCAGAAAATTTAAAAATTAAAAATATCTATAAAATTTATTTAGAACATTAGAATGTATGCAGTTTTACAATGCTATACAATTTTTATAGTGATTAATTGTTAAAAATAATTACAAAATCTTATAATTTCATGTTATCAGTGTTATATATAAATAGATTAGATTTAAGTACAATCTTTAGGTATAATAAAGGCTTGTTGGTGTATAATAATAAATAAAGTATTTTTATAAAGGGGGTGAAATGTCAGGAGTAATAGACCTAGTCACAGGTGTTTTTGAGGCAGGTAGACATCATTTATAAAAATTAATAGAAAAATGAAGCTATAGTTAGCTATAAGAATATACTTATAATAAATACGGAATTTGGTATAGAGTCATACAGTGATTTTTCAATTGAAGGTATTAATATTACTATTGTTGATATATTAAAGGAAGAAGATTTTAATCAGGATAGGATAAATATGGAGATCAAGGACTTGGATCCTGATTATGTACTTATAGAATACAATGAGTATGTGGGACCTAGAAAGTATACTAGGTATGAAGTTTATAGGAGGTTACTATATCAAAAACCTTATAAATATAGTAGATTACAGGACATTTGATATATACATAAATAATATGGAAGCCATTATGGTAGACAAGATATCAAACTGCGATATCCTGGTCATGACTAAAAGTCAGGCCTATGATTTAGCTGATATGAACCTTAAATTCAAGGCTATCAGGCATATAAACAAGGCATGTGATATCCATTTGGACCATGAACTCTTCAAGGATGAAGAGTTGGATATTATAAATAAATCTCTTTCAAGGTCAGACAAGGAGATAGTAAAGTTTGGCCTGGCCTTTTGTAATTCTAAATATGCTTATTATTGCTACCAGGTTCCTTGTACCAGACTTTTATAATGGTAAGATGCAGAGGATTTTGGGGATATTTTTAGGTCTAATAGTACAGATACTACCATTTTTGCTTATAGGGGCTATTTTATCTAGCTTGATACAGGTATTTGTATCAAGAAATAGGTTTAATAGGATTTTTGAAAAAGACCACAATTAAACTCCTAATAGAAAATTTCTATTTGCTGGTATATTTTTTTCCCATTTGTGACTGTGCAATGGTACCAGTTGCTAGCTCTATTATAAAGAAGGGCTACTCTTACCCTATTGTTATAACCTTTTTGCTGGCATCACCTACTGTTAACCCTATAGTTATCTTATCAACATATTATGCATTTCCAACTACGCCAAAAGCTTATATTCTATAGGATAGGGTTTTGGACTCTTGTTTGCCCTTGTGGTTGACCTAGTTTTTAATGGTAATTGAGAGGCGAAAAGAAGATTGGTATAGTAAAGGATGAAATAGACAAGTATTCGATTGGAGATACTTCCCTATACAAGATGAGGTCTAAGGGAAGGATGAGGTATTTAGAAGCTATAGTGGTCCATACCAGAAAAAGAGCTATTTAGGGTAGGTTTTTATCTTATAATTGGTGCCTTTATATCTGCTGTTTTGCAGGTTGTTATTTCCAAGGACATCTTTATAAGTATGAATAAGGTAAATGCTGTAGCTGTAATAGCTATGATAATTGCAGCCTTCTTTATTTCAGTATGCTCGACATCAAATGCTTTTATAGCTAGGGCCTTCTACAATGTAATGCCAGCCAATGCTATATTGGCCTTTTATAGTTATGGGTCCTATGCTTGACATAACGAATCTATCAGTTATGCTTGGAAACCTTTAAGAGGAGGTTTATAGCCTACTTGATATTGGGACTAGTATACATGGCCTTCGTGGTATTCGCTTTATTGGGAGGGGGTTTTAAGCTTGTTTAACAAATTAAATTTCCAAGTTTTGATAGAAGGCTTAATAGAGCTTTTTATAGCTCTTATACTTGCTATTAACCTATACACAGGTAATATCAACAAGCTTTATTCATCCAAAAATTTAATATATTATTATGGTTTAGCGTCCTGGTCCTAATCCTTATGTTGGCCGTATCTGCCATGTCTCTGTTTAGGCCTAGACATATGAATGTATTGGGAAGGTACTTTGTAATATTTTGTACCTATAGTTATGATCTTCTATATTAATACAGATGCCCTAGCTAGGGTAGAAAATACTAGCTCATCTAGCCAGCTATCATCAGATATACCAGCTCCTAGTCAAAATATCAGTCCAATAAAGGAAACTGTCTACAAGAGGGGAGGCTGGCAAGTCCTATATAGACATAAATGATGACATCTACCTTAAGTGGTACTATGATTGTACATTTAGCTGGGATAAATACAAGGATGATAAATTCAAATTCCTAGCCAGAGTATTTAAGGACCCAAGTCAAAAGGACCAATTTGTTGTACTTGGTAGGATGGGGATGATATGCTGTGTTGCTGATATGCAGCCATGTGGATTTATATATAATGGTAAGGGCTTTGAAAAATTTAAAAGACGGCCAGTGGTACTATGTGACCGCTAATATAGTAGAAAACAAGAAATATACCTACAACTATGAACAGCTAGTCCCAGATTATAAATGTATTCTAGAAGAGGCTAGAAAGCCCTACAGATGAGCATGTTTATATACGTTAAGATGTGAAAAATACAAGGCCCAGGCTGACTTGTTTAGTTGAAGAAATTCCCTATTTAGTGGTATGGATGTAAAATGGAGAGCTTTTTACATATTTTTGTATATAATTTGCAAATAATAGGAATTTAATTATAGAAAAAGGAGAAATGGATGACTTTTAATAGAGATAGAAAAAAACTTTAAGAAAAATAATAATACTATCGGTATTTTCATTGATAATGTCTAGTGGATCCTTCTTCCAAATTAGTGCTGATGAGGTTGACTCACCCTAGTGTAGAATACATTAATGCCAGCCAGTATACCAGTACAGATTCGGTTGATGGGGTCTCTAATGGAAATGATAAAGATGTGGAAAATATAAGCGTTAAACCACTTGAATTTACACCTACAAGAATAAGGTCTTATTCAAAGAAGGATGGAGTAAATGATAGTAAGTTTGACCCAAGAGAAAAGGGATATATGACAGGTGTTAGAGACCAGGAAAGTCTAGGTATATGCTGGACATTTGCTGGTAATGCTACTCTTGAAAGCTTCCTAAAAACTAAAGGGTTATGGCGACTTTGACCTATCAGAGGAGCATATGAGATAGTGGGCCAGGACAATGTCTACGGCTGGAAATATAGGAGATACTCAGGGATCTACTAATGAAACCTCAATAGGCTACTTCACATCTTGGTTGGGACCTAAGCTAGAAAAAGACATTCCATACAATGGTAGGGTTACTAGAGAAAATGGGGCAAAGAAGCCTGCAAACTACGATTCAGCAAGTAGTTGCATATAATGTAACAGGTGTAATAAATGTAGCTGCAGACAAGACATCTAGAAAAAATGCCGTACTAAAGTACGGGGGCAGTAATGTCGAGGCTACTATGATGATAAAAAATACCTAAGCGCTGACTCAAACTCATACTACCTAAATGAAAAATTGGGCCAGAACCACGCCATTACAATAGTTGGTTGGGATGATAACTACCCTATTGACAAGTTCAATGGGGCGGCCAAACCAGCATCTAAGGGGGCATGGCTGGTAAAAAACAGCTGGGGTGACTATAATTCAGAGCATGGCTATATGTGGATATCATATGAGGACAAGAACATACTTTCATATACAGACAACTACTCTATAACAGAGGTTAAGGAGGATAAGGGATCAGAAGATATACCAGCATGAATATTCTATGACAGCTTCACTGGCAGACAACACCTTGACAACAGCAAATGTATTTGAATTTGGTAAGCATGAGGCCCTACAAGGAGTTATGTTTTGCATCAGACAGTATAGGAGCCAAGTATGAAATATACCTAATTCTATAAATGGAAATGAAGCAATTAACTACAATAACAGGATACTACTGAAGACCGGAACAGTTCCATATTCAGGATATATAACTGAGGAAATAAGCAACTTCCCACTTGTGACTGGCAAGGGCAATAGAAAAGTAGGGATAGATAATAGGCCAACAATAGGAAGTCCAAGATAGCCATGGAGATGAATGTAAAGGGATATGATATGTTCAGGGCCAAGGCAAATATGGGCCAGTCCTATGTATTAAGGGGTGGAACATTTATAGACCTTAACAAGATGTCAGGCTATGCACCAGCCAACCTGGTACAAAGGGTATAACAAAGTCCTACCAAGGAGGTAAGTCACTAGCTGGCCAGAACAGGTATGATACAGCTGTAAAGGTTTCAAGTGATGGTTGGACAGAATCTGACACAGTCTTCCTAGTGAATGGTAAGGCCATAGCTGATGCCTTGACAGCAACACCACTTGCAAGATTGAAATCTGCACCTATCCTATTGACTGAAAAGGACCAGCTTAATGACCTTACAAGTAGGGAAATAAATAGGCTAAAGGCCAAAAATATAGTGATAATCGGTGGTAAGAACTCTATATCAAAGGATTTAGAGGACAAGCTAGTAGCGTCTGGCAAGTCAGGTCCAGAGAATATCAGGAGACGATAGAAAGGATACTAGTAAGAAGATAGCTGAAGAAGTCCTAAAAATTAAGAAGGTAGATACTATCTCACTTGTAAATGGATACAAGGGACTGGCAGATGCCATCAGCTTCTCACCAGTTGCTGGAGAAAAGACTATACCAATAATTTTAACTGATAACAAGGGCTATACTCAATGCCTGAGGACCCTAAAGGATCCATCCAAGGTAAGCAAGTCATACATAATAGGTGGTTTTGAATCTGTGCCAAGAAGTGTAGCATCTAATCTGTCATCACCAGAGAGGGTGAGTGGTATCAATAGAAGTGACACAAATGCCCAGATTATAGAAAAATTCTATCCAGCTGACAAGTTAGACTATGTATTTGTATCGAAGAATGGTCAGAAAAAATCCTGATGAGCTAATAGATGGATTGGCAGTTGGTGCTTATGCAGCCAAGGTATCATCACCTATAGTCCTAGCTAATGGCAAACTATCTGACAATCAGGTTAAGGCCTTAGAAAAGAAGAAGATAACCAACATTACCCAGGTTGGTTTTGGGACCCAACAGTATGGCTGTTACAGAGCTACTTATCATGCAGGCAGGGTAGCCATACTGACCTAGACACTAGCAGCATCAAGAGTGATGGTAGCCAGCTAGACAATAGTAAGATAGACAGTCTAGAGGTTGATAGCAAGACAGTAAAGAACACGGAACAGTAAGAGCATAACAATAAAAAGAAAAACCAATGTGTTGGAGGAAGTCTGATGAAAAATTTACAATACTATGACTAGAAAAAGAGGAATTTATACCTTTTAGAAGAAGGTAAGGTAAAGATGTGTCTGCGGGACCAACTGTATATAACTTTATCCACCTAGGAAAGTGCAAGACCTTTACAGTATTTGATATACTTAGAGGTATTTTGAATATAGGGGATATGAGGTTACATATATACAGAACTTTACCGATGTTGACGACAAGATAATAAAAAGGAGTCATGAAGAGGGTATATCTCCAGAGGAAGTAGCTGAAAAATATATCAAGGAATACTTTATAGACTGTGACGGTCTAGGGTATAAAGAGGGCTACAGTCCATCCACAGGTAACAGACAACATAGAAAAATATAATAGTATTTGTACAGGACCCTATTAGACAAGGGCTATGCCTATGAAGCTGGTGGAGATGTCCTATTCAGGACTAGAAAATTTGAAGAATACGGCAAGCTATCCCACCAGAACATAGAAGAGCTAGAGCTAGGTGCCAGAATAGATGTTGACGACAAGAAAGAAGACCCACTTGACTTCGTTCTTTGAAGGCTAAAAAGAGGGAGAACCTGGCTGGCAGTCTCCATGGGGTGAAGGTAGACCAGGTTGGCACATAGAATGCTCTGTAATGTCAAATAGGTACCTAGGAAACACAATCGATATACATGCAGGTGGTCAGGACCTACAGTTCCCTCACCATGAAAATGAAATTGCCCAAAGTGAGTGTAGAAACGGTCATACCTTTGCTAGGTACTGATGCACAACGGCTACATAAATGTAGACGGTGAAAAGATGTCTAAGTCTCTAGGAAACTTCTTTACAGTAAGGGATAGATCAGAAAAATATGACCTAGGTTTAGTAAGATTTTTCCTATTGGCAACACAGTATAGAAACCCAGTAAACTTCTCAGATACAGTGCTAGAGCAGGCGAAGGCAGGCCTTGAAAGACTAACAAATGCTAGAGATAATGCAGAATTTATACTAGGAAATCTAGATGATTCTGGCCTTAGAGATGAAGAAAAAGGACTTGGCAGCAGGCCCTAGACAAGTACAGGGATAGATTTATAGAGGCCATGGATGACGACCTAAATACAGCTGATGCTATAAGTGTTATATTTGAACTTGCAAAGTTTATGAATACAACATATCTGATCAATCATCAAAGGAATTCGTTCAGTTGAACTTAGATATCTTTAATGAATTGACAGGTGTATTGAATATAGCCAACAAGTCTGTAGAAGAAGATGACAGCCTAAGCCAGAAGGTTGAAGACCTAATAGCTAAGAGGCCCCAGGCTAAGAAGGAAAAGAACTCGCCTTAGCTGACCAGATCAGGGATGAGCTAGCAGCAATGGGAATAGCCATAGAGGATACAAGACAGGGTGTAAAATGGAAGAGAATATAGACCTAAGGCCTAATCTGAGCCAGGATGAGTTGGTGAGAATATCACCCTCTACCCTGGCCTACCTAGAAAGCGATACAGTGTATGAATCCTATATAAGAGAATACCTGATAAAAAGAACGTCTTCTTGAAGATAAATAATTTGCACAAAATGGCTATAATATATGTGAGGGGCAAAAGTCCCAGGCTAGCCATTAAGGGGCATGAGGCATCCTACAAGAAGATGAATTAAGTGTATTTAAGAGGGCTAGAAACCACAAGAAAAACACTAGTGCTAAAAATGCTAGTATGATAGACTACAAGCATTCAACTGGTTTTGAAGCTGTGGTAGGCTACCTCTACCTAAAAAGGTGACAAGGATAGGTTGGACCATATAATTTCCCTTTAGTATAGGGGTATAGAGTCAGACCAAAACCAGTCCAATAGGAATAAGGAAAAATAGTAAGGGTGGTGAACTTTTTGGCTATAATAGAGGGAAGAAACCCTATAATAGAGGCCCTAAAAACAATAGGCCCTATAGAAAAAATAATGGTAAATAAGGCTTCAAAAAGAAGGGTCTATCAAAAAGATACTTGCCATGGCCAAGGAAAAACAAGGTCATAATACAAGAAGTAGATAGGCACAAGCTTGATGAGATGTCAGAGAGTCATGCTCACCAGGGTGTAATAGCTATAACAAGTGATTATAGGTATTACGACCCAGATGAGATATTAGACATACTAAAAGAAAAGGGGAGGACCCTTCTTTATAATATTAGATGGGATTACAGACCCCACAATCTTGGATCTATAATAAGAACTGCTGATGCCGTAGGAGCTCATGCAGTCATAATACCAAAGAGGAGGAGTGTCCAGATAACACCTATAGTTGCCAAGGCATCTGCAGGTGCTGTAGAATACCCTACCCGTATGTAGGGTGACAAATATTGTAAATACTATCAAGACCCTAAAGGAAAATGGCCTATGGATAGCAGCTGTTGACATGGATGGACAAACCTTCTACCAGCAAAAATTTAGGAGGTCCTCTTGGCCTTGTTGTAGGTAGTGAAGGAGAAGGGATATCTAGACTAGTAAAGCAGAATTGTGATTTTACAGTCAGCATGCCTATGTCAGGTAATGTTACATCTCTAAACGCCTCTGTTGCAGGTGGCATACTATTATATGAGGTATATAGGCAAAGAAATGCAGGAAAATAAATATATAAGCAAGAATTTTTGGTAGTTGATGGATACAATATTATTAACGCCTGGCCCAGACTAAAAAGGTATCAGATGACGACCCTAGAATTGGCCAGGGAAAATGCTAGTAGCCATCATACATGAATACTCTAAGATAAAGGACTATGAGGCACACGTTGTCTTTGATGCCTACAAGGTAAAGAGTAAGGAAGAAAAGTTCGAGGACCACCATGGTGTAATAGTAGTCTACACTAAGGAAAACCAGACAGCTGACACCTACATAGAAAAAAATTTATATCAAGCCTATCAAAAATACGACCAGGTATATGTTGCCACTAGTGACTATGCAGAGCAGCAAACTAGCCCTAGGCAAGGGATGTTCAAGAGTACCGGCCAGGGAGCTGATAGAGGAGCTAGACCGCTACAAGGATTCCTTTAGGAGGGCCAACAAGTCCAGGTCCAACAGATTTAACTCCATGAATAGGCTGGAAAACAAGATTGATAGCGACATATGAGAAGCTGGAAAAAGATAAGACGCAAGAAATTATAGATAAAAGGATGGTTTATAATGCTAGAGGTGAGTAAACAAGAACAATTTAATAATAGTTTGGAAGCTAAAGACGAAATTGAAATTATCAATATGGCTAAACTTGGAGACTCACAGGCTATAGAGCTAATAATTAATAGATATAGCGTCCTAGTAAAGGCCAAGGCAAAGACCTACTTTTTGGTAGGGGCTGACAAGGAGGATATAATCCAGGAGGGGTTAATAGGCCTATATAAGGCTATTAGGGACTATGACCAGAGTCATACCTGCTCCTTTAAGAACTTTGCAGATATATGTATAACCAGGCAGATAATAACAGCTATAAAGACTGCTACTAGACAAAAGCATATACCCCTAAATTCATATATCTCTCTAAATAAGCCGGTATTTGAGGATGAATCAGAAAGAAGCCTTTTTGATATTATTGCCAGCAATTTTGACTCGGACCCAGAAAAGATGACAATCATCAAGGAGGAGTATGAGTATATAGTGCAGAAGATGGCAGAGGTCTTGAGCCCGTTTGAAGAAGAGGTTCTAGCCCAGTACCTAGCAGGCAAGAGTTACAAGGAGATATCTGTTGATCTTGACAAGGGGGCTAAGTCTATAGATAATGCCATACAGAGAATAAAAAGAAGATAGAGAAATTTATAGAAAGTAGTGAGCTTTCAATCTTACCTTAGGGGCTTTTTATTTATATCTGTAAAATTTTTATTAGTGGAGATTGAAGAGGAGTTTTCCAGTATATATGTGATGCCATCAGGAATATCATACAGGAATATGTGGGCTGGTTGTAGAATCAACGAAATATGTTTAATTATACAGTAGTGTCCATAATAAATTGGTATTTAAAAAGTATATAATAAGGTTAGTCTTTTACAAAGTTATATTGGAGGATGACAAACAACAAATGATAAGAATAGCAATTTGTGATGATGAAAAAGATTTTGCTTAGAGCTAGAAAAAAATATATTGAAGTATGAGTTTATAAATGATATAGAAATAGAAATTAAAAAGTTCTATACGGTGAAGATCTTATTGAATTTATAAAAAGAGGAAATCGATCTTTTATTTTTAGATATAGAGCTTGTAAAAATGAATGGTATAAGTGTAGGTGAATATATAAGGGATACCCTAGAAAATTACAAAAACAGAAATAGTATATTTTTCCTCTAAGGACTCTTATGATAGATAGTTATTTAAAATAAATCTTTTGATTTCTTAGAAAAGCCTATAGATATTGATAAATTGAACTCTATCATAAAAAGTTTATAAAAATAACAGGAAAGAAAGAAGAAGTCTATACATATAAGAAAAATAAGACGATATGTTCAATACCTTATGACGAAATAATGTATCTTGAATCAGAGGGACGTCACATAAAAAAATAATTAAAAATGGAGAAATATACGATGTATTTAATGGAAAAATTGGAGATGAAAAAGAAAAAAATTTATTACCAGTAATTTTGTTAACCCTCATAAATCATATATTGTAAATCTTAAGTTCATTGTTAAGATATCTGCTAGCAAAATAGAGTTAAAAATGGACTTATAATAAATATCGGCAGAAAAGTATGTAGACGAAACAATGCAAAAATATATGGCATATCGGAGGGGTAATAATGCTTACAAGTTATGATTGCATTTTTATGTTATTAGAAGTTATCTATACTTTGACTGTATATAAGATAATAAATGTATTCTTTTACTAATAAAAAAATCAATTCTGTTTATGAAAAAAATTTTATATGCTATCTTTAATATTGCTGTAGTTGCAGTATATTTAAAATTTAACATACCATTATTAACAATTGTAGCAAATTTCATATTTATATTGTTATTGTTGAGCTTGATATATGATGATACCTTTAAGAGAAAAGCTCTTGTTACAATTTTGATTATGTTCTTCTTATTGATATCAGATATATTATTATCTATGATATTTATAAATGTAGTTAATGAAAATATACTCCAAAAATAGTTTTTGATATATATGTGGTATTTATTGTAAATATGATAAGATACTTGTTTGTATTAATAGTTATTAATTTTTATAAAAATAAGAATTGAAAAACATACCATTAATATTCTCATTACCAATAGCCCTAACAGCAGTAATATCTATGGTGATCACTATAAATATGCTTCTAGTTGTTGATAGTAATAATTATAAGTTTATTTTTATTAATATGGTTTTGATTTTTATTATTTTGTATTATACTAATATATATTTTTAATAAAAATAGTAAATGTAATGACAGAAAAATGCTAGACAAAAAAATTTCTTATTAAACAAAGCGAATATTATGAAAAAGCAAATAGAAGCTGATAGAAAGCATATTAATAATACAAGAAAAATAAAGCATGATATGAAAAAAATCATATGTATGCTATAAGAAATATGGCTAAAAATAATATGAGTAAAGATATTATTACTTATACAAATGATATTCTAGGGAAAATAGAGGGTGAAAAAGTATACATAAATACTGGTAACTACCTAATTGATGGTATATTAAATGTAAAAATTTGAAGAAATAAAAAATCAAGGTATAGATTTTTAAATATGATGTAAAAATACTAGAAGGAATTAAACTTCCTGAGTTTGAAGTTATAACAATTTTAGGGAATTTGCTGGATAATGCTATTGAAGGAGTAAAAATCAATTAAAGATAATAGATATATAGAAGTCTTTATATCATATAAAGATAGTAATTTGCTTATAAAAATAGTAAATACATTTGATGGCCTAGTAATAAAAAGATAATAAAGGATTTGTTAGCAGAAAGAAAGAAAAAGCCTACCATGGAATTGGGCTTGAAAACGTACATGAGCAAGTAGAAAAAAAGTAATGGGTATATGAATATTGATACAGGTAACTGTATGTTTACTGTCGATTTATTTATTAACCTATAATATATTGTTGAGACAACTAGTATAAAAAGCATGGATTGAAATTAGTCCATGCTTTTTATGTCATTTTCAGAGTATTTTTGACAACTTTTGACAAAAAGAAACAACAATATATTAATATGTTATATATACATAATAATAAAATTATGGAGGATATTAAAAATATGAAAAAATATTTAACTTAATAGCTCACGTATCGATATTTTTTTGCAGTTTTAGGTGCAAACTCAACATGTTCATTTTTTTATTTTTCAAGATAAAAGAAAGTGAAGGGATTAAAGGGTTGAGACGATTCTAGTGTGAAAAATATGGTTGAATTTATTTTAAAAAATTTAATATTACATTCTCGACAGAAAATGATGAAATTGAAATATATAGATATGGATTAAGAAGATTAATTAATTCGGTAATGAATGTTTTATTAATACTTGCTATAGGTTTAATTTATGAAAATTTATTTGGAACAATAGTATATACATTTTCGTATATATTATTGAGAAGATATTCTGGTGGATATCATTCTAAAACATTAGTGAATTGCTATATTCTTTCAACTATTACTATAGTTTTTGCATTGAATGCAATTAGTTATATAAACGAGGTTAAAATAAAACACCTTTATTATAACTTTTGTTTCATCTGTAGTTATACTTGTTTTATCACCAGTTGAATGTAGAAATAAAAAGTTAGACGTATGTGAAAAAGGGTGTATAAAAAAGGGCTATAGTAACTACTTTATTTATGTACATAGTATACCAATTGCTATATTTTATTAACTATTATATATCGATACATTTTTCTGTGTCATTGGTAATTGTAGCATTTTTAATGGTTTTAGGGAAATTAGATAATCATATAAATGTAAGTGGTTACTAATGGTTGAAATGACATGTTATATTTAAGGAGGATTGTATGAAAACCGATATCTCTAGAATTTAAAAAGGGTTATAAAAAGCAAGATATTTTTAGGGTTTTACTTTTTAATATATTTTTATGTAAAACTATAATATGAACAATATATATTTCATATCCTATAGAAATTTTTATATGAGGCTATTCTTTCTATCACCAGATATGATAACCTCGATGAATACCTTCTATTTTTACTGCCAATTTTAGCGGCCCTTGTTGGAAGTGATATTCTTGGACAAGATATAAGAAGTAAGGAGTATATAAATATTTTAACTAGAACGCCTAGGCATAGGGTATTTCTAGTTGCTTATTAATGTCTTTTTATTAGTGCTGGGCTGGTGATGATATCAGTGTTTATCTTAGATGTATTAGTAAAATTAGCAATTTACCCAATCAATATGCCATCAGTTTTTCTAGGTGCTAATTTTCAATATAAAATGGGTATGTCAGACTTATTAGTTTATCATCCAATGATATATACAATAGTTTCACTCCTATTTACATTTGCATTTTCAGGATTGATGGGTATAGTAGGGTTTACAATGTCACTTTTTATAAATAAGAAATTAGTAGTAGTATCAACTCCTTTCATAATAAACATGCTTATTTGGAATCTGGTTAATATACTCAATATTAAAGACTATTCCGTTTCATCAATGCTCATTTTTAGGATTACTCATAATAGGGTATACGATTGTAGAATTACTACTAGCGTGTACCTTTTATTACTACTCATTAATAATCATATTGATAAAGGAGAAAAAGTATGATTATATTTAAACATAATAAGATGAAAAGATCTTGTTTTATATATGTTGCCAGCCATTGTGATAGTGACTTTTTGCATGAAGATTAACTATTCCATGATGGATGCATATAGTTTTTATAAAGATTCATCTATGTATGATATGTACATGATAATGATGACTGACTCCATCAGTTGAATTTTTAATAAGTATTCCTTTTTGTTATTTATTATCCTATATGCAAGTAACAACAGAAGTTATGAACTGATGGTCAGGTTTAAATCAAGAAAAACGTTTTGCAAAAATATAAAATTAGAGAGATTATACTAGCAAATGTGCTAAATAGTTTGATTTTTGTGTATTCTTATATCTTTTTGCATACATATTTACAAATAAAACTGACTTTACTTGGTATCAGGTAACAGCCCTATATCAGTATTGTACAACGCTTCATAGACACAAATATTTTTATCAATAAGCAAAAGTGTAGTTGTATTAAATCTATTATTTTACTTTTTACGAAACGCTACCATATCCATGATGGTATTGATAGTATCTAGATATTTGGATAGATTATATAGCTTTTTGCACTAGTCACGATACCATTTTTTATTTCAGCTTTCAGAAATGGGGTCTTGATATATTCCCATATATTAGATATAGAGTCTATAAATAGTCCGAAATTACTGCTAGCAAAATTATCATTTTACTGTAATTTTTATTGTTTATGCTAGTATATATATACTTGTTTTTAGAGGAAAAAAAGGGTGGGCGAAGATTTTGAATTTATTAAAAAAAGAGATTTTAAATTTGGTATAGATAAATCAAAAAGGAATATACTTGTATTTATAATTTTTATTGTTATGCCATTGATTGTTTGCATCAATTTTTACAAAGATTATAGTTTTGTAGTCTCACACCTTATACTACCAAAAGCTTTGATACTAGGGAAAATATATTTGGTAGTAATATATTTTTATTACATTACAAATACTTGTTATGTACATTTTCAGTTCGTATATGTTTACGAAGACTTATTCAATTATAATAAACTGATTTTAACGAGGTATAGGAGTAGAACTTCACTAGCGATTAGCAAGATGGTCTCTTTATTTGTATTAGTAGTACCATATTTATATCAATTGTTATGCTCACTATTTATATAGGTTGCCTCTTTAATAAAGTATATATCAGAGACTTATACTTGTTAGGGAAAAATTTTTATTTCATATAGTATAGGGCTATTTCACTAGGTATATTCAATTTGCTTGTATCAATAAAAATTTGGTGAGCATATAGGAGTATTTTGTAGCTATATGTTCAGTGGCATTTAATTTAGTTTCTGGATCGGGATTTCTTCCGGTGTGGTGGATATATGCTAGTTTTACAAGATGGAAGTATGTATATTGGAGGTCTAATTTACAATACTATTTTGATTTTATCAACGAGCTTTTTGGTGGTATTATAAAGAAATAGATTTGATATAGGAGGGCGGTTATTATATGGCTTTTAATCAGGTTATTAAATGTTGAAAAGAAAAATAAAAAATAAGTATGTATTGGAAAATATTAACCTTGATATTGAAGAAGGTAAAAATTTATGGCTTTTATAGGACATAATGGTTGCGGAAAAACGATGTTATTTAGGGCTATTTGCAATTTTATTAATCTAACAGCAGGAGAAATATATGTCAAGGATGTAAAAGCTTCAACCAAAGGCATTTTATCCAGTAAGACTTGGTGCAATTATTGAGTATCCAGGGTTTATTGATTCATATACAGGAATAGAAAAATCTGAATACCTAGCTGATATAAATAAATATATAGATAAAAATGCTATTTTAGATGTTATGAAACAAGTAGGTCTATATGATTTTAAGGATGAAAAAAGTAAAAATATTCTTTGGGAATGAGGCAAAAGCTTGGAATTGTCCAGGCAATAATGGAAGACCAAGAATTACTAGTTTTTGATGAGCCAACAAATGCTCTTTGACGAGGACTCTATCAAGATATTTAGAGAAATAATGATAAGCAAAAAGCAAGGTAAAACAATACTTATTGCCAGCCACCATAAGGAAGACCTTGAAGACTTGTTCGATTACACTGTTAAAATGAGTAATGGTAGAATAGAGAGTGTTATTAAGAGGTGTACAGATGAACAAATATAAAGTTATTACTTTTTACAATTTGTCTTGTATTGTTAGCTTTTTACTCATGTAGAATTTATCAAGTAAATAAAAATGCACCCAATTTAAGAGATTATACAATGGAAACCCTAGGAAAAGAGTTTAATGCATTTGGTGGTAAAAATGACTGTGAAAGACATAGACCTTGTGAAAACTAAAGATTTGGATATTGCTAAGGATCTTGGTGATATGAGTAAGAATTTTATCGATTATACTATAGACCGATATGTAAGAGTAGATTATACAATAAAGGGTGTTGATAACAAAGAAAATTTAGATATCCAGTTAAATCTAAATGAATATTTTTTTATGATGGTTTTACCAGCGCCTCATTGGAATTGATGAGTATAGGTATTTGATACCAGTACCTAATGAAGCGCAGATAAAAAGACGGTGATATAAAGGTATTTATCAGCAATATTAAAAAGCAACGAATTAGAGCATCATTATATAAGGAGATAAAAATGAATAAAAACAGTAATTGCCATAGTCGCCATAATTTTTGTTATAGGCTGTAGTTTCATTATCAGTATGAAGGATAGTAACAAAAATATAAATACACCTCCAGTTAAAGTTTCAAGCAAAAATTTACCAGTCAGGGTTGAGGATATAGAGATAGAGGTGAAGAAAAATAAAAATGAAAAAGACGAAATTTTACTTTATTTAAGGGCAAAAAAATAAAAGTAAATTAGATATTTCATACTTGGGAGTGGATGTAAGTGATGGAAATAAATTAGATGCAAGGGTGGAATATTTACGGACAATAAAGTCTGGAGGTAAAACAGACAACTATGACAGTATAAAAAAATAGCACAGATGATAGAACTAAAAATACCAGTCAAGGGTAATGATGGAGATGTGCTTCATGATGTCAATGAGATTAAAATAAAAATATAGCATATGTATTTAAAGACAAGGGAAATAGAAAGATGGTAGAATACAATGTGGATAGTGGTGAATACACAATATCTGATTATTAGTGATTTATATACTCTATATCATTGAAAGGAGGCATATATGAAGAAATTAATTTTATCAATAGCATTAGCAGGTACAATATTATTAACAAGTGGTAGTATTATATTTGCTGGAAATCATATTGATACAAAAATTTGATTTTTATTTCACATCACCTAACAAAGTTAGAACTAGAAGCTCGTCCCAAATTGGATGCGACATCATCTTATGTAAAAATCAATGCTGGAAAAAATCTAATCTAGGTGTATCTATGAAGATGGTAGGAGGAAAGTGGAATGGTAGTCATTACGAAGATGTTGGTTCCTCAACAAAAACTTTCTACAGACCAGGTTCAGCAAAGATACTACAGAACACATATGAGTGAGGGTAAAAGAGACACAAGATTACAAGGAATTCGTGTAAATCCTGGATATATGACAGTTTTTGGTTTATGGAGTCCAGATAGCATTTAAGTAATATAAAAAAATATTTATAATATGATATGATATGATATAGAGTTGTATAATATACATAGATGAGAGTAAGAACTATAAATCTATGATAGCGTTGGTAGTGTATATTTCATATATTGGAATTTACTATACTATCAACGCTAAATTTTTGCAGGAACACACATCAAATCTCGCGTATAATTTAAATCACCACAAAAATGAAAAAGGAGAAATGATATATGTTCTAATGCTAGTATAACAGAAATATTAGAATTAACGATAAAAATTTAGTAATTTTAGGTAATGAAAAAGAAAATATTAAGGGATAGAATATACAGTCTTAAGGGGAAAGCTTTCATATAGGCCGGCTTGCTGCCCTAAATGTGGTATAGTCAATGAAAATTATGACATAATTAGAAATGGGAGTCAGACTGTAAAAATACTTTTTAATAGGGTTAATACAAACCCTTTGATATTGTTGGTTAAAAAGCATAGATTTTTCTGTAAGCATTGCGAGTCAACATTTATGGCTAAAAACACCTATCGTAGATAAGGGGTGCTTCATATCGAATGATGTTAAGAGGTCTATAGTTTTAAACTACCTAGGATTCTATCAATAGACGAATTCAAGTCAGTAAATACAGTTGATGCGTCTATGAGTGTAAATTTAGTCGATAAATTCCACATAGTACAGCACTTGACGAGGGAACTAAACAAGTTAAGAATAAATGAGAAGAAGCTTAATACCAGGTCTAGAGAGTATAAAGTACTGAAGAGATACTGGAAAATACCACTTACGAGAAACTGGGAATTAAACAGGATACATTTTACAAGAATAGGCACTTTAAAAATTAGTATATGTTTTTATGTCATTTTTATGGTATTTTTTTGACAATTTTGACAAAAATACAACAATATATTAAAATGTTATATATAACAAATAATAATAGTAAGAAAATTATGGAGAATATTAAAACATAAAAAAATATTTAATTTAATAGCTCACCTAACAATCATAAATTTAGATACATAGATTTTGTGTGTAAATAAAGAGGAATTACCAAGTAATACAAGCGATGAAATCAAAAAGACTTAGTGCAGAAAAATAGTTGTGTTTTAGGTGGTGTAAATTCACTATCAGAAGACGTAAAGCACGAGATAAGAAATATTATGTGTTATAAACACTTGTATAATAGATATATAATTTAGTTGTAATATTAATATATTAATATAAAAAAATAAAAAGGTTGATTGTATAATCAATTTGTACAACTGAATAAAAAATGATTCATTAGGATCCTGTGTTAAAACATAAGTCGCTAAAACAAATTCTACAGGAGGATCACAATGAATCGACTTAATTTTAACACAGAAAAAGAGAAACTTTAAACACCCTAAGTGAGTATGAAAGAGGAGAAATTTATGCCATGATCAAATTAGGTTGCTCAATATCTTCTATTGCCAGGCACCTAAAAAGGTCAAGAACCACTATTTACAATGAACTTAAACGCGGTAGCGTAGAACAAATTAAAAATGGCCGCAAGGTCATAGTCTATTATCCTGATGCAGGACAAGCCCAGTATGAAAGAAACAGAGAAAACTCAAAAAAGAAGTTCAAAGCATTGGAATGTATTGACTTTATCAGATTTGTTGAAGCATCATTTAAGGAAAAGTTTTGGTCCTTGGATGAGTGTTATGGTAGAGCAAGGTTGGAAAATCTATTTGAAAACACAGTCTGCACAAAGACACTATACAACTATGTTGAACGTGGATTTTTGAAGATAAAAAACGTGGATCTACCTCAAAAACTAAAAAGAATTCCAAAGTCTACAAAAGTCAGAACAAATAAGAAAAAACTTGGAAAATCAATATCTGAAAGGCCAGAAAATGTAGATTTTAGAGTAGAATTTGGACATTGGGAGATAGATACCGTAATTGGCAAAAACCTCAGACCAAGATGTTTTTGCTGACGATAATAGAACGAAAATCTAGATATTATAAAGCTATAAAAAATCGATTCCAAGTCTTCAAAACCAGTAAATGATGCACTTTTAGACCTTATAATGGAAAGTAAAACAAAAGTTTCAAAAGTATTCAAGACAATAACAAGTGACAATGGTTCAGAGTTTTCAGGACTAAGTGATATTGAATCACTCGTATCCATATACTTCTGTCATCCCTACTCTTCATTTGAAAGAGGTAGCAACGAAAGGCATAATGGTATATTGAGACAATTCATTCCTAAGGGAAGGAGTATAAATGACTTTAGTGAAGACGAAATCATGTATTATGTTGACCTAATAAATGCTAAGCCTAGAAAAAAATTCTTGATACAAAAACTCCTGAAGAAATCTTCGATGAAGAGATGGATAAGATATACTCTACGAGTGTTGTGGCTAAGTAGTAAAGCCTTCCTGTAATACTAGTTTACTCGCCCTAAAAATACTAGTCAAGACTAAAATGAATAGGCTGCCTAGTCTTGACATATATTTCAGGTCAAGTTCTGATATTTTGGCAGGAAGGACAAAAAGTGTACAAATTGATATTGCAATTTTGGATAAAAATAAAAAACCAAAAGGAGGAAAATGTAATGAAAGATGATAAGAAAAAAATAAGGTTGGGTATTTTAGAAAAGGAATTACCAATAGAAGATATGCAGGTAAATGTAGATCCATGCTATTATATTTGGAAAGACTATCATAGAAGGCACTGGAATTGACTGCGATGATGACTGTACCACATGTGGTCATAGTGTTAAAAAGATGTGCATATGGCACTGATAAGTATTAGAAGAGTTAATATAATAGGTGGTCTTTACCACCTATTATGTTTTACGAACAGTTAGTTACTAGGAGATGATTTTATGAATATGTATATTTTGGGGGTTGAAAATATCTAAAAAGTCACGCAAAAAGGGCTATATATTTAAGTATAATTATAGTATTTTCTCGGTAAGTGTAATTTCAATGTCTATTGCTACTAAAAAGCCAAATGATAAACGCAAAAGAAATTTATCGATGAAAATTCAGCACTCTATGGAGCTGCAGCAAATAATATAGATAAAAACAACACTAGATAATATAGAAAATAGTAAACGTGTTGATAAGGTATATCAAACAAAAAAATATAGGGAGAATTCATTGAGAACAATGGTAAGATATTACTTTTAGAAGAGTATAACAAAAAGGTGAATGAAATTAGCAAGCTCAAGCTGGTTTTGGGGGAGATTACCATTTAATGACGAGGAAGCCATATTGTTAGATGGGACTGGAAATCACAAAAATCGGAGACTATGTCGATGGAGTTGTAAAAGTAAATTATGAAGAAAATGGAATCAACAAAATTAGATATGTTTCATCAAAAATAACTGGTATTGTATATAATAAGATTGAGTCAACTGAGATGAGGGGATGGATAAATTATATATTAAAAATGGGAGATGGTTTTAAAAATACAATTCCAGACAAATTTAATGCATATATTAGTTTTAAGACTGGATTTAAGGATCCAGAGGGTGAATCTTATGGATTAAATACAGAATTAAACTTACCTCAAAAATCTAGTTACATATAATAAAATATTAACAAATACGGAAAATACATATCAGCAATTTTTATTGCTTCACCAGAAACAAAAAAATTTAATTTTAGCAGGTATACTATTTCCGTTAGTTTTCTTGTTTATTGCATCTAGAGATGTATTTGCAGATGCTGCCCTTCTTAGGGTTGTAGGGTCAAGTAAGAAAAAAAGTATTTTTTTATTTTTGGTTTAGAAAAAGTACTAATTATATTAATTAGTAATATTATTAGCTTTATTTTTATCATATTATGCATCGTTAATTTATATGAAAAAGTAAATTTCACCTTGTTTTCAGACGATTCATTTAGACTAATGGATAAAAAGCATATATATGGATTATAGAACCTACATAATTTCCCTTATTATTTTCGATTATACCTTTTGCAATTGTTTTCTTATATGAATTTTATGTGATAAAATAATTTAAGTGTAGTCGATTTAACCAACTATAATCATAGAAGATCAATAGAATCTTACTAAGACCAACTACAAAAATACATAAGAAACTATTATTAATAAATATACAAAAAATGCTATATATTTGATGGTACCAGTTATTATGTTGAGCTTATCACTGTCTAGATATGTAATTAATATTAATAGAGATTATTTTGATAAGAATGTTGATTCTTCAGTAAATTTTCTTATGGGAAGAGAATATAACCTTAAAAAAATCTAAGTAATATTTATAGACCAAAAATCCAACTTGAATGATAGAAATATAGGTAAGTTTAGAGATGATAATAGAATTAAAAATATCGTTACTAAATCTAGTAAAGAGGCCTATTTTATCAGTGATGGAAAGATGTTTAATGAATACTTTTTAAATGATAGAGATTTAAAGGGTAAAGAAATAAAAACAGTTATCACAGGAGTAGATGATGACTTCTAATAAAAACGGATTTATAAGAAAATGATAAATTTAAATCGACTTCAGAATACCCAGTAGCATATCTTAGACCGAGGTCTATAATAAATTAGAAACGAAGATGATACCAACTATGAAAAATATAAAAAGTTGGAGATGTAATAAAGATTAAAGTTGCCCAATGCTCCAATGGAAGAGAAGCCTACAAAACGAAAAATTATTGTTGGTGATTTATTGATTATTTAAAATGGTCAAAAAGTAGCTTCACAATTGCTACTTCCTGAAATAATCACTGATACAGATAATTTTAAGAAATTAGTAGGATATGGAGGTGCTGATGAAATAAATTTCAATTATAATGGCAATAGTAAAAATCTAAGAGCATATATGGATGAAGTGTTAGGAAAGAATAACTACAAAATTATATCCGAAACCGGATTTGAAGTATGTTGATGAATATGAACATAGATCATTTGTGAAAAATTATTGTAATTTGTATTTATATTTCAGTGCTGTCAATAATAACAATATATACAAGCTTAAATATGATTTTTGAACAAAGAAAAGAGAAAAAATACTATAATGAGATATATTGGTCTATCAAAAAGAGTATGATATTTATGTATATCAAGGAAAGTGTATTCTGGGCGATAGTATCAGGGGCAATAATGTTTGGAATAGTATTGTATATATCAATTCATGACTACTTAGTTCATATAAAAATATCACGTTGACGGATATAAAATGATATTTAGCTTTCAAACTGTATCATTAGCAACACTATACGTAAGTATATTGTTTGCATTGGTTTTTATTGTGGTTTTAAAAAGAGGATTGAAGAGTAAAAATATCATATATTAAAACAAACAATATGCAGTTAGATAAATTATTAATATATGATTTAGAGAGGTGTAATGTTATTAGTTGCTATTATAGATACTGGCGTTGATTTTTGATGAAGAAGTAAAGAATGAAATTTGTAATGAAAAACAACAAGGCCATTTGATGACAGCTCATTTTATAATTTGAGTGATATTAATGGACATGGAACTATTGCAATTAAACAACTTAACGAACTTTTTATTAAAAAGGATGATGTATGTGTTATACCTATTAATATTTATGGAAAAAGGGATAGTATCATCCACAAACATGGTAGAAGTATTAGATAAAATACTTGATTTAGATATTAATATAATTGTTTCTATGAGTTCAACATTCAATGATAATGTAAAATTAAAAATTTCATAATCTAGCAAGGAAATTCAGAGAAAAAAATATTATATTTATAAGTTCTGATTCTAATAAATACCCGCAAAATATAGTAGAAAAAGATTGTTTTCCTGCATGCTTAGAAAATGTATATGGTGTCAGAGTTGATGATGAAATATCAAATGATGCTGAATTTAAGTATGATAGCGATAAAAAAATACAATTTAAAGTGTCAAATAAAAGTCAAACTTTTTATATTTAAAAATGAGGAAATGGTTTTTAGAAAAAAATAGTAGAGGTGCTATTGTTTTACTGTCGATATTTTTAAATGCTATAAAAGATGCAAATATAAATACAATAAACATACAAAAGTATAGAAAATAAACTAGAAAAAGAGGGGGTGTTTTTAATGAAACTCAATAAAAAGTTATTATTAGATATAAGAATGATATTGCATACATCTATGTATATAATTCAAGAAAGCATGTGTTTATTTCTAAATCGTTATTAGAACAAATAATATATGCGAGCGAGATTGGTTTAACTATAAATGAATTTTTAGCATTTTTTTAAAAAAGACGATCGTACATATGTTGGAAAGGTTTTGGATACATTATAGAATATATTTATGAAAAAAAGTTTATATGCTGAAAAATATGATTGATACAATATATATAAAATTAACAAATGCCTGTAATTTGAGATGTTCACATTGTATTACAAATTCAGGAGAAAAAAGTAAAAGAGGAGTTGGACTTATATAGTATTTTAGATTTTTATAGATAAACTTAAAGAAATAAAGGTTAATAAGTTAATAATTACAGGTGGAGAACCACTCTTGAAAAAGATTTTAATTATATAACTGAATATTTGAGAAAAAATTTAAACATTCTACTATTATTTTATCTACAAATTCTCTATTAATAGATGAGAACAATATAAATTTTATAAAAATGTACGATAAGGTAGAAATTAGCATTGATGGAGTTGATGAAGAATCATGTTCAAAAATAAGAGGAGAAGGAGTTTTTAAAAAAGTACTGGAAAAATTGATTTATTACAAAAAATGGATATGAAAGTATAGGATTATCAATGGTATTTGGTGAAGAAAATAAAGCTATGGAGGATGATTTCTTAAGCTTAATAAAAAGCTAAAAACTACACCATTATGCAGATCTTTTTGAATTTATAGGAAGAGGGAATACTAATTATAACGATTTTTATAAACAAAAATACACGCTACCTTTATATACAACTCAAATATATTGTCAGGATGATATAATAGATTCTAGGAAAAATTAGTTCATGTGCATGTGGAATTTATAAAAACGTGTTATTTATAGATGAAAAGTGGAGATGCATATCCTTGCCATAAATACTCTACCATCGATCTTTATAAAAATGTTTAATATAAGAGATATAAAAAGCAAGTAGTGATATTATTTTAATATTCAAAAATGGACGAATTTGTAAAAATCATCACTTTTTAAAGGGTACAAATGTGAAAAATGTGACGTCAATGTATTTTGTTGGTCTTGTCCTGCTATTTTTGAAGTTGCAAAAAGTGATAAAAATCAATCTATGGTGTGATAGAATGAAAAATCCGTTAAATAAAATAGTGTGAGAGCGATTTAATATGTTAATTTCAGTTTTCGTTACAAATGGATGTAATATGAAAATGTAGTTATTGTTATGAAGGTTTATTAAAAGACAAAAGTTCTTTTTGATAGTAATAAAATAGAAGCCTTAATATCATTTTTAAAAGAGATACTTGTTGACGATGAAGTATTAAAAAAATAAATTTGCATGGGGAGAGCCTTTACTAAAATTTACAATTTTAAAAGAATTAGTAAATAAGATTGAGAGTGAATTCAATGATAGAAAAGTAATTTTGATATGACAACGAATGGAAGTATTTATAGTGAGAAATATCTGATTATATACTATATAAACTTATCTATTAGTTTTGATGGAGATGAAAATACTCACAATGCATGTAGAAAAATTTACTAATGGGGAGGAAGTTATAATATAGTATTAAAAAATTATAAAAAAAGTATTTAGATGATGGAGTTACAGTGAGATGTAGAATGACGATCAATAGATTTAATATAAATGGAATAACAAAAGGAATAAAAAAAGCTATACAGTTTAGGGGTTAAAAATTTTTCCCTTACATTTGATATATATGAAAAGAATGGAACAACTTTATAGATAATGTTGAAAAATTTATATGATGAGCTTATAAATATTAGCAATAATCTAGATATTAATATATCTATTGTTGATAAATCCTATATTATAAAAACAAGGCGATTGTTTTGGTGGATTGACGTCATTTACGGTAACAGCAAATGGTGATATTTTTCCATGCATATTTGTCACAAATAAAAACAATTTAGATTAGGGCAATATTTTTAAGTATAATTATAAAGCGATTATAACACGTATGAACAATTTTCATATGAATAGAAGTAAAGAATTTATGAAGTGTGAACTTTGTGCAGGACAAGAAATATGCAGTGGACGAAGATGCAAGTTGATTAATTTTACTGTTAATAATTCTTATACAGAATATTGTGAATCGTTTTGTTTGTTGACAAATATGATTTCATCAAGATTATTAGATTAGTCTTTAAAAATTACTAGAAATTAAATGTATGGAATATAGTGCTATTATACTAATTTTTCTATAATTTATAAGTTGAAAATATAAATAGTTATCTTATATAGGATAATGAAATCTATAAAATTAATAATTAGAAAGATAAACGCATTACTAACAACATCATATGAGGAGGTTGCGATGGAATACTATATACCACCAAACAAAGAATTGTATTATTCTGTAGATGAGTATATTTGACAAGAAAAGGTGTGAATAATTGGGTTGAATTGCCAAAGATATTATTTGAAAAAAAGTTGTGTTTAATAAAGAGTTAAAAATTTTTCGATTGAATATATCGGAGATAATTTTATATTCGAAGATGAAAAATATACTATAAATATATTGAAATATTGAAATTACATGGAATGTTAGATTTGCATAAAAATGGCGATAAAATTTGTAAAGGCAATTATAATTTGGAAAAATTGGTATACAAATTACTAATCGTTGTAACTTGATGTGACTATTGTTGCATGGATTCTTCAAGCAATAATATAGAGGAAGAAGATTTTATTAATACTGATACAATTAAAAAGATTAAAATATTGAACCCAAAGCAAATTGTTATTTCTGGTGGAGAACCTTTAGTGAAAGATAATTTATTTGAAATATGTGAATGCATAAAAATGAATTTAATACGAAATTGAGTCTTTCTACAAATGGTACATTAATAGATAAGTTCAATTCAAAAAGATAGTAAACTATTTTTGATGGGATAGATATTTCGCTTGATGGATATAACGATAATACATGTTCACAAATAAGAGGTAAGGGTGTATGAGTCAGTTATCAGAGGAATAAACCTATTAAGGGAAGAAAAATGTATTCCTATTAGTTTATCAACTGTTATTGGAAAAATTTAATAGGGAAAGTGAACAAAAATTTATAGATTCATGCATAGATGTTAATCCTAATATTAAGCAATTTATGCTTTAGGTCGTGGAATAATGTCAAAAAGAAATATCTAAACAATGATTTAGACATTATTTATTATGATGATGTTGATTCGATTAATCAAATATATGAATACAAAGCAATTAATTGTATGGCAGGATATAACCAAGTATTTATAGATAATAAGGAGATCTTTTTCCATGTCCATTGCTTGCAAAAAGAAGAATACAAATTTTGGTAATATAACTCTATCTCTAATGAAAAATTATAGAAACATTCGTCAATAAAAACATGAAATATTTGATAGATTAGAAGCATTAATGATTACAAATCAGAAAAATGCAAAAAAATGTAATAGATTCATTTTTTGTTTTAATTGTAGTGCAATAGTTGATAAATTAAGGGAAAATGAAGTTTTTGAACATAATTGTAATAAAATGAAATTGATTTTTGGAATTGAATAATGCTTGTATTGTTGAATTATATAAGTATTGAAATTTTTAGTATTTGAAGGAGGAATAAACTATGAAAAAATTATTAGCAACTAACATAAAAAAATATTATGGCAAAGACGATTGTATAGTAAAGGCAGTTGATGGCATAAGCCTAGAAATTGAAAATGGAAAATTCACTGCCATAATAGGAACTATGGTTCGGGAAAAAGCACCCTGCTTCATTGTATGGCTGGCCTAGACAAGCCAACTGAGGGAAACGTATTTTCTTGGACCAAAGGGATATATATGCCTTAAAATGATGATGCATTGTCAAAAATTAGGAGACAAGAATTTGGTTTTTATATTCCAGAGCTTTTAACCTAATACCTATTCTTAATGTTTATGATAATATAATCCCTACCAATCCAGCTAGATGGAAAGAAGGAAGACAAGGAATATATTATGGATATAGTAAAAAGGTTGGACTAGAAGACCAACTCAAAAAGAAGTTTCTAATGAGTTATCAGGTGGTCAGCAACAAAGGGGTGGCAATTGCGTGTAGTCTCTATCCAACAAGCCTGCTATAATATTCGCAGACGAGCCTACAGGAAACCTTGATAGTAAGACTACTGAAGAGGTAATGAGTCTGCTTAGGTCTACTGTAAAAGACCCTAAACCAGACCCTACTCATGATAACTCATGATGAAAATATAGCAAGGCAGGCAGATAGGCTGATTACCATAAGATGGGAAAATAATAAGCGATGAAAATGATAAAAATATTAATAACATTATTCTTAAAAATATGTGTGAAAAAATAATAAAAAGAAGATATGTATATCTGCGATATTTGTGATATTAGTTACAGTATTTGATTTATATCTTCCACTCTTACTAAAGAAAAATAATTGATAAGGGTATTATGGAAAAAGATATAAATATATTGTTAAGGTTTGTTGTAATATATTTTTGATCCAACTAATGTCAATTTTTGATTGAGTTTATACTTAATTATATTTATTCGCTGATGAGAAACTCTGTTGCAATAAAAATTAGGCTTAAGATACTAAAACATATATCTGATTTGTCGGGCAATTATTATACAAACAAAAACAGGGAATGTACTTCTATTATACAGTCGGATATAGATGCACAGAACGTCTGGATGCAGAGTTAGTGTTTTCTTTAGTGAAAGATTTTTACAGCCATAGCAGCATTATATTTTATGATTCGCCTACAGTTGGACTTGTTTTTGTTGGTTGTAGTATTACAACTATTATTATTCTTATTGCAGAGAATTTTTACTAAGAAAAATACATGCAAATATATCAAAAATAAGAAAAGAGTATGGAGAAATTACTAATGTTGTACAAGAATATGTGCTAAACATTATGAGTGTAGTTATATCAAAATCTAGAAAATTTTTATCTCAGATTATATAAAAAGAGAACGTAAAATGATATATAAAAATATTAAGACAGATATGTTATATAGTGGTAATATTTCTGTAGCAATAGCTATAAAATTCAGCAACAACAATGATACTATATGGATATGGTGGATATAAGATTATAAATGGAAATTTGACATTAGGAACTTTTGCTGGCATTTCAGAGTTATAGATGCGATGCTGTTAGGACCATGCATGAGTATTGTAAATGCAAATAATAGAATTCAGCAAGCAAAAAGTATCTGTAGATAGAGTGTATAGTCTATTAGATGAAAAAGGGAAATAACAGATATTAAAAGACTCTATAATATTAAATAAAGGCAATATAGAAAAATTGAGTTCAGTAATGTTAGTTTTAGTTATACCAGCCACGAAAGAAAAAGATGAATATGTTCTAAAAATCTTAATTTAGTTTTTAGTAAAAGACAGTGTATGTAGCTTTAGTTGGAAAATAGTGGATGTGGAAAAATCAACAATTATAAATTTACTCTCATAGACTTTTGGGATGTTGACTCAGGAAGCATACTTATTGATGGAAATAATATAAAAAGCGTAAATTTAAATTCACTAAGAAAACACATATCTATAGTAACTCAAGACTGTATCATATTTGATGCAACAATTAAACAGAAAATATTTGTCTAGGGAAAAAGATAAAATGATGAACAATTACAGTTGATTTGTGATAAAGGTAGGTCTAAGTGAGTACATATCTAGTTTAAAGGAGGGTATAACATACGAAAAATTGGTGAAAGGGAGTTAAAATATCTGGAGGGCAAAAACAGAGAATTGCAAATTGCTAGGACAATACTTAATGATAGTGATATTATTGTTTTGGATGAAGCCACATCTGCACTAGATAACATATCACAGCAATATAATAAAAATTTAAAAAGGATATTTGAATAATAAGATTGTAGTAATAATTGCTCATAGATTATCTACAATCAGGGATGTGATAATATTTACGTCCCTATGATGGTAGAGGTCATAGATATGGGAAATCATGAAAGTTTATTGACACCTCAGACCAATACAAAAAGTTATATTACAATGAATAATCGGCTATACAATTTGTATATGAGTTATATATTGATAATTAAATATACGGAAATTTTTAAGCTATTAGTTCTAAGGAGAGTATGGATAAATTCTGATTGTAGAATATTTAGCGTTGGTGAGAAAAATTTCTCCCAACACTAAATTTTTCGCAAAATAGGAATGCACATCAAATCTCGTGATAATTTAAATCACCACGCAAAATGCTATGGTGGATGGTAAAACAATAAGATAAAGGTGATTAAAAAGAGTATTCTACGTATATAGAAGTTTTTAGGAATTTTAAGGCAAGGATAATGCTAATGAAAAAGGTATAAAAATACGAAAGGGCAACATCTAGAGCTATAAGTTTACTACATAATTTAATAAATATTATTAACTTAAAGTATTACCAACGTTATTTTGATATAGAGCCTAAAATTAGTATATGTTTTTATGTCATTTTTTTATAGTATTTTTGACAATTTTGACAAAAAGAAATAACAATATCTTAAAATATTATATATAAATAATAATTAAATGTGGTGGATATTAAAACAAAATATTTGGTTTAACAGCTCATCTTTTTAATAGCTCATCTAACAATCATAAATTTAGATACATAGATTTTTGTGTAAATAAAGAGGAATTATCAAGTAATACAAGCGATGAAATCAAAAGATTCTAGTGCAGAAAATAGTTGTATTTTAGGTGGTGTAAATTCACTATCAGAAGACGTAAAAGCGAGATAAGAAATATTATGCGTGTTATAAACACTTGTATAATAGATATATAATTTAGTTGTAATATTAATATATTAATATAAAAATAAAAACCAAAAGGAGGAACGTAATGAAAAATGATAAGATAAGGTTGGGTATTTTAGAAAAAGTACCAATAGAAGATATGCAGATAAATGGAGATCCATGCTATTATGTTTGGAGAGACTATGCTAGAAGGCACGGAATTGACTGGGATTGTACCGCATGTAGCCCTATTGTTAAAAGATGTCCATATGGCTCTGATAAGTATTAAAATAGTCAACATAATAGGTGGTTTTTACCACCTATTATGTTTTATGAACAGATTAGTTACTAGAGATGATTTTATGAATATGTGTATTTTGGGGTTGAAAATATATAAAAAGTCACGCAAGAAGGGTTATATATTTGAGTATAATTATAGTATTTTTCACTGGTAAGTTTAGTTTCAATGTCATTGCCACTAAAGTCAAATGACAAATCTCAAAAATTTATCGATGAAAATTCAGCACTCTATGGAGCTGTAGCAAATAATATAGATAAAACAACACTAGAGAATATAGAAAAATAGTAAACGTGTAGATAAGGTATATCAAAAACAAAAATATAGGAGAATTTATTGAGAATAATGGTAAGATATTACTTTTTAGAAGAGTATACTAGTGAATGAAAATTAGTAAACTTAAGTTGGTTTTGGGAGATTACCATTTAATGACGAGGAAGCCATATTGTTAGATGGGATCAAAATCATAAAATCGGAGACTATATCGATGGAGTTGAAAAGTAAATTATGAAGAAAATGGAATCAACAAAATTAGGTATATTTCAAAAAGATCAAAATAACTGGCATAGTATATAATAAGATTAAGTCAACTGAGATGAGAGGGATGGATCAATTATATATTAAAAATGGGAGATGGTTTTAAAAATATAATTCCAGACAAATTTAACGCATATATTAGTTTTAAGACTGGATTTAAGGATCCAGAGGGTGAATCTTATGGATTAAATACAGAATTAAACTTACCTCAAAAATTTAGTCACATATAATAAAATATTAACAAATACGGAAAATACATATAAGCAATTTTTATTTTAGCTTCACCAGCACACAAAAAAATTTAATTCTAGCAGGTATACTATTTCCGTTAGTTTTCTTGTTTATTGCATCTAGAGATGTATTTTGCAGATGCTGCCCCTTCTTAGGGTTGTAGGGTCAAGTAAGAAAAAGTATTTTTATCTTTGGTTTAGAAAAAGCACTAATTATATTAATTAGTAATATTATTAGCTTTATTTTATCGTATGTATGCATCGTTAATTTATATGAAAAAGTAAACTTAACCTTGTTTTTCAGACGATCTATTTAGACTAATGGATAAAAAGCATACATATTGATTATAGAACCCACATAATTTCCTTTATTATTTCGATTATACTTTTGCAATTGTTTTCTTATATGAATTTTATGTGATAAATAATTTAAGTGTAGTCGATTTAACCAACTATAATCATAGAAGAAAAAATCAATAGAATCTTACTAAGACCAACTACAAAAAAATACATAAGAAACTATTATTAATAAATATACAAAAATGCTATATATTTGATGATACTCGATTATTATGTTAAGTTTATCACTGTCTAGATATGTAGATAATATTAATAGAGATTATTTTAATAAGAATGTTGATTCTTCAGTAAATTTTCTATGGGAAGAGAATATAACTTACAAAACCTAAGTAATATTTATAGAGACCAAAATCCAAACTTGAATGATAGAAATATAGGTAGGTTTAGAGATGATAATAGAATTAATAATATTATTACTAAATCTAGTAAAGAGGCTCTATTTTATCAGTGATGGAAAAGATGTTTAATGAATACTTTTAAATGATAGAGATTTAAAGGGTAAAGAAATAAAGAAACAGTTATCACAGGAGAGTGATGACTTCCTAATAAAAATGGGTTTATAAGAAATGATAAATTTAAATCTACTTCAGAATACCCAGTAGCCTATCTTAGATCGAAGGTCTATAATAGAATAGAAAATGAAGATGATATCAACTATGAAAAATATAAAAAGTTGGAGATGTAATAAAGATCAAAGTTGCCTAATACTCCAATGGAAGAGAAGCCTACAAAAACGAAAAATCATTGTTGGTGGATTTATTGATGATTTAAAATGGTCAAAAAGTAGTTTCACAGGTGCTACTTCCTGAAAATAATCACTGATACAGATAATTTTAAGAAATTAGTAGGATATGGAGGTGCTGATGAAATAAATTTTAATTATAATGGCAATAGTAATAATCTAAGAGCTATATGGATAAAGTGTTAGGAAAGAATAACTACAAAATTATATCCGAAACCGAATTTAAGTATATTGATTCATATGAACATAGATTATCAATGAAAAATTATTGTAAATAGTATTTATATTTCAGTGCTGTCAATAATAACAATATATACAAGCTTAAATATGATTTTTGAACAAAGAAAAGAGAAAAATACTATAATGAGATATATTGGTCTATCAAAAAGAGTATGACATTTATGTATATCAAGGAGAGTGTATTCTGCGATAGTATCAGGGGCAATAATGTTTGGAATAGTATTGTTTAAAACTCAATTCATGACTACTTAGTTAATATAAAATATCTCGGTGACGGATATAAAATGATATTTAGCTTTCAAACTGTATCATTAGCAACATTGTATGTAAGGGTATTGTTTTGCATTGGTTTTTATAGTGGTTTTTAAAAAGAGGATTGAAGATTAGAATATAGCAAATATTATATATTTAGGTTGATTATACAAAGAATATCTATATTTTAATGCTTTTATTTCATTTAAAAATACAGCTATCCTACTAACAAAAGTCAAAGACTTTTAAAACGAAGATACTAAGGAGTATATAAAAGTCCAATACTAATATAAAAGAATATTATAATTGTAGGTGGAGAAAAGTCTATATCAAGCTCTGTAGAAGATGAACTAAAAACACTTAGATAGATAAAATAGAAGATAAATATTGATATTAAAAAGCCTTGGTTAAGAAAAATTCTAACTAAGGCTTTTTAATATAATATATTCACCTAAATCCACAATCTAAAGTGGATTTTTAGAAAGGCTTACTCTACCTTTCTTGGATACTTAGCTGGAGTAGGCTCTTCCTTTTTGGAAGACCAGTATATTATGCTTTAATTCCTGGTCTGGTAGGCTGACATCTATCCTTTCAACCAACTTAACACCAAGTATCTTCATGGCATTTTTAGCATCTTCTAATTCTGCATCTACACCAGGTCCCTTTTAGGCATATAAAGAAACCACCGACCTTTACATAAGGGACACATAGCTCTAGTAGGACGGGTAGACTGGCCACTGCCCTCGCTGTTGCTATATCGTATTTTTCCCTATGGTCTGGTTTCTGGGCCATATCTTCAGCCCTGCCATGGACATAGTCTATACCATCTAGGCTTAGTTCCTGACCAACTGCCTTTTAGGAAGTTGATTCTCTTGTTAAGAGAGTCTAGTAGGGTCAACTTGATATTTGGATTACAGATTTTAAATGGCAGGCCTGGAAAACCAGCTCCTGTACCAACATCTATAACTGATAGGCCATCACCAATATAGCTATTTTTAAATATGGCAACAGAGTCCAAAAAATGCTTGATATATACTTCTCTTTGCTCTGTGATGCCTGTTAGGTTCATATGCTGGTTGTATTCTACTAGGACCTGTCTATATTTTTCAAACCTATCCACCATTAGGTCATCTACCTGGATTGAAAAATCAGCCAGTCCTTTTTTTAGTAATTCTACATTTTCAATGTTTTGGTTCATTTAAGCCTCCAAGTCTTCAAATTAATCAAATAAAGACATTTTGTCTTTTACTCGCTAGTAGGCATATAATGAAAGGCCCTACTAGTAGTTTCCTATCTTCTTGCCTGCTCTAGGTAGATTAGTAGGACAGATATATCAGCAGGTGATACACCAGATATTCTAGATGCCCGCCGATTGATGCAGGCTTGATGGCATTTAGTTTTTGTCTTGCCTCTATTCTTAGACCTTCTATTTCGTCATAGTCTAAGTCTGGGCTTAGTTTTTTCTTTTCTAGCTTTCTAAACTGGTCAATCTGCTTCATCTGTTTGCTGATATAGCCCTCGTATTTTATCATTATTACAGCCTGGTCTTTGACTTCATCGGATAGGTCCTTGTCTGACCCCTTACCAACCTCTTCAAGTAGGCTGTAGTTTACTTCAGGCCTCTTTAGGAACTCATATAGGGACAAGCCATTGTTTAGGCCAACTATACCTCTTTCCTCCAGGATATGGTTGATTTCCTTAGGGGTTATCCTATCATTTTTTAGCCTCTCTATTTCTTCCCTCAACATCGGCCTTTTTATTTAGGAAACCTGTCGTATCTTTCTTGGCTTACAAGGCCTATATCATAGCCCTTTTGAGTCAGTCTCATATCGGCATTGTCCTGTCTTAGGTATAGCCTATATTCAGCCCTTGATGTCATCATCCTGTAAGGCTCATTAGTTCCCTTTGTTACTAGGTCATCTATTAGGACACCTATATAGCCATCAGACCTATCTAGTATCAGGGCTTCCTGGCCCCTTATTTTTAGGACTGCATTAATTCCTGCTATTAGACCTTGGGCTGCAGCTTCTTCGTAGCCTGATGTGCCATTGAACTGGCCTGCTGAGAATAGATTTTTCCAAGCCCTTTATTTCTAGGTTCTGCTTTAGCTGGGTTTGGATTTATACAGTCATATTCTATGGCATAGGCAGGGTCTCATCAATTTGGCATTTTCTAGACCCTTGATAGACTGGTACATCCTTACCTGCATATCTAGGGGAAGCTAGTTGATACACCCTGTATGTACATTTCCTTTGTGTCTAAGCCCTCTGGCTCTATAAATAGCTGGTGGGTTTCCTTGTCATTGAACTTTACTATCTTATCCTCTATGGAAGGACAGTACCTAGGTCCTGTACCTCGATATTTCCACTATACATGGCAGACTTTTGTAATATTATCCTCTATTAGTTTCTTTTGTTTCAGGAGTAGTCCTAGTAAGGTAGCAAATAATCTGGTCCCTTTTCTATATTTTTCATTCATAAAGGAAAATGGCACTACTTTTTCATCTCCTGCTTGGTAACCATGACTGAAAAAGTCTATACTGTCCCTGTGGACCCTGGCTGGCGTACCAGTCTTAAATCTTCTCATGTTCAGACCAAGCCCTCTTAGGCTATTGGTTAGCTTTTTAGCATAGCCAAGACCGTTTGGACCCTCCTCTGAAGGTATCATGGCCTATAAATATTGTTGACTCTAGATAGACTCCCTGTGGCAAGTATGGTTGTCTTGGACCCTATATTGGCATCCCAGTCTGGTTCCTACACCAGTGACCCTATTTCCTTCATGGAGGATTTCCTCTACCTCATCCATAATTAGGTCTAGGTTCTCTTGGTTTTCAATAGTTTCCTTCATTACCCTATGGTAGAGGTTTTTATCTGTCTGAAACTATAGGGAGTGGACTGACTATCCCTTGGCCGTATTTAATATTCTCGACTGTATGTATGTAGCATCGATATTTAGACCCATCTGGCCACCAAGGGCGTCGACCTCCTTGACTAGTTGGCCCTTACCAGTTCCTCCTATTGATGGGTTACAGGCTAGGGCGGCTACTGCATCCAGGGACAGGGTAATCATTAGGGTCTTCATACCCATTCTTGCACTGGCCAAGGCGGCTTCACATCCAGCATGGCCGGCACCTACGACTATGACGTCGTAGCTTCCCGCTTCAAATCTTTCCATATACTATTTAATCCTTTCAAAGTTTCTTATTACTTGCCTATACAGAAGTTGCTAAATATGGTGTCTAGCAGGTCTTCCTCTATTGTATCTCCGTTAATACATCCCAGGCTATCCCAGGCATCCTTTAGGTCTACTTCGATAAAGTCATAAGGGCAGCCTATCATTTAATGAATTGATAGCATCACCCTATTGATACCATGGACCTGTAGATAGCATCCCTGTGCCTTGAATTTGTAATCATCAGGTCTGATGAATCGCTGATTTTACCCTCAAATACTAGATCTTCTATCCGATCATGGATCAGGTCAATGCCATGGCCCTTTAGGGCTGATATATTTATTATATTTTTCAGGGTCTACATATGACTTAAGGCCTCTATATCCATCTTGCAGTCCAGGTCAGTCTTGTTTAAAATTACTAGGGACTTGGTCTGGTCTATATTTTCTAGAATTTGGATGTCCTCCCTGGTCTAGGGGTCTGGATGAGTCTAGGACTACTAGGGCTAGGTCTGCAAGCTTCATATGTTCTCTTGATTTTTCTACACCGATTTTTCCACCAGGTCATCTGTGGCCCTGATACTACAGCAGTGTCGACTATCTTTAGGGTATGCCCTTTATATTGACAAACTCTCTATTACATCTCTAGTTGTACCAGGTATATCCGTTACTATGGCCCTATCTTCCCCAGTATTAGGGTTCATCAGGGATGACTTACCTACATTTGGCTTGCCCAATATGGCAGTCTTCAGGCCCTCTCTCAAAAATTTACCTGTATCTGCTGTCTTGTAGAGCTACCTGGTCATTTAGCTCTGTGGTCTGGTCAACCAGTTCCTTGTATGTTATAAACCTATGTCTTCTTCAGGATAGTCATAGCTACTTCTAGCTGAGCTAAAATGGCTGTTATCTGGTCTCTTAGGCTTCTTATCTTCTTTGACAGGGCCCCCTCTAGCTGGGACTGGGCCATATTATGAGACTCCTCAGTTTTGGCATTTATTATATCTATGACAGCCTCTGCCTGAGACAGGTCTATTCTTCCGTTTAAGAAGGCCCTCTTGGTAAATTCTCCAGCCTCAGCTGGTCTGGCACCAGACCTTAGGACTAGCTCCAGTATTTTTCTGACTGATATAAAGCCACCGTGGCAGTTGATTTCATTACATCTTCGGCTGTATAGGAGTTTGGCCCCTCATGTAGGCTAGGAGTACTTCATCTATAATTGTATCGCCATCTAGTATGTTTCCATAGATTAGGGGTCCTGATAGGATAGTTCAGATTTCCCTGATGGAAGGGCGAGAATATCTTATTTGCAATCTTTAGTGAATCAGGACCACTTATCCTGATAATACCAATACCACCTTGACTAGAGGCAGGGCTATGGCTGCAATTGTATCATCAATAAACATGCTAACCTCCTATGTTTAATAATTTTTGCATAATATATTATATCATATAATGACTGGAGATAGCGGGTTTGGGGTGGAAAAATTTGTTGGACGATTTGTTTGTATGATTTAAAAATTTATGGTATAATCTTATGGTATGATAATTTGCGCCCATAGCTCAACTGGATAGAGTTCTTGACTACGAATCAAGTGGTTGTGGGTCTGAGTCCTGCTACAAGACTTAGGCATGGTAGATTTCCTACCATGTTTTTATTACAGTAGTTGTAGGCCTGCTATAAAAATAAGAAAAATAAGTTTTTGTGATATCCTAAGTATATGGAGGTGGTAGTATGTTGATATTTATCACACTAGTTGCAATAATAGTGGTAGCATTTTTTTGTCTTATCTAGGGCAAGAAGTCACCAAATAAGTCGAATAATAAATTAAATACAAGTCTTATAGACGATAACAATATAAAGATAGTCCATGTAACAGACATTCACTACCTTGCACCAAGTCTTAGTGACTATGGAAGGAGCTTTTGTTGATACTATAGAAAAAGTGATGGAAAGATGATGAGGTATATAGACCAGATTATGGATGCCTTTATCCTAGAGATGGCAAGAACCAAAGCCAGACCTGGTTATTGTAAGTGGAGATATGACCTATAACGGGGAAAAGAGAGCCATATAGGTCTTGCTAACAAATTTAAAAATCCTAAAGGACAGAGGATTAAGGTCCTAGTCTACCTAGCAACCATGACCTTGAAAAATGAAAGTACTTTGCCTTTGAGGCTGATACTACCAGACCAGTGGATACAGTTAGCCTTCAAGAATTTGAGGAAATATACAGCGACTATGGCTATGGTAAGGATGATCCGAATGTAGTTTCAAGAGATAAGAAGTCCCTCAACTATGTCTACCAGCTAGGCAACAAGTGTCATTTACTCATGGTTGAAACTTCTACCAAGGGAAATGACCAGACAATATCTAAGTCCAGTTATAGGTGGATAGAGAGGTGCCTAAAAATGCCAAGGATATGAATATGAGGGTCATAGGTGTCAGCCACCAAAAATATACTTGCCCACAACTAAAGCTTTTTATAGCTCACTATAAGATTACAAATAGCTCAAGGCTAGTAGACCCATACAACAAGTATAATGTGAGGATAAACCTTAGTGGTCATATGCACATCCAGCATATGGCAGAGCACAAGAGGGTCCACGATATAGCCCTGGCCTGCCTGGGTCTTTATCCAAACCTATAGGGGTCCTAGATATGGACCTGAGGAATAATATGACCTACCATACAGAAAGCCTTGATGTTGCCTATTGGATGAAAAAGATAAGCACCAGGACCAAGCTCTTTTGGACTTTGAAAATATATGTAGGGAGTATTTTGTCAGGTGTACGAGGCTACAGACGAAAAAGCAGTTGGATAAGCTAGACCTTAGTAAGGAAGACAAGGAAATGATGATGGACTTTATGGTGGACACCAATATCCATTATTTTTTCAGGTAGCCTTGACAAGAGACTCGACCTGTCCCTGATAATCCCTGCCTACAAGTTATGGATGGACCAGTGTGAGAGGACCTTTACTGGGTCTTATTTGAACAGTATATATACTGATACTATAAGTGATCATAATAGGTTGGAAATTTTTCCAGTAGGATGGGTACAAAAAGTAGGATAAGTAGAATATTTATATAAAAATATCAATTCGGTTGCATATACAACCGAATTTTTATGGAATGATTTATTATATGTATATAGCAAGGAGCTAGATAATATCAAAAATAAATAATATATATATGAAAAGGAGAATAAGATTATGATAACAAGAGACACTATAATAGGAAACGTATTAAAGGAAAATGAAGGAGCATATGAAATACTAACAAGTTTTGGTATGCATTGTCTAGGTTGCCCATCATCACAGATGGAATCACTAGAGGATGCATGTATGGTACACGGCCTAAATGTAGAGGATGTACTAGCTAAGCTAAACAGCAAGTAGGAGGTATAAATATGAGTTTATTTTTGGGACCAATCCACCATATAATGTACACTAAGATCAAGTTCCAGGAGGGACTAGTTGATGCAATAGTGAAGGCAGCAGAGGAAAAGACTGGCAACAATGAGCTGGAATTGAGCTGGACCTAAGCCTGGCAGGTGTGCCAGCAGGTAGCCTAGAGGAGATAGTAGATACTACAAATATACATGGGTCTCTACAGTCACTAGTAGTACTAGTTGAGAAGAGACTAGCCTTTGTAGTTGATGAGGCATTAAGGTCAGGTATATTTACTATAGAAGATATAAAGAGTATAGGAAGACAGTATGGTCAGGACCATAACCTTGGTAGTGACCTAGGCATAGAAGATGTATACCCAGCAATAGCAGGTAAGATGTTAAACGGTATGCCATGTGATAGGGTAGAAGAAATGCTAGACTCTACAGAAGACTCATTCAGGTGGAGGGATAGATTGGACATACATGCAGACTATTGGGAGCCTTATGGAAGGTCAAGTAGGGACTTTTATCAGATAAGGACCAGCGTGATTGAAGGTCTCTTTAAGTCAGTCTGATATATCATATTCATGGGATGGAGAAATGAATTTGAGCTTAGGAGAAATAAGATGTACGGAATAGACCTTTTGGTAGCAGTGCACCAGAATATATTAAAATTTGTGGGCATAATGAAGTCTAGTTGTAAGGATATCCTGATGGCAAGGCTGTTGACATAGATAAGTTTAGGCAGTATATAAATTTTGCGAGAAATTACGCTGATAAGCACCACCACGGCAAGGAGTGAAGAACCTATTTCAAGATAATGGTAGATGAGCTTCCACCAGTTGCAGAAAAGTTAATCAGGCAGGGTATGTTGGTTGGAGTCGACCCAGGTGGGCTATTTATGACTAACTTAGAGGCCGCCTTGGATAATTATGAAAAGAGCCAGGATGATATATATAAGCTCAGACATCATAGCTAATGCAGTTGGCTGTGGAGACCCTCTAGCTAGACACATGAGAAGGAAGATAAGGTAGTATATACTTTGCAGCAAGAGAGTTAAGTGACGACCCAAAAGAAGAGGGCTCGATGAAGAGGCAAGGCCTTTGAAGAAAGGGGATGGTCATATCAGAGACCAGCTTGAATCTTGGTTAGAGTCTGTAAGCTAGTATTCCATAATTATAATATAGATATAAAATTATTAAAAATACATTTAGTAGTCAATTTTTAGAAGGGTAACCTCCCATTTACTCTTTCAGCGACCAAGCCAAAGGCCTGGTCGCTTTTTGTAGCTTGACTCGACAATTCAAGAGAAATGAAAAGGTGGATTATACAATCAACCTTGATAATATAATCCACCAACTTATTATAAATATAAAAAAATAGGCTCTATAGTCAAAATAACGTTGGCGATAATTTAAATCAATAAAATCTATTAAATTATAGCGGCAGCATCCATAGCAAAAATTATAGCTATGGATGTTGCCTTTTTGTATCTTATACCTTTTTCATTAGCATTATCCTTGCCTTAAAAATTTCTAAAGCTCCTATATCCGTAAGATACTCTTTTAATCACTATTTCAGTACCTATTAAGTGTTTTATACTCTAGACTTCGTATTAAGCTTCTTTTCATTTTCGTTTATTCTTAGCCTGTTTAACCTCTCGTCAAGAGCTGTACCATGTGGAATTTATCAACTACGATATTGGCATTTGAAAGACCTTCTTTAGCAAGATCAATATATGGCCTATACATGTCTGTAGTCACATATTCTACCCTTTTTCTCACCTTCAAGGGATATGAATTAAAACACTCAAAGAGGTATCTTTGTCTCCTATCCGCCAGGATATCAAAAATATGACCGCCTTCTAAATCGGTTAATTTTACACCATAGACGCATCAACTGTATTTACTGACTTGAATTTCGTCTATTGATAGAATCCTAGAAGATAATTTTTCTTCTCCTATTTTCAGTTAAACGGAGTATTCTGGCAACACTAGTAGGAGATACACAGTGTCTCTCTTGCAACTAGGGTCCATTGACTTAGTCTCACATAGGTTTAAAACGATTGACCTTTTAACATCATTTGATATGAAGCACCCCTTTATCTACGATAGGTGTTTTGGCCATAAATGTTGATTCACAATGCCTACAGAAAAACCTCTGCTTTTTAACCATCAATATCAAAGGGTTTGTATTAACCCTATTAAAAAGTGTTTTTACAGTCTGACTCCCATTTCTAATTATGTCATACTCATTGACTATACCTGATTTAGCGCAAGCTGGCCTATATGAAAGCTTTCCCTTAAGACTGTATATTCTATACCCTTAATCTTTTCTTTTTCGTTACCTAAAAATTACTAAATTTTTATCGTTAATTCCCAAGATTTCTGTTATACTAGCATTAGAACACATATCATTTCTCCTTGTTTTATTTTGTCGTGATTTAAAATTATACACGAGATTTGATGTGTGTTCTATTTTAGTAAATTTAGCGTTGGGAGAGAATTTTCTCTCACCAACGCTAAATATTATACAACCTAAAATATAAATATTTAAAAAGATAATTGAAACAATTATTAATATCATATATATGTAACTAGGATAGTTAATCACATATGATTTGTATTATTGGAGGTGTTTGTGAATGAAATCAACTAGTAAAATTTTTGTTCGTAACTGCAATAATAAGTTGAACATTGACAACTAAAAATCCATATCACGAAGCTGTCTCGTCGATATATAAGGTCAAGCTCATCTTCGAAGACTTCATCCGGTGTACGATAATTTAGTATTTTACGTGGCAAGCTGTTACACCATACTTCTATGTCAACAATATAGTCTATATCAAAGTCACTGATACGTTTACCCTTCGGTATAAATCTTCGTATAATATCATTGACGTTCATTAGTTCCTTTTTCACATGACGTATATGGATGTGTATCAGAAACAAGCTGTCTCGGCCAATTCTTCAAGTTCAGATAACCTTGAAAACTCAGAACCATTGTCTGTCGTGATTGTCTTGAACACTTGACTGAAATGCTCGCCATATTCCCTGAAGAGTTTGAAAGGCTTCCATCACAGAGTCTGCATGACGATTCTTGATTGGTAACATCCAGTATTCGCGGCTTTTACGTTCAACAAGAGTGAGAAGCACTTGGTCATTTTTACTTTTTGTCCAACTACTAAAATCTGCTTCCGTTTCAAAACTCTTGATTTGGTTTTTCAACTTCTTTTTGGTCGTTCTTCAATACTGCGACCAAGCTTTTTCTTGTTTTTGCGTATGCGATGAGCTCGGTATTTCTTTTAGCTTCTCTGAAGATTATGGTTACGTACCCATTAGACCAAGGTCAACGTAACGATACAGTGTTTTGGTGCATACAAGCTCACAGGGGCAAATTCGCCACTTTGCAGTACTTCTTCCGATACAAGCATCTAAAGACCACTTATCCTCTCTGATATGTGAGTCTACATAGGCAGCGAGAGCTACCTTTCTAGGTTATCAAGGTGTCCGCCGCAGGCAAGACGATTCTGTTGGTGTGTAGCTTGTCCGACCTTTGCCTTGTAACGCTTGACATTACCTCATACAAGGAGACAGTACTTTCTGCATATCTCATTGCGGACAGTGTTTGGAGACAGCCGATTTCTTTTGGCGATTTTGTTAGCATGACCATCCATCTTTCAAGCGAATCTGAATCAAAAACTCGTTCATCATAAGAAAGATGTTTCCTTTTTTCGTGTTTAGTTGTAGTAGAATATGCATGATCCATAGTGATAACTCCTTTGGTTGATTGTTGATTTGACACCCACATTCTACCACAGAAGTATCGCTATGGATTTTTATTTAATTGTTCAACTTGATTATACAATCAACCAAAAATAAATAATAAGGAGGATAGAGATTATGATAAAAACTTTAAAAAGCGAATTAGTGTATTAATATTATTAGTTTCAGTAATGTCTACAAGTATACTTCACCAATATACGCAAGCGAAAAATTATAGTATGGATACAGGGACAAGAGTATACAATAAGTGAAGATGGTAACAATGCCGTTATAATAAATTCGAAAGATGAGTTGAGCGTGTAGTGTTAAAGAAGATGATAACACAAGAAGGGTTACCATTTATAATAATACTACTGGTGAAGAAGAATACTTAATCCTAAATAAAATGGACGGTTCAATTTATTCATCCATTACAAATAAAACATTAAATAGCGATGAACAGGCTTCTATTATAACACCTCTTTCAGATACTATATAGTACTGTATATATATCATGGGCAGAATTTAAAAATACTATCGGTACAACTGCAACAGTGGGTGGTGTAGTAGGTTTAGTTTTGGTAAAAATTCCTGGAGGACAATTTGCAGGAGGTGTATTGGAACAATCAGCACTATAGTTGGTGGTGGAACATTATTTATTCCTAATGATCCTGAGACATGGTCTGAAATTTGTAGTAAAAAGTTAAGCATTATCGTTATAGGCTTGGGAAAAAGACATCTATGGAAGACAACCAAAACAATCGTTTCAGTTAGCCGTTATTAGGTGATATATGAATAAAATATTAGAAATAGTATTTTTACTTGCGACTATCTTGATTGGGATGATATCTAATGGGAAGATTAAGTTAGATAACATCTGGGCTATTTTGATATTTATTTTACAAATTACAAGTTGGACTATATATATTAATTTTATTAGATATAGAAAAACGCCATAAATTATGGTTGAGTGTTTTATCTGTGTGTGCTATTTTTATTATAGGATTTTTATATTTTAAAAATAGTAGCAAAAATTAAATATAATATAGAATTATGTAAGATAAGTTTTAGGTTGATTGTATAATCAAGTTGAACAATTAAATAAAAATCAATCATTATGGATCACGTATATTCTACCACAACTAAACACGAAAAAGGAAACATCTTTCTTATGGTGAACGAGTTTTGATTCAGATTCGCTTGAAAGATGGATGGTGCTAATAGAATCTCTAAAGAAATTGGTTGTAGACATTTAGCGTTGGTGAGAGAAAAATCTCCCAACGCTAATTTTTAGTATGAGGGGTATGCCATCAACCCTATGGAACAACTAATGAATCAAATATAATATCTTATCTTCACTTGTATAGAGATATACAATTTCTTATGATATAATCCTGTATTTGACACTTTTTGATGATAAAAGCTAAGAAGGCTAGTAATACTAATACTTCGCTTTTTATATTATGTTTAAATTTTGTCGTAATGTTCTCATTTTGTTGTAGCTTTTTAAAATCATATTTTTCTGTTATAATTTCATAATCTAGCCTATATTCAAAAACTTCGAAGATATCATCACTTATCTGAGTTCTATTAAACGCTGGTATATAGTCATTCTGCTTTAGTTTTTAAGCATATTCATTTCTCGTAGAGTTTTTGTTATTTCATTTACTGTATATTTATTTCCTAACTTTACTTCAAGAAATTCTATATACTGTAAGAGCTAAAAAAGCAAATAAGAAAATGAGCTTTTTATCTCCCATCATTGCTAAGATATATCGGTCCAGCCTTGAATTCACTCTTCATTATTCTGAAACATTCTTCTATTTGCCATCTGTTTTTGTTTATTTGAGCTATTTCATGAGCTTCAGCCTCAAGGTTTGTAACAACAGCATGAAGCCATCATACAGGGATTCTTCCATTATTTTTGTTTTCATCAAGGCTTACTATTGACCTATCTGCGATTTCTCCATCTGATGTAACTTTTGTTTCACGAATAAACCTTCTTATATCATTATCACGAATTTTCTTGAGTCAGCTAGAGAACCTTTTTTATTAGTTCATTAGCTCTGTGTATCTGATTTGATCTAATGTTTCTATGGTAGTCTCTGTATTTTTATACTGTATGTTACTATAAGCTTTTTCTTCAAGTCCATTTTCATTTATCCATCTTTCCTTATAAAAATATAGTGTCTCTATTTTCCTCTTCGTCAATTTCATTGATATTATATGATATAGTAGAGCCGTATTTTTCCAACCATTAGGATCAAGAGACCATTCTTCAAGATGTTTCTAATTTTTAAGACTCTGCGTAGTTATGTGTCCCTATCCTTGATAGAGTTGTACTTTTTATTTGCATTACTCGAAAGACCAGCATCAGCGCATCACTATGAATTTAGATAGATTAAAAATCTTCGATTATTTTCTTTTCAAGAGGCCTAAGAGTGGTTTGTTCATTAGTGTTTCCACTGGTTATATCAAAGGTTAGTGGAATTCCATTGTGTAAATGTCAATATTAAAATGTACAAAAATGGAAAATAAAAATGTACAATTTGGACTCAACTATCCATCAACTCTCTTATCATCAATGAAGGATCTCTTGTCTTTAAGACGATATGAGGGGCCTTTTATTGATATAATTTTAGAATGGTGTAAAAGTCTATCTAAAACTGCATTGGCCAGAGTCGACGAACCAAAGAACTCACCCCATTTGAAAATGGCATATTTGTTGTCACAATTGTAGTATTTTTCATACCTTTTAGCGATTAGCTGAAAAAAACATGTTAGCAGCATCTTTATCAATTGGCATATATCCAATTTCATCTATAATTAAAACCTTGTATTTGGCATAAAAACTTTAATCGTGATTCAAGCTTATTCTCACTTTAAGGCCTTTTTAGTTGTGAGATTAAGGATTCAAAGGATATAAAAGTATGTTTGGTATCTCGCTTTCGTACAGCTAATACCAAGAGATGTAGCTAAATGAGTCTTTCCTACTCCACTAGAACCAACAAATATTATATTTTCATATTTTTTTCCAAAAACCTAGATTATTTAGTTCTAAGACTTCTTTTTATTGATTCCTGGTTGGAACCGAAAGTCAAAAATCATCAATGGTTTTTAGGAATGGGAAATTAGCAATATGTAAATTAATACTGTCCTTTTCGCTTGTCGGTAGACACGCTCGATCTCAACAAGCTCTTCAAGAGCCTCTCCAAAGGATTTTTTTCCCTGGTTTTACGAGATCTATATAGGTATCAATATGATCTTGAATACATATTATACCAATCTCTTCTAGTCCATTTAATAATTTTTGATGTGATGACATATTTTTTCCTCCTTAAAGAAATTCATCCATCTGCCTTTAAATTAGTTTCAGCTAACTCATCTATAGAATCTTCATTTTTGATAGAATACTTGAGTAGCTGCTTGTAATGTTCCTCTTTGTAATTTAACCTTCGGTTACTTATACTGTGCATGGTTAGCAAATCTGTGCTATAATCCTGTATTTGACACTTTTTGATGATAAAAAGCAAAAGGCTAGTAATACTAATACTTCCTACTTTTTATATTATGTTTAAATTTTGCGTAATGTTCTCATTTTGTTGTAGCTTTTAAAATTTTTCATATTTTTTTCTGTTATAATTTCATAGTCCTAGCCTATATTCAAAAACTTCGAAGATATCATCACTTATCTGAGTTCTATTAAACGCTGGTATATAGTCATTCTGCTTAGTTTTTAAGCATATTCATTTCTCGTAGAGTTTTTGTTATTTCACTTACTGTATATTTATTTCCTAACTTTACTTCAAGGATTCTATATACCGTAAGAGCTAAAAAGCAAATAAGAAAATGAGCTTTTATTCTCTCATCATTGCTAAGATATATCGGTCTAGCCTTGAATTCACTCTTCATTATTCTGAAACATTCTTCTATTTGCCATCTGTTTTTATTTATTTGAGCTATTTCATGAGCTTCAGCCTCAAGGTTTTGTAACAACAGCATAGAAGCCATCATACAGGATTCTTCCATTATTTTGTTTTCATCAAGGCTTACTATTGACCTATCTGCGATTTCTCCATCTGATGTAACTTTTGTTTCGCGAATGAACCTTCTTATATCATTATCACGAATTTTCTTAGCAGCTAGAGAACCTTTTTTTATTAGTTCATTAGCTCTGTGTATCTGATTTGATCTAATGTTTCTATGGTAGTCTCTGTATTTTATACTGTATGTTACTATAAAGCTTTTTCTTCAAGTCCATTTTCATTTATCCATCTTTCCTTATAGAATATAGTGTCTCTATTTTCCTCTTCGTCAATTTCATTGATATTATATGATGTAGTAGAGTCGTATTTTTTCCAACCATTAGGATCAAGAGACCATTCTTTAAGATGTTTCTTAATTTTTTTAAGACTCTGCGTAGTTATGTAAGCCCTATCCTTGATAGAGTTGTACTTTTTATTTGCATTACTCGAAAGACCAGCATCAGTGCACACTATGAATTTAGATAGATTAAAATCTTCGATTATTTTCTTTTCAAGAGGCCTAAGAGTGGTTTGTTCATTAGTGTTTCCACTGGTTATATCAAAGGTTAGTGGAATTCCATTGCCATCCATAAATAACCCCATCTGCACTAATGGATTAGGTCTGTTTTCTTTGGATCTCCCGTATTGTCTTAGTTGACCTTCATCATCAGCTTCTTCGATTTCAAAGAAATAGTTTGTACAGTCATAGTAAAGAACACTAGCGTTTCTTTGAGTAACTTTGGTGCTATTTTTATACAATTGCGACTGTATATAGTCACTTTCTTTATTCAGAACATCAAGAGCTCTATAGACCTGATGTAGGTCAAATTCAGGATCTTCAATAAACTTTTTAGATTCTTCGAATGCATTGAGTTTAGAACCTAGGGAAAAAGAATTTAGTGTATATCAATCTTGAAAAGAATGCTATTAAGATTATACTCGAATTTACCGTTTGAACTTATTTTTACAAATCTTATTAAGTCCAAGGCTATGGTAAATTGATTGAAGTGGTAGGTATCCTCCGTTAAATATTCTTTGACGATTGCTTATGGTCTGCTGAGGAAAAAGCTTCATATTTACTTAAGCATAATTTCAGTCTTTTTCCTTTTCTATTCTATTCAAATTGGCTATATAATCAAGCTCAAGCCTTTAGCGTCAGCTACTCCGTATTTTTCCATTATCTCTGTTTCTGTTCCAAGTTTTTCAACAATAACAGTAGTTCTAGAATATATATCCTTCTGAACATAGAAGGAAGAAGCGTTAGCAGATTTAGATATAAGTAGTCTCATAATTCACCTCACAAAAATATATATACTTATATTATATCATACATTGCGTGCGTTGCGAAGACATAAATTTTAAAATTTGACAAAAAAATTAAGGCTTTTTCAAGCCATTGAATAGTAAATCTTCGATTACAAGTGTCAAACTCCTGATTTACGAGATCTCATATAGGTATCAATATGATCTTGAATACATATGTACCAATCTCTTCTAGTCCATTTAATAATTTTTGATGTGATGACATATTTTTCCTCCTTAAAGAAATTCATCCATCTGCCTTTAAATTAGTTTCAGCTAACTCATCTATAGAATCTTCATTTTTTGATAGAATACTTGAGTAGCTGCTTGTAATGTTCCTCTTTGTAATTTAACCTTCGGTTACTTATACTGTGCATGGTTAGCAAATCTGTGCTATAATATATGTATAACATATCTTTGGTGACAGATAGGCAAACTGTTTTTACCAATATATTGATGTGGAACAGAGTATTTGCAACCTAAATAGGTAATCATGGAATCTTTTGTGACGGTCGTGCGTCGAGTTTTTGCTGTATAGGATTCCACGATATTTATATCAGGCAGTGGTTGTAGGTACTCTGCTTCTTTTTGCAGTAATAGTACTGGTGTAAGTCCTGTTTCATAGCAAATCCTAGTGCATACTTTCTTGTTTATACCAGATAATATTTCAATTAGATCTTTTTCTGTTTCAAACTCGCCTTCATATGGTAGTATCCAAGCAATGAATTTATTTGCAGCTTCAACCTTACCCTTAGTGAAAGGATGATATGGCTTACATCGTTTGATTTTAAAGTTAAAATCCTTGGCGAAAGCCTGTATTTTAGGACTAATTGTTGCATGCCCATCTTTAAAAGTTACAAGTGACGACATGTTGTCAAAAAGAATCTCTTAGGGTACGCCACCAGTATTTTTAAAAGATGCAATAAGGCAGTCAATTACATCTTCTCTTGTACGACTTGACTTGTAAATGAAGACTGGATATCTTGAATAACCTAACTTGTAGCTAAAAACGTGAAACGTGAATATTTTTCCGAATTTGTTTTTTATAGATATATCTTCTTTCCAATCAACTTGAGCCTGTATTCCAGGTGACGTTTCATATCGTGGGAACCCTTTGGGAGTTTTACTTGGTTTCAAACCTTCTTTTTTAACATACTTATTGAAATTAGAGTATGTCCCAATGTCAGAATCTATTTCAGATATTAAATATTCATAAACAGACCTGACATTGACCCCTTTAATTGCAAGTTTGATACCTATTAATTCTTTATATTTGTCTAATTTACTAGTTTTATATCTATTTTTAGGTTTTCCTTCATATCCTTCATAGTATTTTTAATAGTTCTTCGGTCCATTTCATATAACCTTGCAAGCTCTGAAAAATTTGGTTTAATGTCGCCTCATTTTTAATATTTTTAGTTGAGTTAATAGTACTGTATTCATGTGCATTTACCTCCACGAATACAGTATCATATTTTTCTATTTGTACATTATTATATTCCACTAATTGTTCATTTATATTTTACACTTTACACATTGCCATCCATAAATAACCCCATCTGCACTAATGGATTAGGTCTGTTTTCTTTGGATCTCCCGTATTGTCTTAGTTGACCTTCATCATCAGCTTCTTCGATTTCAAAGAAATAGTTTGTACAGTCATAGTAAAGAACACTAGCGTTTCTTTTGAGTAACTTTGGTGCTATTTTTATACAATTGCGACTGTATATAGTCACTTTCTTTATTCAGAACATCAAGAGCTCTATAGACCTGATGTAGGTCAAATTCAGGATCTTCAATAAACTTTTTAGATTCTTCGAATGCATTGAGTTTGGAACCGGGAAAAAGAATTCTAGTGTATATCAATCTTGAAAGAATACTATTAAGATTATACTGAATTTACCGTTTTGAACTTATTTTTACAAATCTTATTAAGTCCAAGACTATGGTAAATTGATTGAAGTGGTAGGTATCCTCCGTTAAATATTCTTTTGACGATTGCTTATGGTTTGCTGAGGAAAAAGCTTCATATTTACTTTAAGCATAATTTCAGTCTCCTTTTCTATTCTATTCAAACTGGCTATATAACTCGCGTCTCAAGCTTTTAGCGTCAGCTACTCCGTATTTTTCCATTATCTCTGTTTCTGTTCCAAGTTTTTTTCAACAATAACAGTAGTTCTAGAATTTCCTTTTTATATCCTTCTGAACATAGAAGGAAGAAGCGTTAGCAGATTTAGATATAAGTAGTCTCTACACTCACCTCACAAAAATATATATACTTATATTATACCATAAGCATTGCGTGCATTGCGAAGACATAAATTTTAAAAATTTGATAAAAAATTAAGGCTTTTTTCAAGCCTTTTGAATAGTAAATCTTCGATTACAAGTGTCAAAACTCCCGCTGGTATGAGGGGTATGCCATCAACCCATGGAACAATCCAATGAATCAAATATAATATCTTATCTTCACTTGTATAGAGATATACAATTTCTTATGATATAATGTACTAAGAAGCTTTATAAATATACTATAATCATGAAACAGGTGGGTCGAATGAATCTTAAAAACGAAAAAGAACTTTATTTTTATCTGTTGGTATAATATTAATATTTCTTTTATCCATGGGCTACTTTTTCCAGACTGAAATCAGCTCACTTAGGAGGGCTAATAAGCAGGAAACATCAGTCAAGAGGCTTAGATTTGTAGGCGTTGGGGATAATCTTATCCACGACTCTATTTATAATGCAGCTGATAGGCGCAAGGGCCTTTTTGGAGATGGCCAGTATGATTTTGACCACCCTATACGAAAAATATAAAGCCGAAATTGGACCAGTATGATCTCAAGTATATCAACCAGGAGTCTATTATAGCGGGTGATAAATTTGGGATTGGTACATACCCCCACTTTAATACTCCCCAGGCCATGATACCTGCCTTGACAAGGGCTGGCTTTAATATGGTAAATATGGCCAACAACCATTCTCTAGACAAGGGGTCTTGGGCCATACCGGAGTCAATAAAACTGTGGGACCAAACAGATGTATACCATACAGGTGTATTTGCATCCCAGGAGGATAGGGACAAACCCGTAATTATTGATAAAAATGGTATAAAAGTAGGATTTCTATGCTATACCTATGGAACAACGGTATTGCACCAGATACAGACTACAGAGTTTCCTACCTGGATGAAGAGAAAATAAGGAAGGATGTAGCTAATATCAAGGACAAGGTAGACTTTATCCTGGTTTCCTGTCACTGGGGAGAAGAGGGTATTCAAGCCCTAGATAATACACAAAAGAAGTACTCAAAAGCTATTTAATGACCTGGGTGTTGATGTGGTTATAGGGACCCATGCCCACAAGATTCAGACAGTCAAATGGGTTGGAAAAACCAGGACAATAAAAGGACCCTGGTATACTATGGAACAGGAAATTTTGTCCATAATATGTTGACCCCAATTACCTCACCTTGAGGGTATGGCAACCTTGATTTTTGTAAAGGCTGGAGACAAAAAGTACATAGACAGGCTGAGGTTTATTCCCCTAGTATTCCATTTGGAGAAAAATCAATACGGGTTAGATGGTTCTGTTTATAGGATGGACAAGTACCCTATGGACCTTGCCAACAAACATATAGAAATGTGGGGAAATGGGGCCTACCACCTAGAAAATTACAGGAATATAGTCAAGAGTATAATTCCACAGGAGTTTTTGGAAAATAAGTAGCTTTTTATGAAAAATATTAGAAGATAAGGAGAAGATAAGATGAGTTTAGATAGTAGAATAGATAATTTGCCCAGCTGGCTATCAAGTCAGGTATAAATGTTCAACCTGGTGAAAAGCCTACTAATAAGGGCTGATGTAGAGTCAAGAGACTTTGTTAGAAGGTGTGTGAAAGAGGCCTATAAGGCTGGGGCCAAGCATGTATATGTTGAGTATTCTGATGAGGTTATAACTAGGGAAAAGTACCTAAGTAATCTAGTGAGGCCTTCGATGAATATCCAGAGTGGCAGTCATATAAGTATACTCAGATTGCCAAGGAGGGGTACCCTTCCTATCCATAATATCCAATGATCCAGACTTAATGAAGGGGTAGACCCTGACAGGATAGGCTCGTTTCCAGAAGGAGGCTGGCAAGTATCTCAAGGAGTGGAGGTCCTATACACTGAATGATAGGGTTAAGTGGTCTATAGTAGCAGTTCCTTCACTAGCCTGGGCCAAGAGGGTCCATCCAGACCTTGCAGATGAGGCTGCTGTTGAAGAGCTTTGGAACAATATACTAGACTGTTCAAGGGTTACTGAAGACCCAGTTGCGGCTTGGGAAGACCACAACAAGAACTTAAAGGAAAAAGACTGCCTTTATGAATAAGATGAATTTTAAGGAACTAAGATACAAGTCCTCTAAGACTGATTTGGTGATAGGGCTTCCAGACAACCATATATGGTTGGGTGGGGCAGCCAGGATCCTAAGGGCAACCTCTTCAATCCTAATATTCCATCAGAGGAAATATATGGTATGCCACACAAGTACAAGGTAGATGGTATAGTCCACAGCACTAAGCCACTGGTATATGCTGGTAGCCTTATAGAAGATTTTTGGATTAGGTATGAGGCTGGTAGGGTTATAGATTTTGATGCCAAGACAGGAAGGGACAACCTGAAGAACTTAATAGAAACTGATGAAGGATCTTTTTAGGCTGGGTGAAGTTGCCCTTGTACCCTATGATTCACCCTATATCAAATAAAAATATAGTATTCTACACTCACCTTATTTGATGAAAATGCATCCTGCCACCTGGCTATTGGGGGCTGCCTACAGCTCATGTGTAAAGGACGGGGCCAATATAGCTGATGAAGATAAGGATGGATTGGGTATAAACGTAAGTATGACTCATGTAGACTTTATGATAGGCGACAAGGACCTAGATATAGTAGGTATCCAGCAGGATGGCCAGGAATTCCAGATATTCAAGGACGGAAACTGGGCCTTCTAAGAAGATAAGGTCTAATCTATATAAATACAATAAGAGAGAGGTAATTTAATGACAACTGAGGTTTTTAAACATTTACAAAAATCTGCCCTGGTAGGGATAATATTTGGTATTGCCCTAAATGCTGGTAGGTTCTATAAGGAGGGCCTAACAGTAGGCAACCTAAACTACTTCCTATACGTACTTATTCTGATGGGTGGTACCTTCTTATGATGGGTTTGATGCTTAACAGGAGGAGGGCAGATACTACAAATATGAGGATCTTTACATGAAGATGAGCCAGAAGGGTATCCTAAAAGTATGATTCCCAGGCGCATAGAAGGATGGCAAGATGAAGACAGGATGGCTATATCTTACTGACAAGATGATTATATTTGCAAATACTCCAGATCCAGACCTCATAGAAAAGAAGGCTATAAGGCTGTCTATAATGAAGGCTGAGTCAATAGAAAGGTTCAAGCCAACACCTTTTACTAATGACGGTATCAGGGTCACTATGAAAAAGGGCAATAGCTATGAATCTTTGTTGGCAAGACTGGCAAGTGGATGGATATGATTAATGAAATAAAGCTTGGTGACCACAAGAAAAATAAGGATGAAATTGAAGGTGAAGTTCAACCTTCTGACCAGTAGGTCCCAAGTAAATAGAATGATAAGAAAAGGGCAGCTAATTGGGGATTAGCTGCCTCAGATCTAGACAAAGTCCACATGTAAAAGTGTGGACTTTTTCTAGTTTTTTAGTACAATACAAATGCATCTTTATGATATTCATACCACGAAAGCATTGAGATTTCAATGTTTTCGTGGTATAATATATATGAAAAAGAGGCGCTATGATTACGAAAAATACATCCAATAAAGAGCAAAATACAGATGGTTTTTAGAACAGCTTGTTCCCTCAAGACCATATTCTTAGAAAAATTGATGATACAATTGATTTTTCATTCATATATGATTTAGTGGAAGATAAATATTCTTCAGATACTCGGCAGACCAAGTATAGATCCGATGATACTAATCAAGATTCCAATCATTCAATATATGTTTGGAATAAAAAGTATGCGACAGACAATAAGGAAATAGAAGTAAATGTAGCATATAGATGGTTTCTTGGTTTGGATTTTTCGACCCCTGTTCCTCATTTCAGTACTTTTGGGAAGAACTACAAAAGAAGATTTGAAGGAACAGACCCATTTGAGCAGATTTTTCTAATGTGTTAATGCAGTGTATGAATAAGAATCTTGTTGATACTTCAACTGTATTTGTAGATTCTACCCATGTCAAAAGCAGCCGCAAATAGAAAGAAGGCTAAGAAAATTCTTGTAGCAAAGAAAGCTGCAGATTTTATGATGATCAGTTATCAAAGGAAATAAATTCAGATAGAGAAAAACATGGTAAAAAGTCCTTAAAAAGACAAAAATAAGGATGACGATGATGTTGATCCTAGCATAGATTGTAGCGAACTTAAAGAAAAAGAAAGTCAGCACAACAGATCCTGAAAGTGGTTGGTTCTACAAAGGAGAACATAAAGAGGTCTTTGCATATGCGATAGAAGCTGCATGTGATAAGCATGGCTGGTTACTTGGTTATACAGCACATCCAGGCAATGAACACGATTCTAAAACATTCCCTGCAATTTATGAAAAATAAAGAAACTCAAACCTGAAATAATTGTTGCTGATGCAGGTACAAAACACCTACTATAGCTAGAATGTTGATTGATGATGGTATAAGGCCAATTTTTCCGTATAAAGCACCAATGACAAAAAGGATCTTTAGAAAATATGAGTATGTATATGATGAATATTACTGATTGCTACATTTGCTCAAATAACAAGATACTAAAATACTCAACTACAAACAGAGACGGATATAGAGAGTATAAAAGTAATCCTGTAAATTGCAGTAGTGTCCATATATCTCAATGCACCCAAAGTAAAAAATCATCAGAAGGTAGTTACAAGGCATGTATGGCAAGAATATATGGATATATGCGAAGACATTAGACATACAAGAGGGACGAAAAGCATCTACGATTTACGAAAAGAAACAATAGAAAGAGTATTTGGAGTAGCAAAAAGAAAATCATAGTATGCGATATACACAGCAGATAGGTAAAGAAAAAATGGCCATGAAAATAGGCCTAACTTTTGCGTGTCTAAATATGAAAAACTAGCAAAAATACTGACAAAGAAGAGTAAAAACACTGTGACTTTTTCGACAATTTTTCGTTTTTAGGTTATCCTTTAGTTTTTAACAATTATAGAGAAAAAGTCCCTTAAATCATTAATGACTTAAGAGACTTTGTCTACGATTTTGAGGGCAGCTAATTGGGGATTAGCTGTTTTTCTAACATAATTTTATAAAATTATGTCGGTAGGAATTTGGGAAATCATAATTCCATATATATTTATATTGAAATTATAAGCTATCAATAGCTGCCTTTATGGCAACTCTTTCATTGAACCTGCTGAGCAGAATTCAATGTCTGTTTCATTAACATGGTCTCCAAGCATCTTGTATCTAATAAGGTTCTTTTCATCAAGCATATGCTTTTTGAATATCTCTTCACCCATGTTTCTAGGCTTCATCTGGCCTATTCTTTCTAGGATTTTCATATCTATCTTTCCGTTACACATAAAGTAGCCCATAAGTTTGCAAGATTTGTCAACTAGGCCTACAGAATTTTTTATGCATGCCTGGCCGTGGTCTGAGTCAGGATAGTAGCCCATAGTACCCATTAGGAAGACCTCCTTGTCACGTACCTCTGGTATAAATTCCTTCATTGCCTTGTGTGGAAAGGACTTGTCAATCCAGAAGCCAAGAGCAACAACATCATAATCTGATAGGTCAGGCTTGTCCTTAACATCAAATATGGCCTTTTCATATTCAGGGCTAATCCTATCGAATACCCCTCTAGCTAGTCTTTCTGTATTTCCTGATAGAGATCCATATACTACAGCAATTTTTCATAAATACCTCCACAACTTAAGTGGTCCAGCCTAATTTGATTTCAATATCATATGGGTCCTCAGACCTTTTTAAAATTTTTAAGATTTAATTTAGGTCTACTACAAGACCTTCTATACTATATATTTTTACCACAATGAATTTTATAATCAATTAACTATATTTATTGATTTATTAACTATATTTAGGTCTTTTTCCCAATACCCCCTATTTTTTTAGCCTACATATGATATATAATAGAGGATATCGTAGGAGTTATGAAATTTCAGTGCATTTAATTTATAGACTACGTGAAGAATTAATGAAGGAGGTGTGCCTATGCATAAGATAACGCAATTAGACAGTTTTGATATGGACATAGATTACAGGGCCTTGTGCGAAAATCTTGCCAGGGGTAATATGGAAAATACCATGAAAGAATTTAAAAATTGGCAGGAGGCTGGATTAAAAGCGAAAATATAGTAGCCTATAGGGCCTTTTTGAATAGTCTTAATTACGCCATCTACTACTACACACTTTTCATGCACAATATTTCTCTTAAGCATTGCTGCTACCACTGTACGATATTAATGCATAAAAAGATAACAAGCAAGAACTTTATACCAACTGCCAGCATGATAATAGGCCAGTACTATGATGAATTGCTGGAAAATAACATTCTGGGTGTCAATCCATCCCTAAAGAGTGTTTTTAAGTATATAGATGATAACATACAGAAGCCTATAAGCCTAGAGGAGGCTTCGGAGTATGCCCATATAAATAAGAGCTACCTATCCCAGCTTTTCAAACAAAAACTGGCTATACCTTCAGCTCCTATGTAAATTATAGGAAATTAAACCGTGCTAGAAACCTACTTTTACAGACGGAGAAAAATATAGCTGAAATAAGTCAGGAATGTGGATACAGGAATGTAAGTTATTTTTCCACAGTATTCACAAAAACTGTGGGTATATCACCAGGTAGCTTTAGGAAGACAGGGTCGGCCTTTAAATATAGTATGGACTCAAAGTCTTCTACAAAGAAGGTTGGCGGAGGTCATCCACATGGGGTAAGCAAGGTGGTAGAAGAAGATGAATAATAATATGATAAATGCAGATGTGATTATCTTGGCAGCGGGATCTGGCAAGAGGATGATGGCTGATAAAAATAAGATTCTTTTGGACCTAGGAGATAGGCCTATTATAGCCCATACAATAGCTAGGTTTTATGACCATCCCATGGTTAGGAAGATCATATTGGCTATAAGAGAGGAAGACGAGGACCAAATAGATTCAATAATAGCTACTTATGGCTTTAATGATATAGTAAAGGTTGTAGGTGGGGCAGAGAGGCAGGATTCTATATATAACTGTATGGGGTACTCTCAGACGATACTCATATTCTCCTGATACATGATGGGGCTAGACCCTTTGTAGATGAGGATATAATTACCAGGTCCATACTAGAGACAATTGAATGTGGAGCGACCTGCGTTGGAGTTCCTAGCAAGGATACTGTCAAGATAGTAGACCAAGAGGGTCTTGTGATTGACACACCTGATAGGAGCCAGGTTTGGTGTGCCCAGACACCACAGACATTTAGTTTTGACCTTATAAGGGAGGCCCATACGAGGGCTAGGCAGGAGTCTTTTTTAGGTACAGACGATGCAAGCCTGGTAGAGAGGTATGGTCATAAGGTAAAGATGATTATGGGGTCATATATGAATAATAAGATTACAACGCCTGAAGACATAAAACAGGCTAGGTATATACTTGATTAATGATATAGTAAGGCCTTATTTAGGCTGATAAGGAGGAAGCAGATGAGGGTAGGAATTGGATACGATGTACATAAGTTGGTAGAGGATAGGGACCTTATAATAGGTGGTGTCAAGATAGACCATGATAGGGGACTACTAGGTCACTCTGATGCTGATGTACTGACTCATGCCCTAATAGATGCAATATTTGGGTACTCTAGGAGAGGGTGATTTAGGTAGGCACTTTCCAGACACAGACCCCCAGTTCAAGGGAGCAGATAGCTTGAGGCTCTGGCCTATGCCAAGGACCTGATGGACAGGAAGGGAGATAGGTTGGGCAATGCAGACTGCACTATTATAGCCCAAGCACCAAAGATGGCCCCCCACTTGTCAAGTATGGTAGAAAACTTTGCTAGGGTCCTTGATACAGATAGGACCAATATAAATGTAAAGGCGACTACAGAAGAAGGACTAGGCTTTACAGGAGCAAGAGAGGGCATTTCTTCCCAGGCTATTGTACTCCTAGTTGAAAAATAGAAAGAAGGGTCTATAGGATGAAGGTTTTGGATAGACAAGAAACAAAATTAAATAGGTCTTATAAGATAGCTGTAGCAGGAATAGCTACGTAGGCCTATCCATAGCCATACTTTTAGCCCAGGCAAATAAGGTTGTGGCTGTAGATGTGGCAGAGGAAAAAGTGAATATGATTAATAAGAAAATATCTCCTATACATGATGATTATATAGAAGACTATTTGGCCAATAGGGACCTGGACCTAGTTGCCAGCTTAGACACAGACTTGGCATATAGGGAGGCTGACTATGTGGTCATAGCTGCACCTACCAATTATGATGCTCAGAAAAATTATTTTGATACATCAGCCATAGAGGATGTAATTGAAAGGGTCTTGGAGGTAAAACAAGGAGGCCATCATAGTAATCAAGTCGACCATACCAGTTGGCTATACCGAGGCAGTCAGGGCCAAGTACAAGACTAAAAATATAATCTTTAGTCCAGAGTTTTTAAGAGAATCAAAGGCTCTATACGACAACCTGTATCCATCTAGGATAATCGTGTCCACGGACAAGGAGGATAAAGTCTTAACCGAGGCCAGTAATATATTTGCCAAGCTCCCTAGCCGAGGGGCAATCAAGGAGGACATCAGCCATCCCATCGATGGGCTTTACAGAGGCAGAGGCAGTCAAGCTTTTTGCCAATACCTATCTAGCCTTAAGGGTTAGCTACTTTAACGAGTTAGATACCTATGCTGAGATGAAGGGCTTGAGTACAGAGGATATAATCCAGGGCGTCTGCCTAGATCCAAGGATAGGCAGCCACTACAACAATCCATCCTTTGGGTATGGGGGCTATTGCCTCACCAAAGGATACTAAACAACTCCCTAGCCAACTATGATAGTGTCCCACAGAATATGATGTCTCGCCATAGTTGAAAGTAATAGGACTAGGAAGGACTTTATAGCTGACAGGGTGCTAAACCCAGCTGGCTATTATGACTACTATAGTCATGGAGAGTATTCTGTAGAAAAATGAAAAGGGAATGTGAATAGGTGTCTACAGACTCACTATGAAGTCAAATTCAGACAACTTCAGGTATTCGTCTATACAGGGAGTTATGAAGAGGCTAAAGGCCAAGGGAGCTACAGTAGTAATATATGAGCCTACCTTAGAGGATGGAACAACATTCTTTGGTAGTAGGATAGTAAATGATATTGAAAAATTTAAGACTATAAGTCACAGTATAATAGCCAATAGGTATGACTCTTGTCTTGATGATGTAGCAGATAAGGTATACACTAGGGATTTGTTCAAGAGGGACTAACTTTAGATGGTTTTTAAAAAGCAAAAATTATTCTACAAACTAGTTGACACAAGCCCTTTGAGGTGATAAAATTATAAGGTATGTAATCTACAGATTGCATACCTTTTTAGTGAAGACTAAAAGCATCAAAACAATTAATCAATATGCTATGCATATTGGTCCGGTTGGCGGTCAATTAACAAGATCGAAAATTTAAACAAAAGGAGGTGCAGTTGATGCCAACAATCAACCAATTAGTACGTAAGAGTAGAAAAGCTGTAGAAAAGAAATCTACTGCTCCAGCACTTCAGAAGGGCTACAATTCTTTATACAAGAAGGCCACTGATGTTAGTGCTCCACAGAAGAGAGGTGTTTGTACTTCTGTAAAGACAGTAACACCTAAGAAGCCAAACTCAGCCCTTAGAAAGGTTGCCAGAGTTAGACTTACAAACGGAATAGAAGTATCTGCATACATACCAGGTGAAGGTCATAACCTACAGGAACATAGTGTTGTTATGATCAGAGGTGGTAGAGTAAAGGACTTACCAGGTGTTAGGGTACCATATTCTAAGAGGTACACTTGATACTGCAGGTGTTGACGCAAGAAGACAGTCAAGATTCTAAGTACGGAGCTAAGAGACCAAAAAGAAGCTAAGAAGCAATTAAGAGAGAAACTTACTTAGTTTTAGTAGACCATAGAGGTTTGCAAAGGGATGAGACCCCAGGGCTGGGTTCAGCCAGAATTGAATAGACAAGTAGCTGGAAAAACAGCAATTGATTATAGTTCGATGCTTTAAATAATATATTTATGGCATCACGGCAAAAAGAATGTCGAGTACCTATGATTTAACTTTAATAATTAAGGAGGGAAGCGTAATGCCAAGAAAAGGTAATGTTCCAAAGAGAGAAGTTTTACCAGATCCAATGTACGGAAGTAAGGTAGTAACAAAGTTAATAAATAATTTAATGTATGACGGAAAAAGAGGAAAGTCACAGAGAATAGTATATGATGCATCTCGCATTAGTAGCTGAAAGAACTGGAGAAGATGCTCTAGAAGTTATTCAACAAGGCTATGGAAAACATCATGCCAGTACTAGAAGTTAAGGCTAGAAGAGTCGGTGGTGCTAACTATCAGGTACCTATCGAAGTTAGAGCTGATAGAAGACAGACTCTAGGACTTAGATGGTTAGTAAGATATACAAGAGCTAGAGGCGAAAAGGGAATGGTTGAAAAGCAGTAAAGGAAATAATGGATGCAGCTAACAACACAGGAGCTTCAGTTAAGAAGAAAGATACATCATACAGATGGCAGAAGCTAATAAGGCATTTGCTCACTACAGATGGTAGTCATCAACTGAGTTTGAAATAATTAAGGAGGAAAGAAATGGCTAGACAATTTCCATTGGAAAAGACTAGAAATATAGGAATAATGGCCCACATAGATGCAGGTAAGACTACAACTACTGAAAGAATCTTGTTCTATGCTGGTCGTACTCATAAGATAGGTGAAACTCACGACGCGTGCATCTCAGATGGACTGGATGGAACAGGAAAAGGAAAGAGGTATCACAATTACTTCTGCCGCTACAACTTGTCAGTGGAATGGCTACAGAATAAACATTATAGATACTCCTGGACACGTAGACTTCACAGTAGAAGTTGAAAGATCTCTAAGAGTACTAGACGGTTCTGTTGCAGTTTTCTGTGCTAGATCAGGAGTTGAGCCTCAGTCAGAAAATGTATGGAGACAGGCTGAAACTTACGGTGTTCCTAGAATCGCATTCGTAAACAAGATGGACAGACAGGGTGCTGACTTCCTAAATGTTGTAGAAATGATGAAGGACAGACTTAACAATGCTGTAGCTATACAGTTACCAATAGGTAGCGAAGAAAACTTCACAGGTATAATAGACCTATTAACTATGAAGGCTAATATCTATAAGAACGATGAAGGTACTGAAATCGAAGTATTAGATATACCAGCCGACATGGTAGACAAGGCCAATGAGTATAGGGAAGTCATGATAGAAGCAGTTGCAGAAACTGATGAAGATCTAATGATGAAGTACCTAGAAGGTGAAGAAATAACAATAGATGAACTAAAGGTAGCTATCAGAAAGGCAACTATAGCTTGTGAAATGAATCCAGTACTTTGTGGTACTGCTTACAAGAACAAGGGTGTTCAGTTACTATTGGACGCAGTTATAGATTACCTACCAGCTCCAACTGATATAGAATCTATAAAGGGTATCCTACCAGATGGTGAAGAAAGTGAAAGACATGCATCAGATGATGAACCATTCTCAGCTCTTGCATTCAAAATCATGACTGACCCATTCGTAGGTAAGCTAGCCTTCTTCAGAGTTTACTCTGGTAAGTTAGAATCTGGTTCTTATGTACTAAATGCTACAAAGAACAAGAGAGAAAGAATTGGTCGTATCCTTCAGATGCATGCCAATACAAGAGAAGAAATAACAGAAGTTTATGCAGGTGATATAGCTGCTGCAGTTGGTCTTAAGGATACAACTACAGGAGACCTACTATGATCCTAATGAGCCTATTATACTTGAATCAATGGAATTCTCAGAACCAGTTATCTTCGTTGCCATAGAACCAGCTTCTAAGGCAGCTCAGGAAAAAGATGGGTGTAGCTCTTCAGAAGCTTGCTGAAGAAGACCCTACATTCACAGTTAGAACTGATGCAGAAACCGCCAGACTATCATCGGTAGTATGGGTGAGCTCACCCAGAAATCATCGTTGACAGACTACTAAGAGAATTCAAGGTTGAAGCAACAGTTGGGCGCCTCCCTCAGGTTGCATACAGAGAAACTATTACAGTTCCAGTTGATGTTGAGTACAAGTACTCTAAGCAGTCAGGTGGTAGAGGTCAGTACGGTCACGTTAAGATCAGAGTTAATCCACTTGAGCCAGGCGAAGGATACAAGTTCGAAAAACAAGACTGTTGGTGGATCTGTACCTAAGGAATATGTTGGTCCAGTTGACCAGGGTATCCAGGGTGCTATGCAGTCAGGTATCGTAGCTGGTTATCCAGTTGTTGACGTTGCTGTTGAACTATACGATGGTTCTTACCATGAAGTCGATTCATCAGAAATGGCCTTTCAAGATGGCAGCTTCTATGTCTTCAAGGATGCAAATGAAGAAGGGTAATGCAGTTCTTCTTGAACCAATCTTCGCAGTTGAAGTTGTTACTCCAGACGATTACATGGGTGATGTTATGGGTGACCTTAACTCTAGAAGAGGTATGATTCAGGGTATGGAAGAAAGAAACGGCGCTCAGGTTGTTAGAGCTCTCACGTTCCACTATCTGAAAATGTTCGGATATTCTACAGACCCAGAGATCTACTACTCAGGGTAGAGCGACTTATACAATGATATTTGACCACTATGCACAGGTACCAGGTTCCGTTGCTAAGAAGATAACAGAAGGTAAGTAGTCACAAAAGGCTAACTTAAGCCAATTGGTTAGATATTTAAGCTAAAAGTAGCGAAAAATCGCTTATAGACTTAAAAATTATCAGATTTTTAATGAATTGGTTGAAAAATAAGTATAAAAGTGATATACTTATAAAGAATAAAAGGGTGGATTCCGCCCTCCAATTAATAAATAATTTATTTCTAAGGAGGAAAACTTAAAATGGCAAAAAGCTAAATTTGAAAAGAAGTAAGCCACATGTTAATATTGGTACAATCGGTCACGTTGACCACGGTAAGACTACATTAACAGCAGCTATAACAAAGACATTACACAACAAGTATCAGTTAGGTGAAGTGGTAGACTTCGCCAACATAGACAAGGCGCCAGAAGAAAGAGAAAGAGGTATCACTATCTCTACTGCTCACGTTGAATATGAAACTCCAGCTAGACACTATGCTCACGTTGACTGCCCAGGACATGCTGACTATGTTAAGAACATGATCACAGGTGCTGCTCAGATGGACGGTGCTATCCTAGTTGTTGCTGCAACAGATGGTCCAATGCCTCAGACAAGAGAACATATCCTACTTTCTAGACAGGTTGGTGTTCCTTACATCGTTGTATTCCCTAAACAAGTGTGATATGGTAGATGATGACGAACTTCTAGAACTAGTTGAAATGGAAGTTAGAGAACTACTTAACGAATATGATTTCAGGAGATGATATTCAACAGTTAGAGGTTCTGCTCTAATGGCTCTTGAAGACCCAGATTCTGAATGGGGAGAAAAGATAATAGAATTCTACAACATTATAGACGAATATATCCCATCTCCAGAAAGAGATGTTGACAAGCCGTTCCTAATGCCAGTAGAAGACGTATTCTCAATCACTGGTAGAGGTACAGTTGCAACTGGTAGAGTTGAAAGAGGTGTTCTTAAGGTTTCTGATGAAGTTGAACTAGTTGGTTTGGCTGATGAACCAAGAAAGGTTGTAGGTAACAGGAGTAGAAATGTTCAGAAAGTTACTAGATCAGGCAGAAGCTGGTGATAACATCGGTGCTCTACTAAGAGGTGTTCAGAGGGACGAAATCGAAAGAGGACAGGTTCTTGCTCAGCCAGGAACAGTTAAAGCTCATACTAAGTTCACTGCAGAAATCTACGTTCTAGAGAAAGAAGAAGGTGGTAGACATAATCTTTCTTCGATGGATATAGACCACAGTTCTACTTCAGAACAACTGACGTAACTGGTGAGTGTAAGCTACCAGAAGGTATAGAAATGGTTATGCCTGGTGACAACGTAACAATCGAAGTTGACCTAATCAACTCTATATGTGTTGAAGAAGCGTCTTAGATTCGCCATCAGAGAAGGTGGTAGAACAGTAGCTTCTGGAGTTGTTGCTTCTATAATTGAATAATTATATTATTTGATATATATAAAGAGAGTGGTTTGCACTCTCTTTTTGTAGAAATAGGTGACCTAAGCTTAGGTAGCTAGATTGTCCTTAGTGAATGCAAAGCAGCTACAAGACTATCTATTAATAAAGCCCTATTAAATAGGCCAGAAGTTATATAATATTTTTCCTATAGCTAGTATTGATTAGCTATTATTGGGTATAATAGTAGGTAATGGGGTTTGCTCAGGCAAACAAAAATGTAACTAATACTATAAGTATGATTAAGTAAAAGGAATATTAGGAGGTAAGTATGAAGTTAATTTCTGAATATAGATTCTTTAAATGCAGCCCTAACAAGTGACTCTGCAAGAGCCCTACTGTCAAGGGATGTCTTAAAAAAGCTAGCCAGTATGGATGCGGACATTATAGCCCTACAGGAGACTAAGCTATCAGCTAAGGGACCAACTAAAAAGCATATAGAGTGTCTAGAGGAAATATTCCCTGGCTATAACCATGTTTGGAGGTCATCTGTAGAGCCTGCTAGAAAGGGATATGCTGGGACCATGTTCCTATATAGGAAGGGGATGGATATAAAGGCTACATATCCTGAAATAGGAGCTCCATGTACGATGGACTCCGAGGGTAGGATTATTACTCTTGAGCTAGATTCATGCTATGTAACACAGGTCTATACACCAAATGCCGGTGATGGCCTAAAGAGACTAGAGGATAGGCAGGAATGGGATAAAAAGTATGCAGACTATCTTGAGGGTCTAGCCAAGAACAAGCCTGTACTTGCATGTGGGGACTACAATGTTGCCCACAAGGAAATAGACCTGGCCAACCCAGCTTCTAACCATAGGTCACCAGGCTTTACTGATGAGGAAAGAGAGGGATTTACAAACCTGCTTGCTAGGGGGTTTGTAGACACATTTAGGCATGTCCATGGAGATATAGAAGAGGTATATTCATGGTGCGCTCAGAGGGTAAAGACTAGTAAGGTGAACAATACTGGCTGGAGAATCGACTATTGATAGTTAGCCAGATGTGGCCGACAAGATAAGGGTATCAGAAATGGTAGACTCTGGAGAGAGGCAGGACCATGCACCAATTCTTCTAGAAGTAGAGCTTTAAATAGAATATAGGCTTATATATATAAAACAGGAAGGTGGGACTTATCCCACCTTCCTATTTTTAACTCACTATTGTAATGCCTCTAGGTACCATCATTTTTGTCTAATTTTGGGGTACAGGTTGAGGATTATAATTGCGTTTCGTACATCAATAGGAATCTTCCATTATTGGTTAATTTCTCATATCATTAGCTGATAGATTAGCTGTAATTATTTGTATAAGAAAATCTATTAATTCTTTCCTATTATAATCCGACTTATTAGACAAATCATCAAAAATTTGTTGCCAATGTTTCAATATTATTTTTATTGGAAATATTCCATTTTTATTATTCTTTATTAAATAATCACTTAATTGTGCTTCTTTGAATACAATATTTAGAAATTCCCCCACTAAAATCTACCTGTGTCCTTGTTCTATTTAAGTATTCTAAAAACAGAAACCTGTTTTATCAATCTTGTCAGTATCCGATAAGTTCGGATACTTTTTATTTACATATGAAACAAGACCCTCTTCACCTTTTAGGGCTTGATTCCATAGAATATCACATCTATCTCCAATATCATACAAGCCAAGATTTTCTTTTAATAAAGAGTTTCTCCCTATCTTCGTATTTTTCAATTCAGAACTATTTAACTCAGTATTTACTTTTTGGGTATTTCTTTTTGTCGTAGTATGAAAAATAAGCATAAGAACCCATAGCGAGTAGACATAGAGAGAATAGTGATGACAAATTTTCTACTCATACTTAACCTCCTATAAAAATCAAATAAAGAAAAATATTTTTAAACTAGTTTATATTTATCTTAAAAATATCACTTTATACCTATTTTTAGTCAATTATTTCTAAAAATATTTATTACTACTAAATGAAAAGAAAGACTTTACAAATATTATTATTTGCTATATAATAACTATTAACTTAATAAATAGGATAGAGGCGCGACTGACAAGAGTAGAGTAGATAATGAAAGTGAGCAGTTTACTTTGAAAGGGATGTTGCCGAAATAATAGCTGTAGTGCTTTGCAGGTATTGTTGGAACAAGGATTAAGAGTTTTTGTTCTGTCATTATAGGAGTATAATGGAGGGCTAGCCAAGAGATTGTCATATTATGGAAATATTATAGGCAAATGTGGGCTACCTACATTTGTCTTTTTAATGGAGGGCTAGCCATAATATGTCGATTATAGAGTATAGCTTATAGGGCGTTTTCTTGGAGAAGGCCTAGGTATAGGAAAAATGTATACAGGGTTTTAAACCTTCAGGCAAATGTGGACTAACTACATTTGCCTTTTTATTATACTAGAAGGGCATATATTCCATTAGTTAATTAAAATAATTTATTATGATTATTATGCATTAATGGAGGATGAGTTTATGAAACGCTTTCGGTACTAAAATTCGGGGGAAGTTCAGAGAACTATTGATAAGATAAAGGATATTTCGACCTACCTGAGGGTAGAGAATAATGAAAGCTAATTGTCGTAGTATCAGCTATGGGAAAGACTACAGATGAGTTACTAAAGCAGGTTGAGAAGATAACTGACAATCCAGATGTCAGAGAACTAGATACCCTACTAGCAATAGGCGAGCAAAATACAATCTCCCTAATGGCCATTACCCTAAATGAGCTGGGTGTAAGAGCAAGGTCATTGACGGGAATACAGGCAGGAATCAAGACCTTTGGCCAGCATACAAAGAGCAGGATAGCAGATATTGATGCGGATTTTTAAATGGTCAGCTAGAGGAATTTGATATACTGGTAGTTGCAGGCTTCCAGGGATATAATGAAAACCTAGAAATCACAACCCTTGGAAGGGGAGGATCCGATACGTCGGCAGTTGCTCTGGCAGCAGCAATAGGGGCCTCTTGTGAGATATATACAGATGTGACAGGTGCTCTTTGGTACAGACCCTAGAATATATAAGGCAGCAAGACAGCTAAGTCAGGTAAGCTACGAGGAAATGCTAGAGCTATCAGCCCTAGGTGCAGGAGTTTTAGAAACACGCTGTTGAAATAGCGAAAATTACAATGTACCACTATATTTAGCAAAAACATTATCAGATACGAAAGGAACTTGGATTATGGCAAAATACAGACTTACTAGAAAAGAAGGTTGTTACAGGAGTAGCACTAGATAGGGATATACTACACGTTACCTTGACTTGTAGTGATATAGGAACGAACTTTGTAGAGGAGCTATTCAACCAGCTGGACAGGTTCAGTGTAAATATTGATATGATCAGTCAGATAGTATCAGGTGAGGATATGGAATGTTTCCTTCACTTGTAAGGACACTGATAGGAACTTTTGAACCAGATTCTAGATAGCTTAAAGGAAGAATTTAAAGGCATAAGGTATTCAATCCGTACAGATTGTGCCAAGGTAAGTATAGTGGGTTCAGGTATGAGGGATGTGGGTGGTGTTGCAGCAAGAGCCTTCAGGCTATTGCGCTCAAACGGAATCAACTTCTACCAGGTAACAACATCAGAAATATCAATATCTTACGCTATAGACAAGGACATATCTGAAAAAGGCAGTTATATTACTATGTAAGGAGTTTAATATATAGCCCAACCTATGGATGATGGATTTGATAGGAAAGAAATAGAAGATAGGGAAGATGAGATTACAAGATAAAAATTAGGTAGATAAGTAAGATAAGCAATAGGAAATATGATAGAATTTTTAAATAATACTTATGTAAGGGAGATGTTAGTATGGCAAATTTTGCAATAGTTGGAGCAACAGGTGTAGTAGGAACTAAGATGATAGAGTCGCTTGGGAGAAAGTAACCCTAAGGGTAGACAATATATATTTAATGGCATCAGCCAGGTCAGCAGGAAAGGTCTTACAGTTCAGAGGCCAGGATGTAGTAGTAGAGGAACTAAATGAACATTCATTTGATAAGGATATAGACTATGCGATTTTCTCAGCAGGAGGGTCGACTTCATTGAAGTTTGCACCTATAGCTGAAGAGCATGGTGTCATAGTAATAGACAACTCAAGTGCATGGAGAATGCAGGAGGATTATAGACCTGATAGTTCCTGAGTGCAACTATCCAAAGCTAGAGAGAAGAATAATAGCAAATCCAAACTGCTCGACTATCCAGTCAGTAGTACCACTAAAGCCATTGATAGATGAATATGGAGTAAAGAGGATAGCCTATACTACCTACCAGGCTGTATCAGGGTCAGGTAAGGGGGAATAGATGACCTAGTAAATGGCCAGGCAGGTCAGCCACCTAAAAAGTACCCTCACCCAATCTACAACAATGTACTTCCTCATATAGATGTATTCCTAGATAATGGATACACAAAGGAAGAGATGAAAATGATTGAGGAGACAAAGAAGATACTGAACCTAGGTGATGACGTTTCCATTACGGCAACTTGTGCCAGGGTACCAGTTCTAAAACTCACATTCAGTAGAAATCAATATCACCTTTGAAAGACCTGCAGAGGTTGAGGATGTAAGAAATATATTGAGGAGGCACCAGGAGTAATAGTAGTGGATGACCCAGAAAAAACAACCTATATCCTGATGCCTATAGAGGCTACAGGTCGTGATGAGGTCTTGGTCGGTAGAATAAGAAGAGATATATCACAGCCTAATAGCTTTCACATCTGGTGTGGCAGACAATATTAGGAAGGGTGCTGCCAGCAATGCAGTTCAAATAGCAGAGATGCTAGAAGAGAACAGATAAAGAAGAGAACAGATAAAGAAGAGAATAGATAAAGAAGAGAATAGATAAAGAAGAGAATACATAAATTAGAATAAATTATAAATAATAGCCAATTAAAGGGGAAATAAAATGACAGCAATTTTTAATGGAGTAGCAACAGCAATAGCAAACGACGATGAATAATGACGGAAGTATAGATTATGCAGCCTATGAAAGACTTGTAGAATTCCAGATAAGCTCAGGCATTAATGGAATCATAGTAGCAGGCACTACAGGTGAGGGAGCAACCCTTACTATAGAAGAAAAAGCTAGACTTACTAAGAAGGACAATAAGAATCAGGGGTGACAGGGACTGTGCTATAATACTAGGAACAGGATCTAATAATACTCTTACAGCCATAGACCATACAAGGCTTGCAAAAGGAAAATGGGGCAGATGCAGCCCTAGTAGTAACTCCTTACTATAACAAGACTAGCCAGAGGGGTCTGGTTGCCCACTATTTTGCTATTTGCAGATAGTGTTGATATACCACTATCCCATACAATGTTCCAGGAAGGACAGGCATGACTATTAATCCTGAAACAGTAGCAGAACTAGCTGGACACAGGAATATAGTAGCCCTAAAGGATGCAACTGGAGACATAGGCTACCTTGATAGGGTAAGGGGCTACCTTGAGCCTAATACAGACTTTAAAACCTATACAGTGGGGATGATGGAAGCTTTTTTGATTTCCTAGTACACGGTGGAGATGGGGTAATAAGTGTTGTATCCAATTGTCTACCAGTAGAATTTTTAAGAGTATACAGCCCATATCAGGAGGGAAGAATCAATGAAGCTAGGGACCTACAGCTTGCCCTAAACCCATTTATAGATGCCCTATTCTCAGATGTCAGCCCGACACCAGTGAAGGCTGTATTAAAGGAAATGGGCTATGGGGAAGAAAACTTCAGACTTCCTTTGATTCCTACAACAGATGCTGTAAGAGAAAATACAATAGCACTATATAGAGAGTGCCTAAGTTTGGAGGCATAATATGAAATTAATACTAGGTGGTTATGGTGTAATGGGCAGGGTAGTAGAAGGACTTGCCCTAGAAAGGGGTCATGAAATCGTAGGTATATTTTCCCTACAGGACTCTGAAAATTCTCCATATCCAGTATACAAGGATATAAAGGGACCTACCAAGGGCAGATGCCATTATAGACTTCTCCCACCCTAAGAATACGAGTGAGTTATTGAGGGGGGCTAGTCACCATAAAACCCCAATAGTTGTAGCTACAACTGGGGCCAGGGACCAGCTACAGGACCTTATGGACCAGGCTGCAGAATATTGTCCTATCTTCTTTAGTGCAAATATGAGCTATGGGGTCCATGTATTTACAAAGGCCTTGAAGTTTTTGACGCCCCTATTATCAGACGGCTTCGATATAGAAATATTAGAGCGTCACCACAATAAGAAGATAGATGCTCCAAGTGGTACAGCTATAAAGCTACTTGAGGCAATACAGTCAGCTGACACTAGTTATTTTCCTGTATATGACAGAGTCAGACTGAACATAAGAGGGATAAAAAGGAAATTGGTATGGCCAGTCTAAGGGGTGGAACCATAGTAGGTGAGCATGAGGTCTTATTTGCCAGTGAAGATGAGGTAATAGAGCTTACCCATAGGGCCCAGTCAAAGAGAATATTTGCAGATGGAGTCTCAAAGGCAGCCCAGGGTCTGCAGGACAAGCAAAAAGGTTTCTATACCTTTGACAACCTATAAGGCAAAAACACATAATAAAAGATATATGAAAGAGAGGATTTTATGGCAAAAACTTTTTAACATCAGAAGAGATAATTAATTATATAGCTACATCTAAGAAGACAACACCAGTCAAGGTATATGTAAAGGGAGACTTAACAAACATAGACCTTCCAGACAATGTTAAGGACTTTGGAGGAGATAGATCAAAGGTCTTATTCACAGACCTAAATACCTGGAAGGAGGTCCCTTGCCAATAATGGTGATAAGATAGCAGACTATGTGGTTGAAAAACGACAGAAGAAATAGTGCTATACCTTTGCTTGACCTATCAGATATAAATGCCAGAATAGAGCCAGGTGCTTTTATTCGTGAGCATGCAGTAATAAAGGACAATGCAGTAGTCATGATGGGGGCTATAATAAATATAGGTGCAGTAGTCGGCGAAGGAACTATGATAGATATGAGGGCAGTTCTTGTGGAAGAGCAACAACTGGTAAGAACGTCCATGTAGGAGCAGGAGCAGTCTTGGCTGGTGTAATAGAGCCAGCAAATGCGAACCCAGTAGTGGTAGAGGATAATGTCCTTATTGGGGCTAATGCAGTGGTCCTTGAAGGCCAGACAGGAAAAGGGAGCAGTAGTTGCAGCAGGAGCAATTGTTACTGAGGATGTTCCTGCTGGGGCAGTAGTTGCGAGGTGTACCTGCCCAAGATTATAAAGCAGACAAGGATGTTGAAGGGAAAAGATCAGCATAGTTGATGCTTTAAGAAGCTTAGAATAGGTAAAAGTCAAATTAGTATTAACGAAGATTCAAATTTAACTATAAAATATGCTTTACAAAGCTGGTATAATTCTTGAATATAGTTAATACTAATTTTCGTATAGATAGTAGGTGAATAAATGAAGGTAACAAGGCTAGAAGACTATAAGAAGGTGGAGGAGGTACCTCCACAAAAATCCTGAGCTGTCCCAAAAGAGTACAAGACAGCTGCCCATATAAGGGCTGAGCTTGACAAGATGGGTTTCGACCTATGAGACCTGCCTAGATCACAGGTACTATTGTCTCACATAGATGGAGGTAGCCAGGATACAATTATCCTGAGGGCAGATATAGATGCTCTTCCTATAAGGAAATGAATGAAATAGACTTCAAATCAGAAAATGATGGAGTCATGCATCGCCTGCAGGCCATGATGCCCATGCAAGTATGCCTTAGGGGCAATCAAGGAAACCTAGACCTAAAGGAGTCGGGTGGCTTGAGGGTGAATGTACTAGGTGTGTTTTCAGCCATCAGAGGAGTCGTTGGTGGGGCTAACCTAATGATAAGGGAATATGATTTTAAAAATACAATATAAGGGCCCTTATGCCCTTCTGGCAAACCCTGATTTTGAAGAGGGTGTTTAGCCATGACAAGGCTAGGTCCAATAATGGCTAGTTGTAATGAGTCACCATAGATGTAAAAGGGAAAGAACTGCCCATGTAGGCCTGAGGAGAAATGGCCTAAATGCCTCAAAATGCCTGTGTGAACATATACCAGCAGATAGAGGCAATTACAGTCTATGACCTGAGACTGTAAGCACACAAACATAATCCACGTGGGCAGATGTCAGTTGGAGAGGTCATGAATGCAGTTCCTGAAAACGGACATATGGAGGACTATTAGGACCTATGATAGTGGGGATTTTGATATTATAAAAGAAGAGGATGGAAGAAATCTGTTCGACTAGGTCTTGCCAGTGGGTGTAGGGGTTGACTCTAAACTTTATGAGGGCTATCCTGCTCCTCTTAAACGATGCATGCCTACTAGACTCTAGTGGAAGAGGCAGCACTAAAAACCGGGGCAAGCTTCGAATTTAAGAAAGAACCTTACCTTCTAGGTGAGGACTTCTCCTTCTTCTCTGAGCTTGGTCCAGTAAACTATAGCTTCGTAGGAATCAGAAATGAGGACCTTGGCTATACGACAGGACTCTCATACGCCGACACTACAGATGAGGGAAGAAGCCTTGGTTTTATGGGGTTGACTTTCTTGTTGAACTAGTCAAGGCTTATTGTAATTAGATGGGTAGTGATAGAAATGGAAAATGCAAAATTAAGAATAGACCTAAGAGCCATCCACAATAACGCTAGTAGGGTCATAGAAGAAACAGGTGGGGGCCTGATAGCAGTAGTCAAAAATAATGCCTATAACTTTGGCCTAGAAAGGGCAGTAGAGACCTTTTATAGGGCAGGAGTGAGGGCCTTTGCAAGCACATCTTTAAAGGAATGTATAAGGATGAGAGACCTATATGAGGATATAACAATTATATCCCTAAATCCAGCTAAAGAATTCGACCTATTGAGAAGGTATAGGTTTCTACGGCCATAGCCAACCTCGACTTTGTAAAGAATAACCTTGAGAATATGAAGGGCATATCCTGGCACCTTGAATGGGCAGGAAGCATAGGAAAGGTCAGGAGCTAGGTCCAAGGAAGAAATGTTAGAAATCTTGGCTTTGGCAAGGGATAAGGATATTGATATCGAGGATATGGACGCATTTTTCCTGGGCAGATGAGTTTGATAAAGACAAGACCTATGAAAGAGAGAGAAATTTGGCTTGATGCCCTAGCAGCAGCCAAAAAGAGTTCATAAGTTTAAATTTATCCATGCTCAAAATAGCGCTTTCCTTTGCCAGGGATGGCCTGCTGAGAAGCCGCCATAGTCATGTCAGGCTGGGAATATACCCTATATGCTGCTCGCCATATAAGGACTGTCCTAAAAGCTAGACCATGCAATCAACCTCATCTGCCAGAGGTCTTGTCTATAATCCACCTTTGATCCAGGTCAGAGTATAGGATATTGTTCATCCTTTTGTGGCTAAAGGAACCTACAGACCTTGCAGTTATAAATATGGGCTATGGAGATGGCCTATTAAGGTCAAGGATAAAGGGGCATGACTTGGAGATAAACAAGAGGAGGTATCCTTTGGTTTCCCGATGATGAGCCATTCAGTAGCTATTATAGATGAGGCTGTAACCCTTGGTGACGAAGTTTATTTTTATGGCCATGATATACCGGTCCATGAATATACCTTTAAGGGGGTAGCCAGCAATTCAGAGCAAATATCTATGTTAAACCATATGAGTCTTGATGTGGACTATATAGAAATAGATGGATAAAGCATCTTATAGAAATAAATAAAAGGAAAAAGAATAAGAAACATAAATATATAGATAGAAGTATGGTATAAAAAGAGTATTTAGAAGGGAGATAAGTATGCAATTACATGGAAGCGGAAGAATAAATTCACAAGGCCATCTTGAAATAGGCGGGTAGACACTTGTAGCCTGGTAGATAAGTATGGAAGCCCCCTATTTGTCTATGACGAGGGCCTGATAAGAGACCAGTGTAGGAGGTTTCACAAGGTTCTCTCAAAGTCTGGACTTGACTACCACATTTCATATGCAAGTAAGGCCTTTATATGTAAGGAATTGGTAAGGATAATGAAGGAAGAAGACATGGGCCTAGATGTTGTATCTGTTGAGAGTTATACAATGCCCTTTCAGTGGATTTTTGACTCCCAGAAGATCCACCTTCATGGAAATAATAAGACAGAGTATGAAATAGGCTATGCTTTAGAAAGTAATATAGGTTGTTTTGTTGTAGACAGCCTTGCTGAGGTTGAGAGGATAGATAGGATAGGAGAACAAATGGGCAAGAGGGCAAAGGCTCTACTAGGGTTACTCCAGGTGTAGAGGCCCATACCCATGAATTTATAACAACAGGAAATACAGACTCTAAATTTGGTCTAAATATAGATAATGGCCAGGCCAGGGAGGGTATAGAAGCCATATTGAGGGCTGAAAATATAGACCTAATAGGACTACACTTCCATAGGGTCACAGATATTTGGTACAGAAGGCAGTCAGGCAGCAATCAAGAAAGTTTTTGTTTGGTTAAAGGACCTTAAAGAGGATCTTGACTTGAAGCCAAAAATACTAAATATAGGTGGAGGGATTTGGTATCAGATATACAGATGAGGATATCTCATATCCAATAGAGGATGCTCTAGAAGAGATAATAACCTGCCTAAAAAGAGGTCTGCCAGAGTCAATGTTTGTCCATACCACAGTTATGGTTGGAGCCTGGTAGGGTCTATAGTCGGTGAAGCAGGCTATACCCTATAGGGGTAGGAACTATAAAGGAAATTCCAGGTATTAGGGACCTATGTTTCCATAGACGGTGGTATGAGCGACCATATAAGGACTGCCCTTTATGGGGGCCAAGTATGAGGTTGCCCTGGCAAATGGGATGAATGAGGAGGACGCCTCTCTGTAACAATAGCTGGTAAGTGCTGTGAGTCAGGAGACCTGATAGCTAAGGGATGTCAGGATCCCTGAGGCAAAAATAGGTGATATTCTGGTAGTAGCCTGCACAGGGGCCTACCATTACTCCATGGCATCTAACTACAATCTTATGCAAAGGGTCGGCAGTAGTATTTGTTAGGGGACGGCAAGGACAAGATCGTTATAAAGAGAGAGAGTCTGGAAGATTTAATTAAAAATCAGGTATAGTCATTTATACTAGTTTAGTATAAGGCTAATTTGAAAGTATATTTTATAATAAGCAAAAATATATAGAGAATAGGAAAAAGGTGCTAGTATATCGACATAATATAATACTAAGCACTCTTTTATTTAATCATAAAATAAGAGATAAATAACCATTAAAACTAGTATAATAATTGAAAAATGACTGTCAGTTTTATATGTGTTATTCCCTAGGTACTGTCTCCTTGTATCAGGGTAGCTTTTAAGTGTTACAAGGAACTTTATACATTCTTAATAGTCAATGTAGTAGAGTGGTTTTACAGAAACTATTGTAGAAAAATATCGTTGTAAACGTTCTATATTTATTTAATAAAATTTATCATAGTTCCAGGTATTTTTCATAAAGGTTATTGTTTGTACTTTTGTTTTTAATGTATAATTAAGATGAAACTCAGACTATTTTAAGTGTAATAGTGATATTTATCCATTTATGGTTTGTGTTCATAAGTCAAGCAATTCTTAATTAATGAAATTTGGAGGTAGGTATGAAATCTTTAAATAAATTATTATACAACTGAATTAAAAACAATAAAGTTTCATTAATCTGCTTTATCAGTGCTGTTTTTAACATTTTTACTATTATATTATTTAAATTTTTCAATGATAGAGACACAGATAAGTGATGTGATTCGTTTTAGGGGAAAAAGTAACTTTTATACTATTGAATGTTGATAAAAAAATACAAGTAAAAAAACTTGAAAAAGCTAAAGATATCAAAATATTTATTGTGAGAATATTGAAAAGTTATTAAATATGACGAAAACATTCAGCTAAATTCATCAACAGAAAAATATTTTAGATTTGTACAACGCTAATATTTTAGAGGGGCCGTTTATATAATAAAGAGAATGAATTTGTTGCTGAAAAATGGGTCTGTGATTCTCTTGGTCTAAAAATTAATAATCACTATATTTTTAGAGATATCATTAATGACTTAAATGTCGATATGAAATTAGTCGGTATATCAAGTAATATCTCAGCTAATAAATTGAGAAACAACTATATGTTTTATACAAAGACTAGTGAAGATATTAATCGTTATGATTATGTTCACTTGATTACATCTAAATACAACAATTCATATTCTAATTTCCTAAGCAAAAACTATGACTTAGAAAAAGAATGCTGTAAAGATTAATTACGAGCTGAATGATCTTCTCAAAAATAAATATCATTTGACTTTTTGATTTGAAATATTTATTTGTATTAGGTATATTTTTAACTATGCTATTAATTATACTTTATTTCATATACTATAATGATGATAAAAAATTTCTTTTCAATTACATATTTATTAGGGTGTAGTAAAAGAAAAAAATGGCAAGCATAATTTTATGCAAAAACATTATCAAGATGGCGACTTCTTTAACTATAGGATATTTATTTTCGTGCATATTTTTTTCTTGATTAAAAACAAGCTATATATTTTTAATCAAGAACTTCAAATCAGAATGTAAGTCCTACTTATTGGAGTTATAAATTTATTTTACCTATCATTTTTCTTTAATTATAACTTTTTATTATGTCGTCGTATAAATATTTCAAAAATAAAAACCGAGTGAGGATCATTCACTGAATAGAAAGGGAAAAATATAGAAAACCTAAAACCTATACTTTGAATACGAATAAACCTGCATTATATGAAGTTATATCCCTATATATAAAGAATGACAAATTTATGTATATATTATTTTGTATTTTTACAAATTATTTCTTCCATTGTTTTGATATCATTTTTTGTATTATTCGAATTTGATGCAGTATCACAATAAAGAGTTAGTTTCATCATTTTGAAGAAGGTTATAACTATGATGTAGCAGATAGAACCAGTGGATATTAACTCTACAGGAATAACTGAAACTGATCTGAAAAAGAATACAAAACCTTAGAGATAGCAATAATAAACTAGTTTTTAAAAGAGTATTAGCCTCTGCTCAATTAATGGGACGTATTGCAATATCAAAGCACGAACTTAGATGATTCTATGATAAACCAATTAAATGGTAACTATAAAAATAGTTTAAAAGGGGTGCTGTTATTAAAGATGGGAATTCACTGTATATTAAATCTTCGGTTTATGCATTTAATGACGAGGTAATTAAAAATAATTATTCGAAGATAAAAAGAAAAATGCTGCGCTGTTATATTTGCCAGAAAGATTTAGTGATTTGAAAAATATATATAACTTTTTATATAATCCAGTTAAAGAACCCTATTCCGAAAAACTATATATATGGTACTGAAAAACCAACAAAAGCAACTGGATTTTGACGTGATACATCATACAAATAATCTAATGTATACAGGAAATTTTTACACTAAGAATGATTGCCCGCAGATAATTTTAAATATACATACATACATTTTTGGAGATATAAAAATTTAACTCAATAAACTTAAATATTAGCCCTCAATGCTAATATAAATCAGGCTGTAGAAGACTTAAACACTATATTATCAAAATATAACTTCAATATAGTTAATAAGCATGATGAAAGAGCATTGATGTTAGATAGTTCGGAAATACACGAAAAAATTGTAAAGTGTAAAATATAAATGAACAATTAGTGGAATATAATAATGTACAAATAAGAAAAAAATATGATACTGTATTCGTGGAGTAAATGCACATGAATACAGTACTATTAACTCAACTAAAAAATATTAAAAATGAGCGACATTAAACCAAATTTTTCAGAGCTTGCAAGGTTATATGAAATGGACCGAAGAACTATTCAAAAAAATACTATGAAGGATATGAAGGAAAAACCTAAAAATAGATATAAAACTAGTAAATTAGACAAATATAAAGAATTAATAGGTATCAAACTTGCAATTAAGGGGGTCAATGTCAGGTCTGTTTATGAATATTTAATATCTGAAATAGATTCTGACATTGGGACATACTCTAATTTCAATAAGTATGTTAAAAAAAGAGGTTTGAAACCAAGTAAAACTCCCAAAGGGTTCCCACGATATGAAACGTCACCTGGAATACAGGCTCAAGTTGATTGGAAAGAAGATATATCTATAAAAAAACAAATTCGGAAAAAAATATTCACGTTTCACGTTTTTAGCTACAAGTTAGGTTATTCAAGATATCCAGTCTTCATTTACAAGTCAAGTCGTACAGAGAAGATGTAATTGACTGCCTTATTGCATCTTTTTAAAAAAATACTGGTGGCGTACCTAAGGAGATTCTTTTTTTGACAACATGTCGTCACTTGTAACTTTTAAAGATGGGCATGCAACAATTAGTCCTAAAATACAGGCTTTCGCCAGAGTTTTTAACTTTAAAATCAAACGATGTAAGCCATATCATCCTTTCACTAAGGGTAAGGTTGAAGCTGCAAATAAATTCATTGCTTGGATACTACCATATGAAGGCGAGTTTGAAACAGAAAAGATCTAATTGAAATATTATCTGGTATAAACAAGAAAGTATGCACTAGGATTTGCTATGAAACAGGACTTACACCAGTACTATTACTGCAAAAAGAAGCAGAGTACCTACAACCACTGCCTGATATAAATATCGTGGAATCCTATACAGCAAAAACTCGACGCATGACCGTCACAAAAGATTCCATGATTACCTATTTAGGTTGCAAATACTCTGTTCCACATCAATATATTGGTAAAACAGTTTGCCTATCTGTCACCAAAGATATGTTATACATATATTATAGCACAGATTTGCTAACCATGCACAGTATAAAGTAACCGAAGGTTAAATTACAAAGAGGAACATTACAAGCAGCTACTCAAGTATTCTATCAAAAAAATGAAGATTCTATAGATGAGTTAGCTGAAACTAATTTAAAGGCAGATGGATGAATTTCTAAGGAGGAAAAATATGTCATCACATCAAAAAAATTATTAAATGGACTAGAAGAGATTGGTATAATATGTATTCAAGATCATATTGATACCTATATAGATCTCGTAAACCAAGGGGAAAAATCCTTTGGAGAGGCTCTTGAAGAGCTTGTTGAGATCGAGCGTGTCTACCGACAAGCGAAAAGGGACAGTATTAATTTACATATTGCTAATTTCCCATTCCTAAAAACCATTGATGATTTTGACTTGATTCCAACCAGGAATCAATAAAAAAAGAAGTCTTAGAACTAAATAATCTAGGTTTTTGGAAAAATATGAAAATATAATATTTGTTGGTTCTAGTGGAGTAGGAAAGACTCATTTAGCTACATCTCTTGGTATTAGCTGTACGAAAGCGAGATACCAAACATACTTTATATCCTTTGAATCCTTAATCTCACAACTAAAAAAGGCCTTAAATGAGAATAAGCTTGAATCACGATTAAAGTTTTATGCCAAATACAAGGTTTTAATTATAGATGAAATTGGATATATGCCAATTGATAAAGATGCTGCTAACATGTTTTTTCAGCTAATCGCTAAAAGGTATGAAAAAAATACTACAATTGTGACAACAAATATGCCATTTTCCAAATGGGGTGAGTTCTTTGGTTCGTCGACTCTGGCCAATGCAGTTTTAGATAGACTTTTACACCATTCTAAAAATTATATCAATAAAAGGCCCCTCATATCGTCTTAAAGACAAGAGATCCTTCATTGATGATAAGAGAGTTGATGGATAGTTAGTACAAATTGTACATTTTTATTTTCCATTTTTGTACATTTTAATATTGACATTTTACAAAAAAATCAATATATTTATTTCTATATGCATATATTTAATATTATTTATTATAGGTCTATCACTATACTTAAAGATATATAGAAAAATATATAGAAACTTGCAAATAGTGGAGTACCTTGGAATATCAAAAACAGCTATAAGAAGAATATTTATTAAAAACAATAAGGTTATATAATGTTAATGACATTAATAATAGTATTATTTTCTCTACCAATAGAATGGTATATATATGAATATTTCAAGGCGAATGAGTTTCTACACCAAAATATTTTGCATTTAATTTTAAAGTTTATTTGTTTTACGATAATATTAAATTATATTTTATCGTTAGTTGGATATTTATTATTCCTTCATTCCAATAAAGGGTGAGATTTGAAAAATACCGATTATAGGTTATGAAATTATAAAAAAACTATGTATTCATAATAATAAAGGTATATGCAAATCTATAGTAGATTAGGCTTGAAAAAGGTCTTTAATAGGTATATAATCCTGTATTTGACACTTTTTGATGATAAAAATAGGAAAGGCTAGTAATACTAATACTTGGCTTTTTATATTATGTTTAAATTTTTGCGTAATGTTCTCATTTTGTTGTAGCTTTTTAAAATTTTTCATATTTTTCTGTTATAATTTCATAGTCTAGCCTATATTCAAAAACTTCGAAGATATCATCACTTATCTGAGTTCTATTAAACTGCTGGTATATAGTCATTCTGCTTAGTTTTAAGCATATTCATTTCTCGTAGAGTTTTTGTTATTTCACTTACTGTATATTTATTTCCTAACTTTACTTCAAGGATTCTATATACCGTAAGGCTAAAAAGCAAAATAAAGAAAAATGAGCTTTTATTCTCTCATCATTGCTAAGATATATCGGTCTAGCCTTGAATTCACTCTTCATTATTCTGAAACATTCTTCTATTTGCCATCTGTTTTTATTTATTTGAGCTATTTCATAGAGCTTCAGCCTCAAGGTTTTGTAACAACAGCATAGAAGCCATCATACAGGGATTCTTCCATTATTTTGTTTTCATCAAAGGCTTACTATTGACCTATCTGCGATTTCTCCATCTGATGTAACTTTTTGTTTTCATGAATGAACCTTCTTATATCATTATCACGAATTTTCTTAGCAGCTAGAGAACCTTTTTATTAGTTCATTAGCTCTGTGTATCTGATTTGATCTAATGTTTCTATGGTAGTCTCTGTATTTTTATACTGTATGTTACTATAGCTTTTTCTTCAAGTCCATTTTCATTTATCCATCTTTCCTTATAGAATATAGTATCTCTATTTTCCTCTTCGTCAATTTCATTGATATTATATGATGTAGTAGAGTCGTATTTTTCCAACCATTAGGATCAAGAGACCATTCTTTAAGATGTTTCTTAATTTTTTAAGACTCTGCGTAGTTATGTAAGCCCTATCCTTGATAGAGTTGTACTTTTTATTTGCATTACTCGAAAAGACCAGCATCAGTGCACTATGAATTTAGATAGATTAAAATCTTCGATTATTTTTCTTTTTCAAGAGGCCTAAGAGTGGTTTTGTTCATTAGTGTTTCACTGGTTATATCAAAGGTTAGTGGAATTCCATTGCCATCCATAAATAACCCCATCTGCACTAATGGATTAGGTCTGTTTTTCTTTGGATCTCCCGTATTGTCTTAGTTGACCTTCATCATCAGCTTCTTCGATTTCAAAGAAATAGTTTGTACAGTCATAGTAAAGAACACTAGCGTTTCTTTGAGTAACTTTGGTGCTATTTTTATACAATTGCGACTGTATATAGTCACTTTCTTTATTCAGAACATCAAGAGCTCTATAGACCTGATGTGAGGTCAAATTCAGGATCTTCAATAAACTTTTTAGATTCTTCGAATGCATTGAGTTTAGAACCAGGAAAAAGAATTCTAGTGTATATCAATCTTGAAAGAATGCTATTAAGATTATACTCGAATTTACCGTTTGAACTTATTTTTACAAATCTTATTAAGTCCAAGGCTATGGTAAATTGATTGAAGTGGTAGGTATCCTCCGTTAAATATTCTTTGACGATTGCTTATGGTCTGCTGAGGAAAAAGCTTCATATTTGCTTAAGCATAATTTCAGTCTTTTTCCTTTTCTATTCTATTCAAATTGGCTATATAATCAAGTCTGCTAAACCTTAGCGTCAGCTACTCCGTATTTTTCCATTATCTCTGTTTCTGTTCCAAGTTTTTCAACAATAACAGTAGTTCTAGAATTTCCTTTTTATATCCTTCTGAACATAGAAGGAAGAAGCGTTAGCAGATTTAGATACAAAGTAGTCTCATAATTCACCTCACAAAAATATATATACTTATATTATATCATACATTGCGTGCGTTGCGAAGACATAAATTTTAAAATTTGACAAAAATTAAAGGCTTTTTCAAGCCATTGAATAGTAAATCTTCGATTACAAGTGTCAAACTCCCGGAAAATACCGATTATAGGTTATGAAATTATAAAAACTATGTATTCATAATAATAAAAGGTATATGCAAATCTATAGTAAGTTAGGCTTGAAAAAGGTCTTTAATAGGTATATAATGGATACATATAGATTTGATGGCTATGATGGAGCCTAGTAAGTTAAATCCTGTCTTCAGAGAATGGGTGGTCGGTGTGAACCCATGGCAAGTTTTTCTGAATCTACTCCGGAGCTTCTAGTTTGAAATAGTACTAGACGTAGGGACCCGCGATAAGGGGTTAGAGGTGGGCTATTTATATAGCCAACTAGGGTGGCAACGCGAATTATGACTTTCGTCCCTTATTGGGATGGGAGTCTTTTTTATTATTAAAAATACAGGACCCATCATATACCCTTGTTAGGAATCATGCTTTTTTGCTGGGTCCCAGTATTAAAAATACAAAAATATATTATTTATAAAGAGAGGTAAAAGATATGTTAGACGTAAAGAGAATTAGAGAAAATCTTGATGATTAAGCTTTTGATGGGTAGAAGGGGTGAAGGAGAATTTGATCCTAAGGACCTTGATGAAGTACTAGACTTGGATGACAAGAGAAAAGGCTATCTTAAAGGAAGTTGAAGTCCTAAAGAACAAGTCAAATGTTGACTCTAAGAAGATACCAGTAATGATGAAAAATGGTGAAAAATACAGATGAGATAAAGGCCGAACTAAAGGTTTTATCTGACAAGATAAAGGAATTTGACGTTGAGCTAAGAGAGTAGAAGAAAAGCTAGTTTATAGACTAATGAGAATACCTAATGTACCGCACCCAGATGTACCACAGGGTGAAACTGATGAAGACAATGTAGAAATAAGAAGGTGGGGAGAGCCTACTAAGTTTGATTTCGAATACAAGGCTCACTGGGATATAGGAACAGACCTTGATATACTTGACTTCGAAAGAGGTGGAAAGATAACTGGATCAAGATTTACAGTGCTTAAGGGCTTGGGTTCTAAGCTAGAAAGGTCTCTAATAGGTTTCTTCCTTGACCAGCATACTGAAAAATAACGGCTATATAGAGGTAATACCACCTTTCATCGCCAATAGAAACAGCTTTTATAGGTACTGGCCAGTTACCTAAGTTTGAAGAGGATATGTTCAAGCTAGAAGGCTTAGAATACTTCTTGGTACCAACTGCAGAAGTTCCAGTAACTAACCTTTACAACAATGAAATATTAAGCCTGGACAAGCTTCCAATCAAGCACTGTGCCTACACTCCATGCTTCAGGTCTGAAGCTGGATCAGCTGGTAGGGATACTAGGGGGTCTAGTTAGACAGCACCAGTTCAACAAGGTAGAGCTAGTTAAGTTTGTTAGCTCAGAAGATTCTTATCAGGAATTAGAAACTTTGACTAATGATGCTGAAAAGATGCTACAGCTAGTTAGGGCCTACCATATAGGGTGGTTAAGATATGTACAGGAGACCTAGGCTTTACTGCTGCCAAGAAGTACGACCCTAGAAGTTTGGATGCCAAGTTACAACAGGTATGTAGAAATATCTTCTTGTTCAAACTTTGAAGACTTCCAGGCAAGAAGGGCCAACATCAGATTTAAGAGGGATAGAAATGCCAAGACTGAATTTGTCCACACTCTAAATGGATCAGGTTTGTGCAGTTGGTAGAACTCTTGCTGCTATACTTGAAAACTACCAGCAGGCTGATGGTAGCGTTGTGGTTCCAGAAGCCCTTAGAAAGTATGTGAAGTGTGACGTAATAAAATAGTTGGGGATCCAACTATACTACTTGCAAAACGATGAATCTAGGCAAGGAGTATAGCCTCTTGTCAAATAAGATTTGTGATAGTTTAAATCAGTAGATTAAATATGATATAGTATGCAAAAAACTGTAAATTAAAAATAAGTCCTTCTATGGTAAAACAATTATCATAGGAGGACTTTTTAAAATGGGAAGAAAAATAACCAAGTTCAACTTACTATTGCAAATTATGATAATTTTATCCTATTGACACAATTGAAATTTTTATTTCATTTATGTCTGGAATACCCATGATTTATGAATTTATTTATGCGTAACTTTCAAAAAGAACTCGATAATATATAAATATTTTAGATATGACTAAAAATGCATAATGTTATTCATTTTTATAAAAAGAATGATAGGTAAATGCTGAAATATTTATTTTTACTTGCAATTTTACCCTGTTTATAGGATAATATTATTGTGGAATAAATTAGTAATAAATATGTTAAATTTCAGAGTATTGGTATCTAATAACAGTACCTAATTAGGGATGACTGTTGGGATGTCTTATTCTGCAAAAGGGGAGGAATGACTTATTTTAGAATTATTGACAAAATTATTGACAAAAATCGATGACGTTATGTACTATCCTATCTTGATAGTAGTACTAGCGGTGGCAGGTATTTATTTCAGTTTTAGGACAAAGTTTGTCCAGCTTAGATTATTTCCAGAATCTATTAGAGCCGTAAAAGGAAAAAGCCAAGTGAAAAGGGACAGGTTTCTTCTTTCCAGGCCTTGATGGTTTCTACGGCATCTCGTGTAGGTACTGGTAATATCGTTGGTGTATCTACAGCTATAGTACTTGGTGGTCCTGGTGCAGCCTTTTGGATGTGGGTCCTAGCTATAGTTGGTTCAGCAACAGCCTTTGTAGAATCTACACTAGCTCAGATCTACAAGCGTAGGGATGAAAAGGGTGGTTGCTATGGTGGTCCAGCCTACTATATAGAAACAGCTTTAAAAGAGCAAGACACTTGCAACTATATTCGTAGTATGCTTTGGTAGTGACATATGGTTTTGGATTTAACCTGTTGCGCTTCTTATAACCTACAGTCTACATTCTCAGTTTATGGTTTCTATAACCCAAGTGTAACACCAAAAATCATAGGTGCAATTATTGCTCTTGCAGTTTTCGTATCTATTGTTGGTGGTGCTAAGCGTATGATCCGTGTAACAGAGGTTTTAGTTCCATTCATGGGTATAATTTATGTACTAGTTTCAATCATAGTACTAGTTTTTAAATATAGGAATGTTACCAGATGTATTCAAGATGATATTTACAGACGCCTTTAGTGGTAGGTCCTTTGCAGGTGGTCTAGCAGGATCTTGTCTAGTTTATGGTATCAAGCGTGGTCTTTACTCAAATGAGGCCGGTGTTGGTTCTGCTCCTAATGCAGCAGCTTCAGCAGAGGTATCTCACCCAGTTAAGCAGGGTCTAGTACAGTTCTTATCTGTATATATAGATACTATACTAATCTGTTCAGCAACTGCTTTTTATGATACTAATCAGCGGTGTTGGAATCAAGCCTGAACTAGCTGGTGCTCCAATGGTACAGGAATCATTACGTCCTATATTTGGTTCATTTGGGCCTTTATTCATTACAATCGCAATGATTATGTTTGCCTTCACTACTTTGATAGGTAACCTTTACTATTGTGAAACAGGCCTAGCTTACCTAAATGGCAAACCAGAAGCCAAGTGATGAATTTATGAAGATATTCTATGTGATTGCTTCTTTAGTAGTTTTCTTTGGTGCAATTATATCAATGGATGCAGCTTGGGCCCTAGCTGATATTACAATGGGCTTGATGGCTCTTATAAATATCCCTTGCTGTGTAATCTTAGGTGGAGTAGCTGTTAAGGCACTTAAGAACTATGAAGAACAGAGAAGAGAAGGCAGGGAGCCTGAATTCCATGCCAAGTCTATAGGTATAGATCCTGATGACCTTGACTATTGGGCATAAATTCTAATTAAATACATTAAAATTTAGCCGACCTAGGAGAGTAGACCAAGTCTGATTCTTAGGGTCGGTTTTTAGTGGCTTGATAATTCAAGGGGCAAAAACTTCTTTTGATTCTGATAGGTTTCAGAAGGTTAGACAATATAATTACTTGAAATATCGATTTCCTATTGTATTTTGTAGTAAAAATATAGTAAAATAACACCAGAGTGTTGATTAACGTCGCACGAAGGGGTACACCACCACGGGTGTAGGCTTCCTTCGTGCGTTTTTCGGAAAAATGAACAGAGATAGGAAAGAGGAGGGTGAATATATGGCGATTATAAATGGGAAAAGAAGTCTTGTCGGAAGGTCAAAGTCTACTTAAATATTTGCAAGATCAAGGCTTTGATGTAGATAGGGCTGGCCGTAGAGGTAAAATGGGACAATTATAAAAAGAGGGACCCTATGGAGACTATGTAATCAATGAGTATGACAGGGTGGAGATAGTTTGCTTCGTAGGAGGTGGTTAAGATAGGGTTTAAATTTGAAAAGTCTAGGGCAGAACAAGGAAGTACCCTTGGATTAAAGAGAAGTCTGTACAAGGGACTAGAAAATATAAGTATAGGAGGAAGGGACCTAGGCCCTCAGGATATATTTAAGAGAAATATAAGTGATCCAGACGGGGTTCTGGTCGGGTCTAGTGTCTGTATACTTGGACTGGGAGGTCTGGGGGTCTAATATAGGGGTATACCTGGCTAGGTCTGGTATAGGTAGGCTAGTCCTGGTCGACTTTTTGACCATGTGGAGGCCTCAAACCTCAACAGACAGGCCTATAGTCTAGACCATATAGGCATGAAAAAGACCCAGGCCCTGGTAGAGGTTATCAGGTCCATAAACCCCTTTATAGACCTTGAGGTCATAGATGTAAGGGTGGCTAGAGACAATATTATGGCCCTAGTCGAGGGGAATTACATAATATGTGAGGCCCTAGATGATCCAGCCACCAAGTCTATGGTGGTATCAGAGGTCCTGGCCAACTCCGATGACAAGCTAGTGGTAGCTGCTTCGGGTATGGCAGGTCTTGGTGATGCCAATCTAATTAGGACTAGAAGGAAGTTATCTAGGCTCTATATGTGGTGATGAGAGGTCTGACTTTGAACTTATACCTGGCATGATGGCGCCTAGGGTCAGTATATGTGCAGGTCACCAGGCCAATATAATACTTAGGCTACTTTTGGGCCTCGAAGGATAGGGATGAAATCAGGTTTGTAATTTCAAAAACAATATATTATTTAAGGATAAAAATTAGGGAGGAAATAAGTATGGAAGATAAGCTGATAATCGGAGGTAGAGAATTTAATTCTAGGTTTATATTGGGGTCAGGCAAGTATTCCCTAGACCTAATAGATAGTGCGGTAAGGTATGCTTAGGGCAGAAATTATCACACTAGCCCTGAGAAGGGGCAGTGGGAGGCCAGGTTGAAAAATATACTAGACTATATACCTGAGGGGGTTACCCTTTTACCGAATACATCTGGGGCAAGAAATGCAGAAGAAGCAGTTAGGATAGCCAGGCTGTCAAGAGAGTGTGGCTGTGGTGACTTTGTAAAGATAGAGGTAATCAGGGACTCAAAGTACCTGCTACCAGACAATCAGGAAACTATAAGGGCTACAGAAATCCTAGCCAAGGAGGGCTTTATAGTCATGCCCTATATGTACCCAGACCTAAATGTGGCCAGGGACCTGAAAAATGCAGGGGCAGCCTGTATAATGCCACTTGGCTCTCCAATAGGATCAAATAAGGGCTTGGCTACCAAAGACTTTATACAAATCTTGATAGATGAGATAGACCTGCCAGTAATTGTAGATGCGGGTATAGGTAGACCATCCCAGGCCTGCGAGGCTATGGAAATGGGGGCTTCTGCAATAATGGCCAATACTGCAATAGCAACTGCTGGAAATATACCTATGATGGCTCAGGCCTTCAAGCAGGCTATAGAGGCTGGTAGGTTGGCCTACCTAGCCAAGCTGGGTAGGGGTTATAGAAAAGGGTGGAGTAGCCTCATCACCTTTGACAGGATTTTTAGAGGATTAGGAGGTATAGGGATGAAGATGATTGACCATATGGAATATATGAAGGGGATGGAAAGGCTTGAATCGGATATAATGACCAGGGTAATAGACCAGATGGAGGCCTATGACTACGATTCTTTTACTGCAAATGATGTCAAGGCAGCCCTGGCCAAGGATACCTTGTCACCTATGGACTTTCAGGCCCTCCTGTCACCAGCAGCCCAAGACTTTTGGAAGAGATAGCCCAGAGGTACAGAGAGAGACAAGGTACATTTTGGTAACTCTATATATATGTTTACACCCCTATATATAGCCAACTACTGTGAGAATTATTGTATCTATTGTGGCTTTAATTCCCACAACAAGATAAAGAGGTCTAGATTAAATTTCGACCAGATTGAAAAGGAAATGAAGGCCATAGCAGAAACAGGCCTACAAGAAATTTTAATCCTGACTGGAGAGAGCAGGAAGCACTCGATGTAAAAATATATAGGGAGAGGCCTGTAGGTTGGCCAGCAAGTACTTTAGTATAGTGGGCTTGGAAGTCTATCCCTATGAACACGGATGAGTATGCCTACCTTAATTCATGCGGGGCAGATTATGTGACAGTATTTCAGGAAACCTATAATTCTGATCAAGTATGAAACCCTACATTGCGGGCCATAGAGGGTCTTTCCCTATAGGTTAAATGCTCAAGAGAGGGCCTGAGAGGGAATGAGGGGTAGGTTTTGCAGCCCTACTAGGACTGGATGACTTTAGGAAGGATGCCTTTGCTACAGGCTACCATGCCTACCTACTCCAGCAAAAATATCCCCATGCAGAGATAGCAATTTCATGTCCAAGGTTGAGACCTATTATAAATAATGATAAAATAAACCCTAAGGATGTTCATGAAACCCAGCTACTACAGATAATATGCGCCTATAGGATCTTTCTACCATTTGCTAGTATCACTGTATCAACCAGAGAGCTAGCAAGGTTTAGGGATAATATCATAAAAATAGCAGCTACCAAGATATCTGCTGGTGTAAGCACGGGTATAGGGAAGTCATTCTGAGGATATTAAAGAGGAAAAGGGCGATGAGCAGTTTGAAATAGCTGATACAAGAGATGTTAACGAGGTCTTTGAAGCTATAAAGTCTGGTGGCCTACAGCCAGTAATGAGTGATTATATAAAACCCTAACTAAAGAGGGTATCAAATAAGGAGCAATATGGAAAAAGAGGGAAAAAGAACAAGAAAAATTAATGATCGTAACCAATAGGAAGGCCTGTCAGGATGGACTTTTTAAAGAGGCTTGAAGAGGTATTTGATGCCTATGTGAGGGAACCTATTTGGACGACTTTATAATAGAGGGACTGGTCTTGAGGGAAAAGGACCTAGAGGAGGAAGCCTACCTAAAATTACTTGGTGAAACACAAGTACTGTGCCAGACCCATGGCATAGACCTTTATGCCCACAAATTCTGGAGATCTGCCATGAAGTTGGGGATAAAAAATATACATATGCCCCTCCATGACCTCCTAGAACTGGCCGAGGATGTGAATAAGTACAGGTGCTTTATAGGTTACTTTGACCATGTAGGGGGTTTTCAACCCATTCGCCTGAGGAGGCTAGTCAGGCTCAAAGGCTGGGGGCTAGCCATATATTCGCAGGACACATATTTCCAACTGATTGCAAGAAGGGACTAGAGCCTAGGGGACTAGACTTTTTAGACAAAATGTGCAGGGTATCTAGTCTACCAGTATATGCCATAGGTGGTATCTGTTTGGACAGGGTAGACCAGGTCCTTGCCAGAGGGGCCCATGGTGTGTCCCTTATGTCAGGCATCATGAAGGATAAAGGTCCTGACCTTAGGTCCTGTGGCCATGCTAGGGAGTTTGACAGGTCAGACCAGCCAGTTAGGGACCCATATCAAATAGATGACAAGGACAAGGAGTATTTTATGTCTGAGGCCCTCAAGGAGGCTAAAAAGGCCTATACCATGAGGGAGACTCCTATTGGTGCAGTTGTAGTCCATGATGGAAAGATAGTGGGTAGGGGCTTTAACCAGGTAGAGCTGACAGGGGACCCAAGTCAGCATGCAGAGATGGTAGCCATACAAAATGCAGCCAAGACCCTATCTAGGTGGAGGCTATACGACTGCCAGATGTATGTGACCATGGGGCCCTGCCTAATGTGTGCTGGAGCCATAGAGAATTCTAGGATAAAAAGCCTATATATAGGTGCCAGCCACAAGAAAAACTACCTGGTGGGCAAGCATAACAACTTCAAGCTAGAGGTTTATAGGGATAGGAAGATCTACTACGAGTTTGGCCTGCTTGAGGAAGAGGCCAGCAAGCTCCTGACTGATTTTTTCAGGGAAAGAAGGCAGGAAAAATCAAGTAAGCCTAGGAAAGAGGACCTTTAGTGGAAAAATCTCAAAAATATAAAATTAATAAATTGTGGACTAAAATATAATTACAAGCATGGTATTATGATATTCTATTGATAGGAGAGACTTTCATGTAAAAATTCTATTGTTCGGAGGTATATCAATGAATAAGTTTTTAAATAGAGGCCTAGTGCTTGTCGGTGTGGTTAGTATGAGTATGGGCTTGTTTGGTGGACCAAAAGGCAGATGCCTATGGAGAAAGACAAGTTGACCAATTTCTAACTGATTCCAGCAAGGACTATATAAATCTGAGTGGCAAGGACAGGCAAGATACATCTAGGCTCATCTCGCAGATGACTTATGACCATTCAGATGAGGTCATAATAGTAGATGGATCCAACTATGTAGACAGTATGTCTGCAATTCAGGTATCGGCCTACCTGGATGCTCCAATACTATTGAACAGCAAGAGGGGATTAGATAGGGGGACTAGGGCAGAGATGATAAGACTAAGGGCAGAGCATGCCTACCTAGTTGGCTGCAATATAAACCCCAAGCTAGAAGCTGACCTAGTAGAAGAGGGCTGTAAGGTTACTCGGATAAGTGCCGAAAAACCCTTTGATTTGTCATACAAGTGTGGTGAATTTGCCAATAAGAATAAGACAACTACAAAAAAGAGTCTGATATTGGCCAGCAGTGAGGTTTTTGCAGACAGCCTATCCATGTCATCCTATTCATATGCCAACAAGGTCCCAATGCTCTTGGTACCAAAGGATATAGATGATAATATGGCCAAGATAATAAAATGATTACAGGGGCAGAAGAGGTCTTGGTGATAGGTGGAGAAAATACTATCAGTAGTGAGTCTATGGCCAAAAATAGGCAAGGCCAGAAGAATAAGTGGTCAGGACAGGTACCAGACATCTAGGATTATACAGAAGGACTATTATCCAGATAGTAAGAATAGCCTAGTAGCCTCAGGTCTTACCTTTGCAGATACGGTAGCAGCATCTCCCCTTGCAGGGATAATGAAGGCCAACATAGTTTTTGGTCAAGAATACTAGTGAAGAAGTCCACGACTACCACTTTCAAAAAGATAGTAGCAGTGGGTGGTCTAGTTAAAAAGTACATGACAGACGTAGTATATATAAATCCCCACCAGGATGATGAGACTATAGATATGGGACTGGATATAATCAGAGATGTAAAGGACGGAAGGAAGGTCTACCTAATACTGATGACAGATGGTAGTAAGAGTAAGATATATGAGTCCCTTGACCGTGAATTTATCAGGACTAATAGGAGTAGGATTAGTAGGGATGACTTCACCTACCTAAGGGATATGGAAATGGTAAGATACTCTAGAAACGATGGGTGTCAAAAAGGAAAATGTGATATTTACCAAGAATAGAAACCTGGAAAATTGATAAGGATATGGTTATCAGGGCCATAGAAAAAAATTTGAAGCAGACCATGGCAACAACTTTTCCTATAAGAGTCTAGCTAAGAATAGCCATGACAAAGAGTGGGGAAAATGTAGACCACTTTGCCTGTCATGATGGGGTAAAGGAATTCTGTCAGAAGAACTCTAGGAACTATACTTTCTACTCATCCCAACCTACCTATGATGATCCAGCTATACATGTTAAGAACCCTAGCTACGAAGAGAGGCAACTCTGGACTCAGGCCTTGAAACAGTATGAGCTTACTGATCCTTCCCTTGGTTATTATGGGGTGGGCTTCCGTTCAGTTGGGGGTATCATGAATAGGAAGATATACAATATGCAGGAATTTATTGACTATAATTAAAAATAGGGGCTTATAAAATTGGACTACTTGTGGTATTATTATCTAGGTGGAAATAATACGGAGAGGTGTCCGAGTGAGCTTAGTACCGCCTGGAAAGCGGGTGTGTGGGAAACTGCACCGAGGGTTCAAATCCTCTCTCTCCGCCATTAAATATGAATTAATTAAACATGAAAATTTTTATACAACAGTATTTTTAAAGGCAATTAGTCTAATAAAAAGCCTATGGTATGGGATATCATAGGCTTTTTACAACCTGTAAACCACCCGTTGGACGGGTTGTCATAATTCTTTCCTAATTATGTTATATAATATATACTTACTATAGATAAAAATAGCGAATAATATTGTCAATATTATTTTTCATTCTTTATTATAAATGGACTTTTTCAAAGAGTTTGGCAAACCATATAAATACTGCTATAAGAAAAGCCAAGATAATAATTATTACTCTTAACATAATAAACCCTCCTTACTGAGGCCCCTATCCAATAGAACCTTACACTTATCCTTGGTGTGAAATTGACCATTCCACTTATAATGACTCTAGCGCGGTTATTATATGTAATCAATCCTGAAGAGACCATTCCATAATTACTCATATTAAGGGTAGAACCTTTATTTATTAAATCATTTTCTTTTTTTATAGTTATATATATAATTACAAAAAAGAAAATACTAATAATAAAATTACCAAAAAGTAATATTTTCTTTATTTTTGTTAATAATATTATATAAGATTGAAATTATGAATAATATTGTAGTTGTTTCTTAAGAAATGTTTTTTTGCATAATTCACCTTAATCCTTTCTATATAAACCATTGTTGGTCCTACTATTCTTGTTCATGTTGGATCTGAATATACCGCCATTACAAATTTTTGTTCTATGTATTAAATCTTTTTGCGCTTATGATAGACTTTAGTTTTAGTCCATTTTTATAAACTCTATTCTCATTTTCATTTTTGCTTACTGTTGTTATTCGACATAGAGCCGATAATACCTGCATAGCCCTCCCTTTTTATTTTTATAATGTGTAAAGACACTCTTGGAAGATGACTTTGAATACGTCCAGGTGCCAGCTGATAGGCTGGCACCTGGATGCATCATATATAGAAAGGATAAGAGAACCTTAATGGTAGGAAGGTCCTGGGGTCAAACTAAAAATGGGGCCTTATTTATAGTCCTAAGGAAGGACGTCTGACCTGGTCATAGTAAGGCCAGTAAGTCCAACAACGATTGTGAGTATAAGGCTGGTGTAGCAAAAAATGGCAAAGGGAAGGTAGGATAGGGTAGCCACTCCTAGCATGCTGGTGAAAAGGCACCACAAACTCCCCAGGGTACAAGGGGATTTATGACAGTTCCAGAGTCCTCAAGAGTCCTGGACAGATTTTTGGATGTAGGCCCAATTGGTCGTATATAGGCTTAAAGGTCCTGCCTGCCAAGAGGATACTAAGGTATTGCTCGCCCACTATCAGGTTAACACCCAGGGCAGTCGCGACTACACATGTGCTGACACGAGAGGGACTATCCAATACTTGGTTCAAGCTGTTTAGGATGCTTGGTATGATACCTAGGCCGAATAAAAGACCTCCAAGGCTTAGGGCTAAGATTACAATAGTCATGGTGAAGAACATGCTGCTGATACCGCCACGACTCACCAGGGACCCTATATCTTGACTAAGACCATCCATAGAAAAGCCATCAAAGAAAAAATTTGGCTAGTTGGCCCATACCATATGAAGAATGGAGCTTGCTAATCAAGAGACTAGCTAGGCTAGTGTATATAAGGGTCAAGACGGCAGGTATCCTCCTGATTGAAAGCAGGATTAGGACACCAAAGGCTAGCAGTGAGTAAGGGTGAACTAGGCCAGTAGCTAAAATAGAGGAACGAAAGCTTTCTATCCCATCTAAAGAAGCTGCATCTTGTCCTAGGGACATAAGGGTAAAGGCTATTGCAGACACTATAAAGGCCGGAATGGTCGTATACATCATATTTTTAATGTGGTCAAATAAGTCAATCCCTACTATACTGGCAGCTATACCTGTGGTATCGGATAAGGGAGACATCTTGTCGCCAAAAAAAGCACCGGATACAATAGCACCAGCTGTAATTGCAGGGTTAAGACCAAAGGCATTTGAAATACTCATAAGGGCAACTCCTAGAGTTGCTACAGTTGTCAAGCTAGATCCTATAGCAATACCAATTATTGCAGTAGCCAAGAAGCTTGATAGGTAAAAAGGTCTTAGACGAAATAATATTCAGGCCAAAGTAGATAAGACTGGGTATGGCACCAGATATCATAAGGGCAGTAACCAATATTCCTATGAAGAAAAAAAGGTAAATAGCCCCCATGCTGGTATGAACTGACTCAGCCATACTGTCCTGCATCTTGTCAAATGATATGCCCCTGGCACGTCCATAGACTATAAGGCAAATGAGAGCAAGTATGATAGGGATATGAGGAACCATATCCCTTATGGCTATCATTGGAAAGCCCAGGATAAAAATACTATTAAGATGCTAATGACAGCTTCCTTTTTACTTGGTTTTCGATGTTGTACTAAATTAAACATAAATATATCTCCTTGTTTTAAATAGAATATTTGTGTTTTTAATTTTTTGTCGACAAATGAAAATAAAAAACTCCTTACTAGTTTGCACTGTAAGGAGTCGTAAAAAACAAACACATCATTAGAGGCTCCTTGACAAATGCAAATAGAGCCACTAAATCTAATGTGACTCTCTAATAAGTATAATAATAGAAAAAGGTTGGCAGAATTATTTTCTATATTTTTGTTTGTAATAGTATTTTTTTGATATTTTCATAATGCTTCTCCTTTTCTATATTTTTTTATTAATTCTATCATTAAAAAAATACCCTGTCAACAAAAAGTTGGAAAAGTTTTTCATATATGTTACTTGTAAAAGTAAATTTCCCCATGATATGGAATTTACTTTTACCAAATACACTTTATTTGTATATGGAATTTACTAGTTCATAATTTAAATGTATCATAAGTTTATAGTTGCATTACCTTGATTTATGAGGAGGAAATTATTATGAACACACAAAAACATTTAACTCTTGAATCAAGAAATATAATAGAAATAGAATTAGGTAAAGGAACATCTTTTTAGAAAGATTGCACGTATTCTTCATAAAGACCCTACTACTATTTCAAAAAGAAATTCGTCATATATAAGACATGAGAAGACTGGTGCTTTTAGTAAGTCTTTCAATGACTGTCTTCATAATGCTAATCGCTCATGCTCACTACGTAATGTTTGCAAGATGTGTACCTATAGAAAACGACTTTTGCTGGTCCTGTGGTATATGTAATGAAAATGCAGTTTATATGAGAAATATACTTGTCCTAAGCTTAAAAAGCCACCATATGTTTGTAATTCTTGTGAATCTAAGACCAACTGCACGTTAGAAAAGTCTTTCTATAAAGCCTTATCGGCTCAAAAGGAATATGAAACTCTACTAAGTGAGTCTCGCAGTGGATTTGCTTTTTCTGAGGAGGAAATAAAACATCTAGATAATATTGTTTCTCCATTACTCATTAAAGGTCAATCTATTCATCATATATCTATCTTTCACAAAGATGAGGTCATGATGTCAGAACGAACTCTATACTCTTATGTAAATAACGGGCTTTTCTCTGCTAGGAATATAGACATGCCAAGAACAGTTAGAATGCGTCCTCGCAAGTCTAAGACTAGGCCACTCAAGATAGATAAATCCTGTCGTATTAATCGTACTTTTAAGGATTATAAAGACTATATGAGTAATCATTCTGACCTTCCAGCGCAACAGATAGATTCTGTTATAGGTATAAAGGGTGGTCCTGTATTGCTTTACTATACACTTTGTAAAAACAGGAACTACAACTTGTATTTTTAAGAGAGTCTAACGACTCAAAAATCGGTTACGGACATATTTAACAATCTGTACTCTAAATTGGGTTCTGATGCCTATTCTGACCTATTTCCAATTTTGTTAGCAGATAATGGAAGTGAATTTTCAAATCCTACTGCAATCGAATTTGATAAGGAAGGCAAACTTCGCTCCAGGGTTTTTATTGCGATGCAAACGCTCCTTTTCAAAAAAGCCTAACTGTGAAAAACAACCACGAATTTATTCGTCGTATAATACCTAAGGGTGTCGATTTTTGGAAAAATATACACAAAAAGATATAGATATTATGATGAGTCATATAAATTCATATGCAAGAAAAATCTCTTTGGGAATAAGAGTCCCATATGAAGTATTTGCATTTCAATACGGAGAGGAATTATTAGATATATTTAATATAAAAATATCTGCTGATGAAATCACGTTAACAGAAAAACTTTTTCAAAAAGCAGATAAATAACAAAAACCGTAATCGGTTTTTTATCCAATTAAATTGTACAATTAGGATCATGGAAAATGCAACTATGATATATCTTCACTAGGGGTGGAATTTACAATTTCCGAAAAAAACAAGTGAATCCGACTCCTAATTAGTATGCATAAAAATGCTTCCAAAAACTTTGTTTTTATGTATATTTTAATACTTTTCTATCGAAAAAGTCAGCTCTTTTTATATTTTTCTAAAGAGCTTTACTATTACAGAATTTAGTCTTACAAAGTGGAATTTACTTTTTCAATTCACCAAGTTTTCATATAGTCATGACCTACCGATAAGCTAGGTCGGTTAAAGCTAAAAATAAAATATTGAATATTTGTCTCGCATATGGTATCATTAGTTATGTCTTGACTAATGTAAGTCAAGCACTTAAAATTTACAAAGGTAAGTTTCATCTTAATGGTTAACGAGATTTAAATGTAGATATGTTAATCAATAATTAAATTAATTTTGGTTATAATTTTGCTGTACTAGACGGGGAGTTAGCGTGCCCTGTAACTCGCAATCCGCTTTAGCGAGGTTGAATTCCATCCGAGGCAAGTTACCTGTAATGCAGTCTCGTGCAAGTAGTGTTGATGCATGGGTCCCAAGCAATGGAAGCCCATGAATCCCGTCAGATTCGGAAGAAAGCAGCGGTAAGTGGTCACTTTCATGTGACTTGGGGACGCCTGTGGGAGCCAACTACACGAGCAACGGTTGTAGGTACTTGTCGAGGGATGGTGTGCAGTTTAAACATATAAATTTACAATCCCATTAATGGGGTTGTTATTTTTGGAGGGACATTATGCACAAGGCCTTGTATAGGGAATATAGACCACTAGTATTTGATGATGTAATCGGTCAGGATCATATCATCAGGACTCTTAAAAATCAGATAAAAAGAAAAATAGTATGAGTCATGCCTACCTATTTTGTGGGACTAGGGGTACTGGTAAGACTACTACGGCCAAAATACTGTCTAGGGCAGTGAACTGTCAGGCCGATGACCAAGACCACCCTTGTAACCAGTGTCCAAGCTGCCAGTCTATTTTGGATTCATCAAACCTAGATGTTATAGAAATAGATGCAGCATCCAACAATAGTGTAGATGATATTAGGGAGTTGAGGGATACTGTTAAGTATACACCAGCTAACTCCAAGTATAAGGTATATATAATAGACGAGGTTCACATGCTATCACAGGGGGCCTTCAATGCCCTTTTAAAAACCCTTGAGGAACCGCCTTCATATGTTATCTTTATACTAGCAACTACAGAGCCCAACAAGATTCCAGCAACTATCCTATCTAGGTGTCAGAGGTTTGACTTCAAGAGGGTATCTGTAGGTGACTTAATAGATAGGATGAGGAGCATATGCCAGAGTGAGTCTATAGACATAGACGAGGATGCCCTTTAGGATAATAGCCAGAAATGGCCAAGGATCAGTCAGGGATTCTCTAAGTATCCTAGACAAGTGCCTATCCTTTGGTGGTAATAGGTTGAACAGTGACCAGGTCCTAGACCTGCTAGGAGGATCCGATCCAGGTCAATTACTAGAAATGGCCAAGGCCATAATAGACTCGGATGTATGTAGGTCTATGGAGATGATAGACGACTATTTTATGTGGGGTAAGGACCTAAGGCTCCTGGTAGAAGATATTACAGACTTTTTCAGGTCCTTGATGATGGTCAAAATCTTCGGACAGGCAAGTGACCTAGTTGACCTGACCAAGGACCAAGTCCAGGAAATACTTGGCCTCGCAGGTGGAATAGAGACTGAGGAAATCATTAGGATACTAACTATCCTGTCAGACCTATCTGAAAAGCTGAGATTTTCTACAAACCAGAGGATGACCCTGGAAATATATATAATGAAGCTAGCATCGCCAGCTATGGACCAGTCAGACCAGGCCCTGGCAAAGAGGTTGGAAAAGCTAGAGAAGTTGGTTGAAGATGGTAGGATTAGTATAAATGCCAACCTGTCTCCAGACCAGGTAAACCAGCTTGCCCAGGCCCAGGCAGCCAACCAGTTACCAGGCCAGGTATATTCTAGTCAGGATCCTAGACAAAAGTCAAGTCTGGACAGCCTTTGATAAATTTGATATAATAGACGATGAGGACCTGGTCCTTATAAATGAAAACTGGGACAGGTTCCTAGACCAGATGAAGGCGGATAAGAAGATGCCCCTAAGGGCCTTTTTTTAATACAAAAAGCAGGGTCTAAGATATAAAAATGGCATACTCTATATAATATTGGAAGACAAGTTTGAGTTTGCTATAGAAAGGTTGGAAGAAGAGGCCAACAAGGCCTATATACAGGATACCTTATCCAGGATATGTGGTCTAAAGATTGACCTGAGGTTTATCAAGGTGACTGATATGAAAAATATGAATTTTGACCAGGAAGACCCAGTAGAAGATGAAAAGAGTCCAGAAGAGGCCCTACTTGAGGATGTTCTAGGTGATACCCTAGAGATAAAGGATGATAAGGCTTAGGGACAAATAATAAGCTGAATATAAATGAAGAAAAGTGTAAATTAGGAGGAAAAGATAATGGCTAAAAAAGGTGGATTTGGCGGAGGAATGCCAGGTGGAATGAACATGAATAACCTACTTAAGCAGGCTCAAAAGATGCAGGCAGATATGCAGAAGGCCCAAGAGGAGCTAGAAGCCAAGGAGCTAGAAGCTTCTGTAGGTGGTGGAGCCGTGGTTGTAAAGGTAAACGGTAAGAAGGAAGTTGTCGCTATAAATATCAAGCCTGAGGTAGTGGACCCAGATGATATAGAAATGCTAGAGGACCTAGTAATGAGTGCTGTAAACCAGGCCATGAGAGAAATAGATGAGCTACAAAAGTCTCAGATGGGCAAGCTAACAGGTGGTATGAACCTACCTTTCTAGTTGGCTAGTAGGGATTTAGAAGGTGATAGAAGAGTATGGAGAATTATAGCGAGCCGATTGACAGGCTCATAAATGAATTTTCAAAGCTACCAGGCATAGGAAGGAAGACAGCCCAGAGGCTAGCCTTCCACGTTATCAATATGGATATAAAGGATATAACAGGCCTATCCAAGGCCCTGGTAGATGTTAAAAATGAAATAGTATTGCAGTGTCTGCTGTAATATTTCTGATTCAGAGGTATGTCCTATATGTGCCAACAGTCATAGGGACCCGTCCACTATATGTGTAGTTGAGGACCCAAGAGATGTGGCAGCAATGGAGAGAACCAAGGACTACAGTGGTCGTTACCATGTCTTAAATGAGGGTTATATCACCTATGGATGGAATTGGCCCCTGATATGCTAAATATCAAGGAGCTGATTTCAAGGCTGGGCGACGGTAGTGTCAAGGAAATAATCATGGCTACAAACCCTACTATTGAGGGAGAGGCCACGGCTATGTATATTTCCAGGCTAGTAAAACCTATGGGGATTAAGGTTACTAGGATAGCCCATGGTCTACCAGTAGGCGGGGACCTAGAGTATGCGGACGATGTGACGATTTCAAAGGCCCTAGAGGGAAGAAGAGAGATATGATGGACCTAGACCAGGAGTTGGAGATAGCACTGGCCTGCTTGGACCAGTATAGCTTGGACCAAGAGAGGGTTAGAAATATGGCTAAGGAATATGATGAAAACAAGGCCCTGGGGCTGGTAGTCAAGAAGAGACACAACCAGACCAAGGCAAGTAAATTGAGGCAAGACTTCTAGATACAAGAGGGTCAATGATACCAGTGTATTTAGGAATAATGCTAGAAACTTTCAATTTGATTATGAAGAGGACTACTACGAGCCTCATAGTAAAAAGTAGTTAACTTTAGGGGGTAGATACAATGCCAGATATTAAGGTTGTGATTATAGGATTTAGTTTATTGATAATAGCTTTTAGACAAGATCGTTCCTAAAGACAATCCTTCATACAAGGTCATAACTTATGTGGTACGTGGAATAATGCTGGTTTTATTTGGAATTTACATATATATTAAATTTCTAAAGAACTAGTAGGCAAGTATCGATTATAAAACTATTATGGGTATAAAGCCCTATATTGAAATTTGTATTTAGTAAAAATAATAGCGTTGATAGGAAAAATAAATTCTCTTTCAACGCTATTTTCTATTTATAAGGAGTATGTAGACCAGGCTTTTACTATAGTGCTCTTACTGATCATCATGCTGTTTTCTATCTTGGTCAATAGGTTCTGTTTTAAATGTATAGATTGGTAGTCAACATTTGACCTATCAAATATATCTAGGGCTAGGTCTGCTATATTCTCAGCAGAGTTTAGCTTTTTAATCAGCCCATATTGTCCTTCATCCTTTCGAGTCTTTCAGGATGGTCAAGTAGGACCTTTATAACAGACTTAATAGAGAACTTTTTAGTAGTTCTTATGGCAACACCACAGTTGGTTAGAAAGTCTAGGTTTTCACCCTCCTGACCAGGGATAAAGTATGGTATGACCATAGGGACATCCTTTAAAAGGGCCTCTGTAGTAGTCAGACCACCTGGCTTAGTGATCAGGATATCTATGGCTGGAAGAATATCGTTCATATTCCTTGTGAAGCCTACTATCTTTATATCAATATTGCCATTATAGTTTTCTATCCTTCTTTCAAGAGACCTCTTTAGGTGGGCATTTCTTCCTGTTACAACTAGGACCTGGAAGGTCCTGTCTATTTGGCAAAATATCCTCAAGAGTCTTATATATTGCTTAAACCCTAAAGCTACCACCCATCAAAAAGGATGGTCTTCTTTTTCTGGATCTAGGCCCAATTCTCTAAGAACTAGGTCCCTAGGCCTATTTTCTAGGAAAGACTTTTCTACAGGAATACCAAAAGGCATTACCCTTGATTCTTCTATACCATCCTCTATAAGGAGCTCCTTGACATACTCATCTCCACATATATAGTAGTCTATTTCATTCTGTAGGTAGGCTGAATGGGCTGTATAGTCAGTCAAGACAGATATAAGTGGTGGGAAGTTGTACTCATCTTCATTAGTTTTGGCCACAAATTCTGAGAAGGCATCCTCTAGGTCCTCACCCCTGGCCCCCCTTTTTAGCCTACTTAGGGCTACTAGCGGAAAGGCATGGGTACCTATTATTAGGTCAGGCTCCTCCTCAAGTATCAGTTTTTTAAACTTCCTTGCAAGTATCAAGGCTATAGGATTGCTCTTAAATTCATTTATGGCAAAAAATTTCTTATCAGATAGCTTGTACATGCGGCCATATGCTGATGGGGTATACTTGGCTGATATTTCATAACCATCTGATATCAGCTTGTCCATGGCAGTACTTACTAGCTTGAAACTATCAATAATTTTACATTCTATATTATGACCCTGGTAGGTCCTTTTTTCTAGTTCTTCAATAATGGCCTTTGCAGTCCCTATTGTGGCCCCTCCAGTAGAGGCGGTCATTATTAATACCTTTTTCATATTAATACCCTCCTTAATTACATAAAAATTATAGACCAAAAATAGGAACAAGTAAAAAGTACTTTTAACGGAAATATAATATATTCTTAAGACAATCTTTATAATTTTAGTCGTAGAGTGTAGATAATAGGCGAACACACTTTTCAGCAACTGAGAAAGTATAGGCTTTTCCAGCGTCTAAGGTTGATTAAAAAGTCATTTTACGAAAAAAACTATAGGGATACAAATTTTTCTTGAAAAAGCTATTGACTTTTTAAAGGGGCAATTTTGATATTATAATACTTGTTCAAAACAGTAGTGATTGAAACAAGCCTTGACTAGGCGAGGTCGGCATGCGGCTCATTGGTCAAGTGGTTAAGACTCCGCCCTCTCACGGCGGCAACAGGGGTTCGAATCCCCTATGAGTCATAATTTTATATGCGGGTGTAGCTCAATGGTAGAGTTCTGGCCTTCCAAGCCAGCTGTGAGGGTTCGATCCTTCACCCGCTCCAGAAGTGGGAGTATAGCTCAGCTGGGAGAGCATCTGCCTTACAAGCAGGGGGTCACAGGTTCGAGCCCTGTTACTCCCACCAATAAATGCGGCCTGGTAGTTCAGTTGGTTAGAATGCCAGCCTGTCACGCTGGAGGTCGAGGGTTCGAGCCCCTTCCAGGTCGCCATTAATACACACATGCTGGTGTGGCTCAACGGTAGAGCAGCTGACTTGTAATCAGCAGGTTGTAGGTTCGATTCCTATCACCAGCTCCACGTGGAGGATTTCCCGAGCGGCCAAGGGGGCAGACTGTAAATCTGTTGTCACCGACTTCGGTGGTTCGAATCCACCATCCTCCACCAACAGAATAAACTAAAATGCGCGGATGTGGCGGAATTGGCAGACGCACTAGACTTAGGATCTAGCGCCTTTGGCGTGGGGGTTCGACTCCTTCATCCGCACCAAGTTTATTTTTATATTTCAATGAGCGGGAATAGTTCAGCGGTAGAGTCATGACCTTGCCAAGGTCGAAGTCGCGAGTTCGAATCTCGTTTCCCGCTCCAATATAAATGTGGGTGCATAGCTCAGCTGGATAGAGCAACGCCCTTCTAAGGCGTGTGTCCGGGGTTCGAATCCCTCTGCGCTCACCACTTTATATTAATATAGGGGATTCGCCAAGCGGTAAGGCATATGACTCTGACTCATACATTCGGGGGTTCAAATCCCTCATCCCCTGCCAAAAATTGTGGACCATTAGCTCAGCTGGGAGAGCGACCTGACTCTTAATCAGGGTGTCCAGGGTTCGGTTCCCTGATGGTCCACCATTTTTGAAATTAAATAAAAATCATTAATATGGCGGTATAGCTTAGTTGGCTAGAGCGTTCGGTTCATACCCGAAAGGTCACAGGTTCGAGTCCCGTTACCGCTACTTATGTGGACCATTAGCTCAGTTGGTTGAGAGCCGGCTCATACCACCTAGAGGGTCCAGGGTTCGAGTCCCTGATGGTCCACCATATTTTTAAATACTATTGCCGAGGTGTAGCGCAGTTTGGTAGCGCACGTGGTTTTGGGGACCATAGGTAGGGGTTCGAGTCCCTTCACCTCGACCATTGTGGTGGGTATAGCTTAGTTGGTTAAAGCGCCAGATTGTGGCTCTGGAGACCGAGAGTTCGAATCTCTTTATCCACCCCAGATAGTATTTTATGAGGCGACATAGCTAAGTGGTAAGGCAGTGGACTGCAACTCCCTTGATCTCCAGTTCGAATCTGGATGTCGCCTCCAATTTATATTCCAAGGTAGCTCAATGGTGGAGCAACTAAGCTGTTAACCTATGAGGGCTGTGGGTTCGGTTTACACCCTTGGAGCCATGTATTGCCGAAGTGGCGGAACTGGCAGACGCACAGGACTTAAAAATCCTGCGAAACTTATACTTTCATCCTAGGTTCGATTCCAGTCTTCGGCACCACTTATTACAATATCGCGGGGTGGAGCAGTTGGTAGCTCGTCGAAACCATAACCCGAAGGTCGAAGGTTCAAGTCCTTCCTCCGCAACCATTAAAAAAATTACAAAAAGTGTGCCAAACTAATATGGCTCCTTGGTCAAGCGAGTTAAGACACCGCCCTTTCACGGCGGTAACAGGGGTTCGATTCCCCTAGAGTCACTTTTTATATGCGGGGTGTAGCTCAATGGTAGAGTTCTGGCCTTCCAAGCCAGCTGTGAGGGTTCGATCCCTTCACCCGCTCCAGAAGTGGGAGTATAGCTCAGCTGGGAGAGCATCTGCCTTACAAGCAGGGGGTCACAGGTTCGAGTCCCTGTTACTCCCACCAATAAATGCGGCCTGGTAGTTCAGTTGGTTAGAATGCCAGCCTGTCACGCTGGAGGTCGAGGGTTCAGTACCTCCAGGTCGCCATTAATACACACATGCTGGTGTGGCTCAACGGTAGAGCAGCTGACTTGTAATCAGCAGGTTGTAGGTTCGATTCCTATCACCAGCTCCACGTGGAGGATTTCCCGAGCGGCCAAAGGGGGCAGACTGTAAATCTGTTGTCACCGACTTCGGTGGTTCGAATCCACCATCCTCCACCAACAGAATAAACTAAATGCGCGGATGTGGCGGAATTGGCAGACGCACTAGACTTAGGATCTAGCGCCTTTGGCGTGGGGGTTCGACTCCTTCATCCGCACCAAGTTTATTTTTGAAATTTATCTGGTATGAACAGATTTAAGAGGGTCAAGATGTGGCCCGTGCAGGGGAGTGTACTGAACGCTCACTATTAATATTGGGGATTAGCCAAGTCGGTAAGGCACATGACTTTGACTCATGCATCCGTGGGTTCGAGTCCCGCATCCCCAGCCAAATATAATTAATAATTTATGTGGAGAGGTGTCCGAGTGGTTTAAGGAGCTGGTCTTGAAAACCAGTGATGTCGTGAGGCACCGTGGGTTCGAATCCCACCCTCTCCGCCATTTTGCCTAGATAGCTCAGTCGGTAGAGCAGGGGACTGAAAATCCCCGTGTCGGTGGTTCGATTCCGCCTCTAGGCACCATAGAGATATAATATGGCGGTATAGCTTAGTTGGCTAGAGCGTTCGGTTCATACCCGAAAGGTCACAGGTTCGAGTCCCGTTACCGCTACCAACAACATGGACCATTAGCTCAGCTGGGAGAGCACCTGACTCTTAATCAGGGTGTCCAGGGTTCGGTTCTCGATGGTCCATTTTTTGTACAATTTTATGTATGGCGACATAGCCAAGTGGTAAGGCAGTGGACTGCAACTCCTTGATCTCCAGTTCGAATCTGGATGTCGCCTCTATAGGAAAAAAACCTAGTTATTCATAATGAATATCTAGGTTTTTTTACTAAAAAAGTGCTTGACATACTTTGGCTCTATGTCAAATAACGTTGGTGATAATTTAAAATCAATAAAATCTATTAAATTATGCGGCAGCATCCATAGCAAACTTATAGCTATGGATGTTGCCCTTTTGTATTTTATACCTTTCCATTAGCATTATCCTTGCCTTAAAATTTCTAAAAGCTCCTATATCCGTAGGATACTCTTTTAATTACCTTTATCTTATTATTCTTACCCTCCACCATAGCATTCGTATAGTCATATTTCAGTGAATTTACACATATTTTCTAAGCTTTTTAATGGTTTTTATACTCTTCCTAAAAACACATCAGTATTTTATCAGTCCTAGTATTTAGAATGTCTTCAAGCATAGCCTACATCATTTTTCGAGATACTTAATAGAAAGTTTTTGATAAAAAATCATAGGCTTCTTTTTAAGTCAGGGAATTTTTCCTAACATGTAGTCTAATATGTCAACTGAACTAGTCATATTTTTAAAGTGTATGTTCTTGTAAAAATATATACTGTTTAATTCCCAGTTCTTCCTAAGTGGTATTTTTCCAGTATCTCTTCAGTATTTTTATACTCTCTAGACCTGGTATTAAGCTTCTTCATCTCGTTTATTCTTAGCTTGTTTTAACTCCTTGTCCAAGAGCTGTACTATGTGGAATTTATCAACTACGATTTTGGCATTTGGAAAGACCTTCTTGGCAAGATCAATATATGGCCTATACATGTCTGTAGTTACATATTCAACCATATTTCTTGCCTCTAGTGGATAGGAGTTAAAAATACTCAAAGAGGTATCTTTGTCTCCTATCTGCCAGGATATCAAAAATATGACCACCTTCTAAATCAGTTAAATTTACACTCATAGACGCATCAACTGTATTTACTGACTTGAATTCGTCTATTGATAGAATCCTAGGTAGATAATCTTCTCCTATCTTCAGTTAAACGAAGTATTCTGGCAACACTGGTAGGAGATACACAGTGTTCTCTTGCAATCAGGTCCATTGACTTAGTCTCACATGGGTTTAAAACATAGACTTCTTTAACATCATTCGATATGAAGCACCCTTATCTACGATAGGTGTTTTAGCCATAAATGTTGACTCACAATGCTTACAGAAGAACCTCTGCTTTTTAACCATTAATATCATTGGGTTTGTATTGACCCTATTAAAAAGTATTTTTACAGTCTGACTCCATTTCTAATTATGTCATAATTTTCATGACTATACCACATTTAGGGCAGCAAGTCGGCCTATATGAAAGCTTTCCCCTTAGTACTGTATATTCTATTCATAATATTTTTCTTTTCTTTTTGTTCCCTAAAATTACTAAATTGTTATCGTTAATTCCTAAAGATTTCTGTTATACTAGCATTAGAACACATATCATTTCTCCTTGTTTTTATTTTTGCGATTTAAATTATCACGAGATTTGATGTGTGTTCCTATTGCAAAAATTTAGCGTTGGGAGAGAATTTTTCTCTCACCAACGCTAAATATTATACAACCCATACTTTATAGAAAAGATGTATCATTGTATTAAAGAATTAGTACAACAATACAGTGATACAGAAAGGAGTTTTGTATATGGCTTATGTTTTGACAACAATATACCTTTATCTTCAGGTTATAGATATTATCAAAAAGAAGATTGTAGCGGGTGTATATCAATGACAGGCCAGCAGCTAGAGCCTGTAAGAGCATTGGCAGGTGAATACGAGATTAATCCGAATACTATACAAAGGTACTCTACAGGAGCTAGAAAATCAGAATTTAGTATTTTCCCAGAGGACTAGGGGTGAGTTTTGTAACAGATAATTTGGACTTGATTAAGGAAGAGAGGTACAAGATGAGTCAGGTTTTGATAAGAGAATCAATTGAGGCCCTATATTCACTTTGGATTTGATAAGGAAGATATAGTGGAAGCGTACAAAAAGATATTATTTGAGGAGGAATAAGAGATGGCTATAAATAAGGAAGAGCTTATAAGCGAAAACACAGTATTATATGTAGACCAGGTAAGAAAATCATATGGAAAGAAGAGAGTTTTTGAAAAATATGTCCTTTTCTATAGAAAAGGGAAAAATAGTTGGCTTCTTAGGACCAAACGGATGTGGTAAGACGACACTTGTAAAGTTGATAAATGGTCTAATGCCAGTAACAGATGGTGTAATCCTGGTTGGGGGCAAGAAGATTGGTAAGGAAACAAAGGGCTATGGTTTCCTACCTACCAGAGAGAACCTACCTTAATAATTGGATGAAGGTCAAGGATATTTTGGACTTCTTTGAGGACCTATTTGAAGACTTCGATAGACAGAGGGCAGAGCAGATGTTCAACGATATGAAGATAGGCTTAAATGAAAAAGCTGAAAAACCTGTCAAAAGGGTACAAAGGAAAAAGGTTCAGTTGGTTTTTGGTTATGTCTAGGCAGGCAGACCTATATATCTTGGATGAGCCTATAGCTGGTGTTGACCCAGCTGCTAGGTCGTATATCATGAAGACAATTTTGACAAACTTGCCAGAGGAAAGCAGTCTTCTGATAGTTACACACCTGATCAGTGACATTGAGACAATATGTGATGAGGTTATCTTTGTAAATGACGGTAGTGTTGTACTACACGAGGAAACAGAGGCCTTGAGAGAAAAGTATGGCAAGTCTATAGATGCTATTTTTTTAGGGAGGAATTTAGATGTTAAGAAAGTTAGTAAAAATATGAGTTAAAGTCAATATACAAGTTCTTTTTGTCTTGTATGCAATTATAATAGCTGCTTCAATTACCTTTTATTAGTACTATAAAGACATCCAGTGATGCTCTTGAGGTTTTAGGTTTCAGCTCTGGCCTACTGTGCATGTTTGGCATGATAGCGCTTAGTGTTGGTCTTTTGGTATTTACAATTACTAGGTTTAACCGCTCCTATTAGGGGATGAGGGCTATCTAATGTTTACAATACCCACATCTACCCATAATATTATTTGGTCAAAGGCCATAGCTATTTTAATATTTAATTTATTATCAGTATTTGTGGTAGTCCTTGTAATGATATTAATAGCATACTTTATTGGTGATTTTAATTTTAGTAATGTAGACGAAGGTTTTATTGAGGTTGTTAATATGGCATTTAAGAAGCCTGGTACATACCTAGTTATAGTCCTAGCTATTGTACACATTTTAGTTTCAATAATATCTTCTACAATGCTGATATATGCATCGATTTCGTTCGGTCAGATGCCAGCATTTAAGAAGCATAAGAATATATCAGCTATAGGCTTCTTTGTTGTATTCTCTATAGTATCAGAGTATATAATGACAAAGCTTGGATACGCAGGACTTGATGCGATGTTTTCATCCTTCAATGCTAGATACTACAACCTACTTCAGAGTGTTGACCAGACAAATATTAGTCAGACAATGAATGACGTAATTGAAATAGCTACCCAGTATTCATCGCATTTCTTACTTTCATTCTTGGGCTTGTCTTTGATTGTATTGGCAGTAGAGTACATCATCACTTACTATATATTAGACAAGAAGCTAAACCTAGACTAGGAAGCTTGAGAGTATATGCAGTGACCCAGTAGCAACTAGGACTTGTCTTAAAAACCAAGTATATAGAGCATGCAAGGGTCTTAGTAATATAGAAAGGCAAGATAGATATAGATATAATAATGTAAAGGCAAAGAAAGAAGTAAGTATAGAACAAAAATAATAAGGGGACTAGTTGACAGGAGTGTAAAAAGCTCCTAAAACTAGTCCCTTTGTAATGTCTATCTACACTTAAATACAAAAAATCAAAAAAATACTCTTTACAGATATGAAGCAATGGTTTAAATTATATAAAACAAACATATGAATGATTGTTCATATGTTTGTTTTGAAATAGGGATTGAAAACTAGGATAGTATAAATAAAAGATAAGGCCCAGGCTTAAAAAGGAGGACAAGATGCCAGTTAAGAAGTTGACAGATGATAATATAGAGCTATGCCAAGAGTACTTTCTGCATGAGGATAGGCTTGAAGACGCAAGGGAAGGCAGTCCAACAGAGGAAATGGTATATGATTTGGTAGAGCTATTTAAGGTATTTGGAGATGTTACTAGGGTGAAGATAATATACGCCCTTTTTGGAAAGTGAGATGTGTATGTGATATAGCAAGTCTACTTGATATGACTCAGTCTGCTATATCTCACCAGTTAAGGGTCTTGAAAAAGGCTAGGCTGGTCAAGCTTAGGAAGGAAGGCAAGACAGTTTTTTATTCGCTAGACGACCAACATATAGACAAGATATTTAGCTTTGGTCTAGACCATATAAAGGAAATGTACTATTAGTGATTATTTTATTTTTTGAAATATTAGGAATGGAAGGTGTTAGTTATGACTAGAGTAGAAGTTACAATGGGGGGCCTAAATTGTGCCAACTGCGCAGGGATTATAGAGGAAAAGGTCAAGGCCAGGAAGGAGATAGATAGGGCCAACCTAAACTTTATAAATAAGAAGTTGACTGTAGATATAGGCGATGGATATGACCAGGACCAGGTGGTCGACCAGTTGATAAGTATAATCGACGATACAGAGCCAGGCTTGGATATAAGCCTAAAGCTGGCAGGAAGAACCGTGACTGCCGAAGACTTTAGGGCAGGTCTAAGCGACCAGACCGACAAGAACCATATAGAGGATGGCAAGTCAGAACGCGGACATGAGCATAAAGAATCAAATAGCTTTTTGATAGCAGCAATTATACTATATGCTGTAGCCATGATAGGTAATAGGCTTGGACTTCCATATCAAGCTTATCTGGCATTTTTTTAGCCGCCGCCTATATATTGTCTGGTAAGGATGTTATCCTGGCAGCAGTCAGAAATATAATAAAGGGTAATGCCTTGGATGAAAACTTTCTGATGACTGTTGCCACTTCAGGTGCGGCAGCCATAGGTGAATATCCTGAGGCTGTAGGTGTTATGCTATTCTATGGTGTGGGTGAAGCCTTAGAGGAAATTGGCCGTAGGTAGGTCTAGAAGGAATATAGAGGCCTTGATGGATATAGCCTCACAGGTGGCCAACCTTATAGTTGACGGACAGGTAGTTGAGGTAAGACCAGAAGAGGTCAAGGTCGGTGACAGACTTCTAGTCAAGGTTGGAGAGAGGGTTCCTCTTGATGGCCTTATAGTCAAGGGACAAAGCAGGCTCGATACATCTGCCATTACAGGTGAATCGGTTCTTAGGTCAGCCAGAGAGGGCGATGAGGTATTGTCAGGTGTCATCAATAAGGAGGCACTTATAGAGGTAGAGGTAACAAAGTTATACCAGGATTCTACTGTGGCTAGAATCTTGGATATGGTGGAAAATGCCAGCGCCAATAAGTCTAATACAGAGAACTTTATCAGTGTATTTGCCAAGTACTATACACCTATAGTCGTGGGTCTTGCTATAGCCATTATGCTATTGCCACCCCTTGTTGGGGGCCAGGATTTTAAAACTTGGCTGTATAGAGGTTTAATTTTCTTGGTAGTGTCCTGTCCATGTGCCTTGGTATTATCTATACCTTTGACTTATTTCTCAGGTATAGGGCTTGCATCTTCAAAGGGTATCTTGGTCAAGGGTAGTAACTACCTTGATGCCCTGATATCACTTAAGACTATAGTTTTTGATAAGACAGGAACTCTTACAGAGGGAGTATTCAAGGTAATTAATATAAATAGGGGCCGAAGGAGTGGATGAAAAAGGACCTAATGGTATATGCTTGTATAGCGGAATCTTCATCTAACCACCCTATCGCCAAGTCTATACTTGCTTGGTGCCAAGAGGCTGGCCTAGCCAGGACCTAGACAAGACTAGTCTTACTTCATACCAGGAAATACCAGCCCAGGGAATTAAGTTAGTTTACCAGGGGCAGGAAATCCTAGCTGGTAATGCCAGATTGATGGAAGCGGAAAATATAGATTATAGGGAAGTGAAAAATTCTTCAACAAAGGTATATATTGCAGTAGATTCGATATACAAGGGCTGTGTAGAAATAGCTGACCAGCTAAGACCAGGCATCAAGGCTGCCCTTGCAGACCTAAAGGGCTTGGGTGTAGAAAATTTGGTTATGCTGACAGGTGACAGTGAAGATGTAGCAAAAGAACTTTCAGACGACCTAGGGCTTAACGGCTACAAGGCAAACCTCCTTCCTAACCAAAAGGTGGAAATAGTTGAGGACCTGATGAAGGATATGCCAGACCAGGCCAAACTTGCCTTTATAGGTGATGGTATAAATGATGCTCCGGTAATAGCCAGGGCAGATGTGGGCTTGTCTATGGGCGGCATAGGATCTGATGCTGCAATAGAGGCCTCAGATATAGTAATAATGACAGATGAAATGGCCAAGCTCCCAACGGCTATAAGGATATCTAGGATGACCAAGAAGATAGCATGGCAAAATATAATCCTTGCCATAGGAATAAAGATATTAGTCATGGTATTGGGTACTCTTGGTATAGCGAATATGTGGATGGCAATTTTTGCAGATGTTGGTGTAGCAATCTTAGCGGTAATCAACTCCCTAAGGATACTGGTCTACAAACCATAATAGAAAAATTAAATATTCTCCTCTTCAGCTAATTATATAAGCCTATAAAAAAATGAAAAACTTAAACATATAATTGTTTTGGTTTTTAGCTAGATATATTTAAAGCAATATGTTATACTACTATGGTGATTTTACGAGAAGAGAGGAGATTTTTTGCAAGTTGTTTTTTTACTAATGTTCTGATATTATTTATGCTCCTATTTTTTTGGGCTACCTAATAGGTATAAAGAAGATAGTTGCACATTCATCTATCAATGATCTTACAAATCTGGTAGTGGACGTGAGTATGCCGTGTACAATCGCCCTATCAATGGTTAGACCCTTTGATGCTAGGTTATTGGGTGATGCTATAAAGGTAATGGTGGCAATTTTAATATTCCAGCTAGTCCTATCTGGCCTAGCCTATTATGCTACTAAAAATTTTTGAAAGTAAATACTAGCAAGTCAGGTAGCTGGATATTCGCTCTGGTATTTTCTAATAATGCCTTTGTTGGATACCCTCTTATGTATGCCCTATATGGCAATGATGGTCTTTTCCTTATGGCCATGGGTAATGTAGTACAGAATGTCTTAATATTTTCTTTTAGGTATAAAGCTTTATAACTTTAAAACTACAACCTAAAGGACCACATAAGGTTTAGGCATATAATCTTCACTAAGCAGAATATAGCTGTAGTAGTGGGTATGTTTATATTCTTTCTACAGATACCAATACCAGAGCCTGTCCTTACCCTAGTAACATATGTTGCCAACCTAACAGTTCCGCTATCAATGATGGTAGTTGGTATGTCCCTATCAAGGTATGATGTTAGGAATATGTTCACAGACAAGGAGGCCTACAGGTTGACGATAATCAGGATGGTTTTACTACCCCTTGTGATGGTAGTTATATTTAAGGTTCTGGGAATAAATGCAAACCAAAACCTACCATTGGCAATATTGTTCTTCACAGCAGCCTTGCCTGCGCCAGCCTTTTACCACTATAATGGCTGAGAGATATAATACTAGTATAGAATTTTCGTCAAAGTGCGTTTTTCTTGACGACTGTACTCAGCATATTGACTGTGCCTATACTGGCAGGATTGTTATAATATAAATTAAGTAATTATTTAAACTCTTATTGTCAGGAGCTAGGCTTTGTGATATTATAGGTTTAGAAAATTAAATAAGAAGGGGAGCTGATAAATCGGCTGAGAAAAGGATGTGAGCCTTGACCCTAGAACCTGATTTGGATAATGCCAACGTAGGAAGAATATATAATAGGATTATTAAGCATGTACCAAAGGGTGCATGCTTTTTTTTCCTGGAAACTTAATAATTATTCAGGAGGGATTGAAATGAAGAAAGTTCTGACCATTGCTGGCTCAGACTCTAGTGGAGGGGCTGGCATTCAAACCGATCTGAAAAACATTTGCAGCCATAGGAGTATATGGTATGTCAGCCATTACTGCTATAACCGCCCAAAACACCTTGGGTGTCATGAGGGTAGAAAGGGTTTCTGCATCTATGGTTAAGGACCAAATAAGGGCCGTATTTGAGGATATAGAGGTGGATGCAGTCAAGATAGGTATGCTGTCTGAAATCGATATTATAGAAGCTGTGAGGGATTGCATGGACATATACAGGCCACCATTTGTGGTCTTAGACCCTGTAATGGTATCGACATCAGGCTTTGACCTGCTTAATAGTCAGGCCAAGAGGGCCTTACTAGAAGGCTTAATACCACTTGTAGACCTGATTACACCCAATCTGGCAGAAGCTGCCTGCATATTAAATCTTATAGGTAGAGGGGGGCTTCTGATAGACTCCTGTGAAAGTATGGAAGAGGCTGGTAGGCTAATCTTGGGACATACCGAAAGAATGTCTTGGTAAAAGGGGGCATCTCTTAGACAGACCTTGCGATGTTTTAGTTACGGCCGATGCTAGGGTATACAGGTATGACCACCAAAGAATAGAAACAAAAAATACTCATGGGACAGGATGCACACTTTCGTCAGCCATAGCAGCCAATGTGGCCAAGGGGTATGGCCTAGAAGAGTCTGTATCTAGGGCCAAGGATTTTATAAGCATGGCCATAGAAAACTCCTTAGACATAGGAAGGGGATGCGGGCCTACAAATCCGATGGGAGAAATATACAGAAGTCTAGGTATGGTTTGAGACCAAGGTATGGTTTGAGACCAAGGTTTGTTTGTATAAGGCAAGAGATTAAAAATGAATTAGCAGGGAGGTGCTGAATTTGAATAAGGAAAGCTTGATAGAGGACCTATGTGAGGCCATAGTAAAGCTAAGGGAGAAAAAGCCCCTAATAGAGCAGGTGACAAATTACGTAACAATCAATGATTGTGCCAATGTGACCCTGGCCATAGGGGCATCACCAGTAATGGGGGATGGATTTGAAGAGGTCGACCAGATGACTAGAATTTCAGATGCTCTTGTATTAAATTATGGTATTATAAATGGGGCATCCCTTAAAACTATGATAAAGGCTGGAAAGACTGCAAATGACCACAATATAGGCATAGTTTTAGACCCTGTTGGGGGTAGGGGCAACACAGTTTAGAAATGAGGCAATAGTAGACCTTCTAGCAGAGGTACAGCCTACTATCATAAAGGGTAATGCCTCTGAGATAATGTCACTTTCAGGCATGGATACCAAGTCAAAGGGGGTTGACTCCAGCGCGGACAGCCTTGAGGCTATTGATGCAGCCCTTAAGGTTGCAAGAGACCATAGGTGTGTATGTGCTGTTACAGGTAGGATAGATATAATCACAGATGGAAGGTACCTAGTCAAAATATATAATGAGTCTGACCTTCTTTCGTATATTACAGGTACTGGTTGTATGATTACATCCTTGGCTGCCAGCTTTTTAGGAGGGGGTGCTAGCCCTCTAGTGAGTGCAGTTGGTGGAATCCTGGCCATGTCCATAGCGGGTGAAGAGGCAGCTGTCAGAGAAAGTGAAGAAAATAATGGAATTGCTAGCTATAGGGAAGATGTAATGAACAACATATATAAGTTCAACCAATACTCCATTAGAGACCTAGCCAAGATAGAGGTAGAAAAGGTAGAGTACAAGTATCCTATTTACCTGGTAACAGATGAAAAGGCCTGTAAGGGCAAGGACTTTTATAAATCAGTTGAGGCCAGTATCATGGGTGGTGCAAGGATAGTCCAGCTAAGGGAAAAGGATATGGATACTAGGGACTTTTACGAGAGGGCCCTCAGGCTAAAAGAAATCTGCCACAAGCACGGAGTTGATTTTGTGATTAATGACAGGTTAGATATAGCCCTGGCAGTAGATGCTGATGGGGTCCACCTGGGCCAGTCGGATATGACAATTCAGATGGCCAAGAAGATCATAGGTCATAAGAAGATAGTAGGCATATCTGCCAAAAATATGGAAGAGGCCCTAGAGGCTCAAAAGTATGGGGCAGACTATATAGGGGTTGGGGCAATTTTTGCAACAGATACCAAGAAGGACTCAGGGCTTGTAGATTTAGATACTATAAGAGAGATGACAGATAAAATCCACATACCAGTTTTGGGCCATAGGGGAATTGGTCTGGGCAAGGTAGACTACCTAAGAGCACAGGTATAGATGGTATATGCGCCATATCAGATATACTTGGGGCAGATGATCCTGAAGCAAGGACCAGGGCCCTATTAGAGGAGTTTAGGTCTTTAGGCATTTAGACCCTCTACAAGATTGATAATGAGTAAATAATTTAACCTATATTAATATAGAAGAAAGAGGAGAAAAACAAATTATGTATAAGACACAGATGGAAGCAGCAAAAAAGGGCATACTAACTGACCAGATGAAGAGGGTGGCTCAAAAGGAGTATATGGATCCACAGTTATTGATGGAGAGGGTAGCCCAGGGTAAGATAGCCATACCCGCAAATGTAAACCACAAAAGCCTATTAGCAGAGGGTGTAGGACTTGGTCTTAGCACTAAGATAAATGTAAATCTTGGTATATCAAGAGACTGTCCAGATGTAGACAAGGAGTTGGAAAAGGTAAAGAAGGCAATAGATATGAAGGCTGAAGCAATCATGGACCTATCTTCATTCGGTAAGACAGAGGAGTTCAGGAAGAAGCTGATAGCCATGTCATCTGCCATGATAGGTACAGTGCCTGTTTACGATGCAATTGGCTTCTATGACAAGGAGCTAAAAGGACATAACAGCGGATGAATTTCTTGATGTAGTTAGGAAGCATGCTAAGGATGGTGTAGACTTTGTAACTATCCACGCTGGTATGAACAGGGAGGCCATGAAGGTATTTAAGAGAAATAAGAGAATCACAAATATAGTATCTAGGGGTGGGTCTCTAATGTATGCATGGATGGAATTAAATGATGCAGAAAATCCATTCTATGAAAGGTATGATGAGCTACTTGAAATATGTCAGGAATACGACTTGACCTTGAGTCTAGGCGATGCCCTAAAGGCCAGGCTGTATAGATGATGCTACAGATGCTTGCCAGATAAAGGAGTTGACTACTTTAGGGTGAATTGACATTAAGGGCCTGGGATAAGAATGTCCAGGTAATGATAGAGGGTCCTGGCCATATGGCAATAGATGAAATTGAGGCCAATGTAAAGTTAGAAAAAAGGCTTTGTCATGAAGCTCCATTTTATGTACTTGGTCCTATCGTTACAGATGTTGCACCTGGTTATGACCATATTACATCTGCCATTGGGGGAGCCATTGCTGCAGCTGCCGGCGTTGACTTCCTATGCTATGTAACTCCGGCTGAACACCTTAGACTACCTGACCTTGATGACATGAAGGAGGGTATAATAGCCACTAAGATAGCTGCCCATGCTGCAGACATCGCCAAAAATACCTCATGCAAGAGACTGGGACAACATGATGGCCAAGGCAAGAGCTGATATAGACTGGGAGGCCATGTTTGACCTGGCTATGGATGGAGAAAAGGCGAGAAAGTATAGGGCTGAATCTACACCAGAGCATCATGATACTTGTACTATGTGTGGAAAAGATGTGCTCCATGAGAACTATGAAGAAGATAATGTCAGGTGAGGACCTAAATATACTTAGGGACTAAAAATAAACACGTAATTAGGAAGATTAGTAGCCAAGAACAGCCTATAATTAAGTAGGCTAGTGATTAATAGTAGGTCTAGAATGAAGCAAATTAGTGACTAATAGTAAACAAATAAACTAGTATAATATTTAGCCAATTGTATTATATATAAAAAGAGACTGGCCGTAACTGCCCCCTAAGAGTAGAACACCAAGAATCAATTATTTGGAGGTAGGTTAAATGAGGCGGTCTCTTTTTGTGTTTATCGATCCTATATTAATGACCAGAAAAGGGAGGAAAAGTAGGAATATAGCTAATACGTACGGCTTTGCTCAAATCAAAAGCTAGCTTTTGAAAGAATTTAAAAACTTTTAAATATGTGTTGACAAGTAATTCTAAAAGTGTTATTATTAATGAGTCGTCAAAAACGACACAATGAACTTTGAAAATTGAACAGCAGGTTAATTCAATGAGTCCTTTTAGGACAATTGATTAATCGTTTAAAACCATGTAAGACAAACTTACTTGATTTAAACCACAAAACAAACCAAGCCAGATATTTTAGAGATAACAATAGTCTGAGCGCAGTAACAAATTTTTTATGAGAGTTTGATCCTGGCTCAGGATGAACGCTGGCGGCGTGCCTAACACATGCAAGTCGAGCGAGGGTTTGCTCAGTATTGAGTATTCTAAGTCTAGAATGTTCAATTCTGAGCAAAACCAAGCGGCGGACGGGTGAGTAACGCGTGGGTAACCTGCCCTATACACATGGATAACATACTGAAAAAGTTTACTAATACATGATATATATATATTTGCGGCATCGCAGATATATCAAAGTGTTAGCGGTATAGGATGGACCCGCGTCTGATTAGCTAGTTGGTGAGATAACTGCCCACCAAGGCGACGATCAGTAGCCGACCTGAGAGGGTGATCGGCCACATTGGAACTGAGACACGGTCCAAACTCCTACGGGAGGCAGCAGTGGGGAATATTGCACAATGGGCGAAAGCCTGATGCAGCAACGCCGCGTGAACGATGAAGGTCTTCGGATCGTAAAGTTCTGTTGCAGGGGAAGATAATGACGGTACCCTGTGAGGAAGCCCTAGCTAACTACGTGCCAGCAGCCGCGGTAATACGTAGGGGGCTAGCGTTATCCGGATTTACTGGGCGTAAAAGGGTGCGTAGGGTGGTCCTTCAAGTCGGTGGTTAAAGGCTACGGCTCAACCGTAGTAAGCCGCCGAAACTGGAGGACTTGAGTGCAGGAGAGGAAGAGTGGAATTCCCAGTGTAGCGGTGAAATGCGTAGATATTGGGAGGAACACCAGTAGCGAAGGCGGCTTTCTGGACTGCAACTGACACTGAGGCACGAAAGCGTGGGTAGCAAACAGGATTAGATACCCTGGTAGTCCACGCTGTAAACGATGAGTACTAGGTGTCGGGGGTTACCCCCCTCGGTGCCGCAGCTAACGCATTAAGTACTCCGCCTGGGGAGTACGCACGCAAGTGTGAAACTCAAAGGAATTGACGGGGACCCGCACAAGTAGCGGAGCATGTGGTTTAATTCGAAGCAACGCGAAGAACCTTACCTAAGCTTGACATCCCTCGGACAGGTGTTTAATCACACCCTTCCTTCGGGACTGAGGTGACAGGTGGTGCATGGTTGTCGTCAGCTCGTGTCGTGAGATGTTGGGTTAAGTCCCGCAACGAGCGCAACCCTTGTCTTTAGTTGCCAGCATTCAGTTGGGCACTCTAGAGAGACTGCCAGGGATAACCTGGAGGAAGGTGGGGATGACGTCAAATCATCATGCCCCTTATGCTTAGGGCTCACACGTGCTACAATGGGTGGTACAGAGGGTTTGCCAAAACCGTGAGGTGGAGCCAATCCCTTAAAAGCCATTCTCAGTTCGGATTGTAGGCTGAAACTCGCCTACATGAAGCTGGAGTTACTAGTAATCGCAGATCAGAATGCTGCGGTGAATGCGTTCCCGGGTCTTGTACACACCGCCCGTCACACCACGGGAGTCAGAAACACCCGAAGCCGATTATCCAACCGCAAGGAGGAAGTCGTCGAAGGTGGCGTCGATAACTGGGGTGAAGTCGTAACAAGGTAGCCGTATCGGAAGGTGCGGCTGGATCACCTCCTTTCTAAGGAGAATTACCTGCTGTTCAATTTTTGAAGGTTCATTAGAATCTTCAAAAGATTGTACTTTGAAAAACTGAATACTAGTGATAATTATACAATGACATCTATTTAATATCCTAACGGATGTAAATAAATGAGAGAAAACTCATTAAAAAACAACCAATTATTCTTTAACAGTCTAGAAATAGACTATAGAAAAATCTCAATTAATAACTGAAAGGTCAAGTTATTAAGGGTGTAGGGCGGATGCCTTGGCACTAGGAGCCGATGAAAGACGTGATAAGCTGCGATAAGCTTCGGGGAGTGGCACATACACTTTGATCCGGAGATTTCTGAATGAGGAAACTCACTTGGAGTAATGTCCAAGTATCCATAGGTGAATACATAGCCTATGGAGGGGAACTCAGGGAACTGAAACATCTAAGTACCTGAAGGAAGAGAAAGAAATTCGATTCCGCTAGTAGCGGCGAGCGAACGCGGAAGAGCCCAAACCAAGTCAGTTTACTGATTTGGGGTTGCGGACATATCTTAAGGAAAGGTTATTGCGAGTAGAATAGGTCTGGAAAGATCAACCACAGAGGGTAAAAGTCCCGTATACAAAGCCAAGAAAGTTCTTGATATGATCCAGAGTACCACGAGACACGTGAAACCTTGTGGGAAGCAGGGGGGACCACCCCCCAAGGCTAAATACTACCTAGTGACCGATAGCGAATAGTACCGTGAGGGAAAGGTGAAAAGAACCCCGGGAGGGGAGTGAAATAGAACCTGAAACCCTACACTTACAAGCTGTGGGAGCGCATTATTCGCGTGACCGCGTACTTTTTGTAGAACGGGCCAACGAGTTACGTTATGTGGCAAGGTTAAGCACTTAAGGTGTGGAGCCGAAGCGAAAGCGAGTCTTAACTGGGCGCCATAGTCACATGACGTAGACCCGAAACCGGGCGACCTACCCATGAGCAGGATGAAGCGAAAGTAAAATTTCGTGGAGGTCCGAACCCACGTACGTTGAAAAGTGCGGGGATGACTTGTGGGTAGCGGTGAAATTCCAATCGAGCTCGGAGATAGCTGGTTCTCCCCGAAATAGCTTTAGGGCTAGCCTTGAAATTTAGAGATGTGGAGGTAGAGCACTGAATGTCCTAGGGGGTATTGCACTTACCGAAGACTATCAAACTCCGAATGCCATTATCTTTTGTTCAGGAGTCAGACTATGGGTGATAAGGTTCATAGTCGAAAGGGAAAGAGCCCAGACCGTCAGCTAAGGTCCCTAAATGTATGTTAAGTGGTAAAGGATGTGGGATTGCACAGACAACCAGGATGTTGGCTTAGAAGCAGCCACTCATTTAAAGAGTGCGTAATAGCTCACTGGTCGAGTGATCCTGCGCCGAAGATTTCCGGGGCTAAAACATACTACCGAAGCTACGGCATCATATGATGATGGGTAGGGGAGCTTCCCATGCAGGCTGAAGCGATACCGTAAGGAGTCGTGGACAGTATGGGAGAGAGAATGTTGGCATGAGTAGCGAGATGAGGGTGAGAATCCCTCAGGCCGTAAACCCAAGGTTTCCAGGGGAAGGTTCGTCCTCCCTGGGTTAGTCGGGACCTAAGCTCAGGCCGAAAGGCGTAGGCGATGGACAACAGGTTGAGATTCCTGTACTACCGATAATCGTTTGAGAGAAGGGATGACACAGTAGGATAAGCTGAGCACACTGTTGGTTATGTGTGTCTAAGCGTTGAGGCAGACTAGATAGGCAAATCCGTTTAGTTAATGCTGGGGCGCGATGGGGAGCGAAACTAAGTAGCGAAGCAGCTGATTTCACACTGTCGAGAAAAGTCTCTATCGAGATTAAAGGTACCCGTACCGCAAACCGACACAGGTGGGTGAGGAGAGTATCCTAAGGCCAGCGAGAGAACTGTTGTTAAGGAACTCGGCAAAATGACCCCGTAACTTAGGGATAAGGGGTGCCCCAGCAATGGGGCCGCAGAGAATTGGCCCAAGCGACTGTTTACCAAAAACATAGGTTTCTGCTAAGTCGCAAGACGATGTATAGGAGCTGACGCCTGCCCGGTGCTGGAAGGTTAAGGGGATCTGTTAGAGCAATCGAAGCAGTGATCTTAAGCCCCAGTAAACGGCGGCCGTAACTATAACGGTCCTAAGGTAGCGAAATTCCTTGTCGGGTAAGTTCCGACCCGCACGAAAGGCGTAACGATTTGGGCACTGTCTCAACAACAGACTCGGTGAAATTGTAATCCCGGTGAAGATGCCGGGTACCTGCGACAGGACGGAAAGACCCCATGGAGCTTTACTGTAGCTTGACATTGGGTTTCGATACTACATGTACAGGATAGGTGGGAGACTATGAAATCAGGGCGTCAGTTTTGATGGAGTCATCCTTGGGATACCACCCTTGTAGTATTGGGACTCTAACCATAGGCCATGAATCTGGTCTTGGGACACTGTCTGGTGGGCAGTTTGACTGGGGCGGTCGCCTCCCAAAAGGTAACGGAGGCGCTCAAAGGTTCCCTCAGTACGGTCGGAAATCGTACGAAGAGTGTAAAGGCAAAAGGGAGCTTGATTGCAAGACATACAGGTCGAGCAAGGTAGAAATACGGACTTAGTGATCCGGTGGTTCTGAGTGGAAGGGCCATCGCTCAACGGATAAAAGCTACCCTGGGGATAACAGGCTTATCTCCCCCAAGAGTCCACATCGACGGGGAGGTTTGGCACCTCGATGTCGGCTCATCACATCCTGGGGCTGTAGTTGGTCCCAAGGGTTGGGCTGTTCGCCCATTAAAGTGGTACGCGAGCTGGGTTCAGAACGTCGTGAGACAGTTCGGTCCCTATCCGTCGCAGGCGTAGGAAATTTGAGAAGATCTGTCCTTAGTACGAGAGGACCGGGATGGACATACCTCTGGTGTACCAGTTGTTCTGCCAAGGGCATGGCTGGGTAGCTATGTATGGAAGGGATAAGCGCTGAAAGCATCTAAGCGCGAAGCCAACTTCAAGATAAGATTTCCCACCGCAAGGTTAAGATCCCAGGAAGACTACCTGGTTGATAGGTCAGAGGTGTAAGTGCAGCAATGTATGTAGCTTACTGATACTAATAGATCGAGGACTTGACCAAGGATATCATTGGATATCGCTAGAATTCAGTTTTGAGAGTATAATCTCAAATAATATGGTTACTATAGCAAGGAGGATACACCTGTTCCCATTCCGAACACAGAAGTTAAGCTCCTAGCGCTGAAGGTACTTAGTGGGAAGCTGCCTGGGAGAATAGGGACGTAGCCATGTGACTAGGGCTCTAGTTTTTTACTAGAGTCTTTTTGCCTATATTTAGGGATGATAGTTTATGTGAAAGTGATCTATTAGTAATAGTCTACTTATATGAAATTAATCATCTAGTAAGAGTGTATTTATCATTAGCATCTACTATAGGACTAAGATGAAAACAAATAAAAAAATTAACGAACAATATAAATGAAGAGTTGATGAATATTCGAAATAATTCATGTCATAAATTTGACAGATTAATGCAAGCAAACACTATAAACAACAAATAATAGGCTATATATTGGATAAAAATAGTAAGATAATAGGATAAAATTGACAGATGAACTTAAAAAAATATTGCAATTTTACTAAATCTAGCAAAATTTAAAACCATATAAAAGTCAAGAATTAAGCCAAAAAAATTGGGAAAAACCTTTTATTTATCTATGGAATGTACGTATTACAAGCCTTTAATAATTAGGGAATTGCCTTATAAATCATTATTTTTATAAAAAAATTTGACTTTAGGTATTTAAAATAAACCGAAACTGGTATATAATAGAGGTATTAAATTTAAAAATAAAGTGGAGGTTGACATATGCTTAAAAAGTTTAACAAAGTTTTGGTAGCCAACAGAGGCGAAATTGCCATAAGAATCTTCAGAGCCTGTGCAGAGTTGCAGATTAGGAGTGTTGGTATATATAGTGAAGAAGATAAGTACGCCCTATTTAGAACTAAGGCAGATGAATCTTACCTTATAGGCGAAGGCAAGGGACCAGTAGATGCTTATTTGGACATAGATGGAATCATAGCCCTAGCTAAGAAGAAAAAGGTAGATGCTATCCATCCTGGTTATGGATTCTTGTCTGAAAATGCAGAGTTTGCTAGGAAGTGTGAAGAAAACGGAATTACATTTATAGGGCCAGACTCTTCTATAATGGAAAAGCTTAGTGACAAGATAAATTCAAAGATTGTTGCACATAGAGGCAAACGTACCTACAATACCAGGTGTTGAAAAGGCCCTAAAGACTGTAAAGGGAGGCCAAGGCTGTAGCTGAAAAAGATAGGCTACCCAGTAATGGTTAAGGCATCTAACGGTGGTGGCGGTAGAGGTATGAGAATCGTACGCCGTGTAGAAGATCTTGAAATAGAGTTTGAAAATGCAAGAAGTGAATCAAGAAAGGCATTTGGAGAAGACCTTATATTTATAGAAAAGTATATAGAAGACCCTAAGCATATAGAAGTTCAGGTTCTTGGTGACAAGTACGGAAATATCGTCCACTTATATGAAAGAGATTGTTCTGTTCAGAGAAGGCACCAGAAGATTATAGAATTTGCACCAGCATTTTCTCTAGATCCTGATGTAAGAGAAAGAATTTGTAAGGATGCAGTTAGAATAGCTAAGCATGTTGGCTACTCTAATGCGGGTACTCTAGAATTCTTGGTAGACAAAAATGGAGACTACTATTTTATAGAAATGAATACTAGAGTTCAGGTTGAACACACAGTAACAGAGGAAGTTACAGGTATAGATATAGTACAGAGTCAGATTCTAATTGCAGAAGGCTGCAAGTTATCTGACCCAGAAATCAATATACAGAGTCAGGATGATGTACAGGTAAGGGGATATTCTATCCAGTGTAGAATTACAACAGAAGACCCAAAGAAGGGCTTTATGCCAGATACGGGTAAGATACAGGTATATAGGTCTGGTTCAGGGTCTGGTATCAGACTAGATGGAGGTAATGGATTCACAGGTGCGGTTATCAGCCCATACTATGACTCTCTGCTAGTAAAGACTATTTCTTACGATAGAACATTTAGGGGTGCTATCAACAAGATGGTAAGGTCTATAAAGGAAATGAGAGTTAGGGGAGTAAAGACTAATGTTGGCTTCCTAGTAAATGTACTACTGGACCCAAGATTTATAGCAGGAGAATGCTCTACAAAGTTTATAGATGAAAACCCAGAATTATTTGATATTGAAGAAAGTAAGGACAGGGAACTAAGTTACTTAAGTTTATAGGTAACGTAGTAGTTAATGAAAACAAGTGTGAAGAAAGAAGGGTATTTGATACCCTATATGAGCCAAGGATTAGAGAAATTGCCAAGGTTGAGGGTAGCAGGGACAAGTTGCTAAGACTAGGTAAGAAGGCCCTATATAGAAGAAATAAAGAATGAAAAGAAGCTTCTATTTACTGATACTACGATGAGAGACGCCCACCAGTCATTGATAGCGACTAGGTTTAGAACCTTTGACTTGATGAATATAGCTGAGGCTACTGAAGCACTACCAGAAGGATATGTTCTCATTAGAAATGTGGGGTGGAGCAACATTTGACGTTGCTTACAGGTTCCTTAAGGAGTCTCCATGGACTAGACTACATAGGTTGAGAGAAGCAATACCGAGCATCAACTTCCAGATGCTATTGAGAGCATCGAATGGTGTTGGCTATAAAAACTATCCAGACAATGTAATTGCCGAATTTATTAAGGAGAGTGCAAACTCTGGTATAGACGTATTTAGGATATTCGACTCATTAAACTGGACAGAAAAACATGAAGCAATCTATGGCTACAGCCCAGGAAACTGGTAAGATAGTTGAGGCAGCTATGTGTTATACAGGAGATGTCCTTGACCCAGACAAGACTAAGTATACTATAGACTACTATGTGAATATGGCTAGGGAATTAGAAGCAGCTGGTTCAGATATCATAGGTATAAAGGATATGGCTGGTCTATTAAAGCCATATGCTGCATATGAATTAATCAGGGCACTAAAGGAAAATGTAAAGGCCCCAATTCACCTACATACGCATGATACTAGTGGTAATGGTGTTGCCACACTACTAATGGCTTCACAGGCAGGAGTAGATATAGTAGATGCTGCCCTAGAGTCAATGGCAGGTATAACTTCACAGCCATCACTAAATGCTATAATAGAAGGCTTGAAGTTTACAGACAGGGATCCTCATATAGATATGTTTGGCTACAATGAGCTAGGCAAGTACTATAGGGATCTAAGAAAGATTTACTACAAGTTTGAAAGTGACCTTACTAACTCAAATGCTGAAATCTATGACTTTGAAATACCAGGTGGCCAGTACACTAATTTGAAGCCACAGGCAGATGCTCTAGGTCTAGTAAATAGGTTTGAAGAAGTTAAGGAAAACTATAAGGTTGCCAACAGGATAGTTGGAGATATAATCAAGGTTACTCCATCATCAAAGGTGGTAGGAGACTTGGCTATATTCATGACTAAAAACAACCTTACAGAAGAAAATATATTAGAAGAAGGTAAGAACTTATCATTCCCAGACTCACTAGTTGACTACTGCAAGGGTATGATTGGTCAGCCAGCAGGTGGAGTACCAAAGGGACTTCAGGAAGTTGTTCTTAAGGGAGAACCTGCTATCACTGCTAGACCAGGTTCACTGTTGCCACCAGAAGACTTTGATGCTATTAGGGCGACATAAAGAATGACCTTGGAGTAGAAAATCCAACTCAGAGGCAGGGCCCTAAGCTATGCCCTATATCCAAAGGTATTTGATGACTATGTAAACCACGTTAAGGACTTTAATGATGTAAGTGAGCTTGAATCTGACGTATTCTTCTACGGTCTAAACATTGGCCAGGAATGCGAGGTAGAGATAGAAGAAGGTAAGAACTTAACTATAAAGCTAGTGGATATTGGAGAGCCTAAGGAAGATGGAATGAGGACTCTAACATTCGAGCTTAATGGTATGCTAAGAGATGTGGATATTAAGGATAACAACTATACAGGCCTAATCAAGAGCGTTGAAAAGGCTGATATGAATGATCCTTACCAGATTGGTGCATCTATACCAGGTAAGGTGGTTAAGTTATTAGTTAAGAAGGGTGATGAAGTAGAAGTCAATCAGCCTCTAATAGTAATTGAAGCCATGAAGATGGAGACTAACATAGTTGCTAAGTCTGCAGGTGTTATTAACGACATAAAAGGTTGCTGTAAATGACATGGTAGTAGACAAGCAGTTACTAATTCAGCTAGATCCAATTGATTAGAGTGTATGATAATATTTAGCGTTGGTGAGAGAAAAATTCTCTCCCAACGCTAAATTTTATGCAAAAACAGGAACACATATCAAATCTCATGTATAATTTGAATCGCACAAAAATAAAAAGGAGAATTTTCTGAAAAATATGGTTGATATTTTATAGTATATATGATATACGTAAATAAATAAAATTTATAACTAAATTTGCCAGTTTGTAAATAAATTGTAAGGAGGGGTTTTTATGTAATATATAAATCCTCAAAGGTATAAAGGCGATATAAATATTATTTATCATGTTTAAGCCAATATGAAAAATAAAAATTAAAGTTAAAAGTTATAAGTAAAGTAGGTTTAAATTATTAGAAAAGGATTGTCAACTATGAATAATAAATTTAATATTAGCCTAGCAATAATGCAAATAATTGCTGGTATTCTTGAGCTATGGTTTTTAAAAAGTTTTTCTAAATTATGGCGAAGTGACAATAACAATGACTATTATATCATTTTTACGATGGTGTTTGGTTTAGCTCAAGGATTAAGAAGTCTCTACACCATGTACAAACATTGATAAAAAGTACTCTATGTCAAATAACGTTGGTGATAATTTAAATCAATAAAATCTATTAAATTAGTGGCAGCATCCATAGCAAACTGATAACTATGGATGTTGCCCTTTTGTATTTTATACCTTTCCATTAGCATTATCCTTGCCTTAAAATTCCTAAAGCTCCTATATCCGTAGCGGATATTGGAGAGCCTAAGGAAGATGGAATGAGGACTCTAACATTCGAGCTTAATGGTATGCTAAGAGATGTGAATATTAAGGATAACAACTATACAGGCCTAATCAAGAGTGTTGAAAAAGGCTGATATGAATGATCCTTACCAGATTGGTGCATCTATACCAGGTAAGGTGGTTAAGTTATTAGTTAAGAAGGGTGATGAGTAGAAGTCAATCAGCCTCTAATAGTAATTGAAGCCATGAAGATGGAGGCCAACATAGTTGCTAAGTCTGCAGGTGTTATTAACGACATAAAGGTTGCTGTAAATGACATGGTAGTAGACAAGCAGTTACTGATTCAGCTAGATCCAATTGACTAGGGTAACAAAAATAATTAAAAGATTAGGATAGTTGAATAATTCGGCTCTATATTGAGATCACTTTGATGATAATTTAAATCAATAAAATCTATTAAATTATGGTTGTAAAAATTAGCGTTGGTGAGAGAAAAATTCTCTCTAACGCTAATTTTTGTAGAGACGATGAGTATATGTAATTTTTCTGTAAATTAGCCTTCTATGGTCAATCTGCCGATTAGGCAGCAAAATTAAAAGATTTGATTTTGAGGAAGGTTGGTTAAAAATCCTATCTTCCTAAATTTTATAATATTATTTAATTATAAGCATGTCAACAAAAAAACCTTCATAAAGTCGGTTTTAAAAACTAATAGCTTATACGTTCTTCGAACATAATCGATAGCTCATCAAAAAAATAGGTATCACTTTATCTGTTATATCACTTATCATGGATTCTGATACCTCAAACCGTATATCTTCTATTTCTTCTACTATTGTTCTATTAGTTAGTCGGGAGGCGTACATATTTATTATTTTTGCTCGATTTCAGATATATCTTTTTGTCTTTTTAATAACCTTCGGTTCTGAATTGAGATTCCTATCCTGAGGAACATCGATCTCAAATTCACCCATAGAACTTCTAACTTTCTTACTCTTATAGCCATTCCTACTGTTAACAACATCTTCATCTCTAGAATATTTTTTTCATATCCTAAAATGCTCATTCATTTCAGCCTCTAACATATCTTGTAGTGTTTCACCTAATAAATCTTTTTAGAGCTTCTTGAATGTCTTTAGGCGTTTTTATATCGTAAGTTTTATAAGTTCACTTACGATATTTTTTTCTTAGCTGGATCCATTGGTTCTCTTTTTCTTCTTCCCATAACAAAAAGTCCTCCTATGATAATTTTACCATAGAAGGACTTGCAATTTCTGAACTTTTTACATAGACTCTCAATAAATATTATACAAGCAATATTATACAATCATTTTATGGGCCTGTTCTATGCTACTTATTAGATATCTCCCATCATCCCAAACTAATTCATATATCATTGAATTTAAGCCATTGCTTTCAGGTTGATTATCATTTTGTATTTGATATCATAAGTACATCTACAATATTCCTTTTTAAATTCTTTCTCTTGCCATTTATATGGTAGACTTGTGGTTTATATTTTTAAATTGCTGGGTTCTGCTCTAACATAATCTATACTAACTATATTTTTCAATACTATTTTTCGAGGCACTTTTTATAGTCGAGATAACTTCATCAGAATTAATTAATAATTTATCCAACTTATTAAAAATCTCTTTTATCCATAGCAAGTATATAATCTCTAACTGTGTTTTCAGCTAAAATGACATCTTTATTTGTATAAATTTTATTTCTCATCAGATTTTTCTTTAAATTTAGCAAAAATACAAATAACACAAATACAAATGAGAACTATAATAAAAACTTTTTCTTCATAATTACACCCCTATCTTGTTATATGCAAAACTCTATAGGATTTAAATTCTCCTTGATAATAAATTCCACTAACCTTTACATTTCTTCTATTTCTAGAATGTGCTGTGTCTTTAACATATGGATATGAATTTGTTCTAGTAGTTACCTCACATACAAAGTAATAGATGAATAACCTGTTTTTAATAAAAATACATAAATATTGTATACCTATATTTTTATCGTTTTGTTAAAAATTGCAATAGAAATAATGTAATATTTTTAATGAATTTTAATTAATTATAATTAACACAGATGAATAACATATGTTGTAGTGTTAAAAAGGGAAACATCTTCCTTATGATGAACGAGTTTTTGACTTAGATTCTCTTGAAAGGTGGATTGTTGGTTTTTCCCTTAAGAATTGACATCCGATGAAGTGTGTGGAATAAAGAGAGTGTACAATAGTACTATAATTCAAGGACAGTGGATTCAGAGTGGCAGAAAGTGGAGATACAGGCGAAAGATGGGAATATACTAAGGTCAAATATGGTATAATTAAAGGAAAGAATGAAGATTTTACTAGCAAGGAGGTGCTATAAAAGATATGGAGATAAATCAAAGACTCGAGGCCTTGAGGACCTTGATGAAGGAAAGAAATATAGATATGTACCTTGTGCCTACTGCCGACTACCACAATAGTGAAAAATGTAGGCAGGGTACTTTATGGAGAGGGCCTATATAAGCGGTTTTACTGGTTCTGCTGGTAGTGTTCTAGTAGGTAAAGACTGGGCAGGCCTATGGACAGATGGTAGGTACTTTTTGCAGGCAGAAGACCAACTTGAGGGGTCTGGTATAGACCTATACAAGATGGGGCAAGAAGGTGTGCCTAGCCTTGAAGGATTTTTAGAGGACAAGCTGGGTCGAGGGGAAAAACTGGCCTTTGATGGAAGATGTGTGACCTATGGACAAGGACTAGTCCTGGAGAAAATAGTAGCTGAAAATAAGGGAAGTCTAGTCTATGACATAGACCTGATAGACCAGGTATGGGGGGATAGGCCACCTATGGCTAGGGTGCCCATATTCGAGCTACAAATTAGGTATGCTGGTGAATCCAGGGCAGACAAGCTAGGAAGACTTAGGTCAGCTATGGAAAATATAGGGGCTGATTGTCATATTATAACGAGTCTAGATGATATTGGATGGATCTTAAATATTAGGGCAGGGACGTTGACTATTTCCCCCTAGCCTTGTCCTACCTAATAGTGGATATGGAGAAGGCTGTTCTATATATAGATAGAGAGAAAATAGGTCCAGAAATAATGGCAGGTCTAATAGGAGATGGGGTAGTGATAAGACCCTATGAGGAAATTTATGATGATATAAGGACCATAAATAATAAAAATACTACTTGATCCAGACTGGGTAAACTACGCTATTTATGGAAATATAGGGGACAAGGACCTAATAATAGAGGGCCAAAACCCAAGTATTATGATGAAGACAGTCAAGAATAAGGTTGAAATAGAAAATATAAGACGGGCCCATATTAAGGATGGAATAGCCCATTGCAAGTACCTATACTGGCTGAAGAAAGAGGTGGAGGCTGGACGCATAGATGTCCAAACGGAAATATCGGCTTCCCACAAGTTGGAAGGCTTTCGAAGAGACCAGGAGGGCTTTATCTGCCCTAGTTTTGCTCCAATTTCTGCCTTTGGATACCATGGAGCAATAGTCCACTATGAGGCAGATGACAAGTCGAATGTAGGACTAGCCAAGGGTAGTTTCCTGCTAAATGATACGGGAGGTAACTATATACAGGGGTCTACTGATATCAGTAGGACTATTGCCCTGGGCCAGGTTAGCCAGAGGATGAAGGAGGACTATACTAGGGTATTACAGGCCCATATAAGGCTAGCCAGGTCTAAGTTCCTGTATGGGTGTTCAGGAGCCAACCCTAGATATTCTTGCTAGACAGCCACTTTGGGATGCCTACCTAAACTACAACCATGGTACTGGTCATGGTGTGGGCTACCTAGCCAACATCCACGAGCCACCGATTAGCTTCAGGTGGCAGGCTGGTGGCAAACCAGCCACTAGACTAGAGGAGGGTATGGTAATAACTGATGAACCAGGTCTATATATAGGGGGATCGCATGGTATAAGGATAGAAAACGAGCTATTGGTAAGGAAGGGGCCTAAAAATGAATATGGACAGTTTATGTTTTTTGAAGCCCTTACCTACTGTCCTATAGACCCTAGACCCCTGTCTTGGTAGATATGCTGACAGAGGATGATAAGACCTACCTAAATGAATATCATCAAAGAGTTTATGACCTTATAGGTCCAGCCTTAGAGGAAGAAGAAAGACTTTGGTTAAGAGAGGCGACAAGACCCGTCTAGTATTGGCTAGACTTAATATAGTAAAAGGACGTATAGAGAAAGAGGATGAAATTATGGATATAAGGCCTGCCAAGTGGGCCTTGGTAACAGGGGCCAGCTCTGGCATAGGTATGGAGATTGTAAAGCAATTAGAATCCTATGGCTATGGGTCTATCCTAGTTGCTAGAAGGAGGTCTAGGTTAGAAGACCTCGCTCAGGACCTAAAGTTCAAAAACTTATATAATAGAAGCGGACCTTAGTCAGCCATCAGCTGCAAGAGAACTTTTGCGAGAAACTAGGCCAGTTAGAAGAAGAGAAGTCTATAAAGGTTGACCTCCTTGTAAACAATGCTGGGTTTGGAGATTTAGGCTTCTTTGGAGATACTGACCTAGGCAAGGAGCTAGATATGATCCACGTAAACATAGAAAGTCTCCATATATTAATGAAGTACTACTTGAAAAAATTTGTTATAGAGAATAGGGGCTATATATTAAATGTGGCATCAAGTGCCGGCCTTATGCCAGCAGGGCCCTATATGTCTACCTATTATGCAACGAAGGCCTATGTTACCAGCCTGACAAGTGGTGTAGCTAAGGAGCTAAGGGACAAAAAATCCAAGGTTGTGGTAAGTGCCTTATGCCCAGGTCCGGTGGATACAGAATTTAATGATGTGGCCAACTGCAGCTTTGATATAGGAAGTATAGGGCCTGACCAGTGTGCTAGAGAAGCATTAGAAGGTCTCTTTAAGGGAAAAGTCATAATAATACCATCTACAAAAATGAGGTTGGCAAAATAAACTATCTAAATTTGTACCTAGGGATATACTTATAGGTATATGCGGAAGACAACAAAAGAAAAATATAAAAATAAGTTTTTGTTTTAAAAAAGTCTCTTGGGTAGAAATAAAAAGGTAGCCGAGGAATGTGAAAAGTATATTCCTAAACCTTAAAATTTCAATAAAAATAAATAAAAACTTTTTAGCTTGCATTTGCAGGCTTTTTGTTAAAAATAATCTAGTATGCTCATGTAATTGGGCAAGTTTTTGGGTGGATAAAACAAAAATCGGTTAAGTGGTTACGACACACCCGTAACAGTTTATCGGTGTTTTTGATTTATCTGGCCAGGTAAATAAAAATCAGAAGGAGGGACTAAAATGGCTAAGAATGAAAAAGATAAGAATAAGATTAAAATCATATGATCATAAGTTGTTAGACTATTCGGCTGTAAAGATAGTTGATACTGCTAAAAAAGCAGGTTCTCTAGTAGCAGGTCCAATACCACTTCCAACAGAGAAGAAGGTTGTGACTATACTAAGAGCTGTACATAAGTACAAAGACTCTAGAGAACAGTTCGAAATCAGAACTCACAAGAGACTAATCGATATAGCTAATCCAACACCAAAGACAGTTGACTCATTAATGAAGCTTGACTTGCCAGCTGGTGTAGATATAGAAATCAAATTATAAGCCACCCAAGATAGAAATATCTTAGAATGATTGCCCGAACATGGGTAATCCGCTGTAAGAACTAGGAGGTAAAAATGAAAGGTATTTTAGGAAAGAAATTAGGAATGACTCAGGTCTTTACTGAAAATGGTGAAGTAGTACCAGTAACAGTAGTTGAGGCAGGTCCTGTATCAATCACACAGATTAAGACTGTTGAAAATGATGGCTACCAGGCTATCCAGGTTGGTTTTGTAGATGCTAAGGAAAAGGCATTAAAACAAGCCACAGAAGGGACATCTAGCTAAGGCTGGTGTACTAAAGAGAAAGTTAAAGGAATTCAGAGTAGATTCATTAGAAGGATATGAAGTAGGTCAGGAACCAAAGGCTGACGTATTTGCTGAAGGTGAAAAGATAGACGTAACTGGTATATCAAAGGGTAAGGGATTCCAGGGCCCAATAAAGAGACATGGACAGAGTAGAGGTCCTGAAACTCACGGTTCTAGATACCACAGAAGACCAGGTTCAATGGGTGCTTGTTCTTATCCAGGTAGAGTATTCAAGAACAAGAAGCTTGCTGGACACATGGGTAGTGTAAAGGTTACTGTACAGAATCTTGAAGTTGTAAAAAGTAGATGCTGAAAAGAATCTTTTATTAATAAAGGGCGCTATTCCTGGTGCTAAGGGATCAGTAGTAACTGTTAAGTCAGCTATTAAGGGTTCTAACTAATCACAGAGGAAAGGAGGATTAACAATGCCAAAGATTAATGTATTAAACGTATCAGGCCAGAATGTTGGTGAAATCGAATTAAACGATTCAATATTTAATATAGAAGTTAACGCACACGTGCTTTATGAAGCAGTTAAGTGCCAGTTAGCTAACAAGAGACAGGGTACTCAGTCTGCTAAGACAAGAGCAGAAGTTAGAGGTGGCGGTAGAAAGCCATGGAGACAGAAGGGTACAGGTAGAGCTAGACAGGGGTTCTATCAGATCAGTTCAGTGGGTAGGGCGGTGGAGTTGCATTCGCACCAAAGCCAAGAGATTACTCTTACTCACTACCAAAGAAGGTAAGAAGACTTGCTATGAAGTCTGCCTTATCATCAAAGGTACAGGACAATGAAATAATAGTATTAGACGCTCTAAGCTTAGAAGCTCCTAAGACTAAGGAAATGGTAAATACATTTAAGAACTTGAACGCAGCTAAGAAGGTACTAGTTGTAACTGCTGAAAATGATGCAAACATCGTTAAGTCAGTAAGAAACATAGAAGGTGCTAATGTTTGTCACGTAAGCACACTAAAATGTTTACGACATCCTAAACTGCGATTCATTCATTATAACTACAGACGCAGTTAAGAAAGTGGAGGAGGTGTACGCGTAATGACAAATCCACATGATATAATCATAAAGCCAGTTGTTACTGAACAGTCAATGACTGAAATGGGAAATAAAACTTATACTTTTGTTGTTGCAAAGAGCGCCAACAAGACTGAAATAAAGAAGGCCGTAGAAAAGATCTTTGAAGTAAAGGTTGAGAGAGTAAACACTCTAAACTACGACGGTAAGACTAAGAGAATGGGAAGAACAGTAGGAAAGACTGCTAGCTTCAAAAAGCTGTAGTAAAAGCTTGCTGCTGACAGTAAGGATATAGAATTCTTCACAGGAATGTAATTCGAATAAGGAGGATATAAATAATGGCTATTAAAAATTTAAACCAACATCTCCTGCCTTAAGACAGATGACAGTTTTAAAGTCTGACGAGATAACATGCAACCAGCCAGAAAAAGTCTCTTCTTGTAAACCTAAAGAAGAATGCTGGTAGAAAATGTTCACGGTAAGATAACTGTACGTCATAAGGGTGGCGGAAAACAAGAGAAAAATATAGATTAATAGATTTCAAGAGAAATAAGGATGGTATACCAGCTAAGGTTGCTACAATAGAATACGATCCAAACAGAACTGCAAATATCGCACTTCTTCACTATGCAGATGGTGAAAAAAAGATACATACTAGCTCCAGTTGGTCTACATGTAGGCGATACAATCCTTTTCAGGTAAGGGGTGCAGACATCAAGCCAGGTAACTGCCTTGAATTAAGAGACATGCCAGTTGGTACATTAGTACACAACATAGAGCTTAAGGCTGGTAAGGGAGGTCAGTTAGTTAGAACTGCTGGTGCATCTGCTCAGTTGATGGCTAAGGAAGGTACTAAGGCACTTCTAAGATTACCATCAGGCGAAATGAGATATGTAAACAATAACTGTAGAGCTACTGTTGGACAGGTTGGTAACATAGAATACGGTAACGTTGTAATCGGTAAGGCTGGTAGAAAGAGACACATGGGAATCAGACCTACAGTTAGAGGTTCTGTAATGAACCCTAATGACCATCCACACGGTGGTGGTGAAGGTAGAGCTCCAATAGGTAGACCATCACCAGTAACTCCATGGGGTAAACCAGCTCTAGGATACAAGACTAGAAAGAAAAATAAGGCTTCTAACAAGCTAATAGTATCTAGAAGAACTAAGTAATAGATTTAATTTACTCAGGAAGGAGGATTATTAATGTCAAGATCAACAAAGAAAGGACCTTTTGTCCATGCAGGATTATTAAAAAAGGTTGAAGCTATGAACGCTAGCGGAAACAAGGAAGTAATTAAGACTTGGTCAAGAACTTCTACAATATTCCCACAGTTCGTTGAACACACTATAGCAGTTCATGACGGAAGAAGACACATACCAGTATATATCACAGAAGATATGGTTGGACATAAATTAGAGAATTCGTTCCTACAAGAACTTTTTAGAGGTCACAAGGACGATGAAAAATCTTCAAAGAGAAAATAACTAATTGAAGGTGAAAGGAGGATCATTAATGGAAGCAAAAGCTACAGCTAAATATGTTCGTGTATCAGCTAGAAAAGCTGGTCAGATATGCGACTTAGTTAGAGGAAAAGACGTAAATGAAGCATTAGCAATATTAAAGTTTACACCAAGATATGCTGCAGAAGTAGTGGCAAAGGTTGTAAAGTCTGCTGCTGCAAACGCTGAAAATAACCACGAAATGGATACAGATAAGTTATACATAGCATCTATAGTTGCTAACCAGGGACCTACAATGAAGAGATTCATGCCTAGAGAGACAGGGTAGAGCAACTGCAATCAGAAAGAGAACATCTCACATAGAGGTAGTTGTCAAGGAAAGAGAAAAATTAATAAGAAGGAGGGACACAAATGGGTCAGAAGGTAAATCCACACGGCTTAAGAGTTGGTGTAATTAAAGATTGGGACTCAAGATGGTTCGCTAATGATAGAAGAGAATTCGGTGAGTTCTTAAAGGAAGACCACGTGTTGAGAACTAGCTTGAAGAAAGAGTTATACTCAGCTGGTTTTAGCTAAGATAGAAATAGAAAGATCTGCTAATAAAATAAAAGATGGACTTACATGTTGCAAAAGCCAGGTGTTGTAATAGGTAAGGGAGGAGCTGGTATAGAAGCTCTAAAGAAGAGATTGGAAACTATGACTGGTAAGACAGTTATACTTAACATAATCGAAGTAAGAAACATAGACAGAGATGCTCAGCTAGTTGCTGAAAAATATAGCACAGGCAATCGAAAAGAAGAATTGCATTCAGAAGAGCTATGAAGCAGTCTGTACAGAGAACTATGAAGTCAGGAGCAAAGGGGAATCAAGGTAAGTGCTTCTGGTAGACTTGGTGGAGCAGAAATGGCTAGAACTGAAGGATACAGTGAAGGTAACGTGCCACTACAGACACTAAGATCTGATATAGACTACGGTTTCGCTGAAGCTGATACTACTTACGGTAAGATCGGTATCAAGGTTTGGATCTGTAACGGAGAAATTCTTCCAGGCAGAAACGTTTCAATCGAAAGAGAGAAAAGAAGGCTGACAGAAGAAACGCAGAGACAACAGAAGAAACGGTAAGGGCAACGATAGAAGAGGGTAGAAATAACGATAGAAGAAGCAACAATGGAGGTCCTAGAGCTTCTAAAAAGAAGCAAAGCAGGACTAATTAGTTCGGAAGGAGGAAACACAACTCATGTTAATGCCAAAGAGAGTAAAGCGTCGTAGAGTACATAGAGGAAGCTATGGCTGGTAGGGCACATAAGGGTAACAAGGTTACTTATGGTGAGTTTGGTCTAGTTGCACTAGAACCATCATGGATCGCATCTAACCAGATAGAAGCAGCCAGAATAGCTATGACAAGATATATAAAAAGAGGTGGACAGGTTTGGATTAAAAATCTTCCCACACAAGCCAATAACAAGAAAGCCTGCAGAAACTCGTATGGGTGCTGGTAAGGGTTCTCCAGAATATTGGGTAGCAATAGTTAAGCCAGGTAGAGTAATGTTCGAGCTAGCTGGTGTTTCAGAAGAAAAAGGTTAGAGGGCTATGAGACTTGCGTCTCACAAGTTGCCAATCAAGTGCAAATTTGTAAAGAAAGAAGATTTAGAGAAGGTAGGTGAATAGGATGAAAGCTAAAGAATTAAGAAATCTATCAACTGAAGAACTATTAGCAAAGTTAGATGAATTCAAAAGTGAATTATTTAGCTTAAGATTCCACTAGCTACTGGTCAGTTACAGAATACAGCTAGAATTAAGACTGTAAAGAGAGACATAGCAAAAGTAAAGACTGTTCTTGCAGAAAGAAAGTTAAACGAAGCTAGAGCTTAATATTGGAAGAAGGAGGCTTTTGATAGACATGGAAAGAAACAGAAGAAAAGTTAGAATTGGCCGTGTTGTTAGTGATAAGATGGAAAAGACTGTTGTAGTTGCTTTGCGAAGATTTCGTAAAAACATCCACTTTATAACAAGCGTAAGAGAACTAAGAAATACAAGGCTCATGATGAAATGAATATGTGTAACATAGGAGATAGAGTTAGAATAATGGAAACTAGACCTTTATCTAAAGACAAGAGATTCAGAGTAGTTGAGATAATCGAAAAGGTAAAATAGTTTACATAGAAGGAGGAATTGCGATGATACAGCAGGAAACACGTTTAAAAGTAGCTGATAATTCAGGTGCTAGAGAACTTTATGCATACGTGTTCTTGGCGGGAAGTAAGAGAAAGTACGCCAATGTAGGTGACGTAATAGTTGCAACAGTAAAAAGTGCAACACCAGGCGGAGTTGTAAAAAAAGGTAAAGTAGTAAAAGCTGTTGTAGTTAGAAGCAAGCAGGGAATGAGACGTAACGATGGTAGCTATATTTCATTTGATGAAAATGCTGCAGTTATTATAAAGGACGATAAGACACCAGTAGGTACTCGTATATTTGGACCCTGTTGCGAGAGAGTTAAGAGACAACGACTTTATGAAGATAGTATCTCTAGCTCCAGAAGTACTATAATTAGAGGAGGTGCACTAGATCAATGATGCGTGTAAAGAAAGGCGACACTGTTGTAGTTATAGCAGGTAAGGACAAGGGCAAAAAGGGACTAGTTCTAAACGTTGATGCAAAGAACGATAAGGTTCTTGTTGAAGGTATAAATATAGTTACTAAGCACAATAAGCCATCTGCTACTAACCCACAGGGTGGAATAACAACTAAGGAAGCTCCAATACATATATCAAATGTAATGCCATTTGATCCAGAAACTGGAAAGGGCGTAAGAGTAAGATACGAAGTTAAAGACGGAAAAGAAAGTCAGAGTATCTGCTAAGAGCGGTAAAGAATTATAAGAAATATAACTGAAAGGAGGAACATAATGGCTTCAAGATTAGAAGAAAAAGTATAAGAAGGAAGTTGCTCCAGCATTAATGGAGAAATTTGGATATAAAAATATAATGGAAATACCAAGACTTGATAAGATAGTTATAAATATGGGTGTTGGTGATTCAAAGGATAATTCAAAGGCTTTAGAAAAGGCTGTGGAAGAATTAGAATTGATAACTGGGCAGAAGCCAGTTATAACAAGAGCGAGAAAGTCAGTAGCGAACTTCAAGCTAAGAGAAGGTATGCCAATAGGTACAAAGGTTACTCTTAGAAGTGACAAGATGTACTATTTCATGGATAAGTTAGTTTCTGTATCTCTACCAAGAGTTAGAGACTTTAGAGGTGTTAGTGCTAATTCGTTCGACGGAAGAGGTAACTATGCACTAGGTATCAAGGAACAGCTTATTTTCCCTGAAATCGAATACGATAAGATAGATAAGGTAAGAGGTATGGACATAATCTCGTTACAACTGCAAAGACTGACGAAGAGGCTCGTGAACTAATAAAGTTATTAGGAATGCCATTTTCTAAGTAGATAAAAAGGAGGAATTCACGTGGCTAGAAAAAGCAATGAAAGTAAAGCAGCAAAGAAAGCAGAAATATAAGACAAGAGAATACACTAGATGCTCAATTTGTGGTAGACCACATTCAGTTCTAAAGGATTTCGGTATCTGCCGTATCTGTTTTAGAGAGTTAGCATACAAGGGTGAAATACCTGGTGTAAGAAAATCAAGTTGGTAAGATATAGATAATTCGGAAGGAGGATTTTATTATGACAATGACAGATCCAATCGCAGATATGCTTACAAGAATAAGAAATGCAAACACTGTTAAGCATGACACTGTTGATGTTCCTGCTTCTAACATAAAGAAAGAGATAGCTAGAATACTTCTTGAGGAAGGGTTCATCAGAGGCTATGATGTAATAGAAGATGGAAAGCAAGGAATAATAAGAATGCAGCTAAAGTACGGACAGAATGGTGAAAGAGTAATCTCTGGACTAAAGAGAATATCTAAGCCAGGTATGAGAATATATGCAGCTGCTGAAGATGTACCAAAGGTATTAAATGGATTAGGTATCGCTATGATATCAACATCACACGGTATATTAACTGATAAGCAGGCAAGAAATAACAACGTTGGTGGAGAAGTAATCTGCTACGTTTGCTAAGATTTCATAATGTAAGGAGGGTGTAATAATGTCAAGAATAGGTCTCAAGCCAATCGTGATCCCATCAGGTGTTGGAAGTCACTATAGCTGAAAACAACACAGTGACTGTTAAAGGTCCTAAGGGAACATTGACAACTAAGTTCAATAATGAAATGATAATAAAGAAGGAAGAAAGCACTATAGTAGTTGAAAGACCAACTGAAAACAAGAAGCACAAGAGTCTTCACGGTCTTACTAGAACACTTATAAACAACATGGTAGTAGGTGTTTCTGAAGGATTCGAAAAGAAGCTAGAAATCAAGGGTGTAGGTTACAGGGCTGCAAAGCAGGGCAAGAAGTTGGTAATGAACTTAGGTTTCTCTCATCCAGTTGAGATGGACGATCCAGAAGGTATCACTACAGAAGTGCCTAACCAGTTTGAAATAATTGTAAAGGGTATCGACAAGCAGCAGGTAGGTAACTACGCATCTGTTATCAGAGCTTGGAGAAAGCCAGAACCATACAAGGGTAAGGGTATCAAGTATGCTGATGAAGTTATCATCCGTAAGGAAGGTAAAACTGGTAAGAAATAATAATTAGCGAAAGGAGTGAGTACTTTGTTCAAGAAGATAGATAAGAATGCAAACAGAGTTGCTAGACATAAGAGAGTTAGAAAAAAAGTAACAGGAACAGCTGAAAGACCAAGACTAAGTGTATTCAGAAGTTCTAAGAATATTTATGCTCAGATTATAGATGACGTAAACAGAGTAACACTAGTATCTGCATCATCACTTGATGAAGCTGTTAAGAGTGCTGTTTCACACAGGAAATAAAGAAGCTGCTAAGAAAGTTGGAGAATTAGTAGCAAAGAAGGCTGCTGAAAAAGGGTATAACAGAAGTTGTATTCGATAGAGGTGGTTATATATATCACGGTAGAGTTTTAGAACTAGCTGAAGGTGCAAGAGAAGCTGGTCTTAAGTTCTAATTAATTGAAGGAGGAATAATATGCTACATAGTAAACCCTATTGATGCATCTCAATCTGATTTAGAAGAGAGAGTTATAGAAATTAGACGTGTGCTAAGGTTGTAAAGGGTGGTAGAAACTTAGATTTGCTGCTTTTAGTAGTTGTTGGACACAGCAATGGTCACGTTGGTATAGATCTGGTAAGGCTACGGAAGTTCCAGATGCTATTAGAAAGGCAGTTGAAGATGTAAGAAGAATCTTATAACAGTACCTAGAGTAGGGAACTACTATACCTCATGAGGTTGTAGGCCACTTCGGTGCAGGTAAGATACTTATAATGCCAGCTCAGGAAGGTACAGGAGTCCTAGCAGGTGGTCCTGTTAGAGCCGTACTTGAATTAGCAGGAGTTAGCGACGTTAGAGCTAAGTCAACTGGTTCAAACAATCCAAGAAACATGGTTAACGCAACTATGGCAGGGATTAAAGGATATAAAAGACAGCTGAATCAATTGCAAGATTGAGAGGCAAGAAGGTAGAAGATCTACTAGGATAATAATAGGAGGTTTCAAATGTCTAAAATACAGATAAAGTTAGTTAGAAGCGTTATAGGAACTACTCCTAACCAGAGAAAGAACGTTGAAGCTCTTGGGCTAAAGAAGAGAGAGTCAGTTGTAATAAAGGAAGATAACGCTCAGATAAGAGGTATGATCGATAGGTGAGCCACCTTGTTGAAGTAACTGAGATAGCAGAATAATATGTACACAAAGAGAAGGAGGTGCAACAGAATGAAGCTACATGAGTTAAAACCTGCCAAAGGAGCTGTAAAGGCTAAGAGAAGATTAGGTAGAGGTACTGCAACAGGTCAGTGGTAAGACATCTGGTCGTGGACAGAAGGGTCAGTGGTCAAGATCTGGCGGAGGAGTTAGAGAGGATCTCGAAGGTGGACAGATGCCACTTTGTCAGAAGATTACCTAAGAGAGGTTTCTGACAAACATATTCAAGAAGATTTATTCTGAAGTTAATGTTGAAACATTAAATAAATTTTGAAGCAGGAACAGTAATAAATGCAGAAATGTTAAAGAAGGCTGGAACTATTTCTAAGATAGAAAAAGGACGGACTAAAAGATACTAGGTAATGGTGCGCTAGACAAGGCTCTTACAGTTCAGGCTGCAAAGTTTACTGCATCAGCAAAAGGATTGAAACAAAGCTGGCGGTAAGGTCGAAGAAGTTTAGTCACTTTAAAGTAAGCGAGGTGATTAGATTTGATTAGCAAAAATTAAACAGGCTTTTAACAATTAAAAGATATCAGAAAGAAATTGCTATTTACATTCTTTATGATAATCGTATTTAGACTAGGGAACAACAATTCCAGTTCCAGGTATAGATACATCTGTAATTAAGAGTATGGTTGAAAAGAACTCCCTACTAGGACTATACAATATGTTCTCAGGAGGAGCTTTCAGTAACTTCACTATATTTGCCTTGGGAATTGGTCCTTACATTACAGCATCTATCATTATACAGCTTTTAACGGCGGGCTTTGAAAGCTTAAAAGAGCTACAGAAGTCTGGTGAAGAAGGCAAGAAGAAGATAAATAAGTATACGAGAATGACAACACTTGGTCTTGCAATAATCCAGGCTATAGGTATCACTCTTGGTATAGTAAGGAGTGCCTTAAAGGTTAACAATCCTTTCTTTATCTTCACTGTTATCATTACCTTGGTAGCGGCCAGTATGATGGTAATGTGGTTAGGTGATAGGATCACTGAAAAGGGCTTAGGAAATGGTAGCTCGGTCCTAATATTCGTGGGTATCATATCAAGATTGCCTATAGATATAGGAGCTATAGCTCAGAGGGTGAGCATTGGTCTATTAAAGTGGCCAGCACTAACAATATTTGTTGTGGTTGTCCTATTTACTATAACTGGTGTAACATTTATAAATGAGTCTACAAGAAAGATACCCGTTCAGTATGCAAAGAGAGTTGTAGGAAGAAAGATGTACGGTGGTGAATCTTCATCATACCAATGAAGGTTAACCAGTCAGGTGTAATGCCTATCATCTTTGCCAGCTCAATATTAGCCCTACCACAGACAATAGCCTTATTGGGTGGATCAAAGATGCAGGCAGCAGTCAATGCATTCTTTAATCTGTCAACTGACAAGGGATTCTGGACATATGAATTATAGAAATAGTACTAATCGTATTGTTCTCATACTTCTATAACACGATTTCTTTCAACACAGAAGATATCACAAAAAAATATGAAGAATAGTGGTGGTTTTATTCCAGGTATTAGACCAGGAAAGCCAACTGAAAAGTATCTAGGTGGAATACTTTCAAAGTTAACTATTGTAGGTGCAGCTTTCTTAAGCTTAATGGCTATGATACCAGCATTAATTACCCACTATATGCAGATACCGATGAATTTTGGTGGTACATCACTATTGATCATCGTTGGTGTTGCATTGGAGCTTAAGAGACAGTTAGAATCAAATCTTGTAATGAAGAATTATCAAGGTTTCCTAAAATAATTTTGGAGATGATAAATATGAAAATAATATTACTTGGACCTCCTGGTGCTGGTAAAGGGTACCCAGGCTGCTAACATAGTTGACAGCTATAAGATACCCTCATATATCAACAGGAGATATATTTAGAAAGAATATAAAAAGAAGGAACAGAGCTAGGTAAAAAGGCTCAGGAATACATGAATGAAGGTAGTTAGTTCCAGACGAATTAACTTGTGGACTAGTAGCATCTAGACTTTCAGAAGCTGATTGTAAGGATGGATTTATGTTGGACGGTTTCCCAAGAAACATCTTTCAGGCTGAATACTTAGACAAGTATTTAAGTGAAAATAATATAAGCCTAGACAAGGTAATTAACATAGAAGTTGATCCTAAGCTTTTAGTTGAAAAGAGCTTGGAAGAAGAATATGTAAGACTTGTGGGGCAACTTACCATGTTAAGTTTAATCCAAGTAAGGAAGAGGGCGTTTGCGATTCTTGTCATGCAAATCTTACTCAGAGACCGGATGACAATGAAGAAACAGTTTCTCACAGAATAGAAGTTTATTTATCTGAAACAAAGCCTCTAGTAGATTACTATACTAAACAGAATGTAATAGCTAATATAGAAGGCAATCAGGATATAGATAAGGTTTTTGAAGATATAAAAAGCTGCATTAGCTTAGTAAAAACCAATTGGCTCTTGAGAATTATGATTTTATAACCCATCGCAAAAGGATTCGGGAAACAAATTTTGTTGGCCCTGTTTGAAGACGATAGGGTTGCTATGGAAGTAACATTGTAAGCTTTTATAGCAAGTGTTCCGAAAGAGCAGGAGATAGGACTTCACTAACCTCATAAGGAGGGGGTGTTGTATGCTATCAGAAAACTTAAGTTTAGGACAATAGTCAAGGCTTCCTGTGGAAGGGACGAGGGCAAGTACTTCTTTATTATAAAGCTAGTAGATGAATCCTTTGTTTTTAATTTCGGACGGAAAGAGCAGGAAGCTAGACAAGCCAAAGCTTAAAAATCAAGCATTTAATTGTTGAAAAGTACGTCAACGAAGAAATAAAAAATGTTGTTGCAAAAACGGAAATAAAAATAACAGATTCTTATATAAGGGCAGAGTTAAATAAGTTAAAATAAACTTAACTTGTGAAATGGAGGTTTGGTTAGTTAATGGCCAAAAAGGATGTAATTGAATTAGAAGGTACAGTTTCTGAAACTCTACCAAACGCAATGTTTAAAGTTAAATTAGATAATGGACATGAGGTTTTTATGTCACATATCAGGAAAAGCTAAGAATGAACTTCATAAGGATTCTCGAAGGAGATAAGGTGAATATAGAGCTTTCCCTCATGATCTTACGAGAGGAAGAATTACTTGGCGTAAGAAGTAGGCTATTTATAGTCTGAGGAGGGACAAATAATGAAGGTTAGACCATCTGTAAAACCTATATGCGAAAAGTGTAAGGTTATAAAGAGAAAAGGAAAAGTAATGGTAATCTGCGAAAACCCTAAGCACAAGCAGAAGCAGGGCTAAGAATTACCAAAGTTTTGGAAATACATAATAATATGTAGGAGGTGCGAATATGGCAAGAATAGCTGGTGTAGACTTACCTAGAGAAAAAAGAGCAGAAATTGGCTTGACATATATATATGGTATAGGTAGAGCTACTTCAAATGAAATATTAGCTAAAGCTGGTATAAACCCAGATACAAGAATAAAGGATCTATCTGAGGACCAGGTAAACGAGCTTAGAAGAATAATAGACGAAGACCATCTAGTTGAAGGTGATTTGAGAAGAGAGATTGCTCTAAACATCAAGAGACTAAGAGATATTAAATGCTACAGAGGTATCAGACATGCTAAGGGCTTACCTCTAAGAGGACAGAAGACTAAGACTAATGCTAGAACTAGAAAGGGTCCTAGAAAGACTGTATCTCGTAAGAAGAAATAAATAAAGTAGAGAAGGAGGTAAGTATAAATGGCAAAAGGTAACAAGAAAGTAGTTCAGCGTGTAAGAAGAAGAGAACGTAAGAATATAGAACGTGGACATGCACACATTCAGTCTACTTTTAATAATACAATAGTAACATTGACAGATGTACACGGAAATGCAATTTCTTGGGCGTCTTCAGGACAGTTAGGATTTAAGGGATCTAGAAAGGCTACTCCATATGCTTCTCAGATGGCAGCAGAAACTGCAGCAAAGGCAGCTATGGAACACGGTCTAAAAACTGTAGAAGTATTTGTTAAGGGTCCTGGTTCTGGTAGGGAAGCTGCTATCAGAGCTTTACAGGCAACTGGTCTTGAAGTTACAATGATTAAGGATGTTACTCCAATACCACACAATGGTTGCAGACCACCAAAGAGAAGAAGAGTGTAGTATTGAGGTTAATTTCACCCTCAGTGGACCAATATTTGTATAGGGGGTTTATCCATGATAGAAATAGAAAAGCCAAAAGTTGATATTGTCGAGTTGAGCGAAGATTATAGATATGGTAAATTTGTTGTTGAACCATTGGAAAGAGGATTTGGTATTACTATAGGTAATGCACTTAGAAGAATACTTTTATCATCCCTTCCAGGGGTAGCAGTTTATGCTGTGAGAATTGATGGAGTTCTTCATGAGTTCTCGACAGTACCTGGTGTAAAAGAAGATGTAACTGAGATGATTCTTTCCTTGAAAGAACTATCAGCGACAATCGATGGTGAGGAATCTAAAGTATTAAAGATTCAGGCAGTAGGACCTTGCGAGGTGACTGGAGCAGATATAATCTGCCCTCCAGAAGTTGAAATTATTAGCAAAGACCTTCACATAGCTACTTTGGATGAAAATGCAAAGTTGAATATGGAGATACATGTTAATAAGGGTAGGGGATACGTATCTGCTGAAGAAAACAAGAACGATAGTATGCCAATTGGTACATTGCCTGTAGATTCAATCTATACTCCGATTGAAAAGGTGAGCTACCATGTTGAAAATACTAGAGTTGGACAGAAGACAGATTTCGATAAACTGACACTTGAAGTTTTTGACAAATGAAGTATTAATCCTCAGGAAGGAATGTCTCTAGCTGCGAAAGTACTAGAAGAGCATTTAAAAATTGTTTATTGACTTGTCAGAGCATATAGGCAATGTTGAAATAATGGTAGAAAAAGAAGAGGACAAGAAAGAAAAAGTCCTTGAAATGACTATAGAAGAATTAGACTTGTCAGTTAGGTCATACAACTGCTTGAAGAGGGCAGTATCAACACTGTTGAAGAACTATCAAACAAGTCTGAAGAAGATATGATGAAGGTTAGAAACTTAGTAAGAAATCTCTTGAAGAGGTAATTCAGAAGCTAAATGAATTAGACCTAAAGTTAAAGCTCTCCAAACTGAAGAATAATAATTTATTTGTTCAAAAATCACGTAAAGGAGGGACATAGATGGCAACTCACCGTAAATTAGGACGGAAACTGCTCACAGAAACTTAATGTTAAGAAACCTTGTGACTAGTTTACTAAGAGAAGGAAGAATAGAAACTACAGTTACTAGAGCAAAGGAAACTAGAAGAATGGCTGAAAAGATGATAACTCTTGCAAAAAGAGAGATCTTCACGCTAGAAGACAGGTTCTTGCTTATGTAATAGATGAAACAGAAGTAGTGACTTATTCGAAAATATAGCACCAAAGTATGCTGAAAGAAATGGTGGATATACAAGAATACAAAGAAGGGACCAAGAAGAGCGATGCTGCTGAAATGGCATTCATCGAATTAGTATAGGTCTAAGAGATAAATATACCAGGCTTGTGGTTTTAGTTAATAAAACCACAAACCTGGTATTTTTATTTATAGGATTTGGACTCATTATAGATGTCAGCCTACTAGACAAGGAATTAAAGTATAATATGCAGGTATTTAAAAAGGAAGGAGCTTAAAACCTTGTAAATAATATTAAGTCTAGAGTATCTATATATATGTTATAATATAAATAAATAAGAAAGAAATTTATCTAAAATTAATTGTAATATAAGGAGGTTTAAGATGGGATTTATACAAGCAATTAAGGGAGCAGTAGGTGGAACTTTGGCAGACCAGTGGCTAGATTTTTATGGTCCAATGCCAGGGGTGAATCCAACCGTAGCTATCTACCCAGGAGTTCCTATGGGGACAAATAGGGTAGAGGTGAAAAACTACAAGGGTAATGACAATGTAATTACAAATGGAAGTAAGATAATAGTACCAGAGGGAACAGGTCTTGTGACAGTTCAGGAGGGTGCAATTACTGGTATAATAACTGAGCCAGGTGGATATATTTACAACAACCAGGATGTAAATTCAAAGTCCATATTCGCAGGAGATGGTATTATAGACTCACTAGTAAAGTCATCTTGGGAAAAGTTCAAATTTGGTGGTATACCTGCGGCCAACCAGCTGATATTCTATGTAAACCTAAAGGAAATACCAAACAATAAGTTTGGAACTCAGTCTGAGATTTATTGGGATGATGCTCTTTGGAAACACAGGTAGGTTCTCTAACTAGGGGTACATACAGCCTTAGGATTGTAGACCCTATCCTATTTATAAAGAACTTTGTACCGGTTAAATACCTAACTTCAGGTGCAAGTCTCTTTGATTTCCAGGATATGGATAATGATGCTTCTGAACAGCTATTTAATGAAGTAGTATCAAGTCTTTTCGGCGGCCTTTTTCAATGTATACAAATGATCTCAGCAAGGGCAACCGTATCTCAAAAATCCAGTCAGACCAGATTGGCTTTGCCCAGTCCTTATCTGCTGCTGTAGAAGAGGGCTACCAGTGGAAGTCTACAAGGGGTCTAGAAATTGTAAAGACAGCGATTGTATCAATCGAATACGATGAAGATACTAAGCAGCTAATGAAGGATGGAAGGCGGCAGATGCCCCTAGCAGGAAGCAGGGAGATTCATTTATGAAGCAGTCTGTAGCCAGGCATCCAGGGCAGCTGGAGAAAAAGATGGTGGAAATGGTATGGCCCTTTTATGGGAATGGGCATGAATGCAGCCATAAATGCCATGAATGCTATGGGCTCAGTCAAATGAGCCAAGCTCTACCAACCAAACTTCAACCAAAAACCCACAGCCACGCAGCCAGTACAGGAGCCAGTTCAGCAGCAGGCTCAAGATCCAGGCCAGCCAGCTAGTCAGCAATCCCAGAGATTCATGCTCGCCAAGCCATAGAAATGAAAAAGCTATTGGATGCGGGGTGTAACTAACTGAAGAAGAATTCAAGAAAATAAGGTTTGACTTATTAGGAATATAGGAGTGTTTTAGTCATGGGAGAGAGTATAAATAAGGGAAGAACACAGCCAGTGATGATGGCCAAAAACAAGTGTCCCAAATGCGGTGCTCAGATATAAGCGTAAATCCCAAGACTGGCAAGCTGAGGTGTAACTTCTGTAGGTTTGAGTTTGAGCCAGACCTGGTAGAGGACAAGGGACCAGAGGATCTAGAAGGAAACAAGTATAGGTGCAGGGGCTAGCAAGATTGAAGAGGATGCCCAGGACATGGTCACCCTAAAATGTCAGTCCCAGGGTGCTGAGGTAGTTATAGACACGACATCATCTACCCAGGCCAGGTGCCATTGGTGGGAATACTCTATCTCATCAACAACTAGATAGCAATGGAGCAGTTCCAGATGTAATCCTACCATTTAAGGTTACTAAGGAAGAGGCGAGAGATAGAATTGCAAGCTTTGTAGGTAGGAGGAAGTTTTTTGCACATCCTAGATTTAGGAGGGAATTTACAACTGAAAATATAAGTGGTGTTTATCTTCCTTATATGATAGTGGACATGAAGGGCCATATGGGAGCTTAGTGGTGTTGGTGAGGTTACTGTTGGTGAATATAATGGTGGGTCTGATGACAAAAAGAGGATTGTCTATGATGTAGATGTACATAATGTATCTAGAAGCTTTGATATAGATATTGATGATTTAACTATGGAATCTTAGCTCAGACAAGCTAGATGTATCAACAGGGACAAAGACAAATAATATTATCAACTCTATCATGCCTTTTGATACAGATAATGTGGTTAAGTATAATTCAAACTACCTAAAAGGCTTTACATCCGAGAAGAGGGATACAAATGTAGAAGACCTAAAGGACCTGTCGAATATACAGGCATCTGATATAGCAAGATATTCGACAAATTCGACCTCAAACAAGTATGACAGGGGTGTTAGGTGGGACAAGGAAAGCTTTAATATAAGTGGCCAGTCCTGGACTGCTGCCTATCTACCAGTTTGGCTATATTCCTATATGGAGACCAAGGGAAGCCAGAAGGTACTCCATTATGTCGCAGTAAATGCAAGGACTAAGGGAGACTATGGGAAGTGTTCCTGCATATGGGAAGGTTATATTATATCGAAAGCAATAGTGGAGATATTTGGTATATTGATTGGCTTTTATCTTTATCTATGAGTCAGACTAGATTCAGACCATACTTGATATTCTACCCACTAGGCTTTTATCTACTTTTATGGTAATGTATATGAGGTATAGAAATTCAAATGCTAGGCATACCTATGAACGAGAAACTAAATTCGAAATAAAGAATATGCAGACTAGTGACCAGAAGATAAGGACTATGCACGGTGTTGAATCAAGCTCAATGTCAGAGGCCAGCCCAACAAGCTATTAAGAGGATCAGCCTTTTAACCTAGATGACTTTAGGATATTATAGACAAATAGGACGATTTAAGTCAGTATAAAACTATGTGAACATAGGACCCAAAATATGAGTATAGTATAGAGATAAAGAAGACCAGCCATCGGCTAGTCTTCTTCGTCTTTAAAGCTTGCTGATATATCATTTCCCTACGATTAATTTAGACCCTGTATGAGGAATAGAAGACCTATTGATATCACGCCCAAAACAATATCTACCACACCGTGTCCTTTGGTAAAAGGACATCTTAGCTATACCATATAGAAGAACCCTCATAGGTGAGCGTGTGTAGCAAGCATTATGGCAATTCCACACCTATAACTCAAAAGTAGTATTTGGGCAAAAATATAATTTAATTGCGAATAGTTCATAGGTTTGTTAAAATTGATTATATAAGTAGTAAAAATGATCCCTAAGAGTATCAAATATGCCTAGAAAAACAGAAACTATAAGTATAAATGCTAGCAGGCATTCTAGGACAAAAAGAAATAAACAGGATCGGTTTCTTTGCATCTTTCTTTTATCATAAATTCCTCCTGTAAACACACACAACTATTATAACACAGAAGACCTATATATAGAAAAATTAAAAATGCATAAGAAAAGTAATAAAAATAGATAAAATTGGGGAAATATAATAGATTTTGGTTTTTGATTAGTAAAAATTGAAAAGAAACAGAAAAAATATACCGTTTATAAATAAGGAGGTAGTCATGTCTTTAGAAAATGAAAATAAAAATTTAGAACACCTGGATAAGGAGGACCTAAGCTTGAATCTGAGTTAGAAACTGATGATAAGGAAACTCGACTTGCGGAGATGACGAGGGTCAGCTGGTTTCAAAAGAAAAAGAAGCTCTAGAGCGTAGAGAAAAATGATGCTGACTTTTACCTTACTTTCTATTAGAACTTGTGGTATTATTCTTTCTTAATAGAAGAGGCCCAAATACCCCAATACCTTGTTTGCCTTTATTATGACGGTTGTAGCATTTTTGTGATCGGAACAATTGTAATAAAGGTCCTAGAAAAGTACTTTTAAACTTTAGTTAAAATTGCAAGTATAGTAAAAGCAGTAAAAGGATTCATAAGGATACCAAATAAACTAAAAGAATTGTGGTGAAAGTAAGTAGTATCAGAAATATGGAGCTGTTATGTTCTTAGATGAAAATAAGAATTTAGAAATGAAGTATAAGGATAATATAAAGCAAGAATCACCAGATTTAGACCACTATACTAAGGTCTTCAAGGGTGAAGACTCCCAACCAACTATGAGCCTCGGAAGAAAAATCCAACTTGGAAAAGAGGAAGCTAAGGGCATGGAGAGTTTTGGGGTTGAATGGCTTTATATGGATTACGATAAGGATAGTCTTGTATAAGACTGGACTAGTGGCTATAACAGAAGCCAGTGAAGTCATATTTTTAATCTTGTATTTTATAAGCTTTTATATAGTTTTAAAGCTTGTGGAAAGGGCCTATGATCTCTAGGCCTAAATAATAACTAATAAGGGCCACCCAAACACAGTGTTGTGAAAAAGCGCCTTTAGCTTATACTGAGTGTCTCAGTACACGGATACTTATAATTTTCTTGATATCGACCTCCAGGGCTACAACAGAAGCAATTATAATAACTGCGCCCATTATCTGGATAGGCTTCATAACCTCGCTAAATACCATATAGGCTATTATACTAGCAAAGACTGGCTCTAGGGCTGACATCATACTTGGTAGGGATGTACCAATGTACTTTGTTGAATTGACATAAAGGGTAATAAAGCAACAAAAGGTACAAGGATACCTATAGCCAAAAGGTGGGCTAGGTAAAATACGGCTCGGCCTGAATTGGCCTGACCTCACTAGTGATATCTCCTATATCCACAAAGAAGGCTAGACAAATGGTAGCAGCCCAAAATCCGTAGAAAAGGAGACTATCCTTGGATAGCTTATTTTCTACAAATCTTGGTAGGACTATCTGCAAGGAGAAGGTCATACCGTTGAGGATTCCTACTAGAACACCAATCATATTCAGCTCGGCCCCCTGGCTGAAAAACACATCTATAATGCACATACAGCCGATTAGACAGGAGTGTCACAATAACTAGTTTTTCTTGCTGATTGATTCTCATCTACTCAAAAAGGGTCGCCCATATTGATTTGAAAACATCAGTACAGTAGCAACACTTATAGGAATGTTATCTACAGGCACGTTTGGCAAAAGGACATACCAATGGCAAAAGCATATAATTCCATAAAGACATGCGAAAAGGATGCCCTTGATTGGTAGCCTAAAAGGCTGACCTCTTTTCTAAAAATAAATATATAGTAAGCATAATTGCAGCGATAGTACACTCTTTATAAAGGATATATCCACAGTACGTAGGCTGATATGGTTGATGATACTCTACTTGATATACCCATAACCCCAGAAAAATGTGCCAGTCATCATCATGGATACGCTGACCTTCTTAACGGTTAGTCTCATATAACTCTCATAAAAATATTTTTAAGTCTCTATAAATCAGAATATATCTTTAGCCTCTTTAAACAGCATAAAAATCCTGCACAAAGCAGAACTGGAACAAACCAGATAGACCCTAGACCGACCAGACCAGTCACAAGGGCACCAATAGCTGCACCAAGGGCAAAAACAAAGATAAAAAGGAAGTGAGGTAAAGGCTCCTTATACGAAGATCCTCGTCTCCTGTGGCCTGGTATTTACACAGAAGTAAGTTAGCACTTTTTAGGTTTCCGCCATATGGTAGTCGCATAGGCATTGCCATGAAACTTATTAAAGGCTATAATCTGCATGCCACAGACAAAAGAAATTAGCATATTGGCGCTGTCGTGTCCTTGGACAAAAAGCCAATTATTGACGAAGAGAATTTAGTGTCAAGACAATTTGACGCCAATGGATTCTTTGTCTATACTTGTAGGTCAATTGTATTTTTTGACATAGGTAGACACCTAGGGCAAAAGATATGATTGGCAATATATACTTAGTGCATCATGAAAATTAGCTTCAGCCAGACTGGCCCAAGAGGGACTATGTTACTTACGGGCGTTACAAAGACCTCGCCCTACAGATATATGAATAGCATCCATAAAGCCACCAGCCATTGTAAGAAATATTCTAGTACGCACTCGATTCAGTACATTTGTCTACTAGATTCCATTATTTCACCCTAGTAGTTTAGCAAGTATATTTTACCACAAAATTCTAATCACTCGGGCCTGGAAAAGATAGAAAAATCAGATTTTGATATAATTAATTGTCGGCACTATCAATACATTATCAATGTTTTCGAGAGTCCATAGGGACCAGTGAAAAGGGGTTAAAAACTCTTAAAAATAGGCCTTTGACCTATAGAAAATATATAGGACGTAAATATTGGTCCAATATATGATATAATGATTAGATAAGTGTGCGTATTGTGGAGGAACGAATGAAAATATAATAAAGTAGATAACCTAATATTTGAATATACAAGTGATAGAAACCACTTATCGTGCCATAGATGACTTTAATTCAGATATCAAGAAGGGTGAATTTCGTCACATAATAGGTCAAGGCAACGGATCGGGTAAATCTACCCTGTCCAAGAAACCCAAATGCCATCTGGTGCCAACTAGTGGAGATATAAATATAAAGGGTATGAATATCTATGACGATACCTATGGGATATAAGACAGACTGTAGCAGTAGTATTTTCAGAAACCCTGACAACCAGATTGTAGCGACTATTGTTGAAGAGGATGTGGCTTGGCTGCAAAAACTGGCTATAGATCCACAAGAAATCAGGTTGAGGGTTGATGAAGCCCCAAAAATGTAGATGGCGTACGATTTGAGGAAAGGCAGCCCCACCCTCCCATCAGCAGACGCAGAGGGTAGCTCATAGCAGGTACATAGCTAAGAGACCGGAAAAGTACACATTTGACGAGGCTACATTGCTATGCTGGACCCTTCTGGAAGGCAGGAGGTACGAACACAATCAAGAGATTGAATTAAGGAATACACATAACAGTCTTACATATTACCTCACTTCGCGAAGAAGTCGTGGAGGCTGACAGGGTAATAGTAATGGAAAAGGGAAAATTGGCCCTAGAGGGACTCCTAGAGAGGTATTTTCCATCGTGACCAGGCTAAAGGAAATAGGGTTCAGATGTACCATGATATGATCGAACCAGCCCACCTACCAAAGAAGGATGGACTAGATATCAGGGACAATATACTGACCTGTTGATGAAATGGTGGGTGAAACTATGTCAATTAAGGTAGAGAATTTAACATATTTATGATGAGGGTGGTGCCTTTTTGAGCATAGAGCCTGGATGATGTCAGTTTTGGAAATCCAGGACAGGGACTTGCAGGGCCTCATGTGGTCATACAGGTTCAGGAAAACACCCTCATCCAACATTTAAAACGGTATTTGATGAAGCCTAGTGAGTGGAAAACATATATAAACGGTTTTGACATAACCCAGAAGGACCAGAACTCACAGATATAAGAAAGAGTGGTGGAGAAGTTTTCAGTATGCTGAATACTCAGCTATTTGAAGAAACTGTAGCCAAGGATATAGCCTTGGTCCACAAAACCTAGGCCTCAGATGAAGCAGAGGTAGACAGGAGGGTCAGAAAGGCTATGCCAAGATGTAGGCCTCTAGATTACGACCATTTCTCAGGCAAGTCTCCATTTGAATTATCTGGTCAGGACAAAAGTGTAGGGTGGCTTATATAGCTGGAGCTATAGCTATGGATTCAGAGGTTTGATTCTAGACGAGCCTACAGCAGGTCTAGGACCCAGGTGGTAGGGATGAAATTTTCGACTAATAAGGAGCCCAGCATGCCAACAATAATATGACTGTAATCCTTTCATCTCACAGCATGGATGATACGGCCAAGCTAGTAAACACCCCAATGGTAATGAACAAGGGCAGACTTGAGATCATGGGAAGTCTCTAGAGAGGTTTTCAAGGAAAATGCAGACAGACTAAGGGTATGGGTCTAACATACCCCAGGAGCCCTGGAGCTGGCCATCAAGCTTAAGAAGGCACACATGATGTCAGGACAGATGTAATAACCATGAGTTAGTAAAAGCAGAGATAGAGAGATGTCTATTGGAAAAAGGGAGGGTCTACAAATGCTTAAAGATATAACACTTGGGCAGTTTTACCTGTAAAATCTCCCACACATCTACCAGATGCTAGAAAGACCAAATGACTGGCCACACTCCTATTTATGGCAGGCGATATTTGTGTCAACCAGTTCTATCCATATGCCTTTTATGTTTTTATTGATATAAGTGAGCTCTAGGATGGCTAATATACCACTAAGTATATAGCTCAAGGGTATAAAGCCACTAGGTGGATTATCATCCTATTCACCTTTTGTACAAATATCTCTTCATAAAGGAGGTGGGACCTGGTCTTTGGCCCTAGGCTTTCTGGAAGATATATGCAAACTGCAATAGGAACAGCAATATTTATGGCATTTAGGCTAGTGCTATTGGTAGCAGGTACGTCTATATTGACCCGATCGACGCATCACCTATACCTTGGCCAGATGGTACAGGATCGCCCGCGCCCACTCTACAGGCTTTGCTCTTTCCAGCCCATGAGCTGGCGATGATGATGACTATAGCCTTGAGGTTTATACTACATTATTGGATGAAACAGATAAGACAATGAAGGCCCAGATGTTCAGAGGCCGATTTTGAGAGTAAGAAATATAGTTCTCAAGGGCCAAGAACATGCAAATTCACTCGACACCCTTTGTTTGAGCCTGCGTTTTAGGAGGGCTGACGAGTTGGCCTGGGCCATGGAGGCTAGGTGCTACCGTGGGGAGATAATAGACCAAGATGTAAGCAGAGTATCTCGTAAGAAGGATTATATGGCAGACTTTTGTAATGGTCAGCCTTTCTCTTACCACCAATGATAGGCTCTAAGATTTATAAAATTACATAGTGAATTTTGAGTGCAAGCTTGATTAGTAGGATCCCTGTTCAAATGCGATAAGGGGTCCTTTTTATTATGGGCTTAGATAAAGTCAGTCACATGCTATAATAGGACTAGCAAAGACATTAAGGCTATAAGGTCAATCGAGAGAATAAGAGAATAAGGTAATAAAAGCAATAAGGTAATAAAAGAATAAGGTAATAAAAGATAGACCACAAGATAAAATATTAGAGGTAGGCCAATGAATCTGGTTAAGCATAGGATGGAAAATACAAACCCTGTAAGTGACAATCTAAAATACATATTTGGTCAAAAGACCTCTTACCACTTTGCGTAGTGCAGATATGGACTTTGAGGCCTCATTGCGTCACATGAAGCCCTCCACAAGCATGTTGAAGAAGGTGTATTTGGACAGAGCCTCACCAGATAGGGGTATGCCAAGGCCTTTATAGATTGGGAGTACAAGACTCATGGTTATAAGGTCTGACAAGAAGCGGATTAGGCTCTGCCCCAGGTGTGGTCTCCAGCGATTTCTTGATGGGTCAAACGCCCTGACAAAAGAGGGCGATCCAGTAATTATTATTACACCACCGCATTTCACTATCCATTTAAGCAGGTTGTGACCCTAACAAGAGTACTGTAGTTGAAAGCCACCTGGTAAATAAGGATGGCTCACTAGGATAGATTTTGAAGATTTTGAGGAGAAAATACTAGACCAGAGTCGTTATTTATCCTAGCGCTCACCCCACAACCCTGTAGGTAGGGTCTGGGATAGGGATGAATTGGTCAGACTCCCCACATATATGCAAAAGGAATGGTGTATATGTGATTGCCGATGAAATCCACCAGGACATTATCATAGGTGATAAAATCCAGTATCCAGCGGCAAGTCTCAGGTGACTACAGTAAAATTTTGCGACTCTTACAGCAGCTACTAAGACCTTTAATCTGGCTGCCCGCCAGAACTCTTTCTTAATTATAGCGTGATGAGGGTCTCAAGGACCAGCCACGATGCCTTTGCAGAAAATCTGCAGTACTTCAGGCAATGCCTTTGGTTATATAGCAGTCCAAGCCGCCTATGAGGGAGGTAGGGGTTGGTTTGAAGAGGTCTTAGGTCTTATAGTGGTCCACTTACCTCTTCTTAAAAGAGGGACTAGACTCAAGGCTTCCAAAGGCAAGGTTAACACCGTTAGAGGACCCACCTGGCATGGTTAGATTCAGGGACCTACCTGGCATGGTCAGATCTAGCCTATCTTGGTCCAGATGCATATAGAGGATACTATATAAGTGTGGCCTGGCAGCTGATTTTGATCCGTTTGGTGGTTAGAATACGCCAGCTTTATCGTGGATAAACCTGGCCACTAGTAGTGGAAAATATAGAAAGTCTATTGAATAGACTGGAAAATGATAGGAGAGGACATGTAGATGGCAAAGATAGGTGATATAGTTCTGGCCAGGGCTTCGCCCAAGACATGCATGCGGTTGCAAGGGACGAAGAAGGAACAAATAGGGAACTAGACCTGATGGCAGGCCCAGATTTTGGACACAGATGAATCCCTGCATAGACGACTTTTGAGGGTCTTGAGGATTATACAAGATTAAAAAGGACCTGGTGGCACTAATACAGACAGAGTTAAATAAGCTACCCTACCCTTAGGACAAAATGAGGTAACGTGTAGATCCTAGGTGAGGCGACTATACTTTGGACTACTAGAAAAATAATAGAGGATAGGTTGGCAGAGGCCATGTAGATATTGAATATATGAGAGCAAGAAAGAGTGGTAAGACTAGTTGACTTAGCCAGCGACAAGGGCCTTTTACAAG